>OJIS01000068.1_pt1 | contig 42329 bp, 28 predicted proteins | sample 1595671 | NCBI WGS metagenome assembly OJIS01 (sample SAMN05416814, study PRJEB24817) | seawater metagenome | isolation source: Sea water | place: Canada:Atlantic | collected 2013-07 | reverse complement strand
CGTCGAGGGAGGCATCATGCTCACCCATCTGCCAGAAATGTACGTGGTGAAGGTCTAAAACGCCTTCTACGTTTGATAAAGCCTCGATGACAGAATCTGTGTCGATATCCAATGGACTACCCAGCATGAGTGTCCGGATGGTTCCGCCGATTTCCGTTAGACCCAGGTAGAGAATATAGCTTGCGATACCAATTGTGATCGCGGGATCAACCCAACGCATGTCGTACAGGAGAATCAGGGCGCCGCCTACAACGACTGCAATTGACGCAAACGCATCAGACAAGTTGTGTAGAAACAGCGCACGGATGTTGACGCTGTCCTTTTGCATGGAGTAAGTAAGCAGCGCGGTCAAACCATCCACTACCAATGCGATAATGCCAAGCCAAACTACCCACCACCCCTTGATTTCCGGGGGATCTATGAATCGCATGCCACCTTCGTAGATCAAATATGCCCCGATCATTATCAAAGTGGTGTAATTTATGAGTGCCGCAACAACCTCAATTCTCCCGTAGCCAAAGGTCATCTTCGAGTCGGCCGGGCGGCGTGCAATCTTCCGCGCCGCAAATGCGATAAATAGTGACGCCATATCCGAAAAGTTGTGTATAGCGTCGGCTATCAGCGCCAAGCTGCCAGCGAAGATCCCTCCAGCGATCTGAGCCAAGGTTAGGATACCGTTCGCCCAGATAGCTACTGCAACTCTCTTATCCTTAGTATCCGGTGACATGTGAGCATGCTCGTGGCCCATTGTTTTCTCCTTGGTCGTTGCTGTTCAATTAAACGTAGTCGCAACACTCGCTAAGCCTGGCTCAGAGGGCTTAGCGAGTGTTGCGACCGCGCGAAAACTAGCCATTCTGGCGATTTTCCATGTTATTCCCGGCACCTTTCTCGGCTGTGAAGCTCGTGACCAAAATCATGGCCACGCCCAGGACGATGAACACGTCGGCAAGGTTGAACGCCGGCCAGTGCCGGGATTGCCAATGAAAATCCAGGTAATCGACAACATAGCCTCGAAAAACTCGGTCGATGACATTTCCGAATGCACCGCCAAGTACCATCGCATAGGCCAGGGCTTCTGTTCGCTTATGGCTGTCCCGCATCAATTTGACCAGAACAGCCGAGACGACAACGGCTATCGCAATAAAAAAATATCGCTGCCAGCCCCCGCCATCGGCGAAGAGACTAAAGGCAGTGCCTTTATTCCATACGTGCACCCAATTAAAGAAAGGAGTGATCTCAACCGATTGCCCGTAAGCCATGGATTGCTGGACGAGCCATTTAATAAGCTGGTCGGCCAGCGCTACCAGTGTGGAAAAGCCGAGAAAGATAAACGTAGAAAAACTAGCACGGTGTTCAGACATCGAATTATCCTTTTAGTGCAAGGATGCGCTTGGCACCAATGAATACAATGCCTCCCACAACGCCGCCAATAACCAGATCCGGATAGTTTGAACCGGTCCAGGCAACAAGAAGCCCCGCAAGGATAACTCCCAGATTGATAACCACATCATTGGCCGAGAATATCCAGCTTGCCTTCATATGCGCGCCGCCTTCGCGGTGCTTGGATATCAACAGCAGGCAACCGGTATTGGCGATCAACGCGACGAAGGCGATCGCCATCATCATCAGCGATTCAGGCTCACTACCGAAAACAAAGCGTCGCACCACCTCGACGAGTACGCCGATAGCCAAAATCAGTTGCAGTACCCCTGCCAGATGCGCGGCACGTACCTGCATTTTCGCACTGCGCCCTACGGCATAGAGAGCCAGGCCATAGACGGCTGCATCGGCAAACATATCCAGGGAATCAGCGATCAGGCCGGTAGACTGGGCGATCAGGCCAGCAGTCATTTCCACCACGAACATGATCGCATTGATACCGAGCAACACGCGCAGAGTGCCTGACTCCTGCGTAGCAGAGACCGCCGAGCTCTCAGCGGCCTTGATCGTCTCTGGGTCGGCAATGACGGTTTCCTGAAGAGAGGCGCCTAGCCCCAAGGTCGCCAGTTTCGCGGTAATGGGCTCAGCCTCGCCGTCATGCACGACCTCCAATCGGCGGTTCGACAAGTCGAAGGACAGCGTTCGAATCTCATCAAAGCCGTTCAGCGCCAAGCGGATCATCCGTTCTTCTGAGGGACAATCCATCTTCGGCACAGCATACACGCTGACCCATTCCCCTGACGCTTCGGAGGAGACCGGCATATCGGTATCCGCTGCAGGCGTTGCATCGCAGCTACATGGGCCACCACAGGCTTTACTCACGATACGGCTCCAGTTAACCAACATAGATTGCTAGTATTAAAAACTATATAGCTACTATAAGGTCAATGGGACAGATGATCCGTTGAGGAGTAAGCCTGATGCGCATTGGTCAGTTAGCCCAGATAGCGGGTATCGACACGCAGACGATCCGCTTCTATGAGCAGCAGGGCCTGTTGCCGCCGCCAGAACGGCAGGAGAATGGTTACCGTGTCTATACCGAGAAGCATGGCGAGTGGCTTGCCTTTATCCGCCGCTGCCGAATTCTGGACCTGTCACTGACAGAGATTCGCGAGCTACAGAGCTATCAGGACGACCCTCGCCAGCCTTGTACCGCCGTCAACGCCATGCTCGATGACCACATCTCTCATGTGCGGTCGCAGATAACTGCTCTGCAAGCGCTTGAGCAACAACTCGTTTCACTGAGGGCGAGTTGCAACGAGGGTCGGGAGATCAATGCCTGCGGCATCCTGACGGGGATCAGCGAGGAGAGCAAACAACAACTGTATAGGGCTAGCTCAGGCCGTAAGGACTGAGCAGAGACATGCCGGACCTTGCAGTGACATTGTGAATGCATGGTGTGTTGATCGCGAAGCCTCACTGCGTATCTCGGCATGCGAACCTGGGCGTTGCTGCAAACTTGCAGGGGCCGTGAAGAAGAGTCGTCATCAACCAGGTAATCCGCTGAGCTGATGGTTGGTTCCGTCATCATGATATGAGCCAATCAACCAAAAAATCCGGATACCCCATTAAACAAATTGAGGCGCTCAACATTGTGAAGAAAATTATCAAGGTCACGATTAGATCGGTAACGGGTTTCCATTACCTCCGTATCTACTCCCAAAGAAACAAGAAAATATGCCTCGAACAAGAACCTAACATAGAAAGTATAAACCGCAATTGCATCTAACGAAGGAGCGTCAGAAGGGCTATCTGAATAATGCGTCAGATAATTACGCGCATCCACTATGCTCTGACTTATATTACGTATATCAAATCCATCAAGAGGCGAAACGCTCCCAACACTTCTAAACATTGCCACAAGCCGAGCCTTCAAACTTTTTTCGTTAATATAAGAAATCTTTTTCTTTAAGATATTTTTTGTCTCTTTATTGAAACCATGATCATCAATAACTTTCTCCAGCTTGGGAAGCAACACCTCTTCAAATTCTTTTCTTTCTATAAATCTGAAATCTTCATTCTTCCTATGAAAAGCCTCAGCCGCTTGAACCATGTATATAAATGAAGACTCAACTACTTTTCTAGGCCCATACGTTGAAAGCATATAGTTTAGCGCAACAGCTTCGTATTCTTTGAATGAGTTTAGCCATTTCGATATCATCTCAGGAAACTTAGAACCCAATAAACTATAGCTTGCAGGCGCAAGCATTGGATGAAAAAACACGCCTCCATTTCGCATAAACTGCGACTTACCCATAACCTCAAGCGTGCAAATTCGTCTATCAACGCCCTCATAATAGTGCTTATGCAGTTTTATTTTTTCTGGCTCATTCAACCGACCTGAGCATATTGAAAAAAACATCCGCAGAGCATCCACATATTTAAAGCATTTATCTGGAGATAAATTCACCCCCTCCAAGTTAACGAAAACTGTTTCTGAGAATCCCCCAATATCTCCTCGCACATTCCCCATGGGGATGCTTTTTGTAAAGAAGTCAAAACTAACCGCAACATCATTATCCAATGAAAAAGATATAGGATCTGGCTGTTTGTAAACAATCGAAAAACCATTTCCTTTATTCTCATTTTCTGCCTTATATCCCCCTACTGAAAACCATTCTTGAAGCTCCGGCCAATCCAGCGTAAATCCATCCAAGGAAAAATCATTTATGCGAAAATGATCTGGAATCCAGCCTTTAAATACCCAATTAAACCTAAAGCTCCTAATTCGGCATTGTTTTTGTATGGTGCTGCCGCCAATCTGAAAACCATTATAAAGGACGAATCTTCCTTCGCTGGTAATCCCATGAACATTGCACTCATCAACCAATAAGTCATCAGATTCATCCGGGAGATCAATTAAAACCAACTCACCGCCCTGAGAGTTAATGGTCAAAGATCCCGAATATTTTTCTCCTTCAGCACCTTCAAACCACCACATTCCATTAACTTTATCGATCATAAAATCGCCACCAACCAAATTTCGCAAAAACCTACTTGTGCCCTATCTGCTTTATACCCAGCAAAGCAATATGCAAATCCAGATATATATCTGTTGCTAAAAACCACTTGTTCTGCTCAGAAACAGTATCCCATGTTGGCGCCTGCTTGCTGGAAACCAGATTCAAAGACCTGAACCAGCTTGTACTGAGAAACTCCTCAACATCTGAAAGCGCCTCGTCACCATTAAGATGGCTATCTTTTGAGGGTCCATATCCAGATAGGGAATGCTTATTTGCAATTTCGGTTAGCCTTATTAGCTCCCCGTCTATAACCTTAACAACTTTCGCTTCCAACGCTGTTGAAAAGGGGCCAGCCGGAGAATTAGCAGGAAAAAGCTCATCGTAAATATCTGTTTTTATGCGAAGCTCCAAACTATTCTCTTCGCAAATATCTTTTATCTCTTTAACAATGAACTCTTTGTGCTTATAGAAATTAACAAAAATATTTTGCTCACTATTAGACTGTATTTGCGCATACATTTGAACGGTAGCATGCATACGCGCCACCAAAACACCTAAAGGAAGAGCCAGGCCCGCCACCCAAAAAATATCATTTGAAATGCTGAAAAAATTATTAATCCCCCGAGCACTAACACTCAATTTGTACTGAGACCAAATGGGAAACCCGAGAGCAAAGAAATAAAAAACTGGAAGCAGCAAAACAACCCAAAGAATATATTGCTCGTGGAGCCGACCTTCATTGATAACAAAAATACGCCTCACAAAGTTATTAATATTTTTATCTTCACAAAAACAAAAAAAATGCAACGCCAAAAAAACCAGAACCAAAATTACCGGAAAAACCAAAAGGCCCACCAACTTCAATAATTCCAACTCCCCACTCCTTTAATCATATGAACACCCCTGCAATATTATCATTCCAGTCAAGTCAATTGATTATCACAAAATTTAGGCGAGTGCAGAAATTTATTATTAGAGTTATTTATTCTCAGGCCAGCCTACAACCTAATAAGTTAACGTGGAGTCATACACCATACAGTGAGCCCCGCAAAGCAAGGATGGAATGCCCAGTCCATTCTTAAAGAGGTGATCTAATTCAGGACTCTGGCTTCATCAGGTGACGAGCAACTTTTAGATTCGAGACTCATCCCTACGAATTTAGAGGGAAGCTAATCTCGATTTGGCTGTTGTCCAGGGCAACCTACGCCCTTTGGCCTTCATGGCATCATAGGCCTGTTGGGCACGATCCACGCTGATCACACCCTGCCTGACCAGCTCCTCGACGAGCCAAAGCGTACCCATGACCTCAAGTAGCTCTTGCTCTGCCGCATTACGTAGCGCCTGATCTCCTGTCAGCAGCGGGCACCGCTCTTGGCTAGCCAATGCAAGTGCAAAGCAATCGTTGGTGCTGGGCCCACGATAACGAACAACCAAGTCACCGGCGTACTGCATGGAATCAGGCGAGAGGCCCAGAGTCTGCAAGCCCAGCTCCAGCAAGTGTCCATGCTGATCTTCCAGTTCTTCGTAGTAGAGAATATCCGGCGTCACGAACTGATAGGGCAACCGGAAAAGCACATCCAGCAGCCCTCCCTCCTCAATATCGATCAGGATATTGGCATCACTGACCAGCAAAAGCATGGAGGGGCTCCAAGTTGCGCTCACGATGGAACTGAATCAAAGGCATTTTGAGCAATTCAGCCGCTTTGGATTCGCTGATGATCCCCTCACCAAGGGCTCGATAAACCAACTGGGTAAACAGTTGGCTCTCTTCCGCAGGATAAGGTGCGCCGGGCTCCCGCTTGTGCCAGCCTTGCTGACGGAAACGAATAAAGGCACGTTTGCGCAAACCCTCGTCGATAATCCCCAGATCAGCAGTCCGATAAAGGCAAGCCGCCATGCTGATACCGTACTCATGCTTCAGCAGATACAACTCCTGCACTTCCAGGTTATGGCGCTGCTCACCGAGCTGTTGACGCAGACCACTTTCCGGCAGCAGAAAGGCGGAAGCGAAGCGGTTACAGGCCTTCTCCTCGTCCACGCCTATTCCAAGTCGCCCATGCAGAATAAGATGCCCCAACTCGTGAGCCAGTGTGAAGCGTTGACGGTCGCCCGGCCAATGGCTGGATACGACAATGAACGGCTTACCTGCAACAGAAGCCTGAAGACCATCGAATTTATTCAGGTCATCCACCCCGGTGAGAATCACCAGGATGCCGCGTGCCTCCAACATGTCGATCAAGTCCGGGATCGGGTTGCGCCCCAGCGCCCAAGCATCCCGCACCCCATAGGCTACCGCGTCTACCTCGTCGAGAGACGCCACCTTGGCCGGTAGCCCCTCGGGCTGCGCAAAGTCCGGCAGCGGGAAGTGGGGGTACAGGTCAGCCAGTATCTGCCAGCGCTCGGCTTGATCCAGCACGTCCGCCTCGATCCGGTTCAACAGCTTCTGGGGGGTAGAGGCCCGCTTGCGGTACTCCACCCCTTCCAGCTGTACCTGAACAGGCCGGAAAAAATACTCACTGCGCACTCCCAGGGCTTTTGATAATTGAATCAATACCTTGGAGCCAGGTGTACTCTTCTCCTTTTCGTACTTGTTGATCATGGTGGCGCTTACGCCCACCTGATCCGCCAGGGCTTGCATGGACAGGCCCGCAGCCTTGCGTGCACGCAATAGTCGCTCCCCTATCATGGCCAGCCCTCCTGTTCAGGTTGAATAATGAGGTTTATAAAATCATAGAAAACGGGATTATTATAAACCAATAGCGGACAGCCTGTCACTGGCGGCGCCCCCATTCAAATAAGGGCAAGCGGCTCAACACTGCTGACGAGTTATTCCAGGACTTGGGCATCTGACTAACTCCGGTTCGGTCCAGCCAATTCAAAGGCTTACCGATAAATGCGACAAAATCCGGGTGTTCCACATGTAGATACAATCGTTGACACGGGCATCACCTAGCACTAATGTAGATACATCTGTAGCTACAAGCATAGAGGCGTGGTTGCCATGCAAAGTGAAATCAAACGCTGGGGGAACAGCGCCGCTGTACGGCTCCCCAGCAAGATTCTGGCACTAGCGAAGCTGGATGTATCCAGCTCGATCAGCATTGATGTAAAGGCGGGAAAAATCGTTATTGAGGCCGCGCAGGAGGCTCCCCGCAAGGTTAACCTGCCTTTCTCGGAAGCTGACCTGCTGAAAGGGCTTGATGCCCATGGCGCTCATGCGGACGAGCTGGCCCAGCCCTCTGCTTCTGAAATGGGGGCTTGATGGCGCAGTTCGTCCCGGATCGCAATGACATTATCTGGCTGGATTTCGAGCCGACCAAGGGCAAAGAAATTGGCAAATACCGGCCCGCCCTGGTTCTATCCTCCAAGCAGTACAACAAGCAAACAGGGCTCCTGATTTGCTGCCCCTTCAGCACAAGCATTCGAGGGGCTGCCACCGAGGTCGCCGTCAAGAACCTGGACAAACCGTCTGTGGTGGCCTCAAGCCTGATCCAAACGCTATCCTGGAAAGACCGAAAGGCTGAGTTCATCGCCAAAGCCGAATCCGGGGTCATGGACCAGGTGCTGGTGCGGATCATCCCCTTGATCGGAGCCGATAGCGTTATTGAAAAATTTATCGAGTAACTGACAGCAGCAATGTTAAGTAATTGGAATAGAGGTGCATCGTGACCGCAATTTTGGTTTTCGTCCTTGCCGGTGTTTTGGTTTTGAAAATCGCTATGATTATGCTTGGTTCAGGCCAAGCTTCAGCTGATGAAGTTGATCACGGTCATTCTGATTTCTTTGATCCAGGGACCTACTCAGATCCTTTCAACGCTTACTCCCCCTCAAACAACATGGGAATTAGCGACGATACAACGGTCGATTAAAATCAATATTTCCGCTATACCTTATCGGAAATTGATTTTGCGTACGCTACAGCGTGTATGAAATGGATATTCAAACTGCAAATTTCTTACTGATCGGCATGATTCTCTTTGTCGCTGTCGGTGTTGTTATGTTCACTAGCCGGAAGTCGCGAGCAGTGAGCGGGGAAGAACCGATGAATGACTATGAAGTCGATTTTGAACCGGTCACTGACTACATAAAACTGGGAGAAGACGTGCAGAACCCCGGTGACCAGTTGTATCGTGGGCCTTTTGATGACTATTAACTTGATATTTGATGGTGGCCCTGTGAACAAAGACTGTACCGCATGAAAAAAAGGTACAGTACAGGTACACTCGCACGTTTTGGCTGCTTTCGGATAATTACGCTAACCTACTGTTATTAAAATACTTTCCGCTACGCGACATTACGGTTAGCAACCCTTGATTTTGCTGGCTTTGCGGTATACCTTGCCAACTCATAATCGATTGGTCCCAGGTTCAAGTCCTGGTGGGCCCACCAATTCCCTTGTTATTCCTTCCCCATCTTTACCTGACGACACTTAAAGGCCGCCGCCTGGCAGCTTGGCGTAGCCCATGGATCCGTTTTACCCTGCAAGAAAGATTTCCATGCAGACAACACTCGGAGCCACCGTGGACGGCAAAAAAATATCACTGAAATCCTGGGATGCGATCAAGCATGAGCTGAAACGCCAGGGCAAAACAGACGTGTTGCGGGAGCTTGAAAGCGCCCTCGAACAAGAGCAGAAAATCCGGGCTCTGACACTGGCCAAGGCCAATGGGCTCCTGTTGGAACAATGATGCCCGGATTGCATCTCCCCGCCCTGCGTACTGACAGGGAGTGATGCGCTATAACAGCGCCGAATTCAGTGGGCCCTCGTTTCTTCTTTCCCACGGAATTTCGACACACTGGTCACCACCAGCAACACCACCGCGCCAGCAACAATCCCCCCCACCAGGTTGATCAGCAACGGCACCAGCCATAACACGGCTCCCGCCATTTCCTGCAAAGCGTGAATCCAGTCATGGGAGCCGGGAATACCGTGCACCAGAATCCCGCCACCCACCAGGAACATGGCGGCGGTACCAACCACGGACAGGGTCTTCATCAGCCACGGCGCCACCGTCAGAATGGCTTTCCCGAAGGCAATACGGGCCCCTGCAGCGGCACTGTCCGCGGGCGTCTGCATCAGATGCTGGCCGGCATCGTCCAGCTTCACGATGCCCGCTACCAGCGAGTACACGCCCACCGTCATCAATATTGCAATGGCGCAGATAGCCGCCACCTGTACGCCAAAAGTGGCGCTTTGCACTGCCCCCAGAGAAATCACGATGATTTCCGCCGAGAGAATAAAGTCTGTGCGGATTGCCCCCTTGATCTTGGACTTCTCGAAGGCCACCAGATCCACGCTTTCATCGCTCAGCGCCTGCAGGCGCTGCTGATGCTCTGCCTCTTTCTCATCTCGACCATGCAGAAACTTGTGGAGCAGTTTTTCACAGCCCTCATAACAGAGGTAAGCGCCCCCCACCATCAGCAGCGGTGTAATCAGCCAGGGTAGGAACACACTGATCAGCAACGCGGCCGGCACAAGAATCAGTTTGTTGACGAAAGACCCCTTGGCAACCGCCCAGACCACAGGCAGTTCCCGGTCTGCCTTCACACCGGACACCTGCTGCGCATTCAGCGCCAGATCATCCCCCAGCACACCGGCGGTTTTCTTTGCTGCCACCTTGGTCATTACCGATACGTCATCGAGAATGGTGGCAATATCATCAAGCAATGCCAGCAAGCTGGTTCCGGCCATGAGACTCTCCTTTCAATAATCAATACGTCTGCGCGCAGATACCGCACCGAGTCTACCGGCACTTACTTCCCAACGCACCGCGAACCCGCCCCCTCTTTACGCCGCGAGTTTGCTATAGTGCAGCAAAGCCATCGACAGCCCATAAATCATGCCGGAATATCAGCGCCCACAATGCCTATCCAATATTCATCGCGAGGAAATTGCCGATGGACTGGTCCGTGTTGGCTGCCACTATGAAATCGAAAAATTGCGTGATGACAGCTTCCTGCGGACGGATATTCCTTTGCCGGCCTCGCTGACATCTTCGGTCGACAAGCGCAAAACCGAATACCTGGCCGGGCGCTGGTGCGCACGGGAGGCGCTTCGCATTCTGGGCTTCGAGGGGATTCCGGGCATGGGCGCCGATAGAGCCCCTGTCTGGCCCGGCGGCACCGTGGGCAGCATTACCCACAGCAAGGGCACGGCAGAGGTCATGGTGGCAGATGCCCGGCACTGGCTGGCAGTGGGCGTGGATACCGAGCAGTGGCTAACAGCAGAACGCGCAGACCGCCTGTGCCGTGAATTGCTGACCAGCGAGGAAAGGGACAATCTGAAAGGGCTCACCCCGATACAACGGGCGAACCGGATCACCCTGATCTTTTCCGCCAAGGAATGTCTGTTTAAGGCGCTCTACCCACTGACCGGTAAACGCTTTTACTTCCATGACGCCGCCCGCCGCAACCCGCGCTCACTCACCCTGCTGACAACGCTGACAGCGCAATGGAAGCACGGTACCGAGGTGCCCTTTCGCTGGCGAGAACGTCAACAGGGGGTACTCAGCTGGATTGCCTTGCCACGTTAGTCTCCGCCAGGTCATCTCGAACGATAGAATCAAAGGGTCGCCAGGGATGATGGTGCTATGAGGGAAAACTCACCGCTGACTGGCCTTTTTTGCAAAGGCGGGGACAATCTTCGCAAAGGGGCATGTCCGGCAGACGGAAGCGAATACAGCAGGTCCTGCGCACCTCTATCATGTCGCCGTTATTCTGATTGAACCGCTTGCGGTAAGCGCCGGCCAACGGATTGCTGGAACCATCCGCAAAGGTTTCCTGGTCGAGAATGGCCTTGCCCGGCTCCCACATCATTGCCGGCAACCCTGCGCTCTCCAACTCTCCCAAAAACCAGCGGATATAGCGGCTGGCGTTACTCCACAGCACCCGCGACGAAAGGCCCAGCGCCTGCTGCCAGCCCGTGATCACCGTGGCCAGGTTATCCCTGATCAATGGCTCAAAACGGGTCAACGGATGATCACTGGCGGGCAACCCAGCGCCTTCACTCTCAAGGACAAAACACGCTGGCACTCCATCCTGATTTAGCTCGATGCGCATGGCTCTCGGGTGTATCGGCAGGCTGCGCTGCAAGATCAGGTTGGCACCCAGCACCGGCGGCACCAGGTAAAGGAAGTAATACTTGCTCCAGATGGATAGCACGGCACGCTCGTCTTCAGCGGCCAGATCTGGGCGAAAGCGGTGAAGTTGCCGGCGCAGGGTCTCGGCTTCAAACAGGTCCGCCAACGGCCGGGCCGCCTCCCCCGTCGCCGCCAATCTCAGCAACGGGGCATAGCTGGCAAAAGCCCCCTGGAACAAGGGGGCCAGAGAGGCAATCATCAGCTGGCGCAGGCAGCAGCGGCAGGACGGTTTTCCCGTCGCAGCAGGGCATCCACCACTTCCTGGGAGCGCACCGCTAATACCGACAGCAGGGTATCACTCAAGCCATGGGTTTCTTCGCAGCAGCCCTGCAGGAACACATTGGCATGACACCCTTCTGCCATGGGGAGGCGGTAGCAGCGCTCAATGCCCCGTGGGGACAGCCAGTCGCCCATGGGGGCCAGCAGGCGTTCATGGCCATCGCGGTTATAGCCAGTGGCCAGCACCACGCCATCGTACTCTTCCACCTGCTCAACGCCGGTATCCTTGTCGCGAAGGGTCATCTGTATCGTCTTGCCATCATTGACCACGGCCACGATATCCCGGTTGGCCAGGTAACGGTGTTGCTCTTTACCGGTGATTTTCTGCAAATACAGACGCTCGTAGATTTGCTCGATCTCCGCCATATCCACCACCGCATAGTTGGTCTGGCTGAATCGCTGCAGGAAATCACGGCGTTCCGCTTCGGGACGACCGTAGATGGTATCGGTGAAAGCCGGGTCGAAGATTTCGTTCACGAAGGCACTGTCATCAGAGGGATGCAGGGCCCGGCTGCGGGAAACCAGATCCATGTTGCCATGGGGATATTGGTTCATCAGATCCAGATAAATTTCTGCGGCGCTCTGGCCGGCACCGATCACCGCAATACGGGGCGCGTCATGACGACGAAAACGCTCGTACTCATGCTTATAGCGGGAAGAATGAACCATGTTGTCGCCCATCTTGCCGGCAAACACTGCGGGTATACGGGGATAACCGCCGATGCCGATCACCAGGTTACGAGTGAACACTTCTTTCTCGCTGCCATCTGCCTGGCGGGAACGGATACGCACCCATTCGACTTCGCCGCCCTGCTCCACCGGCTCAATGGCAATGACTTCCTGCCCATAGTGAACCCGATCACCGAACTGGTCCGCGGCCCAGCGCATGTAATCGTTGTACTCCACCCGGGTCGGGAAGAAGGTGCCCATATTGATAAAGGAGTCCAGTCGATGCTGGTCGTGCAGGTAGTTGACGAAGGTGAAACGGCTGGCCGGATTGCGAAGCGTGGCGAGATCTTTCAGAAAAGACACCTGCATGCGGGTGCCTTCCAGCAACATGCCGCCATGCCATTCGAAGCGGGGTTGTTTCTCCAGGAAACAATACTGCAGGCCATTCAGCTCGGCCTGCTCTTCCAGGGCAATGGCAATGGCCAGGTTTGCAGGGCCAAAGCCGATACCGACAACGTCATATTCCTGAGTGTGAACGCTCATGGGGTCGTCCTCAATGTGCGGGTTATCCAATCACCAGCATGAACTCATGCCAGCCACCTGCTGCCGGATAGTGGTGGGCAGCGCGCCATGGGATTTTCAGCTCAGCTCGCAACGCTCAAAAAACGCCTCGCGATGCAGCACCATCAGTGCTGCGCGCTTATGCGGAAAATCAAACTCCTTTGGCTTGGCAAAACGCCTGGCTTGAAGGTGTTGAATCATCCTGTCGTTGTCCGAACGCGGCTCGGACACGATCCGCCGGGTACGGCAGTCATCGAGAAACAGATAGTGGCAAAGCGCGTTGAGCCACGCTTTTACCTTGTGGGGGCCACGGTGGTGTTCTTCACCCACCAGCATATGAATGCCCCGGTCAAAATTATCCGCATCGTAGTAGGGAGCAATACGGTCTTCCTTGGTCCAGTACGCCTCGAAATAAGCGAACGGCTCATCATCAATACAACCAATCAGGTTCAACACACGCGGATCACTGGCCTGCTCTTCCAGGTAGCGTCGATGCTCTTCCAGGGTGCCGCCCTGCTCCCAGAAAGCCGCCACCCGCTGGCTGTTCTGCCAGCGCATGAAACGATCCAGGTCGGTGTCGATATCCAGCATGCGCAATGACACCCAGGCCTCGATGCCACGGTCATAGCGTCGATAAACCTCGCCGGCCGGCTTGGCCGGGCGCACCGGATGGCGCCGTCCACTGGTATCCATCGTCATGGTGACCGGATAGGGTCGATCCAGACACTTCGGCAGCCAGTCTTCAGGCCACTGCCAGAGCATATCCCGCTCCAACACATAATTATCATTGTCATCCTGAACCATGAACCCCGCATGGAAGTGGTCAGAAAACCTCAGCGAGTTCACCTCAGGATGCGTCACAAAACAGGCATAGGCAGCCCGGCGCAGCAGCGCCGGATCGTCTACGGATTGCTGAACCGTGCCACTCTTGCCGTCCAGCTGGACAACCAGCAGATCCTGATCATTTGACTGGCACAGCCAGAGACCTGAGTGGTCAAACACATCCAGCCGCTGCCCGTCGGGCAGCGGTATGGAGTGGTGTTGGGACTTACCAAGCATAGGTCACGCTACCGACAACATTGGGGCTATCGCCATACCAGCACCAGTAATTACAGGTTGCCACGTATTCCTTATCGAAAACGTTCTTGGCGGCAACCTGGAATTTGAAGTCATCCCACTGATACCCCACTGTGGCATCCCAAACCGTGTAGGAAGGAACTCGCATGTTGTCGGACTCAAGGTCATCCCCGTAGGTGCTACCGACATAACGGCCACCCGCTCCAACGGAAAAACCTTTTAACGGACCATTCAGGAATTGGTACTTAGTCCAGGCTGAGTACAGCTCCTTGGCAATCTGGTTGGGCTGATTCCCCTCAACAGAATCACCACGAGCGTCTGAAACGATTTGTGGATCAACATAAGTTGCATTGGCGACCAGACTCCAGGCGGGGGTAATGTTGGCGACGGCTTCAAGCTCCACACCTTCACTTTCCACTTCACCAATCTGCTGAAATGCCGGAGTGCCACCGGTACCGGAAGACAGGTTTTCGTGCTTGATCTTGAACGCAGCAACGTTCACATAGCCGTCAAAACCATCAGGTTGGACTTTCAATCCCACCTCAATCTGATCGCCCTGCTCAGATTCGGCCGGCTCATTGTTGGCATCCAGCTGAAGAACAGGCTGGAAGAATTGGGAATAACTTGTGTAGGCCGTTACGCCATTATCAAACAACCAGGCCAGACCTGCATTTGCAGTCCACTCATCACCATCGACATCCTGCTTTGCTCCCGTGGCTTTGTTTTCAAACTCACTATCCACGCGATCATGACGAACACCCAGAGTCGCAACCAGATGATCCTGTATTTTTACCTGATCCTGAAGATAGAACCCGACCTGGTAGCTGTCGGTGGTCCGGCGCTGCAGATCCGCTTCAGTCAAAGGCATGAAAGTGGTGCTATCCAGCAATACGATATCGCTGGCGTTGGCATACTCGGGGTTGTAGACGTTCAGGGTGTTGGGGGAACCGGGACCATCACCAACAATCGGATCCGCCGCATAGTCTTTGCCATCGATCTTCAGCAGCTGATAATCCGCACCGGCAAGCAGCGTATGCTCCATGCCGTTGAATTCCCATTTGTGCATCAGACGGTTATCAGCGTTAACGCTATCGGCATGGCCATCTTCTGTAGAAATATAACGAACCACTTCAGTGCGATTGGTCGGGGTACCGAAATCATCCGCGTAGGCCAGGGCATACATCTGGCGAAGATCAATATCGATGCGGCCATAGCGCACGTTTTGCTGGAATGACGTTTGCTCATTGAACGCATGATCCAGCTGGTAACCAAAGGTTACCTGGGTTCGATCAAACCGTTCGTAGTCGGTATTGCCGACCGCAACATCTTCATCAATAAAGCCGTTCCCGGTAGAGCTGGGGTTCAGGGTTCCTTCCGCCAGATGGAATTGCAGGTAAGGATCGGAGTTATCCTCCTGATAGCTCGCCAACAGGGTCAGGTCCGTAGCGTCGCCCAGATTCAGCTTCAGGGAAGGCGCAAACAGTACGCGTTCCTGTTCAACATCATCGACCTGGGTACCATTCTCCCGTGCCAGAGCTACCACTCGCACGGCATGACCGTTCCCCAACGGGGTGCCGGCATCGACAGAAACCTGCTTGCGATCATAGCTGCCGTAGGCAACGCCTATAGATCCAAACGAGTAGTCCTGAGGCCGTTTGCTGATAACGTTGATCACACCACCAGGGGGGGTCTGACCATAAAGAACAGAAGACGGCCCACGAAGAATTTCAACTCGCTCCAGCAGGAAAGGGTCAATCTGCCAGCTGTAGAATCCGTTGGAATAAGTGCGGGTCCCATCACGGTACAAACCGTTGTTAGCCTGTTTGAAGCCGCGAACAATAAACCAGTCCTGTTTATTGTCCTCACCATAAAATCCGGCCTGGATACCAGGCGTATAGCGCAATGCATCACTGATGCTCACCGCAGCCCGGTCGTCCATTTGTTCCCGGGTTACGATGGACACTGAGCGTGGCGTTTCACTTACCGGTGTATCGGTCTTGGTCGCAGTCATACTACGCTGACCGACATAACCGAAATCATCTGAGCCATACGCGTCGTCGCTCTGCTCTGCACTGACTTCAATGGTCTGCAATTCTTCCTGCTCTTCTGCCCAGGCCGGTGAGGCAGCCAGAGTAATGGTGATGGCCAATGCCAACGGCTGACGGCTGGATTGCAGCCCCCGGATCAGCCCGGAACGGATCCGATTCCCCATGGTGGTTCTCCTAATGTCCGTAACAAACACAATAATAGGAATGATTCGCATCCGCATTATACAGATTGCAATGCTGACAACCAGTGCACATTTCTTTCTGTTTGTTTGGTGTTTGGGTCAATCGATCGACGGGACACAACCCGCAAGGATGTCAGGCAAGACGTCCAGCAGAACCTCTTCCCTGACAATGCCCAGATGGTCCGCCTGCAGCGTCTCGCTATGTCGCAGGCGGGTGAAGGCCTGCAAACCGGTACTCAGGGTCTCCGCGCGCCCTTGAGGTTCACTGGCCCACCAACTGTGTACCGGTGTGCCCAAGGGCGGTAACTGGTATCCCCAGCACAGTGTTCGCAGGTGCTGCTCCACTGCCCAGGCATGCAGCAACTGGGCGGCGCTGTCTGCCGCCATGGGTTCCACCGACTGCTCCTGCATCCAGCGGCGAAAGATCTCCGGCCATTGTGCCGGGACACTGTCACGGAGGCGGTCGATGCAGGCATCCAGCACTCTGTCAGCCATCATCGGCAGCAACATGGCCAGATGCTCGCGCAGTTTCTGTTGCGCCTCAGGAGCGGTCCACTGGTCTTCCGGCACCTCATGACCTGGCACATAGGAATCCAGCAAACCGACAAAGGACACGGTCTCCCCCGCCACTTCCAGTCGTCTGGCCAGTTCCATGGCCATAGCCCCACCCAGCGACCAGCCGAGCAGGTAATAGGGCCCTGCCGGCTGGGCCTGTCGCAGGGTGCGGAAGTAGCGGTCCGCCATGTCTTCCAGGGAAGGATCAAACCAGCCCTCCTCCAGGAAACTGCGTGATTGCAGGCCGTTGACCTGCCACTGCCCCGCCAGTGCTGCGGCAATCGTCTGGTAGCCAGTCACCCGGCCCGTCACCGGGTGGGGGCACCACAACACCGGAGCCTCCGGGCTGTGGTTCAGGGGAGTGATCAGGGCCGGATCGGGCCGGGCTTCACGGGGGGCATCCGCCAGTGCAAGCAGGGCCGTCAGCTCCTGACGGTAACGGCCACACAGGTGCTGAATCTGCCGGGCATCGTAGTGGCTGGTGGCGTAATCCCAGACCAGTGTCAGCTTGCCTGCCACCACCTGACCGTTAATGGCCAGCGGCGCGGCCATGGGATTGTCGTCCGCCTGGGGCTTGCCACCGCCTGCCAACGGCGTGAAGCCCTGAATAAGCGCATCGTCGTGATACTGGCCCAGATAGTTAAAGGTCACTGGCGCATCCGCGCTGCCGTTAAGGAGGCTGTCAGTGAGATAGCGCAGGGCACCATAGCCGACACCGCCATCCGCCTCGGTCTGTTTCAGTTGTTGGGATACCGCAAACAGGTTTTGGCGCGGATCACTGTCATACGGCAATGCCAGCGGATAAAGGCTGGTAAACCAGCCAAGCGCTCGACTCAGGTCCATCCCCGGGGCCAGACGGATTTCGCGGCCATGGCCTTCCAGGTTGATAATCAGAGGCGAATTCTCTGTAGGAGCAGCGATCTCTGTGCCCTGCGGGTATGAGCCGCGGATCGCATCCGCAGACGTGGTTCGCGGCTCAAGCGCCGCTCCTACAGGGGGATGCTTCAAGGTACGGGTGAGCGCAGTGAGCAGTAATGTAGGAACCGTCACGCTCAGTTTGGTGGGCGCTTCCTGTAGCAGTCGACGGGTCTCTCTTTTGTCCAGAGATAGGAATGCGCTTTCCTTTTCTCCATAGGTCGGCAGGGAATCATCCTGCGGTTGCGGTTGCTGTCCCTGCCAGAACGGCAAGCGTTGCTCTCCCTTGTCTTGCAACCATTGCTGCAGAGCCTGATACCAATCCGCCAGAGTATGGGTGCGCTCCGGCAGGGAAATCTCCTGGCCTGCCAGAGCCTGCTGGTAAGCATTGAGTAGATCCTCCAGGAGAATCCGCCAGGACACCCCATCCACGGCCAGATGATGAATGACCAGCAATAGGCGATCCGACCGCCCGGATGCGGATATATATAGCGCACGAAACAACTCGCCCTTTTCGATATCCAGGCTTTGCTGGGCCTGTTCACACAGGGCGGCAACCTCCTCTTCATCAGAGACGTCACGCCACCACAGCAACTGCCCAGGCTGCATCCCGACAGGCAGGCATTCCTGCTGCCAGCCCTCTGCGTTATGGGTGAAGCGCAAACGCAAGGCATCGTGCTGGCGATACAATGCGTGCAAGGTCGCATCCAGTGCCTGCCGATCCATCGGCGCCTCCAGAGCCAGCCACAGGTGCTGGTTCCAGTGACTGGGCCTGGGCGGATTCAGGGAGAAAAAATGGTGCTGGATGGGTAGCAGCGGAACCGGCCCCTGTAGCGGTTCCTGGGAAATCACCGTCGCTTCGGCACTGACCACCACCGCAGCCAGATCCTTGAGCCGGGGTTGCTCGAACAATTCTTTGGGGCTGAGCGCCAGCCCCTGTTGTCGGGCGCGGCTGACCACCTGCAGGGCCAGAATGGAATCGCCCCCCAGAGAAAAAAAATGATCATCGCGGCTGACGTTTTGCAGGCCCAACAGTTGCTGCCAGATGTCAGCGAGAATTTTCTCGTTGTCCGTTTGCGGTACATCGCCCTGACTGGCGGTTTGCCACCGGGGCTCCGGCAGTGCCTTGCGATCCACCTTGCCCGCCGGTGTCAGTGGCAGCTGCTCCAGCGTGACCAGCTGACTGGGCACCATATAATCCGGCAAGGATTGGGACAGATGAGCGAGGATAGTGGCAACGTCCAGCAATGGGGCCTCGCTGCGCTCGGTTCGCGGCTCGAGCGCCGCTCCTGCGACATGGCGGGGTACGATATAGCCGACCAACCTGTCACCCGCCGGTGAGGGCTGCGCGACCACCGCCGCATCGCGAATCGAATCAAATGCCAGCAGCCGGCTTTCGATTTCCCCCAGTTCGATGCGGAAGCCGCGAATCTTCACCTGCTGATCCACACGCCCCAGGTACTCCATGACACCGTCGTCACGGAATTTCACCAGGTCACCGGTGCGGTACATGCGCTCGCCCGGTTCACCGAAAGGATCCGGAAGAAAACGTTCGGCAGTCAGGTCCGGGCGATCGTGATAACCACGGGCCAGCCCCACTTCGTTGCCGATATAGAGTTCTCCCGCCACACCGGCGGGGACCCGGTTCAGGTCTTGATCAAGGACATACAGTGTTCTTGCACCCACAGCGGTACCGATGGGCGCGTAGGCACTGGTGAGCGTATCGCCTTCGTAGGCCGCCCACAGCATGGGCGTGACCACCGTTTCCGTGGGGCCGTAGCCGTTAAGGATGCGCTGCGGTTTCAATACCTGCTGCATGCGCTCGAAGGTTTCGCGGGTAAAGGCTTCGCCACCCAGGGTCCAGGAGCGTACGCGCAAGTCCGGTTGCGCCTGCTCGATCCAGTCCAGCAGCGGCCCCATGTAGCTGGGCGGGAAACAGGCGATGCTGACGCCTTCCTGCTGCAACACCTCACAGCATTTTTCCGCACTCCATAATGCCTGGTCGCGAATCACCACCCGGGAACCAAAGACCAGCGGCACCGTCCAGCGCTCCACGGCACCATCGAAACTGATGGAGGCAAATTGCAGCTCCACATCGTCCGGCGTCATGCCGTAACGCTGGCCGATGGTCTGCACGTGCATGGATAAGCCACCATGGGTGAGTGCCACCCCTTTGGGCTTGCCGGTGGAGCCGGAGGTGTAGATGACGTAGGCGAGTTGATCCGGGTGCGGCTCGTTGCCCAGGCTGGTGTTGTCATGGTTTTCCAGCGACAACCTGTCGACGGCAACAGGTTGCATCGCTTCAATCGCGGGTAGCCTGTCTACCATATCCGAGGACGTGACCAGCAAGCTGGCGCAGCTGTCTTCCAGCATGTAATGCAGACGCTCGGCCGGATACCCCGGGTCCAGCGGCAGAAAAGCACCGCCCGCCTTCATCACTGCCAGGAACGCTTCGATCATGGCCACGCCACGCTCGAAGCACACACCGACCACTTCATCGGCGCTGACTCCCCGATCAACCAGGTAGCGTGCCAATTGATTGGAGCGGGCTTCCAGTTCAGAAAAAGAGACCCGGGTGTCGCCGTGCACCAAGGCAATGGCATCGCCCTGCGCTGCTGCCTGTTTGCTAAACAGTGACACCAAACTGTCCGGCCACCAGTCGCCACTGCCCTGCCCCCACATTTGCAGGCGACGCTGATCCGCACCCGCCACACCGATAGTGCCCAGACAACGCTGGCCATTGGTGAAGGCTTCCAACACTTCTGCCATGGCCCCCTGCAAACGTCGGGCCGTTTCGCCATGGAAACGGTCTGCGGCATAGGTCAGCGTTAATGCCAGCGAAGCACTATCGCTCTCGTGCACGTCCAGCGCCACATCGAAAAGCGCATGGGGAACGCCCTGGGCCAGAGGCACAATAGAGACATCATCGCTCAGATTACGGCTGCCACTGTCGCGGCGCTGATAGTTAAATAGCACCTGAAACAGCGGGGTTTCTCCCGGCTCCCGGCGCGGGGCGAGCGAGGCCACCAGTTGATCAAACGGCAGCGCCTGGTGAGCCTGGGCATCCAGCGTGGTCTGGTGTAACTGCCCCACCCATTGATTCACGGTCATGGGGGCCTGCGGTTTACCGCGTATTACCAGGGTATTCACAAAGAACCCCACCAGCCCTTCCACTTCCGGACGCTCACGATTGGCTACCGGCACACCCACAGGAATATCACGGCGACCACCGACAGCGGCCAGAGCCCATTGCCAGGCGGCCAGTACCACGGTGAACAGAGTGGTGTCGTTGTCTCGGGCCAGGGCCTGAAGCGGCGCCTGTAAATGTTGCGGCAGGGTCCATTGCACACTGGCCGCCTGACGCAACTCCCGCTGCGCCGGGTTGCGATCATGGGCAATCAACAACGGTGGCTGAGCACTCTCCTGTTGATCATGGCCCAGTTGCTCTCGCCAATAGGCCAGTTGCCGATCCCGCTCCCCGGCATCCAGCCAGGCCTTCTGCCACAGGGCGTAATCCACGTACTGGACCGGCAAAGCTGGCAAGGCGTCATCGCCGAGGTAGGCACGGGACAGGTCGGCAAAGAACACCTCCATGGACCAGCCATCAGACACCAGATGGTGCATGACCAGCTGCAGCCGCCACTGTTGATCAGCCACTTGCAGCAACTGCACACGCAACGGATTGTCACGCGACAGCACAAAGGGTCGACTGGCATGTTCATCCGCCAGCGTCTGCCGGGCGTTCTCATCCAGGGCACGGGCATCGCGCTGCTCCACGGACAGCGGCGATGCATCAATCCGTTGCTGCGCCAGGCCGTCTTCCTCCACAAAGCGGGTGCGAAGACTGTCGTGACGATCTGCCACCGCTGCCACGGCGCGCAACAAGCGCGCCACATCCAGCGGACCACTTAACGCAAAGGCAGCCGTCAGATGGTAGGCCGTGTTATCCGGCTCCAGTTGGTGGATCGTCCATAGCCGTCGCTGCGCCGGGGCCAGCGGAATCCGTGCCGGCCGGTGCCCGGCGACAATGGGCAACCGCTCAAAGGGAATACCCTTATCGTTCAGCTTCTGCAGAAAGACGCTCTGCCTGCTTTCATCCAGTGCCATAAAGCGCTGGGCCAGCGCAGCCTTATCAATTTGACTCATAAATCTTCCAGGTCATCCAGCAGGTCGGCCATGGCCGACAGGTCCTCGTCTTCCTGCTGCTTTGCTTCACCGTTGTGCTCATCCACCAGCGTCGCCAGCGCCTGCAAAGTGTCCGCCTCGAACAGGGCCCGTAATGGCACTGCCACGCCCCAGCGATCACGCAAGGTCGCGACCACACGCGTTGCAAGCAGGGAGTGACCACCAAGGGCAAAGAAATTGTCATCCAGCCCCACCCGGGGCTGTCCCAGCAACTCTTCCCACAAGGCCGCGATCTGCTGTTCGGTATCGGTATGCGGGGCGCGGTATTGCCTTGCCTGCCATTGCGGCGTCGGCAGCGCCTTGCGATTCAGCTTGCCGTTGGGGGACAGGGGCATCTGCTCCAGCACAACGAACAGGGACGGCACCATGTAGTCCGGCAGCGCACTGGCCAGCGCCTGCTGCCAGCCTTCGCGGTTGTTGTTGCCACTGACCACATAGGCCACCAGCTGATCACCGGCTTCACTGTGGTGGGCGACAACCACCGCATCATCCACATCCAGCATCTGTTTAAGCTGCTGTTCGATTTCGCCGAGCTCGATACGCAGACCGCGAATCTTTACCTGATGGTCGAGGCGGCCCAGATACTCGATGATGCCATCTGCCCGCTGCACCACCTGGTCACCGGTGCGATACATTCTTGAGCCGGGCTCGCCGAAGGGATTGGGCATAAAGCGGTCGGCGGTCAGGTCCGGGCGACCGTAATAGCCACGGGCCAACCCTGTGCCCGCCAGATAGAGCTCACCGGGCACGCCTCGGGGCACCAGGTTGAGATCCGTATCCAGCACATGAAGCTGGATATTGCTGATCGGCGCGCCGATGGGCACGGTATGGCCACCCTCTTCCTGGGCAGGAAGGCATTGCCAATAACTCACATCAATGGCCGCTTCCGTGGGGCCATAAAGATTGTGCAGCTGCACATCATCACGGGCGGCAGCGATCTGTGTTTGCAGCGCCATGTCCAGGGCTTCACCACTACAGATCAACCGTTTGAGCTGTGGCAGATCCTGCAAGCCGGTAGCGCCCACAAAGGCTTTCAACATGGACGGCACGAAGTGCAGCGTGGTGACACCTTCATCCGCCATCACCTGTTGCAGCCACTGCGGATCGGCATGGGCCTCCGGCGGCGCCACCGCCAGGCGTGCGCCCACCATCAATGGCCAGAAAAATTCCCACACGGACACATCGAAACTGAACGGCGTCTTTTGCAACACACAGTCGCTGTCATCCAGCGGGTATTGGCTTTGCATCCACAACAGACGATTTTCCAGCGCCGCCTGGGTATTGAGTACGCCCTTGGGCTTGCCGGTGGACCCGGAGGTGTAGATCACATACATGGCCTGGTCCGGATGCCATTGCACCGGCGGCGGGGTATCCGGCTGGTCGCTCACATCCAGTTCGTCCAGACACCACATGGGCACCACTTCCGGCCAGCTTGCCAGCAGGTCACTGTGCGTCAGCAACAAGGCCGGCGCAGACGCATCCAGAATGTAGGCCAGCCGATCCCGGGGATAGGAAGGGTCCAGCGGCACATAGGCACCGCCGGCACGGGTAATGGCCAGGATGCCGATGACCAGCTCCAGAGAACGGGGCAACCCGATGGCCACCCGTACTTCCTCTTTCACGCCGGCGTGGCGCAGACGATTGGCGAGCTGATTCACCTTGCGATCCAGTTGCGCAAAGGACACCTGTTGCTCACCCATGGTCAGCGCAATGGCATCCGGTGTACGTTGTGCCTGCCGGCTTAACCGTGCGGGAACAGCAGTAAAGTCGCCCCAGGTTTTCGCTGTGGCATTGAATTGCTTCTGCGCCTTTTTTTCTTCACCGGTCAGCAGGTCGATATCTGCCAGCGACTGTTGCGGGTCCTCCAGCAAGGCCTTCAGCAAAAGGGAAAAGTGCAGACACAAACGGGCGATGCTCGCCGGCTTGAACAGGCCGGTGTCGTAACCGACAAAGCCCTGCAAGTGCCCGTCATCTTCAAGAATATCCAGGGCCAGTTCGAACTGGGCACCGGCAGCACCGGGATCGAACGGCGTCACCAATGCTTGCGGCCACTGCGGTGCAAAGGTCTGGCTGAGTCGCTGATGGTTGAACACCACCTGGAACAACGGATGGCGATCCAGATTGCGGTCCACACCGAGTGCCTCCACCAGCCTTTCGAAGGGCAGCGCCTGACGGCCCTGGGCCTCGCCGATAAAGTGCTGGGTAGCGGCAACCTGTTCGGCAAAGGATTGCTGCTGAGTAAAGTCCGCCGGAATCACCAGGGTATTGATAAAACAACCCTGAAGGTTCTCGGTTTCCGATTGCAAACGCCCGGCCACCGGAACCCCCACACGCACCTGGTCCTGACCGCTATAGCGATGCAGCAGTGTTTGCCAGACGCTTAACAATAACGTGGACACGGTGGTGCCCAGCTCTGACGCACGCTGTTTGAGACCGGCCAGCTGCTCCTCGCTGAAAGTGACGGCCTGGCGCGCACCGCCAGTGCTGCCACCACGGGGAAAATCCGTGGGCAGGGCCAGTGGCTCACCGCCGTCACCCAGTTGCTCCACCCACCAGCGGGTCTGTTCGGCGGCGCCTTCGCTCTCCAGCCATTGCTGCTGCCAGGCGGCATAATCCGCGTATTGAATATCTGCTGGCGACGCCGACAGGGACGCCCCTTGATGCGCTTGCCGATACAGTTCGCTCAGCTCCGCTAGCAGCAACTGCATGGAAATGCCGTCGCCGATGATGTGATGCTGCACCAGCAACAGGTGATAGCGTTGCTCGGCCAGTTTGATGACCAGCACCCGCAACAGGTTGTCACAGGCCAGGTCGAAAGGCTGCGTGAGCACCTGGTTCTGTACCGTCTGTGCGGTGTCCTCCGGCGCGCTTTGCTCCGACAGGTCCTGCCACTGAATCTGGATAAACGCATGATCAAGGATACGCTGGCGCGGAGCGCCGCCCACATCCACAAACCGGGTTCGCAGAATGTCGTGATTGGCCACCAGAATATTCAGGGCCTGCTGCAAGGCATCAACATGCAGTTCGCCGCGCACCTCCAGCCCCAGCGGCATGTGGTAAGCGCCGTTCTCCGGCTCCAGCTGCTGCACAAACCACAGACGACGCTGCGCCGCGGAACAGGGCAGATCACCGCTACGCGGCACCGGCCGGATCGTCGGCATGGCCGCCACCGACTTGCACAACACCGCACATTGCTTCAGCAGCGGCTGTTCGAAGATGCGATTCAACGGCAAATCCAGTTGATGCTGATGGCGTAGACCGTTAACCATCTGCACGGCCAACAGGGAATGGCCGCCAAGATTGAAAAAGTGATCATCGCGGCTGACGGTTTTCACGCCCAATAATTCCTGCCAGATAGCAGCGAGAATTTTCTCGTTGTCCGTTTGCGGTACCTCGCCCTGACTGGCGGTTTGCCACCGGGGCTCCGGCAGAGCCTTGCGATCCACCTTGCCCGCCGGGGTCAGTGGTAGTTGCTCAAGCGTCATCAACTGGCTGGGCACCATATAGTCTGGGAGAGATTGGGACAGTGCAGCGAGGATAGTGGCAACGTCTAGCGATGGGGCCTCGCTGCGCTCGGTTCGCGGCTCGAGCGCCGCTCCTACGGCATGGCGGAGTACGATATAGCCGACCAATCTGTCACCCGCCGGTGATGGCTGAGCCACCACTGCGGCTTCGCGGATTTGATCGAAGGCCAACAACCGACTTTCGATTTCACCCAACTCAATGCGGAAGCCACGAATTTTCACCTGCTGATCCACACGCCCCAGGTACTCCATGACACCGTCGTCACGGAATTTCACCAGGTCACCGGTGCGGTACATGCGCTCGCCCGGTTCACCGAAAGGATCCGGAAGAAAACGTTCGGCAGTCAGGTCCGGGCGATCGTGATAACCACGGGCCAGCCCCACTTCGTTGCCGATATAGAGTTCTCCCGCCACACCGGCGGGGACCCGGTTCAGGTCTTGATCAAGGACATACAGTGTTCTTGCACCCACAGCGGTACCGATGGGCGCGTAGGCACTGGTGAGCGTATCGCCTTCGTAGGCCGCCCACAGCATGGGCGTGACCACCGTTTCCGTGGGGCCGTAGCCGTTAAGGATGCGCTGCGGTTTCAATACCTGCTGCATGCGCTCGAAGGTTTCGCGGGTAAAGGCTTCGCCACCCAGGGTCCAGGAGCGTACGCGCAAGTCCGGTTGCGCCTGCTCGATCCAGTCCAGCAGCGGCCCCATGTAGCTGGGCGGGAAACAGGCGATGCTGACGCCTTCCTGCTGCAACACCTCACAGCATTTTTCCGCACTCCATAATGCCTGGTCGCGAATCACCACCCGGGAACCAAAGACCAGCGGCACCGTCCAGCGCTCCACCGCACCATCGAAACTGATGGAGGCAAACTGCAGCTCCACATCGTCCGGCGTCATGCCGTAGCGTTGACCGATGGTCTGCACGTGCATGGATAACCCACCATGGGTGAGCGCCACCCCTTTGGGCTTGCCGGTGGAACCGGAGGTGTAGATCACATAGGCAAGCTGATCCGGGTGCAGTGTCTGTGCCAATGGCGTGCGCGCATAGACTTGCAAGGTCAGCGCATCCACTGCCACCGGGCGAACGGTTTCCGGCGTGGGCAGCGTACGTTGCAAGTGCGAATCGGTGAGCAGCAGCGTTGCGCCGCTATCCTCCAGCATGTAACGCAGACGATCAGACGGGTATCCCGGATCCAGTGGCAGGAAGGCGCCGCCGGCTTTCATCACCGCCAGGAAGGCTTCGATCATGGCCACACCTCGTTCGAAGGACACGGCTACCACATCATCGGCGCTTACCCCCTGATCCATCAGATAGCGCGCCAACTGGTTGGAGCGGGCTTCCAGCTCGGCAAAGGACACCCGGGTGTCACCATGAACAAGGGCAATGGCATCGCCCCGCGCTGCGGCCTGCTGTGAAAAGAGCGAGACAACACTATCAGGCTGCCACTCGGCACCGGGCTCATCGCACTCTGCGCCCCACTGCCTTAGTTTCGGCAAATCATTCCCCAGGCTGTTCAGTTCTGCCAGGGAGATATCCTGTGGCTCCGCCAGGGCCAGCAGGGTTTGCCTGAACGCTGCGGCCAGACGTTCCACCAGAGCCACGGGAAGCGCACCGCTATCATGAGCGAACAGCATTTCCAGGTGCTCACCCGGCAGCACCGCTACGGTCAGCGGGTAATGCGTAAACTCGTGGCTCCTGGGTGTCCCCAATTGCAATCCGTCCTGATCACCGCCCAGCAGGTTTTCATCCAGCGGATAGTTTTCGAACACCAGCAAGGTATCGAACAGGCTTTCCCCTCCCCAGCCGGCATCCTGCTGCACTTCAAACAGGGGCGCATGGCCCTGTTCGCGCAGGGCAGCATTATCTGCCTGCAATTGCGCCAGCCAGTCAGCCAGCGGCTGATCGCCCTGAAGCGACACGGTCATGGGCAGGGTATTGATGAACAGGCCGAGCATGCTGTCGCTGCCGGCCAACTCCGCCGGGCGGCCGGCCACGGTATTGCCGAACACCACCCTTTGCTGACCGGTAAACCGACCCAGCACTCTGGCCCAGGCAGCCTGCACCAGGGTATTGATGGTCAAGCCGCGGTCGCGGGCAGCCTGACGCAGCGCCTGACTAGTGGACTCATCGAACTCGATGGGGTGGCGGCGGAAAGCGCCTTTTTGCGAGGTTCCCACCGCTTCCACCAGGCGCGTTGGCGCCTGCACCGGGGACAGATAGTCCTGCCAGAATTCCAGGGAGGCATCGCGCTCCTGCTGCTGTAGCCAGCACAGGTAATCCTCGTAACCTTTTGGCGCCGCGGGTAGATCCTTGCCGTGGTAAAGAGCCATCAGTTCGGTAAGCAGCACCCCGGTGCTCCAGCCGTCCATAAGAATGTGATGAAGGGTGAGCACACATTGCCAGGTGCAGTCATCGGTGCGCAGCAGGTCAACGCGCCACAGGGGCGCGGCTTCCAGATCAGAGCCTCGCGTCAACAGCGCCTGGCACCAGGCCTGCGCATCACCGCCCGCACGCAGGTCCTGTTCATGCCAGGGCAATGTCACCTGCTCCGTTGACCAGATCGCCTGATGGCGCACGTCGGCCACATCCGCCGGCAACAATGCGCTGCGCAGAATCGCATGGCGCGCCAACAGTTGCTGCCAGGCCTGTTTCAGGCGTCCGGGTTCCAGGCCGGTGAGTGGCAGCACCAGCTGGTTCACATAGGTGCTGTTGCTGGCACTTAATTGCGAATGGAACAGCAACCCGGATTGCAGCGGAGACAGGGGCAGGATCCGTTGCGGGCGCACCGTCAGGGCATCAAGTTGCTGCTGGGTCAGGGATGCCAGAGGCACATCAGAAGGCGTCAAAATCGGTTCCGCCTTGGCACAATGACTTGCCAGGCGCTCGCACTGCTCCAGCCACTGTGTGATCAGGGCATCTCCCTGCTCCGCCGAGAAACAGCGGCTATCCAGGTCGATGTGAATGCGCAACCGGCCATCCTGCTGATCCGCATTGATAACCAGGGGCGCATCCAGCGGTGCATCCGCTTCCTGCCATAGCCCCGCGTCGATAACGGCTACGCCCGGCAAATTCTCATGACGAAACTGACCCAGATAATTGAACAGCACATCGAGACGGTGATCACCGCCTGCCAGCAACCCCTGCTGAGTGAGCAGTCCGTAACCCAGGCCGCCATGGGCAGGACGGCGCAGTTGTTCCTTCTGTGTTTTGACGGACGCTGCCAGGGTCTCACCGCAATCGAGACGCTGGGGGTAGAGGCTGGTAAACCAGCCCACGGTACGACTCAGGTCCAGCCCCGCTTCACTGTCGGCCCTGCCATGACTTTCCCGATGGATGCGCACCGTAGTCCGGCCACTGTAATCCGACAGGGTCTGCGCCAACGCCATCAGCAGGAACTCTTCCAGGTTCAGTGACGCATAGCGGTCAGCGCTTTTCTGCCAGCGGCTCAGCGCGCCCTTTTCGGTTTGCCGTTGCAGAGAGAGACGGGTTGCCTGACCGCTCTGTTCGGGGAACAGTGGCGGCATGCTTTCCGTGGCCTGGTGCCAGTAAGGCAGCTCCGTCTGCGCCTGTTGCAAAAACAGCGTATCCAGGGCTTCACGCCAATCACACAGGTTGTGCGTCTTGCCCGGCAGGCTGGCGGGACTGCCCTGGCGAATTTGCTGATAGGCATCGAACAGGTCTTCAAGCAGAATCCGCCAGGACACCCCGTCCACGGCCAGGTGATGAATGGTCAGCAACAGTTGCGCCGATTCAGCCGCATCAGAACTGCCGGTGATGTAGAGCGCTTTCAGCAATTTTCCGTCGGCGGGATTCACTGTCCGCTGGGCGGCCACCATGCTTTCTTCGATTGTCTGGCCATCGATACAGTCAATCACCTGCAATAGCGGCAACGGATACGTGGCACCACTGTTGGCCTGTTGCGGGTCGGTCTGATCAAACGACAAGCGCAGGGCATCGTGCTGGTTTACCAATAGTTGCAGCGCGCCTTCCAGCGCCTTGACGTCGAAGGCCTCCTGCACGGAAAAACGCAGATATTGATTACAGGCAGACAGGCCGCGCTGTTCAATAAATCGTTGCTGGATCGGCAACAGCGCCAGTGGACCGCTTAACGGTTTCTGGCTGGCGACATTTGCTGTCACCACCTGGGCCACGGCTGCCAGTTCACGAAGAGTGGGATGTTCGAACAGATCTCTGGGCGTCAATGCCAGACCGGATTGCCGGGCCTTGCTGACAACCTGCAGGGCCAGAATGGAATCGCCGCCCAGGGCGAAAAAATGATCGTCGCGGCCGACGGCGTCCAGGCCGAGAAGGGGTTGCCAGATGTCGGCCAGTTTTTTCTCATTGTCGGTTTGTGGCACCTCGCCCTGACAGACAGTCTGCCATTTCGGTTGCGGCAAGGCCTTGCGGTCTACCTTGCCGGCGGGAGTCAGGGGCAATTGTTCCAGGGTGAGCAACTGGCTGGGTATCATGTAGTCCGGTAGCACTTGCGCCAGTTGCGCGAGAATCTCATCGCTATTCAGTGGGCCTCGTGACACCACATAGCCAACCAGACGGTCTCCCGTCGGAGACGGTTGCGCCACAACCGCCGCTTCACGAATCTGCTTACTCGCCAACAGCCGGCTTTCGATTTCACCCAGCTCGATGCGAAAGCCACGAATCTTCACCTGCTGGTCCACCCGACCCAGGTATTCCAGCACGCCGTCTTCGCGGAATTGCACCAAATCACCGGTGCGATACATGCGCTCGCCAGGTTCACCGAAAGGATCCGGAAGAAAGCGTTCGGCGGTCAGATCCGGGCGATCGTGGTAACCGCGGGCCAGCCCCACCTCGTTACCGATATAAAGCTCACCGGCCACGCCAACGGGGACACGGTTGAGATCCTGGTCCAGCACATACAGCCTGCGCGGGCCGACCGCGGTACCGATGGGGGCATAGGCACTGGTCAGGGTATCGCGCCGGCAAGCAGCCCAGAGCATGGGAGTGACGACGGTTTCCGTGGGGCCGTAGCCATTCATGATTCGTTCTGGCTTGAGCACTGCCTGCATGCGCTCAAAGGTTTCCCGGGTAAAGGCCTCGCCGCCCAGGGTCCAGGAGCGCACGCTCAAGTCAGGCTGTTCCTGCTCGATCCAATCCAGCAACGGCCCCATATAACTGGGCGGGAAACAGGCGATGGAGACGCCTTCCTTCTCCAGCACCTCACAACATTTTTCCGCGCTCCACAGTTCCTGATCGCGGATAACGACTCGAGAGCCAAACGCCAACGGCACCGTCCAGCGTTCCACCGCGCCGTCGAAACTGATCGACGCAAACTGCAGTTCCACATCGTCGGGCGTCATACCGTAACGCTGACCAATGGTCTGCACATGCATGGTCAGGCCAGCATGGGTCAGAGACACTCCCTTGGGTTTACCGGTGGAACCGGAGGTGTAGATCACATAGGCAAGCTGATCCGGGTGCAGCGCAACGCCAACGCTCTCGGCAGACAAAGCGGACAAGGAAAGTCGGTCCACGGCAATAGGCCGCACGGTTTTTACAGCAGGCAGTTCGTTGATCAGATCGGATGACGTCAGCAACAGGGTCGCACCGCTGTCTTCCAACATGTAATGCAAACGGTCCTGTGGATACGCCGGATCCAGCGGCAGGAAGGCGCCGCCAGCTTTCAGTGCCGCGAGGAAACCGACAATCATGGTGACGCCGCGCTCGAAGGAGACGCCCACCACGTCATCCGGCTGCAATCCCTGTTGAAGCAGATAGCGGGCCAGCTGATTGGATCGGGCTTCCAGTTCGGCAAAGGAAAGCTGCGTTTGCCCATGGACAAGTGCCACGGCCTCACCTCGCGCCTTCGCCTGCCGCGAGAACAGGGAAACAAAACTGTCGGGCGTCCAATCTCCTTCGCCCTGCCCCCAGTCTTTCAGCAGGTGCCGATCCGATTCGGACAGTACATTCAATTGCGACAGCGTTTGGCTGGCGTTATCCAGACATTGACCCAGCAGATTTTCGAAGCCAGCCTGCAGGCGCTCGACAAATCGTTCATCCAGTACGCCATCGCCATGCACCAGTCGCAGAGCAAGCCCGCCCTCTTGATCCGGCCACACATCCAGCACCAGATCAAACGGCGTTTCCATGACTGGCAGATCCTCGACACGCGCCATCAGGTTGCCCAGGTCGAGACTCATTCCCGCGCCTTGCCGGCGATAATTGAAGGCCACCTGAAAAAGAGGATGATGGCCCCGGGTACGGGAATGGCAGAGCGCATCTACCACTTTTTCAAACGGCAGATCCTTGTGGTGCTTGGCGCCTTCCAGCGACTCATGAACATGGGCGATCCAGTCGCAGACCGTATAATCCCCACGCGGAACACCCTGTACGACCAGATTGTTGACGAAGAAACCCATCAGAGGAGTGGTCGCCCCGCTACGGTTGGCGCTGGGAACACCGACACGAATAATGTCTTGCCCGGTGACCCGGGCAAGTAGGTATTGCAGTACGGCCAGCAGCACAGTGAAACGGCTGACACCCTGTTCACGGGCAAACCTCTTCAGGGCCCCGTTCTGCTCAGCTGACAGGGAAAAATCACGGCAACAGGCAGACCAGGATACATCGGTGGTTTGCTGAAGGCGGGGCAGCGCCAGCGGCTCCCCCTCATTCTGCAACGTCGCCTGCCAGTACCTCAGTTGCTCTTGTGCCGCCTCACTATCCAGCCACTGATGTTGCTCCTGCGCAACGTCCAGGTACTGCTTCTTCAGCGGCGCAAGAGCGGCGGCACTGCCATCACGAAAGGCGCGGTAGGCCGAGAAGAACTCCTGCATGAACACGCCCAGGGACCAGGCATCGCCGGCGATATGATGCAAAGAGATCAGCAGCGCATAGCTCTGTGCGTCATTTCGCTTACCCAGCCTTGCCAGTCGGTAGCGCAGCAAACCGCCGGCGTTCAGATCAAAGGGCGAGGCATTCTGTTTTGCCGCCAACGCATAGGTGGCTGCCACCGGATCCTCGTCACCGCTGACATCATCAACGGCAAGCTCTCTCTCTTCCCAGGGATCAATGGTCTGCCAGGCCCGGCCATCCACTTCACAGAAGCGGCTGCGCAGGACATCGTGGCGAGACACAATCAAATTCATTGCCGACTGCAGGATTCCCTCGTCCAGCTCCCCTTCCAGCCAGAGAATGCCGCCCAGATTATAGGCAGTGCTCTCCGGTGACAGGCGACTGAACAACCAGAGGCGTTGCTGGGAATAGGAAAGCGGCATCCATTGCGGACCCGGACGGGCAGACGGGGAATCGGACCCGGTCATGTCAGCTCCTTGCGATTTTCGCGTGACAGGAAATCAGGATGTAGTTCGCCAAACAGCAAGCCCGGCAGCCGTTCGCGCCGGCAAAGGCTCAGCGCTGAGAAAGAATGGCCTAACCCGTTCGTCCTGGACTGAACGTTCCGGCGTTACTCTGTGGTCACCGAACTTGCTACGAGGTGCATTAGGCATCACGCAGACGTTTCGGGCGCTGGTCGGTCCATACTTGGTTGATATGCTCCAGGCATTGCGCCTTGTTGCCACTGACGCCAGCCATATTCCAGCCGGCCGGCAAGGGACGATAAGCGGGCCAGATGCTGTACTGCTGCTGGTCATTGATGACCACATGAAATTCCGTATCGGGGTTATCAATACTCATGGTTTCCTCACCGTGTCGGCATGATCGGTTAACCGGGTCAGACGCCGGCTTCGCGCAGGGTGTGCACACTGTGTCTGGCGGACTGGTCATCCAGCTCGGCAAGCTCGCCGGCATCCATTTTCAGCAGGCGATCTGCGCGGTCGAAATAATGGTCGTCGTGGGTAATGGCGATGATGGTCTTGCCCTGTGCCTGCAGGCGCGGCAGCAAATCGTGATAAAAGAACTGACGGAATTGCGGATCCTGATCAGCAGCCCATTCATCCAGCAACAGACAATCGCGCTCCTCCATGACCGCCATCAGCAGCGCCAGACGTTTACGTTGCCCCTGGGAGAAACGAATATCGCTGAGTCGACCATCCGCATGGCGCACCTTGTGCTCCATGCCCAATGTGGCCAGCCATTCATCGACCTCATCCACCAACACCTCCGCACCATCACCACGGAGCAACCGGCTGAACAGATAGAAATCAGTAAACACCGAAGAAAAAAGCTGACGGAACGCCACCCGGTTGTCTTCCGTTACCGGCTCGCCATCTACCCTCAGCTCTCCCTGCAGCGGTCGGTAGAGACCTGCCAGCAAACGGGCAAAGGTGCTCTTGCCACTGCCATTACCACCCTGGACGAAAATCAGCTCGCCACGATTGATGGTCAGATCCAGGGGGCCGACTGAAAAACCGGGAGTGCCATCCTGGCGGGCATAGCGATAGCAGACACCCGCCAGAGATAATTGCTGGAAACCGGCCATGGACTCGCCCCTGGGGGCAAAATCCGTCTCGCCCTGCGCCAACTGCAAGGCACCGAGCTTTTGCAGGGAGACTCGTGCCGCCAACAGGGTCGGCAGGGCCGCCACGGCACCAATCAATGGCGTACGCAATAACAGGATAGTGAGGGCAAAAATGGAGGCGGTATTGGCGCTGGCCCAGCCGAGCCCGGCGGCCAGATAGAACAGCACGCCGATCAGGGCCAGCATCAGCACATTGGCCAGATTACCGGCCAGACCATTGAAGGTATCCGCCCGGGTCACATGGTCCCGGTAGGCACGGGCGTGGCCATCAAACTCTTCCACGTAAAACCGAGACGCTCGGGCGCGATTGAGGGCGAGCTCCTTGCGACCATCGATCATGGCCTGATAGTCTTGGTACAGGTGATCATCCCCTTCCCGGACCTTGCCCACATGGAAATTGATGCGCCCGACCAGCCACATCCCCATTCCGGTGGTGGCCAGCAACCAGCCTACGGTCACCACAAAAAGAGAGGGGGACAACCACGCCAGCCAGGACAGTGCCGCCACACTCAGGGCGGCGCCATAAACCAGTTCCGGCAAATGCACGAATGCAATGGTGAGATTACGGGTGTCAGTGCTGAGCGCCGCCAGCAAGGGCGGGCCACCGACCTTCTCCAGTTGCTCGATATCCGTTGCCAGAACCCGCCGCACCAGGTCACGACGCAGGCCGTACACCATACGATGTCCCAGCCGGTGCAATGTCACCTGCGCCCCGGTGGCGGTGGCCAGCAAGGCAACCAGTAACAGACCGAACTGCATCAACACCAGGGGCAGATTCGCCCCTTCGACCAGCAGTCGCTGGCTGATAAAGGCCAGCACCGCAACGCTGAACAAGGCACTGAGCACGCTCAGTACCACAACGGCCACAAAGGCGCCTTTGCGCCCGGAGAACAGCAAACCTGGCAGGGTCATAACGATGGGCCGACTCCCTGGAGAAACAAAAGAGAATCGCAATGATATTGATTCTTATTTATATTTCAACCACAAAGTCATTACCTCTTGGCCCAGTGTGACAAACATCATGAACTCAGGATCAGCAGACAGCGGCGGGGCGCCGCCAGCCCCGTCTTATCGCTGCGGATCTCCTCCACCCACACTGGCCAGGTTGGCGGCGATTTTGGGTCGGTGGCTGGTGGAGGCACTGCTGGCCTCTTCAAACAGGGCACGAGCGCGCACCCGATCCCCATTAAGCAGCGCCACATAACCGGCATTGCTCAGGGCTTCCGCCCGATTCTGGGAACGCTGCCAGGTCACCACGGCCTGCTCATAGTGCCCTTGTCGGGCCTGGGCGATAGCCAGGTTGTGGCTCATGCGCTGCTCTCGGGGGTAGCGCGCCGCGGCCCGCTGCAGCAAGGTTTCTGCGTCGCGATACTGCCCCGCCATGATCAGGGAGTAACCGGCATTGTTAATCACCATGGGGCGATCTCCACCGGCATCCAGCGCCATGCCATACCAGCGGGCAGCGGACTGGTAGGAGCCGATCATGTCATCAGCTACCCCGAGGCCATTGAGGGTACGCCAGCGTAACGGATCATTGCGGTGCGCAATCTGTAACTGACGGCGGGCATTCTCCCACTCTCCCCGTGCCAGCAAGGCAAGGCCCCTACCCTCCTGGGCTTCCACCAGCGTCGGCGCCTCCTCAAGAATCAACTCATAGGCTTTGAGGGCGGGCTCGCTGCGGCCGCTATCCAGGCTCAACCGGGCAATGGCAAGCTTGGCACGAATCGCCCAGTCATCCTCACGCTCGGTCAGCGGCAGGTAATTGGCCAGCGCCTCGGGAAAATCGCCTTTGGTACGGGCCGACTCCCCCTGGGCGAATTGTTCATCCGGGCTGAGTATCTCATCAGCCTGGTCGTCCAGGCTGGAAGAGGTCGCGCAGGCAGTCAGCCAACCCGCCACCAGAAGTATCAGTAGTGCTTTCATGGTCAGCCCCCTTACATGCGGTCGAGAAAACCGGTGTAGATATGGATGGCCGCCGGGCCCAGGATCACCAGGAACAGGGCGGGAAAGATAAACAGCAGAATCGGTATGGCCAGCTTGACGGGTAACTTGGCAGCTTTCTCGCGGGCAGTCTGGATGCGGATATCCCGCATTTCATCCGCATGCTCACGTAACGCATCCGCGATACTGGTACCAAAATGCTCCGCCTGGATCAGGATGGATACCAGGGCCTGCATCTCCTCAAGATCGGTTCGCTCGGCCAGGGATTTCAATGCCTCATTACGGGGCTTGCCGGCACGAATCTCCAGTGTCACCAGTAACAACTCATCACTCATGTCACGTGAGGCAAAATGAAATTCATCCCCCACGCGCTTGATCGCCGCATCCAGGCTCAGGCCCGCTTCCACGCACACCACCAGCAGGTCGAGCACATCCGGGAACACTTCCGCCAGATGCTGTCGCCTTGCTTCTTCCTTATGGCGTAACACCAGGTTGGGAATAAAAAAACCAATCAGCGCCGATATCACCAGCGCAGCCACCGCCCAGTGTCGCTGGGTCACCAGGGTTGGGTACATCAACAATGGCGTGATCGTCAGTATCGGCAGCAACACCGCGAGAAAGAACTTGGCAAGATAATAGATACCCATGGCCTGAGCGCTGCGGTAACCGGCACGAACCAGGCGGGCACGAATCCGGGACTGCTTCCACTTGTCGTCCGGCACCACCAGGCGGGCCATGGGCTGCAACCATTTGACGGTGAAAGGACCCTCCTCCTCCGCTTTGGCATGCCCTCTTTCACCAGAAGCAAGCCCTTGAATTTCACGCAAACGACGGTCGAAGGTGGCATTACCACTGAACAACCAGTTACCGACTGACGCCACGATGATGACCGTCAACAGGAACAGGGACCCCATTATCAGGACTGACAGGCTAATTCCTTCCAGCATGACATCTCTCCTTGATCAGACCCTGAAGTTGATCATCCGGTGAATGACAATGTACCCCAGCAACATCAGCCCCAGTTGAGCACCGATCACGATGTAACCCATGGTGGTTTCCACCAGGGTGTAAAGATACGTAGGGTTCAGTAGCAACAACGCCCCGGCCACCACAAACGGCAAGGCAATAAGGATATTGGCAGAAAACTTCATTTCTGCAGCCAGCACTCGAATCTCCCGGAAGGTTCGTGCCCGGGAGCGCATCACCGCAGAAAGACGGTTAAGAACCTCGGCCAGATTGCCACCAGTGGATTTTTGAATCAGCACCGCGGTGATGAAGTAACGCATTTCCTCGCTACTGCTACGCTGGGCCAGATGGCGCAGGGTGTCTTCCAGGTCCATACCGAAATTCAGTTCATCAAAGGTGGTGGCAAACTCGGGGGCAATCGGTTCTGCCATTTCCCTGCTAGCCTGCTTAATGGCCGCAGAGAACGGATTCCCGGCTCGCATGCTGCGGGCAAGAAAATCCATGGCCTCCGGTAATTGGTCAGAAATCTTCCTGGCCCGCTCCCGCTTCTTCGCCTTTACATAGGCATAGGGAATATAGAATCCCAGCAGCATGGCAATCGGCAACGCCAGGAACCAGAACACTTTGAGCAAAAGCCAAAGAATCAAAAAAGTCAGCACAAACAGGGAAAGCTGAATAAGCAGATAGCGAGAGACCGTGAGATCCACCCCGGATTGAACCAGCATTCGATCCAGGGAGTGTGAACGCGGAAACATGGCCAGAATCCGGTTTAACGCCGGCACCTCACTGAACGTTCGCCGACGCAACAAAGACAATGCTTCTTCATTGCTGAGCCCGGAAGCCGAAAGATTACGAAGCCGCTTGCTCACCGCCTGGGTGCGTTCCACATTCATGGAACGGTAAAGCATGTAGAAGCCTTCAATCAGCCCCACCACGGCCAGAAACGCAATCAGCGATATGATGATAGTGATTTCATTGATAATCATGGCCGCCCCCTATTCGTAAACACGAGCAGGATCGAAAACACCTTCATCAAGCGCAACACCACGCTCCTTGATCCGCTGCATCATCATGGGACGAATGCCGGTGGCCCGGAACTCCCCCTGGACTTTACCGTTCTCATCCACGCCCAATCGTTTGAACTGGAAAATCTCCTGCATGTTCACCACATTCTGCTCCATGCCGGTAATTTCCTGGACGCTGATCACCGCACGCCGACCATCGGAAAGTCTCTCGGTCTGCACAATAAGGTCCAGGGCGGCAGCGATCTGCTGGCGGATGACATTTGGGGAAATGGAGACACCCGCCATGCCGATCATGTGCTCCAGACGAGAAATGCCATCGCGGGCCGAATTGGCGTGAATAGTAGAGAGTGAGCCGTCATGACCGGTGTTCATGGCCTGCAACATATCCAGCGCTTCCTCGCCACGCACCTCGCCAACTACAATCCTGTCCGGGCGCATTCTCAAGGCATTCCTCACCAGATCGCGGGCAACAACCGCCCCTTTCCCCTCGATATTGGCAGGACGGGTTTCCAGTCTTCCCACATGGGGCTGCTGCAACTGCAGTTCGGCCGAATCCTCGATGGTCAGGATTCGTTCATTGGCAGGGATAAAACCGGATACCACATTAAGCAGCGTGGTTTTACCAGAGCCTGTACCACCGGAAATAAGGATGTTGGTTCTCGCCTTCACCGCGGCTTTCAGGAACTCGGCAATGGGCTGGGTAATGGAGCGAAAATTCATCAGATCAGTGACCGTCAACGGGTCTGCCGCGAATTTACGAATAGACAGCAGGGGCCCATCCACCGCCAGCGGCGGGATAATGGCATTGACCCGCGAGCCATCCATCAGGCGGGCATCCACCATGGGGCTGGATTCATCCACGCGGCGCCCGACTGCACCGGCAATTTTCTGGATGATTCGCATCAAGTGATCATTGTTCTGAAACCGGATATTGACCTTTTCCAGCACCCCATGACGCTCGATATAACAGGTGTCAGCGGTGTTGATCAGGATATCCGAGATCGATGGATCACGAAGCAGAGGCTCCAGCGGCCCCATACCCAGCACTTCGTTTTCCACATTTTCGATCAGTACGCTCTGCTCATGCTCATTGAGCACAAACCCGTTTTCATCAATCAGATCTCGCAGGGCAAGCCGGATCTGGTTTCGCACCAGCTTGTCCTCCATCTTTTCCATCTGACGGAGATCCAGGCGTTCCATCAACAGTGAGTGCACCTTCTTCTGCACTGCACTGAAATCCATTTCATCAATCCCTCTTTCACTGGCAAACATGGTGAACTCCTTTCTCAATGCCGCCCGATAAGCCGCCCCAGTAGGCCAGCTTGCTCTCTTTTTTCACCGGTAAGTTCTTCCAGGATGTTTTCGGATATCTGATGTATATCCTTACTGATACGGCTATGTTTAGCGTGCTTACTCAATGGCATGCCATGATCCTGAGATCCCATGACGGCATCGTAATCGTTGGCAATACGAACCATATTTTCAATCTTCAACGTGTCATAAATCTGTTTATCGGTCACCGTGGAGTGTTTCGAGCGATAACGGTTATCCACAATGGTGATATCGCTATCATCAATACCCACGCTGTGAAAATAGGACATCAGCAAACGGGCATCACGCAACACCGCCAGGCTTCGCTGGATCACCACATAGATACTGTCACTGGCCTTGAGAATCTCCTCATTCCAGTCGTTAATCGCTTTGGGAAGATCCAGCACCACCACATCAAACGTTTGCTTCACTACATCCAGGAATTTTTTGACATCCGCTGAACTGACCCGATCAAGGCGCGTAATCTTGTTTGGCGCCGGCAATGCATAAAGGCCGGAATCGTGGCGGCTCATCATGGCGTTGAACATGGTCTTGTCGAGTCTCGATGCCTGACCCAGCGCATCCATGACATTTGCCTGCCACTTCACATCCAGATACAGAGACACGCTACCGAACTGAATATCCAGATCGATCAGCGCCACCTTCAAGTCTTCATCCATGGCGGCAATATCACAGGCAATATTCACGGCGATGGTTGTGGCACCACTGCCAGATTTGCTGTTGATAACAGAAATAATCCTCCCTTTTCTCGCATCCACATCCGGCCCCAGTCCGGTTTTCAACCTGGACAGCTCTCTCTTCAAGTCTTCTTCGGAGGGGGGGATGGGAATGACATCCCTGGCACCAACCCGCATCAGACGCCGAATAACATCGACCCCGGGTTCACGGAAAGCGGCATAGACGGGTATATCAGGAAGCTCGCTGATTAATGCCTCTATATGCGAAGAATCCTGCTCACCCTCGTCATTACCCTCGACAATGACAGCATGACAGCCGGACTCATGGACTTTCGTCACCAAGCTGCCGTTGAGCGTATAGGGCAATGCAACAAACCCGGCTTTCAGCCCTGTGACGATCTGGCCGAATTGAGCCTTGGTAGTCTCATTGCGGTATATCAGTCCGATGACCAAGCCTGTACTCATCCTTGCTCCCTCTGAATTGCTTCAGGGTGTATTCAGGTCTTCACTGACCCGTGTGCTGGTAAAGTCCGGTAGCGTAAGATTCGGGTCCAGCCCGATCACGCCCGGCAGAACCAATTCGTATTCCTGGCCGACAATAGAAACTGAGACCTCTCTGACAGGCCGCGGATTACCGGAAAACCCCGTGGAAGAACAGCCGTAGCGCACCGTTACATTGGCCGCCTCTAGATCCTGATAAAGCGAATTCATTTCAGCCATCAGATCGGTGCAGTTGGCCGAATCACAGGTCACTGTCATGTTTGTCACAGCGGAACAGTCCAGAGACGAAATATCGGTCACCGCGTCATTGACGATGGCATAACGGGCCCCGGCACGGGTGGCATCCACGGCGCGCGTCCAGGTAAAAATAACCAACGCCAGTTCGATAATGGCAAATATCAGCAGCAGGAAAAGCGGTAGCGTGATCGCCATTTCCACCATGGTGGACCCACGCTCTCTCTTTCTTGATAGGGTTTTATTCACCATGGTAACGCTCCTCCACGGTGGCACTGAGAGTGATAGGCCCCAGATCCAGGAAAGGCACGATGGTGTCACCAAAAATGGCGCTGAAGTCGACGGAAGCTGTGGCAATAATCACGCAAGCGTTATCACCACCGGTTACCATGCGCTGCTCCAATGTGAAGCTCACATCACCCGCATTCAGATCTGGCAGCAAGGCATTGCCATTTCCAGCCTGATTACCAAACGCCACCAGATTAGCGGCGTTATTGATGGAAGCAGCCCACTGCGCTGCCTGAGTGCAATCGGTATTTACGCTTTGCGCGGAACGGCTCATATAACGAGCGCCTGACGCCACTGCCTTGCTCAGTGTGTTTTGCTGGTAGATCGCGCGACCCATTTCGGTAATGCCGAACACCAGCACAATCATCAACGGCAGCAGGATGGCAAATTCCACCATGGCCGCACCTGCCTGTCGTGCAGGCAACTTATTCATACAGTTGAATCTGCACATGGTAATTATCATCCGTGTCCTGGGCCCAGCCGATAAACTCGCCATAGAAAGTCACATCAGGAGGTCCCTCTGCCGGCTTGACCAGAAACATCCTGGCAAAACCATCTCTGGGAAAAATCACGCCACTTTTCTTGCCTCCGGTAATACCCAATGCCTCGCAGCTCAACACCGCCATGTTCATGACTCGCCGAGACTCAGGGCCTGCCGGGTCTGAAGGTTGTCCAGCCACAGGAATACTGTTGGCTATTTCGTGCTGATACACCTCATAACGAGTTGGGCGACTCATGTTGCTCCAGCCATTTGGCGCAGGTGTGCCATGGTTTGCTGCCCAGTAGGCATCAAAATCCCAGTCACCAGCGCCAATACGGCTATCGATGGAATCTGAACTGGCATCCAGCGGATAAGGAACCACATTGGGTGCCGGTGGCCAGTCACTGTCAAAATTCTGGAAAGGGTTGGGCCCGTCATAAATACCGAACCGCGTATTCCATCCGGCTCTGGTCTTGGCCGTCATCGAACCGGTCTGGGTAGTGAACGTTGCGGGCTGGCAGCCCACATCACCTTCATTGGCGATAAACAGAGACACATCAGTTGCACCGGGTCCGGCATTCGGTGGCTGCAGAAAACCGAAATTGCCACTGCTCCACTGATTGGATCCCTGCTGGCGCATTTCGATATGTGCACCGACTTCCATTTCATCACTGAAATGAGAGCCCTCGGATTCCCAGGGGTCGCACATGGCCATGGGAGGATAGTTACAGGTAAAGAAATTCCGTCCTGCCAAGGCATTGGTGACTGCCGTTGCCGTATCAGCAGTATCGATACCCAAGGCGCCAAGTACCGGAAGAAATATCAGGTCCGAGGTAAAGCGGTTCCCATCCTGTCTCTTATACACATCTCCGAGCCCACGAGACCGAGGCTGATCTC
>OJIS01000066.1_pt1 | contig 42514 bp, 26 predicted proteins | sample 1595671 | NCBI WGS metagenome assembly OJIS01 (sample SAMN05416814, study PRJEB24817) | seawater metagenome | isolation source: Sea water | place: Canada:Atlantic | collected 2013-07 | reverse complement strand
CGAGATCAGCCTCGGTCTCGTGGGCTCGGAGATGTGTATAAGAGACAGGTAATACCAAGCCCGGCACCGAGACCGAAGCAGAAAGCTTCAGTTAAATTAAGCCCATGAAACTCCAGAAGATCCCTGATAGCTGAACTTCCACAGTGGCGTCCGGGCCTATGAGTGTGCCGAAAATCAAAGGCACCGGGGTTACCCTGATCGTTGGTCTGCATCAGGCTGCCTCTCTCACAGGATCCGGACCATAAATGGTCTCCGATGCCTGCATTGGATCACCATGAGCCTCATACTCTGCCAACCAGGCGGCAACCTTCTCAGGCATACCGGTGTCCCAAGGGTGAAACCCGGGACGAAACCAGGCAAGAAAATCAGGCAACATTCCTGTGAGAATACCTTTTCGCCCATAAAGTTTGTTCAAACCCTTCAGAATCACACCGGGCTGGCGCGTGACACCATCAAGCTTGAGCATATTCCAGAATACCGGTGCCACGACCAAATGAACCATCAGTGTCGCAACCACCAGCGCCGAGGCACGAGTCAGGTAGCCCCCCCCAGCCGCTCCCTGATAAAGATCATAGGCCACAGCCTTGTGTTCTACTTCTTCAACCCCGTGCCAAAGAAACAACGCTCTCATGACGGGATCGGCCTCGCCAAACATGTCGCTCTTCTCGCTAACCATGGCTTCGCCCAGGGTTGCCGTAAAGTGCTCAAACGCCGCAGTCATGGCGAGCTGATACTTCTTCGGCAGGTACTTTTGTGTGGTGCGAATAAACGTCCTTAAATTCGTAGTGACCTTATCTACATCCACGCCCTGGCTGGCCATCACATCGTTGAAACGATCATGGACAATGCCGTGCTGACCTTCCTGGCGAATAAAGTGACGAATGTCCTCGATCAGCTGATCATCTGTCACCTGATCCTTGAAGTTACGCACTGACTGGATAAAGAAGCGCTCTCCCTCCGGGAAATGTACCGAGAGGGCGTCAAAAAAGCGGGTCAGCACGGGATCACCGCCATTCCAGTGCCGCGGCACTGATGAGACATCAAAAGCAACTTTACGTGGCTGGATTGGCAAAGAAGTCATAATTCCTCCAATGAAACAGGTTGTCTTTAGGTTGACATCCTTCGATGTTATTTGGTCAACTAACCAAATGTCAACCAGAACAAACCTACAAAGCGGCAAAACCACGTAAGTTTCATGCTTATAACTTTCGAAGTAGTGATTCGACCATGAAAGATGCGCTAAATATCAGCGCTATGGGCCGATCAAAAGCCAAGAAGTGAGAATCACCACATTTTACGAAATATTCAGAATTCCCTTAAACATTCGGTCCGACCCTGTCGTTTGTAACCGATAAATTTATAGAGCAAGGAAGTACCGATGAATATTGCCAGTTTGAGCATGGCACAGCGATCTGCGGGAGAATGGCTTTCCTCCTTGCCAACCATAATCCTGCTATTGCTCACTATTTTTCTAGCCTCTGGCGAAGTGATTCATTCCCAGTTACTCAAGATTGGTGAGAGCACATGGGAAGGTTACTTCAAGCTGCGAACAGCGGGACTTGTCGGCGCCCCCACCTGTAATTCAGATCCTAACATTGAACAGGAGATCCAGAAGGCCATCACCGAGAAGAAAGCACGAATGGCGGCCGATCCATTAGCCGGAATTTTGGGATCAGAGGTGAACGAAGGAGCGATACGTCAATCGCTAGAGTCATCCCGCTCCATTTGTCGCAATAAATGGAGCGACTACAGGATGGTTCAAGAGAACGCCACTCCTGGAGTGATTGCCTTCCGCAACCTGGAAACAGGGGTCGCCCATCTGGTCACCACCCTTGGGGGTTACAAGCGCCTTTTACTCTGCCTACTTATCATAATCTGTGCAGCAACAGCTACATTCTCCCGACACCACATCGCACTTCGGCCTGCTCAAACGCGCAAGGATCATTTGGTCTCAACTGTTGGTCAGCTAAGTGCAAACCTGATGCTATTGGCGTCAGCATGGGTTTATCGCAGTGCAGAATTATCCGCAGTGGCAGATGGAGTCAACGTTGATCACTTCTATCTTCATCAGTTCTGGATTGCAGGATTTAGTATTCTCAGCCTGGCAGCGTTCTACCAGTTGCTCCGTCCGCCGAAAGATCTAAGCGATGGCGGCTCTTGGGGGAAATCGCTGCTGACCATTCCGCTGTACAGCATCATGTGTATTTCCGCAGGTATCCAGTTCGCCCAACAAGGTTACTATCACGGAATAAGTGTATACCTAGGTATGCTCATGGAGCTTTCCACACTGTTTTTGAGCCTCGCGCTGTATATCTGGATAGGCATGATGTTACGTCAAACCAAACTCGCCCACCTGGTATTTGATGTACTGCGACCCTGGAAAATGTCTCCAGAGCTCATGTGTTTTGTCGTGCTAGCAATTACCGCAATCCCGACAGCGTTCACCGGCGCTTCAGGTATTTTTGTAATCGCAGCTGGCGCCACCGTTTACCATGAGCTGATTCGCGCCGGAGCCCGCAAGCAGTTAGCTCTGGCAGCCACTGCTATGTCTGGCTCTCTCGGCGTCGTTCTTCGACCTTGTCTTCTGGTAGTGATTATTGCCGCATTGAATAACGCAGTGACGACAGATGAGATGTTTTCCTCAGGCCTGAAGGTTTTCTCTTTGTCTTTGTTCTTGTTCTTCGTTTACAGCCAGTTTGTACGCACATCACCCGCCCGTATTGCACCCTTATCTGAAGCAGTACCCGCCAGTCTTAAACGCCTGGTCCCACTGCTTCCCTATATAATCATCATGGGCACGGTGGTAGTATTTTTCCGAGATATTCTGGATGCGGAGTTAAACGAAATCTACGCCCCCATCATTTTGCCTGTAATGATGCTGTCGATTCTGTGTTACGAGAAACTTAGCGTAAAATCTCTACACGTCTTCTCGTTGACGCTAGCCCCCCTCATTCTCTACTCCTCTTACAATATGGCTGGTATGCAGGAGGCCCTGAATAGCGGCAACATTCCTACTGGCACTTCAAAAAATGAACTTAACAGCCTGTTCTGGGAGCTTTTCTGGCGCAATATGTTACTTAGTGTCAGCCTGATTCTTCAGCATCTAGTAAAAAAAACCTCGGCAAAACCTCACCACCAGCCTGAACCAGGCACAGGAGAGAAGCTAGAGTCTTCACTGCGTTTTGCCACCAATGAAACCACCGGACATATCGGTGCCTTGTTGATTTTGATGGGCATGTCGGTAAGCCTTGGTGGCATCGTAGAACGTTCTGGGATGATGGAAAACTTACCTGAAACTTTTGCCAATATCTGGGTTGCAATGACTATATTGGTGATCACTATGGTAATCATTGGCATGACCATGGATCCGATGGGCGCGGTGTTACTGGTGAACGCCACGATAGCTCCTGTGGCGTTCGCCAATGGAATTGAGCCCCTGCACTTCTGGATGATCACTCTAGCGGCCTTCGAACTGGGCTACTTGTCACCACCGGTGGCACTTAACCACTTATTAACAAGACAGGTGGTCGGCGACGAGGAAGTGGAATCCGCCAAAGTTCACGGAGGCAGCTTTTACCGTCGCCACGAGAAGTATCTTCTGCCTATTGCCGTGATGCTGACCGCTCTATTGATGGTATCCTACCTGCCACTGATGTCAGATACGCTCCACGGCTATATGTTCCAGAAAATATCGCACGGTGGTTAATCGCGAGTCAATTTTAAAAGTTGGCTTTCAAGCACTGATTCCATCGCTCAGAGAAAATTAAAATGTAAACTGATTGCATTTACTATAATACGAAAAATTTTGGTCAGGAATAATCAAACTTTATCTGAACTCCTGACCAACCCCCCCCCCATCAACAGATGATGACCAGGGCAAACTCGACCGGCAACGTGCCGGGTTTGAGGCCCCAGCCACACCGCCGTGATGCGCCCCTACTCCTATTTTATATATCACACCCTGTCGTGACTGGATGCCTACGAAATCTGCCGCTTTTGCATTAGAAAAGACGATGGAGAGGGCGATGCCATTACCTATTTCTGAGGTGGCAGGCTCAATGATGCACATTCACTGATCGGCGCGGGCAAATGTGGTGTCGCTCTGTACCATGCATCACCCAGAGAGCAACGCCAGCATGACTGAAAACGATTCGCCGCCGCGCCGACTGATAGAACTCATGCTGGATAGTCGCGTGAAGCCCCCATCGGCCCCACTGATTTAGTACTGACGTGCGTTTTGGGGATGTCCTCAATTGAGAAAGGAAAAATCTCGCTCCCTAGAGCAATTTTCATATCATGCCCACTTTTATTTAATGAACCAATATTCGGAGGTAAAGTGAGTTTTTTCTGATTCAACATACATCAATAATACAAAGGTGTGTAATGGCAGTTTCTGCACTATTCCTTTGATATTTTCAACAACTTTCGCTACTAGAAGTCACACTGATTATTCGACTGCATTTGGCAAGTACAACCAACTTTTAAGGCCAACAATTTACGAATAAAACAGGGTGTTTTAGGGTTTGATAACCGAGACCAAAATCCAGAATTTATTTCAGCACCCAATACCCATGCCCTTACATATACTTCTGGTAACCTGCCATTTTTCCACGCAGCATCACCGCCTTTACCGGCACAGCAACACCACCGCCCACCCTCCCGGCTGTGCTGGAGTCACCTAAAATAGCACCCAACCTACAGCGTCTTCGGTAGTCGCAACCTGCACCGCCACCTGTCCGCACTCGCTCAGGCCACGCTGGTATAGGGCCTGTGGGCTCACCACCACGCGTTTTGACCAGGCACAACAGGCCAGCAGAACAAGAACCGTTAACGAAATAGCGACGACCACCCGTCCCGAGTGGCGAAACTTTCACCAACCCCGGGGATTTCCCGTTTGTTTTGTGCCGACATCGTTGGCAACATGGAGTGGAGCCTGGACAAGAGACAACAAACAGGCAGGCTCACCTTAACTGCAGGAGGCTTCGCATGAGCGATTACGACGACAGAGATGATTACCAGCAAGAAGCCGAAGACCTGTTGGAAACGATTGAGCAGGTAGAAGAAACCCTGACAGTCATGTCCAAAGTAGTCGGGCAGCTAAAGGAACAGGTGGCCTCACACCTTGACCCGTACACGGTTGAAATGAGCGCCGAGGAATTCCTGGAGCAGTGCGAGAACCTAGAAGGCACCTGGCACTAGTTCCTCTCAGTGTGAAGTGACAGGGGCCGCATCGATGGCCCCACTCTCACCTACTCCGCGATCCTTTCCGGATAACGGCGCACCCCATCCACCCAGGCCCCCCGCACCTGGATAGACGACCAGTCACCGATAAATTCCCGCGGATCGCGATCCAGCCAGACCAGATCCGCGCGCATCCCGGTACGCAATTGCCCGACCCGATCTGCCACGCCCAGCTGCCTGGCCGCATCCACGGTCACTGCTTGCAGCGCCCGCTCCACCCCAATCGCCTGCTCCGGCCCCAGCATGGCGCCGGAGGCGGTGCGGCGCTGGACCGCATTCCATACCAGTTGCAACGGCTGAAACGGCACCACTGGTGAATCCGCATGCAGAGTAAAGCGCAGCCCCGCATCCGCCGCTTCCGCCAGCGGGCTGATGCGTGCTGCCCGCTCCGGCCCCAGGAAAATATCCCGGTGACGATCACCCCAGTAGTACACATGGTTGTTGAAGAAAGAGGGAATCACGTCCAGCGCCTGCATACGCGTCAGTTGCTCGCCGGTGGCCATCTGGGCATGGATCAGCACCGGTTGCACTGCCACTTCCGGGCACTGCTGCCGGGCTTCAGCCACCGCATCCAGACTCATGGTAATGGCCGCATCGCCATTGGCATGGATCGCGGTCTGCCGGCCGGCACAATGGAACTGCACCACCTGCTCGGAGAGCTGCTGCGGCGACTGGTTGGGAAAACCCAGATATTCCGGCGGGTGATCCTCGGGCACGGAAAAATAAGGGTCGTTGAGAAAACCGGTATAGCCCTGCAAGGAACCATCACTGACCAGCTTCACCGACCCCAGGTGAACTCGCTCACCATGCGGCAGGGTCCACTGGCCGTCCTGCCGTGCCTGCTCGGCCGCCGCATCCGGCCAGATACTGAGCCGCAGCGGGATCAGTCCGAACCGCAACGCCGGCACCAACGCCTTGATGGTGGTGGTATCGGCCAGGCCGTTCTGGGCAAAGGTAATCCCCCGTGACAGGTACAACCGTGAGGCCCGGCGCATGACCCGGTAGCCATCCATGGCCGACAGCTGCAACAGGTTGGCACGCACCGGGTTGAACGCGGTCTCTGCCAGCAAGCCATTGAGGCGGCCTTCACTGTCGCGACCATAATAGCCACCGGGCGGATCCTGCACGTTCTCAGTGATGGACATGACCTTCAGGGCCGCCGTGTTTACCACCCCCAGATGGCCGGAGATGTGCATCACCATGATCGGTCGGCTGTCGCTGACGGTATCCAGTTCCGCCCGGGTGGGATAACGCTGGTCGCTCACGGTGGTGTCGTCGAACCCGTAGGCCATCAGCGTCCCGTCCGGGCGTCGCTGGGCCAGGGTGCGCAACCGCTCCAGCAAAGTGGCAATACTGTCCAGGTCGCCGATTGGCGGACTGTTGGCATCCACTGCCACCGCCGACAGTCCCTCACCGGGGAAATGGCCATGGGCCTCGATAAATCCGGGCATCAACACCCCACCCTGCAGATCCACCACCCGCACATCGCGACTCACCTGATCGCGCAGGGCATCGCTGTCACCCAGCGCCACGATCTCGCCGCGCTTGACCAGCATGGCATCCACCTGGGGATTGCCCGGGTCCATGGTCATGATGGTACCGTTGGTAAACAGCTGCACCGGTGGCGGTGGCGGATTGAACCAGCGATGCACACCCGCTACCCCCGCTGCCAGCAACGCCAGTAGCGATACGGCCCCGATAAACCAGACTTTTTTCATAGTGATCGCTCCTTTGCGCAGACTCTGCCGTGACCCGCCTGCGGCCTCAAGCGGGAATATCACATTTGTTAATGAAACAGATCAGATTACCCCATACCTGTTCGCGGCCCGGGCGCGCTATAGTGAAGCCCGTCGTGCAGGTGGCGCACCAACTTAAAGCAACTTTCCTGCACCAGCATGAGGAAAATGCGGCACCATCCTTGCATTAACCGCGGTGAATTTTGACAGCCACGCATCGTGGACTCCCGCTGACAGGCAAAACCGATAGCGGGATCAACTGGAGACAACGCACCATGAAAGCATCAGATTTGTTCGTTCGCGCCCTGGAAGCCGAAGGGGTTGAACACGTCTTCGCCATCCCCGGGGAAGAAAACCTGGACCTGCTGGAGTCCCTGCGCGGCTCGAAAATCAAACTGGTGATTACCCGCCATGAGCAGGCCGCCGGTTTCATGGCGTCCACCTATGGTCGACTCACCGGCAAGGCCGGTGTCTGCATGTCCACCCTGGGCCCCGGCGCCACCAACTTCGTGACCGCCGCTGCCTATGCCCAGCTGGGCGCCATGCCCATGGTCATGATCACCGGCCAGAAGCCGATCAAGACCAGCAAGCAGGGCCAATTCCAGATTATCGATGTGGTGGACATGATGCGCCCGCTGACCAAGTTCACCAAACAGGTGGTCAGCGGCGACAGCATCCCCACCCGCATCCGCGAGGCCTTCCGCCTGGCCCAGGAAGAGCGACCCGGCGCCACTCACCTGGAGCTGCCGGAAGATATTGCCCGCGAACACTCCACCATGCCGGTCACCGAGCCCAGCTCAACCCGCCGCCCGATTGCCGAAGACAAGGCCATCTGCAAGGCCATCGAAGCCATCCAGGGCGCCCGCAAGCCACTGCTGCTGGCCGGCGCCGGCGCCAACCGCAAGCTGACCAGCAAGATGCTGCGCCAGTTCGTGGAAAAACTGGGCATTCCGGTGATCACCACCCAGATGGGTAAAGGTGTGGTCGACGAAACCGGCCCGCACTTCCTGGGCAACACCGCGCTGTCCGACGGCGACTTTGTACACCGTGCCATCGACCAGGCCGACCTGATCATCAACGTGGGCCACGACGTGGTGGAAAAGCCGCCTTTCTTCATGCGCCCCGGTGGCGCCGAAGTGGTTCACATCAACTTCAACTCCGCCCAGGTGGATCCGGTGTACTTCCCGCAGATCGAAGTGGTGGGCGACATCGCCAACAGCCTGTGGCAGCTCAAGGAACGTCTCGATCCCCAGGAGCACTGGAGCTTTTCAGACTTCCACCGCATTCGTGATGCGCTGCAGAAACACATCCGCGAAGGCATCGTGGACGACAGCTTCCCGATCCGCCCCCAGCGGCTGGTGGACGAGATCCGCAAGATCATGCCCGAGGATGGCATCCTCACCCTGGATAACGGCATGTACAAAATCTGGTTTGCCCGTAACTACCCGGCCACCAAACCCAATACCGTGCTGCTGGACAATGCCCTGGCCACCATGGGCGCAGGCCTGCCCTCCGGCATGGCCGCCAAAATGGTGAACCCGGACCGCCGCGTCATGGCTATCGTCGGTGACGGTGGCTTCATGATGAACAGCCAGGAACTGGAAACCGCTGTTCGCCTGAGGCTGGATCTGGTGGTACTGATTCTGCGCGATGATGGCTACGGCATGATCAAGTGGAAACAGAACGACATGGATTTTCAGGACTTCGGTCTGGATTTCGGCAACCCGGATTTCGTCGACTACGCCCGCTCCTACGGCGCCTATGGCCACCGGGTGGAATCCACTGCCGGCCTGGGGCCCCTGGTGGAAGAGTGCTACCAGACCGGCGGCGTGCATGTGATCGACTGCATGGTGGATTACCGCGACAACAGCCGCATTCTCAATCAGGAAATCCGCGAATTAAGCAGCAAGTTGTGATCGAGGTGCCACTGGCTTCGTCATGCAAGCATGACTTCCCACAAACACCAGCACCCCGTGGGAAGCGATGCTTGCATCGCGAATGGTAGTGGCCTGCAACACCATTAAGGAACCGACATGCTAAAAGACGCCTACCCCTACTACCTGGCCAACGAAGCGGTCTTCGCCAACCAGGATCTGGATGTCACCGACAAGTACAGCGGTGAAGTCGCCACGCGAGTGGCCATGGCCGATGCGGCCACTATTGATAAAGCCATCGACGCCGCCGACAAGGCCGCCGGCGCCATGGCAAAACTGGCTCCCTACGAGCGCCAGGCGATCCTCTACCACTGCGTGAAACGTTTTGAAGAACGCTACGAAGAGCTGGCCCTGGCCCTGTGTATTGAAGCGGGTAAACCCATCAAGGATGCCCGTGGTGAAGTGGGCCGCCTGATCGACACCTTCCGGGTGGCCGCCGAAGAAGCCGTGCGCATTGATGGCGAAATGCCCAACCTGGAAATCTCCGCCCGGGCCAAGGGCTACCGGGGCATGGTCAAGCGCGTACCCATCGGCCCCTGCTCGTTTATTTCCCCGTTCAACTTTCCGCTAAACCTGGCGGCTCACAAAGTCGCCCCGGCCATCGCCGCCGGCTGTCCCTTTGTGCTCAAGCCGGCCAGCCGCACGCCCATCGGCGCCATCATCATCGGTGAAGTGCTGGCGGAGACCGATCTGCCCAAGGGCGCGTTTTCCATTTTGCCCTGCCATCGCGAAGGCGCCGACCTGTTCACCACCGACGAGCGCTTCAAACTGCTCAGCTTTACCGGCAGCCCGGATGTGGGCTGGGACCTGAAAGCCCGCGCCGGCAAGAAACCGGTGATCCTGGAACTGGGTGGTAATGCGGCAGTAATCGTCGATGAAGATGCGGACCTGAACGATGCGGTAGAACGTATCGTGTTCGGCGCCTTCTACCAGTCCGGTCAGAGCTGCATCGGTGTGCAACGCATTATGATCCACGACAAGATTTACGACGAACTGAAAACCCGGCTGGTGGAAAAAACCGCCGCCCTGAAAATGGGCGACCCGAAAGACGAAGACACCTTTATCGGCCCGGTGATTTCCGAGGGTGAAGCGAAACGTCTGGAAAGCTGGATCAATGAAGCGGTGGACGCCGGCGCTACCCTGCTGGTGGGTGGCAAGCGCGATGGCGCCATGCTGCAGGCCACCCTGCTGGAAGACGCGCCCAAGGGTACCAACATCGTGGAAGAGGAAGCCTTCGGCCCAGTGGCGGTGATCAGCCGCTTCAGCGACTTCGACGATGCCCTGAACACCGTCAACGATTCCAAGTTCGGCCTGCAGGCCGGCATTTTCACCCGCGACCTGTACAAGGCCCAGAAAGCCTGGGATGAGCTGGAAGTGGGTGGCGTGGTGATCGGCGACGTACCCAGCTGGCGGGTAGACAACATGCCCTACGGCGGCGTGAAGGATTCCGGCCTGGGCCGTGAAGGCATTCGCTGGGCCATCAACGACATGACAGAAGAACGGCTGCTGGTGATCCGCACCCCGCAGTCCTGATCAGTTGCCTCCCTCTGGACCAGGGAGTACGGGCCCGTTATCGCAAGGTAGCGGGCCCGTTTTTATGATGCCGACCTGAACAGGCTAGCCAACCGCGCCCCTTCTACCCTGCCTAAACCCTCCATCAGCGCACGCGACAAACGTCAGGCGAACGCCATTCATACGAAAAACACAATCTTTAACTATTTTTCTGTACATCAATGGACTTATGCTATTTGTGAATCAGTTCACTATTTTTCGTGTATTGCGCAATCGGAAGGTAGCGGCAAATTAACGACCACTTGTGATCGTGCCGACCACCATGTGCGCAGGGAAACCTCCAGGCAAGGAGCTTGTTGTGATGAAAAAACATATCCAGTTAGCCGGCGTTGGCTCCATCCTGGTGGCCGCATCCATGAACGCCACCGCCGTTACCAATACCATGACCAACATCGTGACCCTGGCAGACGCCTGTGACGTGGCGGCGATTGGTACGGATTTCGGTGTGCTATCCGCTCCCATCCCTGCTGGAGGTGTCAACAACGTCATCACTGCCAACACTGCCACCGGCAATGCCATTACCGGTAACACTGCTCACCCGGATGCCGGTGCAGACGGCGGCGCAGGCAACGATGATGAGCTTTCACTGAACACGCCCATCGCCACGCTGAACACCGCACTCGCAGCGATACTGGATCCACTCACCGCACAAGCGCTGACCGTGCCGGGCGTGTATGTGGCCTGCACCACTACCCCAGCCAGCATTACACTGGAGGGCCCGAGAGTGACGGGCGGGTCGGTCAGCTTTACCACTACCACGACCGCCGGCTCTGCGGGTCCGGTGGTGACCAGCATCATGGACGGTGTTGGCGGCGGCGCTGTCGCTACCACCAACCAGGTCAATTACCAGCTGGACTTCACCGAGACGGTGGTGAGTCAGGACGTATTGGGCCTGGTGAACCTCTTCACGGGCGTATTTACTTCTATCGGCAGCATTCCCGGCGATCAAACCGGGAATACGGTAGTTGCCGGCAACTACACGGATGTCCTGACTGCCACAGTCGAATTCTGAGGAGTTCTGGATGCCCGTCGCCAGAGTCAGGCTTCGCCTGAAATCTTGCCCGTGTCTGTTTGCTTTGCTCTCGTCAATACTGCTGGCTTGTACTGCACAAGCCGGCAGTTTCCGTATTACTCCCCTGCGGGTTAATTTCGACGAGAACAACCAGACTACCCAGCTCAGTATTGAAAACCACAGTCAGCACACGGTGACTCTGCAATCCACCGTCATGCGCTGGCAACAGAATGGCAATCAGGACGAGCTCACACCCAGCAATGACATTTTTGTCTCCCCGCCGATTCTGCTGCTGGCCCCTGGCGCACAGCAGGTAATCCGGCTACGGCATATGAATGATATGCCCGTCAAAGAAACCGCCTACCGGCTTTACCTGCAGGATACCGCCGCCCGGGCCAGGCAATCCGGCGGCGCGAATATGGCCATTCGCATCGGCCTTCCCGTGTTTGTGTCCCCTAATGGGATTCAACCTGAACCGGACATAAAAACCCATTACAACAACGGCACCTGGCAGGTTCTGGTGAGCAATACAGGTACGGCTAATTTTCGTGTAATCGGCATTGATGCTTTCCATGCCAATGCAGATCGCGATGATCTGAGAAAAGAAGATTTGCTGGAACGCTCCACCCAGGCCGTTGAAGGCTTCCCCTATATCTTTGCCGAGCAGACTCGCGAGTGGCGACTGAAAGCACCTGCCAACGCGCAACTTCGCTTACGCACCGATATTTATGGCTATCGCAAACAGGGGTTTGATCAGAGGGGCACGGTATGGCTGGGAGAGCCAGAAAACAAAAAAGGCTCCTGACCTTACCGGGGCCGGTTCTGCTTTTGCTCTTCAGTCTTGCCGGTCACCAACCTGCACTTGCGGAATCAACAGATCAACAAGCAGATTGCCAGAACCCGGCGCAGGCTAACGTCATCCATGGACAGACGTCCACGCGACTGCTGAAGTGGATCGTCAATGGTCGCGACCTGGGTGAGCATTTCATTCTGCGCGACAATTGCGGTGCAGTCCTCGCGGAGACTCAGGATATTGCCAAGGCCAGGCTGTGTTCACTGGATTCAACGCCAGTGATCATCATTGAGAAACGCCAGTACCGGCGCCTTGATCAGCAAAACGGCATCGAACTGGATATCGATGAGAGCGCCCAGACGCTGATCCTGAGCGTCGCCGCCGATAACTTTTGCCCCACCCGCATCGACATGTCTGCGCAAACACCCCGCGCCCAATTGGGCCCACATCATGCAGGCGGCTTTGCCAACTACAACGTTACCGCCAGCCAGACAGAAAATAGCGATCCTGCCTATAACGGCTTTCTGGGGCTCGGTGTTTTCGGCGATTGGGGTGTACTGCAAAGCCAGCATTCCGGCTTTGCCGCTGGCGATGAAACCGTGACGCAGCGTATTGCCACCTTCTGGAAGTTTGACAACCCGGATGAAACCACCACTTTCCGCATCGGTGATGCGTTTGCCGGGCGTACCCCCTGGCGAACAGGCACAGCGCTGGCAGGATTCCAGATCACCAGAAACTATGCCACGCGCCCCGAACTGGTCACCGGTCCGGTGATCGACTTCCAGGCCATTGTCGACACCCAGGCACAACTGTTATTGGCCCAACGCGGCCTTGATCAACCGGAAGTCATCGGCAATGCCTACTTCGGTAGTGGTTACCAGGTACCGCCGGGACCGGTGGATGTGATCAATCAGCCGCTGTTCAGCAACACCATCCAGAGCCTGACCGTGCGTGAAGCGGATGGAACAATCAGCATTCTGGAAATCCCCTCCTATTTCACCGTCGGACAACTGCGCCAGGGTTTTGATGATTTCGAGATTTCGGCAGGGCTACAACGGCAGGGTTTCAGTAATGACTACGACCAGCTGGTGTCCACGTTCAGTTATCGCCGGGGTATGAGTCGTTGGCTGACCCTGGGGGTTGGCGCAGCCGCCGCCTCCGAGCAGCACGTCAATGGTGGGGTCTTCGCGCAAACCACACTGCCCAATGTCGGAGCCCTGCAGGCCCACCTTGCCACTTCCCGGGATTTGCCCGATGCGGACCAGCCCTGGGCGGCAGCGGCCACCCTCAGCAATCAGTACCGGGGATACAGCTACGCCCTTTCCTACGAACAACAACAGAATGGCTTTACGCCATCGCTCGATACCACCCCACAGGATACCGACGGTTTTCAGCAGTGGATCGGCAGTATCGCCGGCCAGCCGTGGCAAGGAGTGGGCCTGCGCTTTGGCTTCCAGTATCGAGCGCCGGACAATGCCCCGTTGCGTACTGCCCTGACCACCGGCATCTACTTCCATCTACGCCAGCGCCTGCGTGTTCGTCTTTCCCACACGGAGCAGCTCAAACCGAATAGCGATGGCCTGACCCTGGCTTCCTTCGAGATGCCACTATCCTCCAGACCTCGGACCCGTGGCAGTCTGGAAGCCAGCAAAGCCCGCGACGAAGAAGCCGTAGTGGATGCGCGACTCCGCGTACTTGGCAAGGCAGGCTATCCCAGTGTGCAGGTACGGCACCGGCTACAGGGCGGCGACCTGACCGCTGTTTCCGCATCGGTGGAACGGCCTGCATACGGAGCCTTCGCCTCTGCCGTGGATGCAGCAGGCACGCGCAGCTACAGAGCGGGAATTGCCGGAGGTGTGGTGATGACGGGCGACTTCATCAAGCCCACCCGTTTTGCTAATGGCGGTTTTGCCTTAATCGATCTCGGGCCTGAGCTTGCCGGTGTTCGCGTCAATGCCATCCCCACTGACAAAAAGGGTCGTTCAATGCTGGTTGGCTTACCCGCTTTTCAGGAAACCGAATTGCACATCAACCCGAGGGATTTGCCCTACAACACCACCCTGGGTGATGAAAAGATCACCGCTGCACCGAAAGATTTGTCACTGGTACGCATCATCCCGGATTTCAGAATCTATCGGGACGCCCTGTTGCCGGTGGTCATCGTCAACCCGAATGCGGTAACGGAACCGCTGCCCACCGATGCCGTTGTCACAGACATCAATGCCCCGGATGCCCAACCTTACCCAGTTGGTTTCGACGGCATGGTTTATGTGAAAACCACTGAAGAAAACGTCACACTGTCGGTAACCTGGGCCGGAATGGAACTGTGTCAAATCTCGGCAACCATTCCGCCGGCGGGCGAGCGAACACCGCAGCTGGCCCCTGTTCACTGCGTAATGGCTCCATGACAAGGATTTTCCGCATGTTAAGACCACTAGGCTGCCTACTTGTGCTTCTCATTAGCAGCCTGCCACAGCTTCTTTTTGCCGCCTCCTGCAGCTTTATTACTCCCGATGGCAGCACCCTGGTCAATTTCAACACCGTGATGTCCTTGCAGACCAATCCCGCTGATGCTCAGGGGCAGATCTCTTTTAGCTGCACGCCAGACCTGTTGAACCCGCTTCCGGTAAATTACGAAATCCGCATTGGCACCGGCAATTCCGGCACCTTCACGCCTCGTCAGCTCATGCATAGCTCCGGCGCCACGCTCGACTACAATCTCTATACTGATGTGCAACGGACGCAGATCCTGGGAGACGGAACCGTGGGCACAAGCAAGGTCACCGGCAACTGCCTGTCGCTATGCATCCCCCTGACCGTGTACGGAAGAATCCCCACTAACCAGTGGGGGCCGGCGGGACAATACAGTGACACCGTCACCGTCACTCTGGAAATCAACTAACTCCCGAGTTCTTATCGGCATGCTCTGAAAGATCAACCTATGGTGGCGCCCCGACAATGAAAACGCATCACTGTTTCCTGCCCCTCGTCCTGGCCACCCTGATGGCTCCCGCCACCCTGTCGGCCGATCTTGGCAGCCATGAACAGTGGCCGCTTTCCTACTGGTATGTGGGAGGTGAACTTGGCTATTACTTGACCGAGCAAGATGATGGCAGGATACGCCAGCTCCCAGATTTCTGGCGCCCGGGCTTTCAGGTTGGCCGTCGCTTCAACCGTTATCTCTCAACCCAATTGCAATTTGGCCAGGCCGAAAGAACCCTGCGTGACGACGAACGGAAAGTGGAGCACAGTCAGTTAAGCTTCCAGGCTCGCCTGCACGGTAATGGCATCAATCTACTCACCACCCATCCCTACCTGGGGCTGGGCTATGCGCGCCACGAACTGACCACGGATGTACAGGATCCGATCAAGGAAAACATGGTCCTGTTAGAGCTCGGCGTGCAACGTTTGCTGGGAAAACACCTGATGCTGGATATGGGTTACCGTCATCTGATCGACACCGGCGATAATTTCACCGACCAACACCCCTTTGTTGCTCTCAATTATCGTCTGGGCCAAAAATATCCACTGGCGCCAGCACCTGCTCCCAGACCGGAACCGGAACCGGAACCTGATCCCTGGATCGACAGTGATGGTGATGGCGTAGAAGACAGAAAGGACAAATGCCCTGACACGCCACCCGGCGCCAAAGTGGATACGGATGGTTGCCCGATCATGCTGACAGAATCGGTCAACATCACCCTGGATATCGAGTTTACCTTCAACAGTACCGAGGTCCCGGGTCGCTACCTGACCGACATCGGAAAAATCGCCACCGTAATGGTCGAATACCCGGACAGCCAGCTCATGCTGGAGGGGCATACGGACAGCGTAGGGCGAGCCGTCTACAACCAGGCCCTCTCGCAGGCCCGGGCCGGTGCGGTCAAGCGAGTGCTTATTGACCGCTTCCAGATTGATGCAACCCGCATTGATACGCTCGGCCTGGGCGAGAGCCGACCGGTGGCTGACAACGACAGCGAAGATGGCCGTGCCCGCAATCGGCGCGTGGAGGCAATCATCAAGGCATCCCGCGAAATCATGGAACAGAGGTAGCGACTGATATTCCATCTCCGGGCGGCGGTTCTTACGGCCTTACGGCACAGCCAAACGATTTATTTACAGTGACTCGGTGAAATTATCTCGCTTGCCCGGTTCACCTGTTGTCGTTGTCGAATCTGACGCAATACCCTTCAGATCACGAGCAGACAATTGCAGATAATATTCCAGCGCCCGCTGCCATTGTTCCAGAAACCAGCGCCCCTGACTCAGGCTTTGCAGCGCCAGATCCAGGGATTGGCGGGACAGTTTGCCGGCCATGGCATTCGCCAGCAGTGCGTTCTTGGTGCTCTCGTATTGTCCAAGCAGAGAAGCTTCCCCCCCTCGTTCACCGCCACGCTGCCAGTCCTCATCCATCGCTCTGCCAGCGCTGGCAAACCAGTGCGACAGCAACGCCTGAATGACGGGCCAGTCAGAGTGACGCTGCATGGCCAGACCAAAACCATTGAGCCGTTGCAGGGTTTCATCCATGTTCACCAGGTTGCCCTGCAGTCGCCACCCCATCTGAAAGGCTGCCACCTGCTTATCCACCAGTTGTTGTCGAGCCACATCGGCAAGGAAATCCCCCACACCGGCATGCAACCGGGTTCGATCCGCGATTTGCTCCAGACGATCAGAATCAGGTGCCGGCAAGGTGGCCAGCGCCTGCGGATACTGCGCCAGCAAACGCTGCATTTCCTGACTCAGCGCCACTCTCGCCGCATCCGGTAATGTCACCAGGTTTCTGTCGAGAAATTGTAGCTGTACGGTGCTCTTCTGACGCTCACCAAAACGGCGCAAGAGGAAGCGGCTCAGAGGCGGTTCCAGCGGCCACATCAGTACAATGCCCAACAGGTTGAAGCAGGTATGGAACAGCGCCAGTTGCGCTGCGGGATCACCATCCAGCTGCCACAGCCCGGCCAGGTAGCCCACCAGGTCCAACAAGGGGCTCAGTAATAACAGCGCCATCACACCGGTGAGAATATTGAACAGAACATGGGCCACCGCCAGACGTCGCGCATTGGCCGTCGCCCCAAGCGTAGCCAACAACGCCGTGGAGGTAGTGCCCACATTCGCGCCGATTACCACTGCCGCCGCCTCGCGAAAACCCAACAACCCGCCAGCCAGAGCCGTGAGCACCAACGCTACAGCGGCACTGGAGGACTGCATCAGGGTGGTCAGAATAATGCCCACCAGAATCAGCCACACCAACGGTGTTCCGGCATCGGGTAACGGGAAACTCTCTCCCATGTGCTGGAACCCGCTGGACAGTACCTCGATGCCCAGAAACAACACGCCAAACCCCGCCAGCGCCATACCCAGATTGCGATAACGGTCCGCCGGCGCAAACACCCGCATCAGGGCACCGATACCCACCAATGGCAAGGCGATGGCATTGATCTGAAACTTGACCCCTACCAGCGCCACCACCCAGGCCGTCAGCGTGGTACCCAGATTGCTGCCAAAGATCACCCACACCGCCCGTTCGAATCGCAACAGGCCGGTATTGACGAAACCCAGTGCCGCCACCGTTATGGCGCTGGATGACTGCACCAGCGCCGTCAACAAGGTGCCGGACAACAGACCACGCAGGCGATTGCGAGTCCAACTGGCCAGCAGCTTTTCCAGTGACGCACCGGCAGCCACTTTCAGCCCTTCGGTGATCAACCACATGCCCAGCAGAAAAAGGCCCACACCACCCAGTACCGTTGTTACATACTCCATTGCTACGTCTCTGCTCCTTGTCAACAAATCAGTGACGGACTGCTGTCATACTATCTGCGTTTCACTCCCTGGCGTCATCACTATCGCTTCAGCCATGATGAACCACGACGATCAGACAGACACGGAGAGCAATGATCATGCAAGACGCCCCTTCCCTGCCCGATGACATGCAACCCTGGTCTGCCGGTTATGGTGTTATTCAACACAATGACACTACCCTGTCGCGCCTGAAGACGCTGCTGGATAAGGCCGGCGACCCGGTAACCCGGGAACGCTGGCTGGCACTGCTGCCCGCAGCGGATCGCCTCACCTGCATGGGCATGTGGCTGGTAGCACACATGACCTATGTGCAACGCCCGCGCCTGGATGGCCAGCCGCTGACCGCCGACGATTTCAAGCAAACACCGGAAGGCCATACCGGCGGAGCCCTCAACATGGTACCCGCCTATGTGGGCTATCTGCTGGCCAACAGTCTGAGCGGTAAGACCCGCAGCTGGTTGATGGGGCAAGGGCATTGCGTGGCCGCCATTGATGCGGTGAATCTGCTCACCGGCAATCTGTCACCGGCCCATGCACAGCGCTACCGTCTTGACGATGCCGGGCTCGCCCGCTTTGTGCAGGATTTTTATCATTACGGCGTCAAGGCAGACGGCTATCCGCAGTCGCCGCTGGGCAGCCATGTCAACGCCCACACCGCCGGCGGCATCATGGAAGGTGGCTACCTGGGTTTTGCGGAACTGCAATACGCCCACATGCCATTACCCGACCAATCACTGGTGGCATTTCTCAGTGATGGCGCCTTCGAAGAACAACGTGGCAGTGACTGGACGCCTCGCTGGTGGCGGGGCCAGGACTGCGGCGACCTGTTGCCGGTGATGATTGCCAACGGCCGCCGTATTGACCAGCGTACCAGTCTCAGCCAGTCCGGTGGCAGCGGTTGGTTTGCCGGCCACCTGACCCTCAACGGCTTTGATCCGATCACCATCGACGGGCGCGATCCGGCAGCCTTTGCCTGGGCATTGCTGGAAGCGGAACAACGTCTGGGCAACCTGCGTGAGCAAGCCGATTACCCGGCTCCCCTGCCCTATATCATCGCCGAGACAACCAAGGGCTTCGGCTTTCCCGGAGCCGGCACCAATGCCGCCCACAATCTGCCGCTGGTCAACAACCCGGCCACCGATGCGCAAACCCGTCAGCAATTCAACGATGGCGCCGCCTCGCTTTTTGTGCCGCCGGAGGAACTCCAGGCAGCTATCGCACAACTGAACAATCACGGTTACAGTCAGCGTCCACTGGAGCGGGATCATCCCCTGGCCGAACCGGCACCGGTTTCCCCCTTGCAGTTCCCCGACCTGACCGGCCTGGCATTACCCGCCGCTCCCATGGCGGCCATTGATCAGGTCTTTGTGGCTCTGGTGAAAGCGAACCCGGCACTGCGGGTACGGGTCGGCAACCCGGACGAGATGCGCAGCAACCGTCTCAATGAAAGCCTGGACCTGTTGCAGCACCGAGTCACCGCCCCGGAGCAAGGCATTGCCGAATCCCTGCATGGCTCGGTGATCACTGCCCTCAATGAAGAAGCGGTGGTATGTGCCGCCCTGGCCAACAAACAGGGGCTCAATCTGGTTGCCAGCTACGAGGCCTTTGCGGTGAAAATGCTCGGCGCCATGCGCCAGGAAATCCTGTTCTCACGCCAGCGCCGCCATGCCGACCGAGGCCCCCACTGGATCAGCGTGCCGATTCTGCTGAGTTCTCACACCTGGGAAAACGGCAAAAATGAACAATCCCACCAGGACCCGACCCTGTGCGAAGCCTGGCTGGCGGAAATGCAGGATGTGGCACCGGTGCTGTTTCCCGTGGACGCGCACAGCGCGGTGCAGGCACTCCTGAAAATCTACCGTAGCCGGGGGCAGGTCGCCGTTCTGGTGGTGCCCAAAAACCCCCAGCCCGCGCAACTCAGTGAAGAGCAGGCCCGGGAACTAACGGACCAGGGCACCCTGTGCCTGCATCAGGACCCGTCGCCCCGGGTACAGCTGGTAGCCATCGGCGCCTACCAGCTGGTGGAAATGCAACGGGCCAGCCAGCGGCTGAAGGAGCATGGCGTGCCCCATTGCCTGTCTGTGATACAGGAGCCCGGACGTTTTCGGCTTCCGCGCGATTCCGAGGAAGCGCAAAGCCTGCATTCCCTTTCCGCCATGACAAAGCTGTTGCCAACCGTGGCGGAACGGGTATTCCTGGTCCACGGTCACCCGGAAGTGTTCAGCGGAGTAATGCGCCCGCTGGATACCGGTGAACGCAGCCGCTTCCTGGGCTATCGCAATCGCGGCGGCACCCTGGACACCTTCGGCATGCTCTACGCCAACCACAGCACCTGGGCCCATGTCTTGCAGCAGGTAGCGGAGCTACTGGGCCAGCCGGCCACGCCCTGGCTGACCGCTGATGAGAATGCCGCGGCTCAGGGGCTCGGCAACCCGGATGCCCTGCGCTGATGGCGGCGAGAGCGCAGGCGGCGAATCAGCCATTTTTCCAGTTCCACCGCCAGCAACAATAACAGCGCCACCGCCGCTGCCTGCCCCCAGAAAGCCGGGGACAGGGGGCGGGAGGCGAACAGGGTTTGCATGAAGGGCACCACGAAAAACAGCCACTGCAGCAGCAACACCGCCAGCACCGCCAGCAGAGTTGGCAACAATCGCGTCAGCGACAGATCGGACCAGGCAGGGGCCAACAGCCGGCGGCAGGCAAACAGGTAGGTAATCTCAATCCACACCAGGGTGAGCACCGCCATATTTCGCGCCAGATCCAGATCCGTATCGGCGAAACGGCGGAATTGACAGAACACCAGCGCGGTGCCCAGGGCACCCACCCACAGCAGGCGCCCCAGTAACAATGGCGACACCAATCCCTGGCTGGGCGGCCGTGGGGGGCGGCGCATCAGATCCTTTTCACCGTGTTCGAACCCTAACGCCAACGCCAGGGTGACTGCCGTGATCATGTTTACCCAGAGTATCTGTACCGGGGTAATCGGCAGCGGCGTACCCAGCACTACTGCCACCAGTAATACCGACGCTTCGATAAGAGCGGTGGGCAACAGAAACAGCAATGACTTGACGATGTTGTCGTAGACGGTGCGCCCTTCGCGCACCGCCGCCGCAATGGTGGCAAAGTTGTCATCGGTGAGCACCATGGCCGACGCATCACGGGCCGCATCGGTGCCTTTGCCGCCCATGGCGACGCCGATGTCGGCGCGCTGCAGCGCCGGCGCATCATTGACACCATCGCCGGTCATCGCCACTACCTGTCCGCCGGCCTGCAACCGCTCCACCAGGCGCAGCTTGTCCGCCGGCGAGGTGCGGGCAAACACATCCACCTCGGCCAGCACCTGATCCAGCTGCCCATCATCCAGCGCGGACAATTCCTGGCCAGTCACCACCCGCTGGCCGAGCAACCCCAGCTGGGCGGCAATAACCGACGCGGTGCGGGGGTTATCACCGGTAATCATCTTGACGCGAATACCGGCCTGCTGGCACTGCGCCACCGCAGTGACCGCTTCCTGACGGGGCGGATCCGTGGTGCCGGTCAAGCCAAGAAACACCAGCCCCTGCTCCAGATCCGGATGGCCAATAGGACGGTCCATCGAGGGCATGACCTTGCAGGCCAGCCCCAGCACCCGCATGCCCTCCCCGGCCAGCCTCTCCAATTGCTGTTGCCAATAGTCGCTATTCAATGGTTCGGCGCCGGCGCCGCTCTGTTGCTGATCGCACAGCGCAAGCAAACGCTCCGGCGCGCCCTTGACCATCAGCATGGGCTGACCCGCCACTTCGTTGAGAGTGGCCATATAGAGCCTCTCGGCAGCAAAGGGTAATTCATCCTTGCGCGGTGACTCCTGGCGAAACGCTTCCGTCAACCCGGCCTTGCGCGCCAGCACATACAAGGCCCCCTCAGTGGGCTCACCCTGCATCACCCATTGCCCATCACGCTGGTTCAGGTGGGAATCGTTGCACAACATGGCCACCTGGGCGGCGCGGGCAAAAATCTCCAATGCCGCCGGGCTGTTGCTCTCAACCAGGCCTTGCGGCGCATACCCCTCGCCGGACAGCTGCACCTGGCCGGCAGCTGTAACAAAAGTGCGGGTGGTCATTTCATTGCGGGTCAGGGTGCCGGTCTTGTCGGAGCAGATCACAGTCACCGAACCGAGCACTTCCACTGCGGGCAACTTGCGAATCACCGCATGGTTCCTGGCCATCCGTTGCACGCCTATGGCCAGGGTAATGGTGACAACCGCCGGCAACCCTTCCGGAATCGCCGCCACCACCACCCCCACGGCAACCCGTAACAATTCGCCGGGCGCCAGCCCCATGATGCCGGCCCCCCAGGCCAGGCCTATACCGCTCACCACAATAATCAGCAAAGCCAGTTGGTGACCGAAACGAGTCAGCGCCCGGGTCAACGGGGTCACCGGCGCACTGACCGTGGCCACCAGGTTCCCGATGTGCCCCAGCTGGGTTTCCATGCCGGTGGCCACCACGACGCCCTGGGCGCTGCCTGTGGTCACCAGGGACCCCATCCAGGCCATATTGCGCCTTTCCGCCAGGGGAACATCGCCGGGTAACGAATCCTGCTGTTTGGCTACCGGTACCGATTCGCCAGTGAGCATGGCTTCGTCACAGTAAAGCTCACGCACCTGCAGCAGGCGCAGGTCTGCCGGCACCCGGTCCCCGGCGGCCAGTATCACCACATCCCCCGGCACCAGCTCACTGGCTTCCAGGGTATGCGGCTGACCATCACGAAGTACCTGGCAGTGGGAAACCAGCATGCGCTGGATCGAGCGCAGGGCGGCCTCGGCCTTGCCTTCCTGCACGAACCCCACCAGGGCATTGATCACCACCACCAGCAGGATTACCGTGGCATCGCTGTAATAGCCCAGCAGCAACGCCAGCAGCGCCGCTGCCAGCAGGATATAAAGCAGTACGTTATGAAACTGGCTGGCCAGGCGCCGCCAGACACTGCGAGGCTTCTGCTCCAGCAAACGGTTTTCCCCGAAGCGGCCACGACGAGCAGCCACCTGCTCACTGGTTAGCCCCTCAGCCTGACTCTCCAGCGCATCGAGAGCCGCAACCCCGCTGTCGTTATGCCATTGCGGCCGCGCGGAAGCATCCATGACAGGCCTCAGGAAAAATCTGGCGAGAACGCTACCTGGGGCTCGGCCACAGACACCGGAATCCCCATCTCACTCAACGCACCGGCCAGACTTTCCAGCGCCTCCGGCTCGCCATGAACCAGACGAAACAGGGGCTCTCCACCAATGCCCTTGGCCCAGGCCAACAGCTCATTACGACCGGCATGGGCAGAGAAACCGCCCAGCGTATGGCACTGGGCACGCACCACAAAACGCTGGCCGAACATGCGAATATGGCTGGCCCCATCCACTATCTGCCGCCCCAGAGTGCCTCGTGCCTGGTAGCCGGTGAACACCAGATGATTGCGTTCCTGCCAAAGCCGGTGCTTGAGGTGATGACGGATACGGCCCCCGTTACACATGCCACTGCCAGCAATGATAATGGCGCCACGCTCAATGCGGTTGATTCGCATGGACTGCTCCACGTCCGGGGTGGGAGAGAGCACCGGCAAAAACTCTTGCAGTGAACGGGCCCCGAAATGGGCCATCACTCGCTGATCATCTTTATCCATGGCATCCAGCCACTGGTCATAGAGCCGTGTGACCTCCAGCGCCATGGGGCTGTCCAGAAACACCTGCCAACCGGACAGCAGACCCCGGTGATACAGGCAGCCCAAGTGGAACAGTAATTCCTGAGTTCGGCCGACAGCAAAGGCCGGCATCATGATCACACCATCATTGCGCGCCTCGGCGATGATCTGTTCCAACTCTGTCATGGTGTCTTCCTGGCTACGGTGATCACGATCGCCGTAGGTACTTTCCATCATCACCAGATCTGCATGTTCGGGCACTTCCGGTGGCCGCATCAGCACGCGCTGGCTGGCCCCCAGGTCACCGGAAAAGACCAGGGTCCGAGCAGGCTCCCCGGCCACGGTCAACACAACCACCGCGGAGCCGAGAATGTGCCCGGCATCCAGCAAGCTCAAATCCAGGCCGGGCAGAATCGTTTCATCCTGGCGATAATTCAGAGGCTGGCACTGTTCCAGCACCTGGCGCACATGGTCGAGGGTATAACGGGGGCTCAACTGGCGGCGGCCGGCACGACGGCGACGCAAGTTACCTTTGTCCAGATCACGCTGGTAAATACTGGCAGCGTCTTCGAGCATAATCGCCAGCAGGTTTTGGGTGGCATGGGTGCAGTAAATCGGCCCGCCAAAGCCTTCTGCCACCAGCAGGGGCAACAGACCACTATGGTCCAGGTGGGCATGAGACAGCACCACGGCATCAATATCCCGTGGGGTGAAGTCGAAACGTTCCTCCTGCAGACGTTTCACCACATCACCACCCTGATGCATACCGCAGTCGAGCAACACGGACTTGCCCTGCACGGTTAGCCGGTGACAAGAGCCGGTCACCTCTCCTGCCGCCCCATGAGACGTTACTGTAATAGCCGGTTGATTATCCTTAACCATCATTCTTGCCCCTGCCTGTGAATCAGATTTGCCGGCGTCGACTGGCCGGGTCGTTCAGGGGACAGCATCACTTCCACTCTCCGGCAGACTGCAGTGCCCCGCCGAACATGCCGCCCTGTCAGGTAACAGAATGTCATTGCGGACACGCTACATCTACATTTTTACCGTGGAATTGAACAGTAATCTGTCGCACATCAATGAAAAATCGGTTAACTACGACCTGTCATTTTCCGGTGCCCAATGGATCTTCCGTTAAACCTGCTTGCCGCACTATTACTGCCTTTGCCCACAGATGGTGGCAACCTGGCGCCCGAGTGGTACCAGCCCGCCGCGGACGTGCAGTGGCAGATCCAGCTACAGGGTGAGATCAACACCGGCTATGACGTGGAACTGTATGTGGTGGACCTTTTCGATACCGAAGAGAGTGTTATTCAGGACCTGCAGGCCGCTGGCAAAAAGGTGATCTGCTATTTTTCCGCCGGGACCTACGAAAACTGGCGCCCGGACCGCTACCGTTTCCTGCCCACTGACAAGGGTCGGCGCCTGGGTAACTGGCCGGGAGAACGCTGGCTGGATATCCGCTCCCTCAATGTTCGCAAGCGCATGGCAGATCGTATTGAACTGGCCGCGGAAAAAGGCTGCGATGGGGTCGATCCGGACAATGTGGATGGCTATACCAATGAAACCGGCTTCCCTCTGAATAGCAGGCAGCAGCTCTCTTATAACCGTTTTCTGTTTCGCACCGCCCATCAGTACAGCCTCGCCGTATCCCTGAAAAATGACCTGCAACAGGTCAGGGAACTGGTGGATTATGCGGATTTTGCCATCAACGAATCCTGCCATGAATGGCGCGAGTGTCACCTTCTGCAGCCCTTCATCGATGCAGGCAAACCGGTACTGCACATTGACTATCGGTTCATTCAGGATGCAGGGGAGAGAACCTTCCACTGCGAACATATGGAGATTCTGGGCTTCCGCGCAATGACCCTTCCCCTGGCGCTGGACGACAGCTTCCGCTTCAGTTGCTTCTGAGCCATTTCCGGCCCCATTGATCAGGATCAACATCCTGGTCTGTCCTGTCATGGGCGGGCTGCTACACTTGGAACCTGGCTCTTCAGGAACCCGGTTTTTCTATGCATGATGCCCTCACACTCATTGTTGTTCTACTCGGCACCGCCGTGGCTGCCGTGGTGCTGTTTCGGCGGCTTGGTATGCCACCCATTCTGGCCTACCTGCTCTGCGGCCTTGCTGCCGGACCCTTCGGCTTTGGCTGGGTCAGCAATACCGACGGCATTCAACACCTGGCCGAGTTTGGCATCGTTTTTCTGTTGTTTACGCTGGGCCTGGAATTTTCCATTCCGCGGTTGATGACCCTTCGCCGCATTGTGTTCGGCGCCGGCCCGCTGCAAGTCGCCCTAACCGGCCTGGCAGTGTTCGCTATCATGCGGTTACTCGGGTTTGACTACACACCCTCTCTGATTACCGCCTGTGCTCTCTCCCTCTCCTCAACCGCCATTGTGATCCGCGATCTGATATCCCGGGGATCGGTCAATACCGGCTACGGCAGAACCTCCACCGGCATACTGCTGTTCCAGGATCTGGCCGCCGTGATCATGCTGGTGATGTTGCCGATCCTCACTCAGGAAAACAGCGGCCCCATGTGGTCCGTGGCGTCACTGACGCTGGGCAAATCCCTGCTGTTGTTTGCCGGTATCTATGTGATCGGCCGTTGGGTGCTGCCACGCATGCTGGAAGAAACCGGCCGCGCCCGTTCCGATGAGGTCTTTGTCATGACCGCCCTGCTGCTGGCATTGCTGGCGGCCTGGGTAACTCACTGGCTGGGCCTGTCCATGGCCCTGGGCGCTTTTCTGGCCGGCATGATGCTGGGTGAGAGCCACTTCCGCCATCAGATCGAAGCCGACCTGCGCCCCTTCCGGGATCTGCTACTGGGGCTTTTCTTTATCAGTGTCGGCATGCTGGTAGACCCGAACCTGTTCGCCGATCAGTGGCACTGGATCATACTCGCCGCTGCCGCATTGATGCTGTTCAAGGGGCTGCTGATATTTGCGCTGCTGCGCTTGTTGAAAGAGCGCAGCGATACCGCAATGCGCAGCGGGCTGATTCTCTCCCAGGCGGGGGAGTTCGGTTTTGTGCTGGTTGCACTGGGGGTCTCCCATCAGCTGATTACGCCGGACAAGGCTGGCTTGCTGGTCTCCATCGTGGTGCTGACCATGGTGTTCACGCCCGCATTGCTAGATAACAGCGGTCGTCTTACCCGCCGGCTGCTACAACGCTGGCAAAGAATTCCTGAAGACACCCCAATCTCCGATGAAACCCGCAACCACGTGATCCTCTGCGGCTATGGCCGGGTGGGTCAGAACCTGATGCGCTACCTGAACAGCTTCCACATGAAAGCCGTGGCGGTGGACCGGGATCTGGTACGACTACAGGAAGCCAGCGCCGCCGGTGAACACATCCTGTTTGGTGATTCCAGCCGCAAGGAAATCCTGGTCAATGCCGGTATTCAGCACGCTCGCCTGCTGGTGGTGACCTTTGACGATCCGCGCCTTGCAGAGCGTATCCTGCACACCGCTCGGGAGCTCAATCCCAATATCCGCATCCTGGTACGTACCCGGGACGACACTTACCTTGATGCGCTGATCGATGCCGGGGCGGAAGAAGTGGTCCCCGAAGTACTGGAAGCTTCGCTGATGCTGGTTGCCCATGCCCTGATGATGCTGGATGTGCCCTTCGACCGGGTCATGGCCACGCTGCGCAAGACCCGGCGGGAACGCTACCGCATGTTGCAGGGCTATTATCACGGCGACACCCTGCCCACTACCGACAGTGCCGGTAACCCGTACCGCCTGTTGCATGCGGTGACATTATCCGACAAGGCCCGGGGCATCGGCCGGAGCATTGCACGCTGTGCATTACGGGATGTGGAAATCCGGGCGGTGAAACGGGATGACCAGACACTGGAAAGCCCCGATCCAGAGCTGGTTCTCGAGCCGGGAGATACGGTGATTCTTTACGGTCCGCTGGAAGCAGTGGAAGCTGCGGAAAACCGCTTGCTGGGAGGGTAAGGCAGTAGCACGTTACAAGTAGAAAGTTGCAACGCGCGATAGCTATAGTCGATGCAGCACCGACAGTGGCCGCGCTTCAGCGCGAGTTATCACATCATTAAAAAACCGCCGCTGGAACGCGGCGGTCGTGGTTATCGATTGGCACACTGGTCGCGCGTTGCAACTTGCCACTGACCATCATGGCAAACGCAACAACACCCGTAATCCCTCCTGCAGATCCGACTCCTGCACATAACCCACGGCACCCGGGTTTTGTTTTACCTGCTGAACCATGTCCCGGGCATTCTTCACCTGCCGTGGAGGCATACCCTGGCCGGTGAAAATCATCCTGGCCCAGTAGCTTTTCAATTGAGACGCGGACTTGCCCGTGGCGCCCTCATAGAAGCGTTCGCGCTGCTGGCTGCCCTCCGGCATGTCCAGCACAGTCACGGTATGACCCTCGAAGCGGGACGCATTATCCATGTAAAGCTGACGGACTTCATGACGATCCATCTGCGCCAATGGCGAAGACTCCGCCACCACCACCAGCATGCCGGCGGATGATAACGCGGGGCAGCACAGGACAAGGAAGACAGCACACACTTTCTTCAACATGATCATTCTCCCTTAAAAGGCCGCATCTACGGTGAGCCGGAATACCGTCGGTTCTTCCTCTTCGATGGAAGGTGCCGACCCCTGGGGAGTGAACAGACCGTTGGTCATGATCTTGTCGTTGCTCATGTCATAAAAGCGCTGTGCTTCCAGTTTTACCGCAACACCCACTTCCAATTCGTAACGCAAACCCAGCGTCCAGCTTTTACTGCGCACCTGATTGGCTGCAGAGAAGTTGGCGGCGACCGGTCCTTCGCTCTGTGCTTCACTGACGCCGTGGGCATTGGCAGCACCCCAGGTCACATGCGGCATCCATGGCCCGAAACGATACCCTGCGCTGACATAACCGCCCCACTTGGTGGGGAACCAGCCTTCGATACCCAGCTGGGTACGCTCTGCCATCAGCACCATGGCGCCGTTGTCATACTGCAGGCCGACACTGCTGATATAGGTCTGGGCCTCGTCCAGGCTGACGGGCGCTTCCAGTGCCGCCACCGGCAGACCGGTAGGGCCGGCAAGGTCGGTAAGATCCAGGGTCACTTCCGCATGGCTGTAACTGAGCCAGCTGGTCCAGTCCCGCCATTGGCTGGTGAGATTGATGCCGGTCAACTCGCTGACTTCATACACCACCGGTGCCGGCAGCGAAAAACTGGGCACATCGGTGGCACCGCCATATACATTGAGACGATGGGAGACCGGACCGGTGTTCAGATTCCAGCTCAGGTCCACCCCTTCCATGGTGTCAAACGGCACCACGTCGTAGGCCTCACCGGGCAAGGTCGCCCAGTGGTAGGTGTAACCCACATTGTTGTACTGGGTGTGCATGAAAAACGGCAACACCATGCGGCCGACCCGAACCGTCACCGACGGCGACAGATCATGGCTCAGGTAGGCCCACTGCACTTGTGCATCGTAATCATCCCGCCCCCGGGCCAGCACCTGTACCGTAGCACTGGTCTCATCGCTGATGGTTGCATTGAACTGGATCCCCGCCCGTGACAACTCCCGATGGGAAATCTCGTCGGTAGTACGATCGATGTAATCGATCGGCTCACCATTATTGGCGCGAACATGAACATCGTGACGGGTAACGCCATAGGTCATGAAGCCGTTAACGGAGATGCGATCGCTCCAGTTGTTCTGCTTTTCGTATTGCTGCATTTCCAGTTGCTCAAGACGCCGCTCCATGTCCTCCAGCGACGCAGGAGATTGCGCCTGGACCACCGGCGCCAGCAACAACACGGCTGGTACCAACATCCTGGTAGTGGTTGTCATCAGGTTCCTCTGATTACGTTGTTATTATCGTTAAAGGCACCGACCCGCCGTTCCCAAACGGTATCGGAGTCTGTCCACTGTGGGTGAGAGAAACGTCGCCTGCAGTGCCAGTTATCCACACGGCACTACCGCCCATCACACCAGAGCACGTAACCCTTTGAATTTAGTACGAAAGAACCAAAGAAAGGTTACCCGTGGTAGCACCAAGCCATCATTTCCCCACGCGCAGGCCCCCCATTCCATCAGCGCCCCGGCATGAATTGCCCTACAAAGTGAACAGTCGTAAACCCTTTTGCTTGCCAAACCCTCTCTTCACCCCTATTTTGTGAACACCTATTCACAAAGTGGAGGCGTGCCTAATGCGTGACACGTCATTGAATCAGACTCCGAACACCCCGGCAGAGCCCAACTGGCAGCCGCTCAACGACTTTGCCGAGCGCAAACAGAAAGACAGCGGCCTGAAGGCCTGGCTGGCCGTGGTGGAAGGCTGTATCAGAGCCATTGAGAAGACCGCCTGGCAGGGTCGCGAGATTGCCGACCAGGCCATCAAGGCCTGTAAAGCGGTGGGCCGTGGCGCCAACGCCGTGAACGAGGAAATGCAGATCCTGGCCGACGAGGCGCGCCGCTGGCCAACCCGCCTCAAGCGCCTGAGCAAAACCGGCTGGATGCTGACCAAGGTGGTGGCGAGCTACCGCCTGTGGGGTACCCGCTCCGCCTTTCTGCCAACCAGCATGCGCGAAGCCGCCCTGGCCAACCTGCACCAGCGCAATGCCCGCCGCTTCCGCGATACCTCCCTGGAACAGGGCGGCGCCTTCCTGAAGATCGGTCAGCTGCTGTCCAGCCGCCCGGACCTGCTCCCCCAGGCCTGGGTCGATGAGCTGACCATTCTGCAGGATCAGGCTACCCCGGTGCCCTTCGAGGACATTGCCGTGGTGCTGGAACAGGAGTTCGGTCAGCCCCTGAACGAACTGTTTGCCGATTTCAACCCGGAACCGCTGGCCGCTGCCAGCATCGGGCAGGTACACCGGGCACGGCTGCACGATGGTCGCGAGGTCGCCGTCAAGGTACAACGCCCGGGCCTGGACGAAGTGGTAGAGCTGGATATGACCCTGCTAAAGGTGTTCATGGATGCGGTGAAATCCGCCCTGCCACCCATGGACATGGATACCATCGTCAGTGAAATCCAGCGCACCGTGCGCGAAGAACTGGACTATGAGCGCGAAGCCCGGGTGATGACGCAGATCGGCGCGCAACTGGCAGGCGTCACCGGCATCACCACCCCGGCCCTGGTGGCAGAACATAGCAGCCGCCATGTGCTGACCACCGAATTCGTGCACGGCCGCAAACTCACCACCGTGCTGGATGAACTGCACCACACCGACCCGGAGCGCCTGGGTGTGGTCCTGCATCGGCTGCTGGATGCCTGGTTCTCCCAGGTGCTGCACGGCGGTGTATTCCATGCCGACCCGCACCCGGGCAACATCATGATCACTGACGAGGACACCCTGGTACTGCTGGATTTCGGTTGTGCCCAGAGCCTCAGCGATGCGGCACGGCACGGCTATTTCCGGGTCTTGCAGGCCTGCGTGGTGAACGATCAGAAAGTCATTGCCGATACATTGACTGCCATGGGCTTCAGCACTCGCAGCGGCAATCCAGACACCCTGCTGGCGTTCGTCGCTGCCATTCTGGATCAGGTACGCAACGCCATTATTTACCCTGACCCGGACAAGGGCTGGCCCAGCGCCGAGGAAATGATGCAGCAGGTCAGCCATCTGCTGGATCACCTGGAGCATGACCCGGTGGAAAAAATGCCCGGCGACTTCATCATGCTGGCGCGAGTGTTCGGCACCCTGGGCGGGTTCTTCCTGCATTACCAACCCAAGGTGGATATCGCCGCCCTGGTGCTGGGGTACCTGACCCGCCCGCTGGATAACCGGCTGGTGGCATAACCTCCCCCTTGTCGTTTTTTGTAGAAGCGGTCGTCTGCCACGCCCTGTGGGTGCGACCGCTCTCCCACCATTCGTTAATTGATAATGGAAAATGGATAACGGCGCGATCAACGTCGGGTCGAATCTGAAAACGCACAGGCCGCGCCCAGAGGTTGAGCGCGGCCTCTTGGCGTTGACGACAGAGGGCCTCTCCCGCGAGTTATCAATTATCAATTTATTTTGCCCTGTGCCCCCCTGTAACAAACCCCTCCCCCTTTTTGACAATAACGCTACAGCCACTCCCAGTCCTTTAGTTGTACAAACGTACCAATAAGAACGTACGTACCCATAACAACAACGGGCGCCCCGCATCGCGAGGACTCCCTTAAGGGGTTAGCCATGCTACAACTGACCCGGGCCCCGGCCCTGACCACTTCTGTATTACCCTGCTCGCTGCTACTGGCCGTCAGCCTTCTGGCCGGCTGTGGCGGTGGTAGTGGCGGCTCCTCCGCCAGCACTGCCGGCGAGCAGCCGCGCCAGCCCGATACCGAGAACCCGGCCCCGACGCCGGAACCCGGCCCGGAACCGGCGCCAGAGCCACAACCGCTCAATCGCTTCCAGTTCGCCAATGGCTGCTACACCCTGAATAGCGACGGACGCTTCCTGCAGGCGAACAGCGCCAGCAGCGCCTATGGCCTGACCGCGGACGCCTCCCAGGCCACCACCTTTACCCTGAAACCCACCGATCTGGGCCGCTATCTGCTGGTGTCTGATTACCAGCGCACCACCGGCAGCATCGGTCAGAAACAACTGTTGGGCATCAGCGACCCTGCCGGGGAGCTGCTGGATCAGGGCGGTAACTTCGTCGGCGAACTCAGTTATCTGGTGGCAGGCCTGGGCGACACCCTCAACCTGGTACTGGATCCGGTGGCCCCCCTGGGCGGCCTGCTGCGGGAGCTGGGAGAAAATCTGGAAGGCATCGGCAACAACCTGGGCGACACCACCCTGCGCCCATCTCTGGCCATGGTCGCCGATGCCAATGACCTGGCGGTATGGAATCTCAACCCCAGCGAGGGCGACAGCTTCACCCTGGCCTCCCAGGTCACCGGGCTGCTACTCACCGCCGGCGATGACGGGCTGACTCTGACCTCGCCCAGCCTGGAGAACGCCGATACCCGTTTTGTACTCACCGATGCTGACGGCTGTAGCGGTTACCCTGAAGCCGAGCTGAACGCCACCATGACCGACAGCGACCCGGCCATTTACCTGCAAGAGGTCGATCGCTTCCGTAGCACCCCCGGCATCGATAACGACGATGTGTTCGGCTACGTGGATGCCCACAGTCATATCTCTGCCTACGAATTCATCGGCGGCCGGGTCAATTATGGCGATCCCTTTCACAAATTCGGCGTCGACCACGCTCTCCACGATTGCGCGGAAAACCATGGTCCCCAGGGCCTGACTGGCCTGGTGGAACAAGTCACCAGCAACCCGGGACCCCACGAGACCCGCGGCTGGCCTGACTTTCCCTTCTGGCCGCGCAACGATTCACTGCAACACCACCAGAGCTATTACAAATGGATCGAACGGGCCCACCTGTCCGGCCTGAAGATTCTGGTCAACCACCTGGTGCATAACGAAATCCTCTGCCAGATCAATCCACAGAAGCAGAACGACTGCGACACCGTGGCCGCCATCGAACAGCAGGCAGAACTGATGCACCGCATGGAGGATTACGTGGATGCACAGAACGGTGGCCCCGGCGAAGGCTGGTTCCGTATCGTCACCAGTCCCAGTCAGGCCCGCCAGGTGATCGGTGAAGGCAAGATGGCTGTCATCCTCGGCGTGGAAGCCTCCAAGGCCCTCAACTGTGGGGAATTTCTGGGCGTAGCCGAATGCAGCCGCGAAGAAATCGTCGAACGGCTAGACCGTCTTTACGCCATGGATGTGCGCAGCCTGTTCCCGGTGCATAAATTCGATAACGCCTTTGGTGGCCACCTGCCGGATCTCTCCGACGGTATCGGCATTGGTGCCGTGCTGTATGGCGGCAACCTGCTGGAAACCGGTCACACCGTGGAATTTGAAGAGTGCCCGGATCACGACCACGCGGTGAATGACAGCCCACTGGCCGACCCACTGCAACCCTATGGCATCTTCGAGCAGTTGCTGTTCCAGCTGGATTACGTGGGCGAGCGCTTCCCGGCCAGCCCGGAAGAGCTGGCCGAACTCGACCCGCGCCGGGGCACCGACCACCTTTGCAACACCCGCGGTCTCACCGACCTTGGCTTCTTCCTGATCGAAGAACTGGCCAAACGCGGCATGATGATTGAAACCGACCACATCAGCCGCAAGGCCGCCGACCAGATTCTCGATCTGACCGCCCCGCGTGGCTACCCGATCATCAACAGCCACGGCAACTGGGGCGGCACCGAGACCCTGCGTGACCGTGTCGCTGCTCAGGGCGGCATTAGCGCCTCCTTCGGCAGTGTCCGTGACGACTGGGTCGACCAGCTCACCCGCGATGGCAACCGCCCGCGCCCCGACAGCTACAAAGTGGGCCCCTTCGGCGGCGCTCCCTTTGCCTCCGATGTGAATGGTATCGCCGCCCTGGCCGGCAACCCGGGGACGCCGGATCAGGAAGACAGCCTTTATCCGTTTACTTCCGTGGATGGTCGCGTGGTGTTCGACAAACAGGTCACCGGTGACCACGCCTTCAGCCTTTACGAAGGTCGGGGGGTGGCCCACTACGGCCTCTACCCGGATCAGATCGCTGACATGATTGCCCATAGCGATCGCCCGCCGGAACAGATTGACGATGCCATCAACCAGTTATTCACCTCGGCGGAAGCCTACCTGCGCATGTGGGAACGGCTTGAACAGGCGGCGCAATAACGGCGCCGCCGACACAAAAAAAGACTTTGGGGAATACCATGAAAACACTAACAGCCCGTTCTCTGTTTCTGCTGTTACTCACCGCCTTCATCGTCACCGGCTGTGGTGGCGGGGGTAGCAGCGACCCGGCCAACACCCCCACCGCCAACAGCGGCGATAATGACGGGGGTGGTAGTGATGGCGGCGATGACGGTGGCGATCCGGTGACTCCGCCCACCGGCGAAGGTCGCACCTTCATCATCTCCCCTGGCGACAGTGCCACCGAAGATATGGTCAACGCCATGATTCAGCTGCGCCCCGGCGACACGCTGCAATTCGATTGTGGCTACTTCGATCTGGATCAGGGGCTGCTGATCCAGGCCACCGAGGATGTACTGATCAAAGGCTGCGGCAAAGACGACACCGTGCTGTCATTCAAGAACAGCGCCAACGTCACCGGCCTGGAAGCGCTGAACATTCGCGGCATTACCGTGGAAGACCTGACCATCCTGGATTCCCCCGGCGACGCCTTCAAACTCAAGGGCGTCAAATGGGGCACCCTGCGCAATGTGCGCGCCATGTGGTCTGGTGGCGGCGAGCCGATCACCGCCGACAACTACGGCGACCGGCTGAATGTGGCCTGTACCAATCCGCCCTTCAACGAAGGCGACCCCACCCCGGATTACGTACCCAGTGCCGCCAGTGGCCGCTACGGCATCTACCCCGTGGAATCGGAAAACATCCTGGTGGAAGGCAGTGAATCCGTGGGCGCCTCCGATGCCGGCATCTACGTGGGCCAGACCAACACCGCCATTATTCGTGACAGCCGTGCCGTTTATAACGTCATGGGGTTCGAAATCGAAAATGTGCAAGGTGGGGAATACGACAACAACGTGGCCGAGTGTAATACCGGCGGCTTCCTGATCTACGACCTGGAAAACATCACCCAGTACGGCGACACCTCGGTGATGCTCAACAACCTGGCCAGCAACAACAATACCTACAACTTCGCCCAGAGCGGGCTGGTCTCTGCGGTGCCGCGGGGCACCGGTTTTATCACCCTGGGCTACGACAACATCGAGGTCTTCAATAATACTTTCGAAGACCACAGCACGGCCGCCGTCATCTATACCAGCTATGAGCTGATTGATGGCAAAGGCAAGACCGCAGACAAAAAACTGGACCCCTATACCGAAGGGCTGCACATCCACAACAACGTGATGAAAAACTCCGGTTACGACCTGCCACCACCCGACCTGGAAAAACTGGCCAACGGTGAAGTGGAAAGCGTGCTGCCCACCCTGATCGGCCTGAAGAACCTGCCCATCATCAATGATCCCACCCAACTACTGGGCAGCCTGGACAACATCCTCAACCTGGGTAAAGGCGCCCACATTGTCTGGGACGGCCTGCGTGATGACCTGGAACCGAACTGCCCCTACCCGGTGGATAGCAATGGCGAGCCCGTGCCCATGGACAGCAACGGCAAGCCGCTACACACCAATGAGCACCCCAACCCGGCCTGTCACTACAACGCCTACAAGTTCGATGAAAACAACGAACGTATCCAGCCCACCTGGGGCTCCTGTTTCCACGACAACGACTTTTCCGAGGACAGCGAACCCTACCTGAACTTCCACGGTACCGATGGGCTTGAGTTGGTGCTGGCTCTGGCAGAACAGGATTTCTCAATCCTCTCGCCCGGTGGTCTGCTTGATGCACTGGAAGGCCTGCTCAACATGCCTTCGGATACCAACCTGTCCGACCACGACTGTCAGGCCCGTTTCGGCAAACTGCTGCCCTCGCTGCCAAGAGTAGAAATTCCTCCCTTCGAACCCAGCGGTGATTTCGATCCTGCGCCGTCACCGGAAGTGGTAGAAGCACTCTGCAACACCGAAGTGGCCAGCGGTGAAATCAATCGCGACGCGCTGGCAGTAAACTGCCCACGCCTGGAACAGTACAACCTGTTTGCCGATGCCAGCGACCCACGCAGCTTGCCCAACGAAGGCGGCGTGCCCTATGTGCTGAACACCAAACTGTTCTCCGACTACGCCACTAAATACCGGGTCGCCTTCGTTCCTCCCGGTACCAAGGCGGTGTACCGAGACGGCCAGGGAGGCAGCAACCCCAACGGAGGGATTCACTTCCCCACCGGTACCGTACTGGCCAAGACCTTCGCCTTCACCGATGAGGCCAACAGCAATGAAACGCTGGTGGAGACGCGCCTGTTGATCAAACGCACCAGCAGTAGCGGCAAACCTTTCTGGGAAGGCCTGCCCTATATCTGGGGCGAACAGGACGGCAAACCGGTGGCCCGTCTGAGCATGGGCGGCGGCAGCACACCCGCCAGCTGGCATTACCGCGACAGCGACTCAGGTGCACTGCTCACCGGCAGCACCGACAGCTACTCGGTGCCCAACGCCAACCAGTGCATCACCTGTCATGGCAACGACGACCAGGCCGGCGGCAGCGCCCCTATCGGTCCCAAGCCACGCAACCTGAACCGAGCCTACAAACCGGAATCTGCCTTTATGGGCAACACCGGCCAGGCGGGCTTCCCACGCCTCAACCAGCTGCAGTACTGGACCGACGTAGGCATCCTCAGCGGCACCCCGGAGCTGCAGATCAGCAACGGCGTTGCCAGCAACATCGAGCGCCTGCCGCACTGGAACGTGCCCGGTGACAGCGGCAACACCGCCAACTCCGATGCGGATATTGAAAGTCGGGTAAAGGCCTACCTGGAAGTGAACTGCCAGCACTGTCACAACGACAAGGGCGCCGCCTCCAACACGGGTTACTACCTGGATCATTTCCGTGAAGTGGACGCCAGCTACGGCATCTGCAAGAAACCCACCGCCACCGGCGGCGGCTCCTGCGGTCGCCAGCATGTGGTAGTCCCGGGAAGCGCTAACAACTCCATCGTTTCCTGCCGCCTGGCCGCGGAAAACGACCCGCAACGGATGATGCCCCCCATCGCCCGCAGCGTGGCCCACGACGAAGCCACCACGCTACTGGATCAGTGGATCAATCAGGTCGTGGATAGTAGCTACACCAACGGCAGCGCCTGCAACTAGCGCTGCGCTTTTCCCCCTCCCTCCTCCCACCTGTCTCCGGGAGGAGCGTTTGGCCCCTCCCCGCAAGGGGAGGGTTTTTATTATTTAACTATCCGAACAGCAGCTCTCAGAGCACCAGGGCAGGGCTATGTTTCTGGAATGGGGCCCATAACATGACTAAAAATATCCAATTCATCCTTCTTCTCTCAGGTCTATTGTGGGGATGCGGCAGTGGAGACGACTCGTCTTCTTCAGCGTCAATGTCACCCCCACCGTCACCCTCTACCCTGTCTCCCGACATCACGGCCTCTGAACCAGACGCACCCCCGCAAGCAAAAAATGAAACACCCGCCACGACGCCACCTGACAATATCCAGATAGAAGATGGTCCTGAGCTCATTACATTGAGAACAGACTATGGGCACGTGGAAATAAAACGCGCGCCATTATCCATGAGCTTTTACGACGAGAATGGCAACAAAGTATTAAGCAGCGACAGGCAGCAACCGCCGGTCCCGCTGCTGTTAAGAACACCGCTGCCAAGCCGGCTTTTGGGTGGCTGGACCGAGATCATGCCGGAAGCACCCGCCCTGTATGCACCCTTCACATTTGTTGTTGGCGATCAGTTAAACCTCCAGTTCCCGGCGACCTTCTGGGTCGGAAATATGCTGGCTTCAGCATCCACCGGTATCGAGTTTCGTCTGACCAATGTGAAAGACGTTGCTGTTGACGGCAATCAGCTGCTATTGCGGGTAGACACCTCCGACCCCAGCGGGCGAGAGGCACGGGTCACCGTCAAGGCCGATGAAAACAGCAGCTTCCATGTCTCCGTCAAGGTGAATCACGTCCTCCGGGAAGTCCCGCTTATCTCAGCCAGTTTCGATTCAACGTCCGGTGAGGCGTTCAGGGGGTTTGGCGGCAGACGCAACAAAATCGATCAACGCCATGAAGCTTTCTTGAATTGGGCGGAAGAGTTTTCACAAACCCCTGAGCAACTTGAGCCTCTGATTGGCGATACGTTCGGCGAACAGTACCAGTTCCCCACCGGCCCCCAGGGGGCTTATTACATCCAGTCGCTTTTCATTTCAGATCAAGGTTACGGCTTTATGCTGGATCGCGATGAGCTTTCTCATTGGCGAATGGCATCAGACCGCAACGATGCCTGGCGTGTCGAAGTAGCGGGCAGCGAACTGGATTTCCTGGTCGTCCCCGGCAATCAAAAGGAAGTCGTGAGCCGTCTCTCAGGAATAAACGGTCGGCACCGGGTTCCACCACGCTGGTCACTGGGCCCAATGCTGTCTGAAACCATTCAGGAGTTCACAGACACTCCGGAGAATTACACCGAAAAAGTGAATGAGTCATTGGATCAAATCGAAGAGCTGGCACTGCCCATCACTGCATTTGCTTTCGAAGGGTGGGTTGGCACCAAAAAGACAGGCGCCTTCGAAGATATTATCCAGCGGCTGCGCACACAGAACATCAAGCCTGTGACCTATTATCGGGGCTTTGTGGGTCAGGCAGAGGACGAGCTTGAAGAACCGGAGGTATATCAAGAGGCACTATCCCGAGGGTATGTCACAAAACGTGCATCAGGGCTGCCTTACGTTTTTGGCTCCCCACTGATGGGTGGCATCGCCGCTCTGATTGATTTCACAAACCCGCAAGCCGTCGAGTGGTGGAAAGAGCGGATCAAGAAAGGTCTCGAAGAAGGCAGCGAAGGCTTTATGCAAGACTTCGGCGAGCAGGTTCAGGTTGATATGGTTTTTCATGATGGCAGCTCGGGTATCGCCATGCACAACCGCAATGCGGCACTGTTCCATCAGGCAACCCGGGAGGCCTTTGACGAATTTGTTGCCGATAATCCGGACAGGGAGCCGTGGTTCTTCGTGCGTTTTGGCAACTCCGGGCGTAGAGGCTCAGCACACTACGAGTCCGCGAGTTGGCCTGGCGACAACACCGCCGACTGGAGCCGTGCCTCGGGCCTTGGCTCGGTCATTCCTGACATGCTGAATCGCAGTGTTGGCGGAGCCTATGGCTTTGTCACCGAGATTGGCGGCTACATTGATCTATTCGGTTCCATCGATTCGGAATTATTGATTCGCTGGGCCAACCATGCGTCCCTGATGCCCGTATTCCGCCAACATGGAGGCCCTGTCAATGGCACTCCCATGCCGTGGCGATTCGACGATCCCAAGGTTGTCGAGCACTATCGCGCAGCGATGAACAGGCACATCGCTGCGCAACCGCTAATTTATCGTCTTTGGCAGGAAGCACTGGCCACCGGCATTCCGATAACCCGGCCTCTATGGCTTGAGTACCCGAACGACCCGGAGGCTGGCCGTCAGGACCAGCAGTTCATGCTGGGGCCGAATGTACTCGTGGCACCAGTGGTATCCCCAAACACTGACGGACGCGACGTCTATTTCCCGAGCGGTTGCTGGCAGCACCCGGAAACGAAAGAGACCATTCTTGGGCCACAGACACAATTCATCCAGGCCGCGGTCGATGAGCTGCCTTACTTCTTCAGCTGCGGAACCCAACCCTTTCCGGTACCGGAAGGCGGTTTCTAGGCTGAAGTTGCATAAGGGCGATGAGGGGCAGCACCGAACAATGGGGGCAGATCTGCCCCTCATGCTCTGACAGCTATTAACAACGCTCGCGGAGAGCTTTCAATGGTGCCGACAATTTATCCGGATGACGCGGGTTAATGGACGCATAGCATTCAAAAATTTCAGCCAGATCCTTTTCCATATCCCCACAGGGTTCAATCACCCGGGCAAAGGTAATTTCTTTTTTCCGGTAGTCCGCTGTGGCCAACACGATGGGCACACCGGCCTGCTCGGCGATACGATAGAAGCCGGTTTTCCATTGTGAGGCCCCACCCCGGGTGCCTTCCGGCGCCACCACCATGACCAGCTTGTCGCGGCTGTTGAACTGCGCCACGGTCTGCTCGACGACCCCACCCGCCTTGTGGCGGGCAATGGGCAACGCTCCCATCCAGCGCAGCATTGCCCCAAACGGCCCCTTGAAAGCGCTATCCTTGATCATCACGTGAGCATCCAGCCCCAGCTGCATCATCGCCGCCAGGGTATAGATACCATCCCAGTTGGACGTATGCGGCCCACCGATGATGACTGCCTTGGGCACTGCCGGCATGGGATTGGTCACCCGCCAGCCTGCCAGGCGCAAAAAACCACTGGCCAGCCACCGGGAAAAGGCATTGCCGCGACGGGGATAATCAGAGTCCTGGGGTGACGACATGGGATTGTCCATTGCAAAAAGAGCAGCGATCATACCCACGCGGCTTAATGATCACATTGGCACCAACGCCCAACGCACCCAGGAAACGATAACCGGCCCATGAATCCCCTGCATTACCTGACAGGATACCCCACCCAGATCCAGCAGCAGGCCCAAACCCTGGTGGACCGGGGGCAGCTGGGTGATTATCTGCAACAGCGCTACCCCGACAAGCATGATATTCAGGGCGACAAGGCCCTGTTCCAGTACGCCAACAGCCTGAAACAGCAATACCTGCGCAAGGCGCCGCCGCTGGGCAAGGCCCATTACGACGCCAAGCTGAAAACGCTGAGTCAGGCGCTGGGCATGCACACCCGGCAAACCCGTATTCACGGCAGCAAACTGCGCAGCCATAACAGCCTGCGCATCGCCAGCCAGTTCAAGGCGGCGCCAGAGGCCTTTCTGCGCATGATCGTGGTCCACGAACTGGCCCACTTCAAAGAAACCGACCACAACAAGGCGTTTTATCAGCTCTGCTCGCATATGGCGCCGGACTACCACCAGCTGGAGCTGGATACCCGGCTCTGGCTACTTTGGCAGGACACCACAAGCGGCTGACAACCCTGCTCTTATCAGCACCTGCAGGTTCCCTTTCCCATCCCTTATCCGGGCCCGCCCAACAGCCACATAACATCAAAACCTCTCTATTCAACAATCACTTACATTTCCGGCCACTCATATTGCCAGAGAGCATTCCAGCCAGTTTCATGTCTCCGCCATAAGGGCGTAGTATGAAATGACTTAACGTCATAACGCAGGGTCATCAGTGCCTCGGTTTGTGGCAATGCTGTACTGATCCTGCGCCAGTGTTCCCGCCGGCGGCCGCTCTATCCGCCTGCGCGGGACTCCAATCAGAGCCCAGGAGGTGTGTAGTGACACGGATTGGCCAGGACACCCTGAACAGCAAGAAAACGCTGCAAGCCAACGGCAAGACCTATCATTATTTCGACATCAATACGGTCGCCGACAAAGGCTGGGGTGATCTCAGCAAGCTCCCCTTTTCCCTCAAGGTCCTTCTCGAAAACCTGCTCCGCTTTGAAGACGGTGACAGCGTCACCGGTGCCGACATCGAAGCCGTGATGCGCTGGCTGGAACAGAAACGCTCCGACAAGGAAATCAATTACCGGCCTGCCCGAGTGCTGATGCAAGACTTTACCGGCGTACCCGGTGTTGTGGACCTAGCCGCCATGCGTGACGCCATTAAGAAGGCCGGTGGTGACCCTGGCCGCATTAACCCGTTAACACCGGTAGATCTGGTCATCGACCATTCGGTGATGGTAGACAAGTTCGGCAACCCACAGGCTTTCGAAGAAAACGTGGAGATCGAGTATCAGCGCAACCGGGAGCGTTATCAGTTCCTGCGCTGGGGTCAGAAAGCCTTCAACAACTTCCGCGTGGTCCCACCGGGCACCGGCATCTGCCACCAAGTAAACTTGGAATACCTAGCCAAAGGAGTGTGGTCGTCCGAATCTGAGGACGGCAACACCTATGCCTACCCCGACACCCTAGTGGGCACCGACTCCCATACCACCATGATCAACGGCTTGGGCGTGCTGGGCTGGGGCGTAGGCGGCATCGAAGCTGAAGCCGCTATGCTAGGCCAGCCCATTGCCATGCTGATTCCCGAAGTTATCGGCTTCAAAATCAGCGGCAAACTCCGTGAAGGCATCACCGCTACTGACCTAGTACTTACCGTCACCGAGATGCTGCGCCGGCGTGGTGTAGCTGTCTCTTATACACATCTGACGCTGCCGACGATCTACTCTGTGTA
>OJIS01000062.1_pt1 | contig 45457 bp, 34 predicted proteins | sample 1595671 | NCBI WGS metagenome assembly OJIS01 (sample SAMN05416814, study PRJEB24817) | seawater metagenome | isolation source: Sea water | place: Canada:Atlantic | collected 2013-07 | reverse complement strand
TCTACACAGAGTAGATCGTCGGCAGCGTCAGATGTGTATAAGAGACAGGATTTGAGAGATCCAGTCAGTGAAATCCGGATATCAAGGCTTCGAGGCGAAGTGGCACGATCTTTTTTGGGAGGCTGAAGAGGCGCCGAGTGAGGTTCCTTTACTTGAGAAGTTTCTCGAAGCGCGAGAGGGGAAGTCTCTCTATGTCGGATCTGGTTCTGGCAGGCTCCTGGGACCGCTCGTTCAATCCGGGCATGAGGTCGCGGGCCTGGAGATTTCATCTGAAATGGTGGCGCTCTCGCGGGAAAAGTATCCGGATGCCGAAGTGATCGAGGGATCATTGCAGGAACATGACGAGGGGCGATATGGCTCGGTGCTGATCCCGGCGTTTACCTTTCAGCTCTTTGAGGATCCACAGAGGCAGCTGCAGCGTTTACGCGAGATGACGGATCATCTCTATCTCACCTTGTTCTTTCCGTGGGCGGAGCTCTCGGGGGACCTCCCCCGGAACGCCTGGTATTTTGATCGCAAGATCACCTTACCCTCGGGAGAGATCGGGGAGTTGGAAACGCGGCACCGAATCAAGGAGCAAACCGGAAGTCTGATACGGAAGCATCGCTACACGAGTAAGGATGTTACCGGGAAGATCATTCGGCGGGAGGAGACGGAGCAGCGGTTGAGATTTTTTACCGATGTTGCTTTGAAAAACCTGCTCAAAAAAACGGGCTGGCAGATTGAAAAGGAGATCAATAATTTGGGAGACGGAGACGAGGATGATTTGGTCTACGTGGCGACTCTTTATTTGAAGGGAGTTTAGACTCACTCCGCCGGGGCACTTTCCTTGTCGGTGTTTTCCGAACGGGTGAACTCCCTGTTGAGGGCCTCCAAGTGCCTTGTGTCGAATTTTCTGAGAACGGGGTGAGAGGACATGTCATCTGGATCGTCCTGCCTGAACGAAATTTCTTAGGGCATCTCGCCGGCAATCTGCTACTGGTATTCAGTGAAAGTGAAACAAGTTCTCGGGTTAATTATTGGGATCATTGTCGGCCTTTCCGGCGGGATTCTCTTTATGAAGAGCCAGCGGCCCAAGCCCGATTCATTGGAGGATCGGCTGGAGCTTGCGGAGCAGCGGGCGGCGCGTTCGGAGCGGCAGTTGGGCGCCTTGCGGAAATATGCCGAGCGTTCGGAGCGTGGCGGATTACGGAGGTTGGCGCGGGATCTCAAAGACGGCAAGGAGGTGAGCTTTGATGATGTTTTGGGAACAGCGAAGCCCTGGATGAGGCAGATTTCTCCGGTGATGGAGCGGGTTCGAAAGGTGAATGAAGCCAATTGGGCTGATTCACGGGTTTCTGAATGGACGCGTAATTATGATTTGAGCGATGCCGAGAAGGAGGAGCTCAAGTCCTACTTTCGTGGGCAGAGTGAAACGAATGCCGAGAAGATCACGGAGGTGATCGAGAGTGACGAAAGCGGCTTCGTAGACTTTGTGCAGGCCACGAATAATGACTGGCGTGATTTTGAGGGAGCCTCGGATTTGATGGAGAGCTTTTTGGAGGGCGAAGAGCTGGAGGTTTTTCAAAATGAGCGCTTGGACAAGCGGGTCGATGCGGTGCAAGAAGAGGCCGACCGAAAGCTGGGTCGGCTTGATGAAGTGGTGGGGCTTGATGACGGGCAGCAGGAGGAATTGTTTCGCGTGATGGTCCGGGGTTCGGATGATTATCGACCCGGGGTGAATCCGGAGGAATACACGGGCGATGCAAGCCCGCTGGATCGGGCGGCGCGTGACAGGGCGATTGAAGCGGTTCTCCGGCCTGAGCAACGTGCGGTGTTTGATGAATACCGTGAAGAGCAGGCGCGGGAGATTGAAGAACAGTGGAGGAAATATCAACTGGCTCCGCCCAAAGACTTTGACTTGTTGGAAGGGGATATTTTTTAGATGAGCGAAGCGGCGATTGAGATTAAGGATCTCCGGGTGGACTACGGGAACTTTGTGGCGGTGCAGGACATCAGCCTGAGCATTCCCTATGGAGAGGTCTTTGGACTGGTGGGCCCAAATGGTGCGGGAAAGACGAGCACTTTTAAGGTTTTGACGACCTTGATGGAGCCGACCTACGGTGAGGTGAGCGTGGCGGGATTTGATATTTTTGAGTCGGCTGAGGAGGCTCGTCGGATCATGGCTTACATGCCGGATCTGGCACCGGTGCCGGCGGATTTGAAGCTCTGGGAATTTCTTGATTTTTATGCCGATACCCATCGGCTGGGAGGGCGCAGGGTACGCCGGGAACGGGTCGATGAATGCTTGAGAATCGTGAACCTTTTTGAGAAGCGCGAGGCGTGGTGCAAGGAGCTTTCGCGTGGACAGACGCAGCGACTGGTCTTGGCGAAGACCTTGCTCCACCGGCCCAAGGTCCTTGTTTTGGATGAACCGGCAAGCGGACTGGATCCGCTTTCGCGGAGGGAGATGCGGATTGCCTTGCAAGCTTTGGCGAAGGAGGGGGCCACGGTCTTGGTGAGCTCGCATATTTTGAGTGAGTTGGCGGAAATGTGTTCGTCACTTTGTGTTATGAACCAGGGACGCTTGTTGGCGAGCGGGACGGCGGATGAAGTGCGCCGGGAATTGGGTCGGGCCGAGCGACAATTAAGTGTGGTGACTTTTGGCGATCCGGAAGCCCTGGTGTCCTGGCTGCGGGAGAGGCCCGGAGTTACGGATTTGAAAGTGGATGGATTAAGAGTGGGATTTCAGTTTACGGGGGAGGATGTGGATCAGGAGGGATTGCTGCTTGGTTTGGTCAATGCGGGATTGAAGGTGCGCTCGTTCGAGGAAGAGAGTTCGTCGTTCGAGGATATTTTGGTGAGAGTGGCCGAGGGAAATCGAGAAGTATGAATGAGGTGAAACGAAAAGGGCCGATCCCGGCCTGGATGATTTGGGCGAATCCGATTGTGCGGCGTTACTGCCGAAGCAGGCTGCGCCCGGCGGGTTTCGGGGTGATGCTTTTGCTCACGATCCTGGTGTCCGGGTTCTTTTTCTTCGTGGTGCGCGAAGCCAGTTCCCGTCCAGGCCTTTCGGTCTCGGATGTTGCCCGGATGCCCTTGATCCCTTTACTGGTGATTCAGGGAATTATTCTCTTTGGACTCGGGACGGGGCAGGCGGCGGCGGGGATTACGACAGAAGCTGATGAGGGTGTGATCGACTATCAACGGCTGGCTCCCATGACTCCGCTGGCGAAGGTTTTGGGCTTTCTGATCGGCCTGCCCATTCGCGAGTGGTTGCTGTTTTTCGCGACTCTCCCTTTTACGATCTATTCGGTCTGGAAGGGCGGGGTTCCTGTGACTGGAATCTTGCAGCTTTACACGGTCTTTGTCATGGCGGCGATCCTTTATCATCTGACCGGACTGCTGGCGGGATCGGTGATGAAGAATCGTCGGTGGGCTTTTCTGACGTCAACCGGAATGGTGCTGCTGCTTTATACCATCATCCCGCAAGCGTCGAAGTTTGGGCTCGTTTATCTCAAGTACGTCACGATCACCCCGGTTTTCAATGAGGTCTATCCCTACCTGATTGCGCGGCCTTTCGGTGAGGCGGCCTCGCTTTATCAAGAGATCATTCCGCCGGCGCGTTTCTTCGGGTTGAATCTCCCGCAATATATTTTCACCCTGATTTCACAAGGGGTCCTCAGTTTTGCGATGATTACGATGCTTTGGCGTCGGTGGCGAAAGGCCGACTGTCATCTCCTCGGGAAGGTCGGAGCGACAGGGCTTTTTGGCTGGCTGCAGGTGATGCTTTTGGGGAATGCCTTGCCGCTGATTGTTTCGGGAGATTTGTTTCCCTCGCGTGGATTAAGGCAAAAATTTGGGCGCTTCCTTCCTCAGAAGGAATCGTGGGCTCCAGAGTCTTGGGAGGCTAGCGTGATGGTGGGCCTTTACGGAGTGGTGACCCTGGCATGTCTTTGGTGGCTGACTTTTGTCATCTCCGCTGAAGATCAGGGTCAGGTCAGGGGGTGGCGTCGCGCTCGCAAATTTGGAAATTCAAAGTTGCCTGTTCTTTCCGATGCAGCGACTTCGGTCCCGTGGACCCTGACGATGGCTGTCATGGGCGCGGTGGGTTGGTTTATCTTCGCGAATGCTCTGATGGAATCGCATTGGTATCCCGAGCTTTCTCTGCTCGTGGTGACTCCGGTGGCAATGTTTTTGGTTCTGGCCAGCGGGGGGCTTGGACTCTCCGCTTTATTGGAATCGGTGGGTCGCAAGGTTACCGGCCTGATTGCTATTTTTGTGGGAGTGCTCCCGCTGATGTTGGGCGTGATCTTTGCTGTGAGCAGTCGTGAACTCATTACGCCTGCCGTTTGGTTGGGCGGGATCTGTCCGCTGACCTGGCCGGTTTACGGATCCGGTGTTTTTCTCTGGCAAGAGGGAATGCCGCGAGATGTGGCACGGGCGCTTCCCAATGCCTACTGGTTCTGGCAGGGCGTAGCAGTCCTGACCGTGATTTGGCTTTTGACCAAACTTCGGGAGGCCCGCAAGGCGATCTCGGAACGCTCGAAGGAGCTCTAAGCGATGGCCGGGTCCGGCTGGCCTGCGCGTTCGAGGCTCTGACGGAAGTTGTCGAGCATCTTGGACTCGCGCTTGAGCATGTTGACGAGGTTTGTCTCGTCTTCCTCGGAGATCAATTCCCGCTCGGAGAAGAAGATGACAAGGTTGGCAATTTCGAGAGTGGCACCGCGGGCGCGGCCTACGAATTCAGCGAATTCGGGCTTGGTGGGGCAGCTGCTGCCTTCGGCAAGAATTCCGGAGACGAGATAGCTGGTCTCACGGAAACGGTTGGCAAAGGCGGTTTTTCCCTGGGATTCGATGCCATCCGAAAGGTCGGCAATACGATGCCCAATCTCGGTTGCCATTTTCCAGACCTCTAGGTTTTCAAATCGAAAGTCAGCCACGGAGGGGGAACTAACGGGAATCCGAGCTGTTGACAAGTGCCTTCTGACATTTACGGCAGGTTGCAGAACTGGTAATCCTTCACCTAGATGAGCGATCAATTGGTGGCAGCCTTGGAAGCGGGTGGAACGAAGATGGTGGCGGCCCTGGCATCGGGACCATCGGACATTTTGATTCGTGAACGAATCGAGACGACCAGTCCGGATGAGACGATCGCCAAGCTGGTGGGTTTTTTCTCAAAGGCGGCGGTAGACTATGGTGCGCCGGCAGTGCTGGCAGTGGGAACCTTTGGGCCTGCGGATCTTGATCCGAAGTCGGCAAACTACGGCATGATTACCTCAACGCCCAAGCCGGGGTGGTCGCTAACTGATTTGCTAGGTCCTCTCCGGAAGGCGATGGGAGGCGTTCCGGCGGTCTTCGAGACCGATGTGAACGCGGCCTTGCTGGGGGAAGTGCAGTGGGGGGCGGCGCGAGGATTGCGTGATGCCGTTTATTTTACGATCGGAACGGGGATTGGAGGCGGACTGATGGTGAATGGTGATCTGGTGCACGGTGCGGGGCACCCTGAAATGGGGCATATGAGGGTGACACGGCATCCGGATGATTCTTTTGAGGGTGTTTGTTCTTACCATCGGGATTGCCTTGAGGGGCTCGCAAGTGGACCTGCGCTTGAAAAGCGTTGGAACTTGGCGGCGGAAGATATACCAAAGGATCATCCGGCGTGGGAGATTGAGGCCTATTATTTGGCGCAAGCGTGTCTGAATGTGCTCGCGGTGGCTCCTCCCCGGAGGGTGATCCTGGGAGGTGGCGTGATGCATCAGACACAGCTTTTTGCGCTGGTTCAAAAGAAGCTGGCTGAGTTAGGTCGCGGCTATTTTGATCTGGGTGATCTTGAGCCGTTTGTCGTTCCGCCTCAGCTTGGGGATGATGCAGGATTGCTGGGGTGCGTGGCACTGGGGCAGCGCCTTTTGAAATCCCAGGCAATGACCGGGCAGACTACGGGGTCTTGAAAGTCCGGAAGTTCGTCTGTTTTGCGGACGATGCGTTCGTTGAGGTGAGAGGGATTCCCGACGTCTTTCCTGAGAGCGCATTGTCTCCGGGAGCTCAGACTAAAGTCCAAGTTCGCTACGGGCGGCGGCGAGGAGGTCGCTGAGTTTGTCGCGATCGGGGGCGGCGCCGCGGGCCATGTCGGGTTTGCCTCCGCCTTTCCCTCCGGCGATGGGGCCGAGGCTTTTGATAAGGTTTCCGGCGCCGTGGCCCGAGTTGTTTCCGTCCTCGCCGCAGAGGGAACCGAGGTGGAGTTTATCGCCATCATCGACAATGAGGAAGGCTGCCCGGGTGAAGTGGATTTTCTTAAGGCCGTTCATCAATTCCTGGAGAAGGGCGGCGGGCCCTTCGGTGGCGATGACGATGTTTCCGGTGATGTTTTGATCGGCGATGAGGGCGTCGGCCATGCGGGCAGCACCGGCTGCCTGGACTTTTTTGACTTTCTTCTCAGCGTCGATTCCGGCTTCACGAAGGGTGGCGAGGTATTCCCGGTAGCTTTTAATCGTGGAGTTGATTTGCTGGAAGTCACCCCCTTCGACGAGGAGGGCACCCATGATGCGGGGGAATTCGACGTGCTTCACCGGGCTTTCCCCGCCTTCCACAAGTTTGAGGTTAGCCTGGTCCAATTTGGTGCGGAAGGACTTTTCCTCGACCGCATTTTTTTCGCTCATTTCGCGAAGCCAGTTCCAGGCGGAATCGCCGCAAGTGGCCTCGATGCGTCGGACACCGGAGCCGGTGGATCCTTCGGATTTGATTTTGAAAAGGCCGATGTCGGAGGTTTTTCGTACGTGGGTGCCTCCGCAGAGTTCCATGGAATAGCCGTCCAGAGTCTTGTCGCCGCCGCCGATTTGGACGACGCGGACGAGGTCACCGTATTTGTCGCCGAAGAACTGCATGATGTCGGTGCGGTCTTTGACGTTGGTATGGGAAACTTCGGTCCAAGAGACGGTGTCGTCGGCTTGGATGGAGGCGTTGACCATTTCCTCGATGGCGGTGAGTTGCCCGGGAGTGAGGGCCTTGGAGTTGAAATCAAAGGTGAGGCGGTCGGGCGAGACGGAGGATCCTTGCTGGGCGGCATCGGGCGAGACGATTTCGTGGAGAGCCCAGTGGAGAAGGTGGGTGGCGGTGTGGTGGGCCTCGATGGGGGCGCGTCTCGCTCTGTCGAGTTTGAGAGACACGGAACTTCCAACGTTCAAGGTTGAACTTTCAACGTTCAATTGATGGGCGACGGCTCCGCCGATTTTTTGAGTGCTGAGAACCGGGTGGCCATTGAGGGTGCCGGTGTCGCCTTCCTGACCGCCCATTTCGGTAAAGAAGACGGTCTGGTCGGTGATGACGAGGTCGCCGTGAATTTCGAGGATGGTGGCTTCACAGGAGTCTTGGTCAAAGCCGACGAATTCGGTGACGGCGTCGGTGGAGATATCGGTGGCGCGGACAACAGTGGTCTTCTGGGAAGCTCGAGAGAGTTCACGGGCTTTTTCCATGCGGGCCTCGACGGCGGCTTCATCGAGGGTGATGCCACGCTCGCGGCAGAGGAGGGCAGTGAGGTCGACGGGGAAGCCGAAAGTGTCGTAAAGCTTGAAGGCTTCTTCGGGTGGGAAGGGTTTAGCTCCGCTACCAGAACCCGTGTTGGATGCTAAAGCAGTGGCTTCAAATAGTAGCAATCCACGATCGAGGGTTTTGTTGAAAGAGTCTTCTTCGGTGGCGAGGGTTTCTTTGACGACTTCGGCGCGGGTGCCGATCTCGGGGAAGACCTTGCCGAATTCTGCGACGAGGGTATCGACGAGCTCGGGGAGGAAGGGCTTGTCGCCGCTGAAGCCGAGGGTGCGGCCGTATTTGACGGCGCGGCGCAGGATGCGGCGGAGGACGTAGTTGCGTCCGGTGTTGCCGGGAATGATGGCGTCGGCGATGGAGAAGCTGAGGGTGCGGATGTGGTCGGCGATGACGCGGAAGGCGATGGCCTCGTCGACTGAAACAGGCGGGACGCCCGTGCTACTTTCAGGGTCTCCGGGGTAGATGTCGTGATACTTCTTGCCGCTGAGTTCTTCGAGCTTGCGGAAGATGGGCTGGAAGACGTCGGTGGCGTAGTTGGTGGGCTTTTCCGAGAAGTCGGTGAAGCCCTTGGTGTTTTGGATGAGGGAGCAGACGCGTTCGAAGCCCAAGCCGGTATCGACGTGTTTGGCGGGGAGGTCGCGGAAGGTGCCATCGGCTTCGGCATTGTATTGAATGAAGACGAGGTTCCAGATCTCGATGCAGAGATCGCTGTCCATGTTGACGAGCTTGCCACCGGTGTCGCCCTTGGGAGTCATGTCGACGTGGAGTTCGGAGCAGGGACCGCAGGGGCCGGTTTCGCCCATCATCCAGAAGTTGTCTTTGGCGTTGCCGTTGACGATGTGGATCTTGGGATCGAGTCCGGCTTTTTCGAAGAGGACGGCCCAGAGGTCGTAGGCTTCCTGGTCGAATTGGGAAGGGTCGCCTTCTTCGGGAGCGTAGACGGTGGCGTAGAGGCGGTTGGCGGGGAGGCCCCAGCGCTCGACGATGAGTTCCCAGGCCCAGGCGATGGCTTCTGGTTTGAAGTAGTCGCCAAAGGACCAGTTCCCAAGCATCTCAAAAAGAGTGTGGTGGTAGGTGTCGTAACCGACATCCTCGAGGTCGTTGTGTTTGCCGCCGGCGCGAATGCACTTCTGGGTATCGGTGGCGCGCGGGGGATCGTAGGGAGTCTTTTCGGTGCCAAGGAAATAGGGCACGAATTGGTTCATCCCGGCATTGGTGAAGAGGAGGCCGGGGGACTGGGGGAGGATGGAAGCAGAGGGCACGATGGTGTGCTGCTTTTCTTTAAAGAAGTTGAGGAAGCTGGTGCGGATCTCTGCGGAGGTCATGACGGGGGCTTTAGGATCATATTTGAGGGGAAGGGGGAAGTTTGAAGTTTATCAGGTTGGGGGATTTGAAGGTGAAGCTGGTGGGATGAGTGGGTTTTCGAGTTTTTGAATTTTGGGAGTAGGATTTTCGGGGCGGGTGACTAGGGTTTTCAAATGTCAGAAGAAAGTTCGCCTTATTCGAGTCCGGTGCCTGTGGGAAGACTGACTTCGCTCGACGCGTTTCGGGGGTTTGTGATGTTTTGGATTGTAGGGGGAGAGGCGATTGCGAAGGCGCTGGCGGGCATGACGGGGGTGAATTCCGAGGTGGTGAATACGGTGGCGACGCAGTTGACGCACGTGGAGTGGGAGGGGTTTCGGTTTTATGATCTCATTTTTCCGTCCTTTGTTTTTATTGTGGGAACATCGCTGGTGTTTTCGCTGAGCAAGTTGATTGCTCCGGGTGATCGGAGGGATGCGACCCGGCGGGTGATCCGGAGGGGACTCCTGCTTTGGGTGATCGGGATCGTTTATTACGGAGGGATTTCGAAGGGGTGGTATGATGCGGGGGCGAACGAGGGGGTGAGGCTGCTGGGAGTATTGCAGCGGATCGGAATTTGTTACCTGGTGACGGGGTTGCTGTTTATTTACGTGCCGATGCGCGGGTTGCTGGTGGTTTTCGTGGCGCTGCTGGCGGGGTATTGGGCGTTGCTGACCTTCGTGGCGGTGCCCGGGCAGGCGGTGGTGAGTTTCGAGGAAGGGCGGAATATTACCAATTGGTTTGATTCGAAGTATCTGCCGTTTTTTAAGTGGAAAGTGACGCATGACCCGGAGGGGATTCTTTCGACTCTTCCTGCGATTGCGACGTGTTTGCTTGGGGTGTTTGCGGGTTTGCTTTTGAAGGGTGAGAGGACATCGGGGGTGAACAAGGGAGCGATTCTTTTGGCGGCGGGAGCGGTCTTGGTTTTTGCGGGGGATTTCTGGGGTCAGTCGTCTCCGGTGATCAAGAATCTCTGGACGTCGAGCTTCGTCGTTTTGGCGGGAGGCTGGAGTTTGCTCCTGTTGGGGGTGTTTTATCTTTTGGTGGATCTGGCTGGTTTGAAGAAGTTGGCGATGCCCTTTGTCTGGATTGGGATGAATCCGATCGCGATTTATTTGCTGACGAGTGTGGTGGATTTCAATGTGATCGCGGGTCGGGTGCTGGGTGGACCGATGGCAGATTGGGTGAATCATTTGGTGCCGGGGCTTGGGGAACTTTTGATCGCGCTTGGGGGGATGTTTTTGCTGCTGATGCTGTGCCGGTATCTTTATAAGAAAGAGGTGTTTTTCCGGATCTAGGGATACTTTTCTTTCGGGTGGAAGTGAGATAAGACAGCCGGATGCGTGAGTGTCCGGGGTGTGGTTTTCCGATTGATCGGTATGGGGTGAGTGATTGCCCGAAGTGTGACGGTCCGGCTCCGCGTGAGACGATGCAGGGAATGCTGGAGGTGGATGTCGCTCACGCAGGGGAGACTGGGAACTTCCGAAACCCCGAAAATCAGTCCTTTTGAAAATCGATGCGCATCTGGCCGTCTTCGAAGAGGATGCGGCCTCCGCCACGGCTCGTGATCTCGTCTTGCATCCAGGCGAGTTCTTGTTCGAAGAGTTCGCCAAGGGCGGCGAAGGCATCCTGAGTGAAGAAAAGGAAGCCCTGCGGAACGCGGGCTTGTCCGAATCTCCCGCCGACGGCGAGAAGGCCCCAGAGGCGGCCTCCGTCTTTGTGGACGTAGGTGGTGAAGGTGCCGTCTTCTTTCTTCTTCCGCTCGATGCGGACGAACATGGAGACGGTTTGCGGATATCCTTTGATTTCGCGCTCGATGATGATTTCGGCACGGCCGCCATCTTCTTCATCAAAGCGGACCCAGACGCCTTTCATTTCGACATGATCAGCGAGGAGGCCTTCCTGACGGGCTTTGAGGGTGTTGGCGAGCCAGGTGTTGATCTGGCGCTCGGTGATGGTGACGCCGTTCCGGGTTTTGGCGGCAAGTTCGATGAGCTTGGGGACGCTGGAGGGATTGCGCTGGCGATCCTCCTCCTTGCGACCGGCAATATCGTCGAGATTCTGGCTTTGGAAACTCTGGTAGATTCCGAAGCCCAGGGCGCCGACGAAGGCGAGGGTGAAGAGGATGAAAAATCGTTTCATGAGTTTAGCTTTGGGGATGATTTCAAGGGTGACAAGCTCGCAAGCCCGGGGATGAAAGATTTCGGGGCTCGGAGGGAAGGACGCTCTCGAGAAGGTCCTTCCTTGGGGGGGCGTTAGTCGGAGGATTTGGATTCTTTTTTTTCTGATTTTTCCTTTTTGGGAGCGCTGGCTTCGGAGTCTTTCTTTTCGCCGGCTTTGTAGGAATCGGAGCGGTAGTCGGTCTGGTAGAAGCCGGAGCCCTTGAAGATGATCCCGGCTCCGGTGCCGAGGAGGCGTTTGACCTGGCCGTCACAGTCTTCCTTTGGGCAGTCGGTGAGTTTGGGGTCATTCATGCTCTGAAAGATCTCAAAGACTTGGTCACACTTTTCGCATTTGTAGTCGTAGTTTGGCATGGGAGTAAAATTTAAGCTTCTTCGGCAGGAAAGTTTTCGAGTTCCCAGCCGGAAATCCCGACTTCATCGGCGAGTTCCTTGAACTCGGCGAGTTCGGCGGCGGAAAAGAGGAGGCCACCGGCGGCATCGGTCCGTTTGCGGAAGCCGGCTTCGATTTGGCCGGGGAGGAGGCACTTATCGTTCCCATGACCGAGGACATCATCAAGAACGGCCTTCATGTTGGCGGATTGCGAGCCGTGGACGAAGGATCCGCTACTCCAGGCATCGGGGTGGATGACCTGGAAGTAGAAGCAGGAGGTGGTTTTGGCACCCTCGCGACCGCGCTCGGTGGGGATGTTCCCGCCGATGAAGCCGCCGACGAGTTCGTTGATGAGGCACATGCCGTAGCCTTTGTGGGCTCCGAAGGGGAGGAGGGCCGCGACTTCATTGGGGTCGAGGGTTTCGTTTCCGTCCTTATCGACAGCGGCGCCGGGAGGGAGCGGTTTGCCTTCGCGCTTGAGCTGTTGGACGCGGCCCATGGCGACGGTGGAGGTGGCCCAGTCGATGACGATGGGGAAGCCGTTGGCCTCTTGGGTCGGGAAGCCCCAGGAGTGGGGATTGGTGCCGAGAGTGGGGTGCTTTCCGAAGAAGGGAACGACTTCGGCGAGGGTGGAGGTGCAGTTGGTGTAGGCAATGTAGCCTTTTTCGGCGGCTTTCATGACGTAACCACCGCCCCAGAGGTAGTGGAAGGCGTTGTCGATGGCGACTTGGCCGACGCCGTATTCGTCGGCCATTTCGATGCAGCGGTCGATGGCGGCGACGGCGACGGCTTGTCCGAGTTTTTTGTGGGCGTTCCAGACTTCGGATGCCTTGAAGCGTTCATTGACGATTTCAATCTCGGCACCGGGAACGCAGCCGCCGGTGGCGGAGCCAAAGAGGTGGTCGAGGTGGAGGGCTTTGAGGGCGTTATGAGTGCGGATTCCGTGGCGCGTGGCGTCCTGACAGACCTGGGCGGCGATTGCGGATTCGTCGGCATGGTAGCCACGGGCCTGATAGGCTGCGGTGACCAGTTCATCATGTTTATCGGCTGGGACTACGTGAAATTCGCTCATTTGTATGACGGGTTTTAAGTGAGGGGGAGACTGGCTTCTTTCGTGAAGATGGCAAGCGGGAAGACTTCTCCAGCGAATCACTCCGGGGAGTTATGATTCCTGAGCTTCCGAAAATTGAATCCACGCAAAGGATGACAGGGCTGGTTCATGGATTGACCTGTTCTTTGGTGATTGGATTGGCGTTACTGGTTTTCGTTCCGGGATCCCAGCGTTCCCTTGGATTCCATGGGGCTTAAATCTCATCCGGGCAAAGAAAAGGCGCTTTCTTTCCTGGAGAAAGGAGCGCCCTGGAAAGGTTGGGTTCGAATGGGATGCTATTCCTCAATCACCCGGAAAATGCCGATTGCGCCGCGGACGCTTGGGATGACTGCCGAGCGGGTTGGGCCGGTGGCCTCCAGTTCATCGGCCTCGAGTTGCCAAATTCCGTTCTCGTCGAGGCGCTCGACGGTGTATGAAGAGTCGGCCCGGGAGGTCCAGGTTAGGCTCAGGCTTTGAGCGGTGGGATCATAGCCAATGTCGGTGACAATGATTTCCGGGTTGAAGGGGACGGCTCCGTTATCGAGGGAGATGGATTCGATGGACATTTCACCACGGCCTTCGTTGGAGTTTCCGCACATCGCCATGACGCCAAAGCCAGCCTCGAACTCGGTGTCGATGTTGTAGTCGGCGTAATTTCCGCCTCCGAGTTCCGTGGTGCCGCTGAACCAGGTAAAACCGGTGGCACTCAGGACGAGGGAAAATTCATGATTTTCGGTTTGCCAGTTCCAGTCGGGAACATCGACGTTGCTTACGACTTCGGCATTACTTTCGTAGGTTTTGGTGTCGTTGGCTGCGTGGATGCTGCCCGAGACGCCATCGGTGCGGGTTTCGCCGATGGTGTTGAGGTCGAGCCAAATGCCCCCTTCATCGTTTTGCCAGTGTTGTTTCGAGTAGGTTTCATCTTCATAGCCACTGAAGACTCCCATCAAGGCGCGGATGGCGGTGCCATCGCCGTTGTCAAAAGTGACGGTGCTGGGGCCGTAAATCCAGGTGATGGTGGTCGTGTTGGTGCCTTCGGGAATAGGGAAGATGTTCCGGGATTCGATTTCTCCGTGGCTCCAGGCTGTTCCATCGGCGGCGCAATTGAGTTTGCCGTTTTCAAAGCTGAGGGATTGGTTGCCGGACTGACCCCAAAGGGCGTCGTCTAGGAAACTTTCGTCAAATTCTTCGGTGAAGCTCTCGGTGCTAATCGGAAGAGTGGGGAGGATTTCAATGGAGGTGACCTGTTCCACTGTTTCACCTCCAACCACGGCGGTGAGGGTGTAATTGATGTTGGTGGATTCGGTGACTTCGGGAGCGGCAAAGCTGACCTGACCGGCGCCGTTGGTGGTGAGGGCGTCGACATTGCCGATCTCTTGGTCGATGGAGAGAGTGGCGGCTTCGTCCGAAAGCCAGCTCAGGGTAATTTGCTGTCCGCTGAAGGCGCGTCCCTTGTCCGAGGCAAAGCTCGTGATGGCCCCGGCGGGTTCGGAGGCATTGAGGATCTCGATTTTATCGAATGAGGTGGTGCCGCGCCCGGAATCGAAGTTCATACCAAGAGCGAGGACGCGGAAGCCATTATTGAACTCAGTATCAATGCCGGCGTTTTCGTAGGAATCGGTATAGAGGAGGGTGTCCCCGTCAAACCAACTGTATTCGGTGTCGGTGAGAGTGAGTTTCAGGATGTGGTTTTCGGTTTCCCAATTCCAGGCGAGGCTGACCTCGCCGAGCGTTGTGGCCTGGCTTTGGGAGACCTTGTCATCAGCGGCGTAGAAGGCATTCCCCGATGCCGTGCCAGTTACGGTTGAGTCAAAGACATCGAGGTCAATCCAGAGTCCGCCGGTGGTATTGAGCCAATGTTCCTTACGCTCGGAAGATTCATTGGCGCTGTGGATGCCGACTTGATAGCGGATCACGCGATTGTCGGCAGTTGAGGCGATGATTGAACCCGGTCCGAGAGTCCAGGCGATGGTGGTTGTTTCACCGGCCGGAGGGATGAGGAATCTTTGATTTGTGGAGATGTCACCACTTGCCCAGTTCCCGCCATCGCCGGAAAAGGTGAGGGAGCCTGATGCGACGGCCCGGCTTTTGGGGCCGGTGCTTTCCCAGACGGCATTATTGAGTTCGACGCCATCAAAGTCATCGATGAGATCGACTCCTTGGGCTTGTGAAAGGGGTAAAAGAAGGGCGAAAGCGAAAGAGGGTATGACTTGCGCTCTTCTTAAATATGAGGATGATTCATGTACAATCATGCAATTACCATAAACCCAATTAGAAGAATGGGAAGGAGCAAGTTAAGCGATTCATTGATGAAATGCGATCAATTCATTGGAAATCAGAGAGGAATCGATTGACAGGCGGTGATTGGGCAGATCACTGCTTTTTTGAGGCTATGCGGTGATTCCTTTCAATCGAGGAGGTATTTCACTCCATTCATTGCGCCTTGAGCGGCAAATAAGGACCTCGGCTTGTGAACGGATTTTTGGGAAACGGCCTAAAGAATTTTCAGGCTTTCAGCGAGAGTGCTGAGCTTGGGCTGTCCTCCCTTGCTTTTCTTGGCTCTTTGGATCCATGAGTCGGGAATGGCCTTGACCTCGCGAATTTGCATGTAGGTGTTGATGATCAGAGCTTGGTTTGTCCCTGAAAGCGCCTCGTTTGCGAGCTCGGTGGAAAGGGCCTTGAGAGCGATATCCTTTTCGCCGATACGATAGAGTGCGTGGGCTGCTTGAGCCCGGTTGATGGTTTTTGCATCAGTTAAGGCCTTGAGGAGAAGTCCTTTTGCGGGTGCTGATTTTTCGCCCAAGGTGACAAGCCCGCTGAGGCCCCAGTAGCGTTTTACGGGGTTCGTGGACCGGGCGGCTTCCTGCAATGCGGTCAGGTATTTTTCATCGCGCGCCGAGGCGATGAAAGCGAGGTCGAGCAATTCGTTGAAGGGGAAGGCTTTGGCTGAAACAGCGGTGGCGATGGCTTGCTCTCCGGCAATCGAAGCGAAAAGTGGTTCAGGGACGACCGCGGTGTCACGAATATCAATCATTTTGGCTTTGAGGGCGGCCCGCATGACTTCGATGGGTTTGGTGTAAGCCGGGTCATTGGCGAGGTTCTTGATTTCCCAAGGGTCGCTTTTGGTGTCGTAGAATTCTTCAACGGGTTGGTCATTTTCCCAAAGTGAGGCATGCACTCCGGTGAGTTTTCCGTCTTTCCAGGCCTTCTGCCAAGCGACCCAGGAGGGCATTTGAAATTGGTAAAAGGAATAGGGTGCGGCCCAGACGTGGGGGGTGAAGTGGCGGACGTATTTGTAGCGTCCATCGGTGACGCCGCGACGGAGGCCGTAGATTTCATCGAAACGGTCGGCAAAGAGGAAGGCGTAGTGGTTCTTGGCAGGTTCCACGCGGTTTTTTCCAAGGAAGGGACGGCCTTGCATCCTGGGGTCATCATCCAGTCCGGCGAGCGAAATAACGGTGGGCGCGAGATCAACGAAGGCGACAACTTCATCGCTGGATTTTCCGGACTGGAAGGGGGAGAGGCCTTTCCATTTCTCGGGAACGTGAACGATCATGGGAATGCGGACTCCGCTGTCGTGGAGGTATCGTTTTCCCCGGGGAGTGGGCCCGCCGTGGTCGCCGTAGTAAAAAATGATGGTGTTTTCAGCGAGGCCGTCTTTTTCGAGTTGGGCGAGAATTTTGCCGATCTGCTTGTCGGTGGCAGTCATGATGTCGTGATAGCGGGCGATATCACGCCGAACTTCGGGGAGGTCGGGAAGGTGACCCGGGAGGTTGAGGGTGTCCGGGTTCAACCTGGTTTTGGGGGGGACCATGCCTTGTTTCCGGGCTCTCTCGAATTTTGGAGGAAAGAGTGAGCTCTCGTGGCATGAGGTCAGGTTAAAAATGGCAAAGAAGGGCGAATCAGCGGGTCGATTCTTGTAGTGGGCCTTTCCGGAGCAATCATCCCAGTGCTTCTTATCGTTGCCATCGAAATTGTAGTCGGTTTTGGAGGCGTTGGAACAATAGTAACCCGCTCCACGGAGATGATGGACGTATGTTTTAAGATCGGACGGGATGCGATGGCGGCTGCGCATATGCTGCGTCCCCATCGATGGCGAGTATCGGCCCATGAGAATGGTGGCGCGAGCGACAGCGCAGACCGGGGCGTTTGAGTAGGCCGCGGTGAAACGAGTGCTGCGGGAGGCTAATTTGTCGAGATGAGGGGTTTGGGCATCGGTATTGCCGTAGCAGCCCAGCCAGTGGGAGGCGTTATCTTCGGTGGTGATCCAGAGGATGTTGGGTTTGTCTGCGGCGAAAGCTGCAAGAGGAAGGAAGCAAAATAGGAGAAGAAATCGGAGCATGTGTGTAGCGGTTTGAACTCAATAAAACGGGAGCTTGGGTCTTGGGCTTTCATTTGCAATGACACAAATCACCCTTGGAGGACAGGGCGATCAGCCAGGGAAACTAAGGAGCTACAAGGTTTACGACGTCGGCTATTAGCATTTGGCTCTTAGCCCGGTCGACCTGAATCCGGTGCGAGAAAGCTAAGAGCCAATCGCTAAGGGCTAAGCGCCATGGTGGTTCTACCAGTTTGCTCCGCTTTTCTCCCTAGCCCTGCCTTGGAGGATCGGTCTGCACGACTGCTCTCATAGGGTTTGGCTCAAAGGAAGGTGGAATGATTGTGGGAACGGCTGCTCTTCCCTGAAACTTATAGCCCCTTATTTCAGTTCTTTGATACGGACGTTTCGATACCACACTCTCTTGGCTTCATCTTGAAAGCTGATGTGTCCTTTCGCAGGCCGGTCTTTCAGGCCGGTCTTGGAGAGATCAAGATCCTGAATGAGGACATCGTTTTGAACGACCTTGAGGAGTGAACCCTTGAGGGTAATGGTATAGCGATTCCATTCGCCGGCAGGTTTCACCACCATCTTTTTGGGAGGAGAAGTTCCGATGACGCCTCCGCAGTCGTGTGCCCCAAATTTTTTCTTATTGTGGGTATCGAGGATCTGGACTTCGAATCCGCTGGTGACGTGGTTTTTAAGATCGCCGATCCGCATGAAGACGCCTGAGTTTCCGGTGGGCTCGAATTTGAATTCCAGATCGAGAACAAAGTCGCCGTATTTCCGTTCGGTGGCCAGGTAGTCATCGTAGCGTTGCCAGCCGCTTTCACCGGGGCGTGGCTTTAGGGTGATAACGTTCTCTTTTTCGACGACCCAATTCCCGCTGGTTTTCCAGCCTGTCAGGTCCTTACCGTTGAACAATTCGACAAACCCGGTCCCGGTCGTGATCTCGCGAATACCAATGTCTTTGAACTCTACGTGCATGTCTTGTCCGCCGTGAAGCTGCAGCCCGAAGTGTCCTTTCAAACGGCCTTTGTCGTTGGTGAGTTTTGAGGTGACGATGTCATTGATTTTGACTTCGAGATCGCGTCCGACAGCGCGGAGTTCCAGGGTCGTCCATTCGCCGGGCTTGTAGTTTCGCTTGCCAATGACCTCCTCACCGGGTTTGTGGACCCAGGCCCGACCGCCGGTCTCATAGAGGCCCCCGGTTTCTTGCGAGCTATCGACCTCAACCTGAAAGCCGTTGACGCTGACATTGCTTTTAACGCGCTCGGAGCGGAAGTAGAACCCGCTATCACCCGAGAGCACACGGAATTTTGCGGTGACGACGAAGTCGGAGTATTGTTTGTCGGAAAGGAGCATTCCGTGCCGTTTCTCGCTCTTGGGACTCTTGCCAACGATCGCTCCATTTTCGACAGTCCAAGTGCCACCGGGAAGAGCGGTCCAACCGTTGAGGGTTTTACCGTCAAAGAGGGGGGCTTCCCGCGCGCTGCCGGTCGAGGCGAGGCAAGAGTTGAGCAGGAAAAGAAGAACGCAGGGGTTGAAAATCGAGTGCTTCATCATGTTTAGGCCTACCGGCTCCCAGTCCGGGAGTTTTCACCCAATGCGATTTTTCTGAGATCCGGGCAGGATAGGTGCGCGCTCTCTCAGGAAAGTTCCCCGGCGTTTCAACACTGGGATTTCTTCGTCGAAAGAACTGATTGATTGGTCTCCTTGGGAGTCCTTTCAACTTGGATGACGAGGGAGGAGTGTTAGTTTTGCTTCCTTCCAATGAAAAGATTCCATGTCATTCTTCTGGTGCTCATGGTCGCAAGGCTTGCGGCGGCAATTTCGATTGAGTGGAGTAGTGATCTCAATGCCGGTGACCTCCAAAGCGATGGGGTGACACCTCTCGATGAGGGGTTTGAGTTCGTTCTCGGGACCTTCGTTGGACTCACTCCCGGCTCCGAGAATCTGGGAGACTGGGAAGCAACTTTTCGACCATTCGGGACCGCCGATTACTCTCCGGAATGGGGGGGCTTTTCGAATTCCCAAAGTCTCGCGAACAACGCCGCACCGTTTGAAACCACGGCCCGTGCCTACATTTGGGGCAGGAACGGCACCGATTCGGGAAGCGAATGGATTCTCATCGGGAAGCCGGCCTGGAAGTGGCCCAACGCCAATCCCGGTGGGCCTCCACCCTTTCCAGTCCGATGGCTGGTGGCCATGGCCACTGAGCCCGAAGATGTTGTTTTGGGAGCCGTGAATGAGACCGGGGACGGAAAATTTTACATGGAGACCGCTTTGGCGGAATTCGATCTCACCTACGAGGCTTGGGTGGAGCAGGAGTTTGACTCTGGAGAGCCGAGTCTGCCTGAGGCGGATTTTGACGGCGATGGTCGCTCCAACTTCCTGGAGTATGCCCTCGATTCCGACCCGCGAACAAAGGACCCTCCGTTTCATGTGGAACTCAATTCGAGACTCGAGATTTTCGTTCCGAGAGTGCCCGGGCGTCAGGTTGAGTGGTTGCTACAGGGAAGCGAAGATCTTTCGGGATTCACGACCATGACCACGGGATTTGAAATCGTGGTCGATGAGCCTGACGAGCTGGTTTTTAAAATCGTCGGTGCGTTGGAGAACCGAAAATTCTTTCGAGTGAAAGCAGTTCCAACCAGTTAGATCGTCGATTCTATTTTTGATTCCAAAGGGGGTAGGGGTCGTGAAGTCGCACCATCTCGTCTTTGAGGAGAGCCTCCATTTCCGCGAGTTTGGCCGCATGAGCGGGGTCCTCGGCGAGGTCGACAAGTTTGGGGTTCTGTTTCCCGTGTTGCTGGAGATACTCGTTGGGATTCTCTTTGAGGTTGAAGAGCTGGGTTTCCCGCACGGCTCCATCGAGGACGTCGAACTTCACGAGCTTCCAATCGCCCTTGCGGACGGAGCGCATGCCGGGTTTGGTGCCGCCTGCATAGACACCGAAAAGGGTGTCGCGAATGATCGTTTTCTCACCAGTCAGGACAGGCTTGAAGCTGATGCCTTCGTTTGTTTCCGGAGTTTTGATACCGGCGAGGTCACAGAGGGTGGCAAGAGAATCCATGAGGTAGATGTTTCCCTGAACCCGACCTTTTTTGACTCCAGGGCCTTTAATAATAAAGGGAACGCGCCAAGTGTGCTCGTAGAGGTTTTGCTTTCCCTGCAGGCCGTGCCGCCCAATGGCCATGCCGTGATCGGAGGTATAGATGATGTAGGTGTTCTCAAGTTCGCCCATCGCTTCGAGTTGTTTCAACACGCGGCCGATCTGAATATCGATGTTTTCAGAGCAAGCGAACTCTCTTCCGAGCTCATTGCGAATGGTCGCCTCGTCGCGGTTCTCCCAGACTCCCGGAACTTTGACTTCATCACGAAGTCCGGGATGTCCGTGTGGGAAAGGGTGCTTTTCCAGATAGTTGATCGGGAGTGGGGGCTGCTTGGGATGGAGAGCGGGGATTGAGTTTTTGTCCCGATGGTTTTTGGCTCCGTATTTGGCAAGGAGCTCCGGTTTGCCGTTGCGCTCATCGTGCGGGTGGGAGAAGCCGAAGTAGATGAGAAAGGGGTCTTCGGTCTTCTTGGCCTCACGGTCGGTCAGATAGTCCATGACTTGCTGGCCGTGCCAGTGCGAGCCTGTTTCGTCCGTGCCACCGCGTTTGGTGGCATCTTTGACGATTTGAAATTGTTTGTTCGCCAAGCTGTAGCTATTGCCCCGTTTGCAAGTGCGCATCGTTTCATAGCCGGCTCGATTGAAGACCCGTGGGAGGGTCTGGATTTCGGGCTGAGCGCCCCGGGGGACTTGTTTTTTAGGATTCTTTTTGGAGTTCTTTGGAATGTGCCAAACGCTTTGCCCCGTCATGATCATCGTTCTCGAGCAGGTGCAAACCGCACCACTCCAGGAACCCATGTGGTAAGAGCCATCGAAGACGAGGCCCTCCTTAGCGAGGCTGTCGATGTTCGGGGTCTCGAGAGGGGACTTGGGATTGTAGATCTTAAGATCAAAGGGGGATTGGTCATCAACGAGGATGAAGAGGAAATTTGGCTTCTTGGCGAGCAAGGCCGGCGCAAAGACAAGGGCGACGAAAAGAAGAAAAACGGTTTTCATTTCCGGGAACCTACAGAATATCGAGATGGCTTCCGACCAAAAAAGAGAAATGAGTCCTGCCGATGGAGTCGAATCCCGAAGTGCCTACAAGGTCGATCCGCACTGATTGCGTTCGCTCATGACTTCGAGTCTAAAGTCATGCCGAGATCGGCAGCCCGTCCGCCCGGGAGCTCCATGATTTGAATTTTCCGAAAGTGAATCTCGGCCCCTTCGGACTCCATGCACAGGTATCCTTTGCGGAGATCGGCTTCGCGGATGCCGTTGACGAACTTCCCGTTGATGGAGAGCTTGACCGTGCCATCGACTGCGACGATGACGTATTGGTTCCACTCGCCTTTACCTTTGCAGCGCATTTCAAAGGACATGCTGCGGCTCCCCCGGGGGTTTTCCGGGGTCGCCTTCATTCCGCCCGCGCCGAAGAGTTCGCCGCTGACGTAGCCGGGATGATTGGGGGAACCGTCGCGCTTCTTGTGGATATAAGGCCACTCGAGTTCGAGCATTTGAACCTCCATTCCTTTTGGAAGGCGGTTGCCGCTGGGTTTGGCATCGCTCCAGAGAAAGACGCCTGAGTTGCCTCCAGCTTCCATGTGTCGCCATTCCACGACAAGGATGAAGTTCTCGTATTGTTTTTCGGAGCGCATGACTCCGATGGGTTGGCCGGAGCAAATAAGCAGGCCGTCTTTGACCGACCAGGTTTTAGGCGAGGTGTTAACGTCGATCCAATTGGTCAGGTCCTTGCCGTTGAAGAGATTGACGAAGCCGAATTCCGTGGTTGGAGGAGCGACAGTTTTTTCCTGAGCCGTCAAAGATGAGATGGAGAGGCCGATCGCGATAGGGAGTCCTTTTAGAAATGACATTCATGAGGCTATCGTTCGGGAGTATCTCTTGGAAAGAGCTGTTCTTATTTTTTAGCGTCCGCGAGATATTGGTCGGCGCGTTCATTCCAAAGGGTAATGAGCTTTTTGAGCCTATCAGGGTGTCTCGCGGCGAGGTCTTGGTTTTCACTACGATCGTTGGTGAGATGGTAAAGTTCCCAAGGTTGCTTGCTTGAGGAGACAGCCTTCCAGCCATTTTGCAGAATGGCGTGGTGCCCGTCGTGGGACCACCAGAGTGCTTCATGGTGATTTGCGGTGTCGGCGCGAAAGAGGGGCGTGAGTGTTTTTCCCGGGATGGGAGGGCCTTTGTCGGCGGGCTTGGCGCCGGTGAGTTCCAAGATGGTGGGGACGATATCAATGGCATGAGCAGGGGTGTGCCGAAATTCTTGTTTGGAATCGATTCTCTTGGGCCAGTGAGCGATGAGGGGAGTGGAAATTCCTCCTTCGTGGGTCCAGGTTTTATGCTTCCGGAAAGGGGTGTTGGCGGTGGTGGACCAGCCGGGTCCCAGGCAAAGGTAGGTGGCTGCGGAACCCATGGGAGCTTTGGAATCGTGACCATCATCGCGCACCATGATTTCGGCGCTGGCACCATTGTCGGAGAGGAAGAGAATGAGGGTGTTGTCAAATTGACCGGTCTTTTTGAGGTGATCAATGATCCGTCCGATTTCTTGGTCCATGCGATCGATCATGGCCGCGTGAATGGCCATCTTGCGGGCCTGGAAATTCTTTTGAGGTGCGGTGAGGCTTGTCCAGGGCAAGGGGCGGTTGACTTCGTTTTCACCGAGGATTTTGAGATGTCCGGGGAAGTGGTAGGGTGGGCCAAGGTCCGGCATGACTGGGGATAGGGCGATGTGGGGGAAACCGAGCTCACTCATGCGACGGTGCCGTTGTTTGCGAATAGTTCCCCAGCCTGAAGTATAAGTTTTTTCGTAATTTGCGATATCTGCGGGCAGGGCGTGGAGCGGGAAGTGGGGAGCGGCGAAAGCCAAATAGGTGAAGAAGGGGGAGTTCTTGTGGTTGGAATCGTGCTCTTTTAGGAATTCAAGAGCCCGGTTTGCAAGCTCGGTTGTGCCGTAAAAGTGAGTTCCTTCTTTAATGGTCGGGAGTGGTTTGTCATCGAGGTAGTGGGTGCGGGGGTTGAAAAACCGGCCTTGGTCCTTGAGGTAGTATGAGCGGTCAAAACCGGCTGCGACGGGCATGCCGTCGAGGTGCCATTTGCCGATATGGTAGGAACGGTAACCGGCGGGTTTGAGGAGAGAGGGGAGGAGTGGAGCCCATGAGGGGCGCTTGCCTCTGCCTCCGCCCTTGCCTGGTTTTCCCTTGATGCTGTCTCTCCGAACTTGCTGAGGGTAGTAGCCGGTCATCAGGGCGGCCCGAGTGGGCCAGCATCTGGCGGTGTTATAGAAGTTGGTAAAGCGCAGACCGTTCGTGGCGAGGGAATCGAGATGGGGTGTCTTGATTTCAGAGCCGTAGCAACCAAGGTCCGAGTAACCAAGATCATCGGCAAGGATGAGAAGGATGTTGGTTTTTTCCGGGTTGCTTTGTGCCAAGAGCGAAAAGGCACTTTGGAGAATGAGGAGGAAAAGGAGTGGCTTCATAAAGACGGATTAAGAAATAGAGTTTGGTCTCAACGGGAGAGGCGGTCTTCATTTTTCAGGAGATGCCGGTGCAGAGTATGAGAATCATGAAGTGGTTTTAAAGGGGGAGGGATGATCCGGGAATGAACGGGCGAAAAAAAACGGGCCGCGTTTTCACGAGGCCCGTTTTGAGAGATAAATACGGGAAGGCCCAACCTTACTTGCCGATGGCGTAGATGTGGGTCTGGGTGACGATGTAGACGGAGCCATTGGCAACAACGGCGCTACTGTAAATCGGAGCGGGAAACTCGATGGTGGCAAGTGATTCGAGTTTTTTACCAGCTTTGAGGATGTGAAGTTCACCATCCTCGGTGCCGAGCCAGACTTTGCCATCAGCGACGAGCGTGGAACCCCAGATGCGGGATTGGGTTTCGTGAGTCCAATGATACTTGCCGGTCTTGGCATCGAAGCAGTGGATGTCACCATCATACTCGGCGGCGTAAAGGAGGCCGTCGGCGACACTGAGGGTGGAGATGGAACGACCAACGAATCCCTTTGCTTTTTGATCGAGCGTCGAAGTCCACTTGGCTTTGCCATCCGGTCCGATGCAGGTGATTTGTCCGACTCCGTCGCCATGCTCGGGATCCTGGCCGATGATGGCGTAGACGAGTCCGTCCGCAATCACGGTGGTGCCAATCACTTCGCTGGGTCCGGCGTAGGTGGCGTATTTGATGGGCTTGCCATCTTTTTCGCGATACTCGGCGGGGTTGCAATCGTGACGCCAGAGTTCCTTGAAGATGCCGAAGCCATCCTCGTCCTTGGTGGGCTTGGGGTCGAAAGCGTAGGTGAATCCGTCGCCACCACCCCAGACAATGGCATCTTTATCACCAATCTTTCCGTAGGCGGGTGAGGACCAACTTGCGTGAAGGACTCGGGTGGAAACCCCGGAGGCTTCCTCGACGAGGAGTTTGCCGGTCTTCTTGTCGAGGCCGACGAGGGCGGGAGACTTGGGTGCGGCGATATTGGTGTGCGACCAATCGACCCCGTTTGAAGTGGCGGTGTAGAGGGTGTCACCGACGATGACAGGGGAGCAGGAGGAAACGTTATGCGGGAAGACCCCGAGTTCCTCACGCATGTCGTAGATCCAGATGATGTCGGCGTGTTGCTTGGTCACTTTGACAACTTCGTCTTCGACGGCCATGTATTTCGCTTCGTCCTTGAAGGGGCCGTCGTTGCCATTGGCCATGCCTTCGGTATCGAGGCAGACGACTTCGCCACGGTTGGTGACGAGCCACATGCGATTTCCCTCGATCGCGGGAGATGAGCAGAGGCCGACGTATTCCCAGTCGCTCACCTTACCGGCGCCGAGCTTGGGAATAATGAGTTGCCAGGCGAAGGAACCGTCTTTTTCGTCGAAGGCCATGAGGACTCCACGGTCACCTTTTTGGGTATCGTTGCGGGGTGACTCGTTGTTGGTGCCGACGTAGACTTTTCCTCCTGCGACAATGGTATTGCCGTAGGCCTGGGAGCCGAGCTTGGCGGCCCACTTGATGTTTTTGGCGCTGTCGAGGATGGCGGCTTCGGTCTCGTCATCAAGTTCACCGGGATTGATGTCGATGGGGAGGTCTTTTGCTTCTCCGACCATATTTCGGGTCGGGTCGTTTCCCCACATTGGCCAGTCCTTGGCGGCGGCGGTGAGGGTGAGTCCTGAAAGGAGGAGGGCGGTGGTGGTTTTCATGGTTCCAGAGTGGTTAAGAAATGAAGGCGCAACTGCTACTTGGCATTGCTGAGTTTAATATTGTCGACGTAGACGCGCTTTTGGGCTTGAGGAGAGAAAGCGAAGACGCCGGCGGAGCCTTTCGGGTGGACGCGCTTGACGGGGACCTTGATGGTCCAGTCGGCAGGTTCGTCCTCGCCTTTGGGCCAGGCTTTGGCTCGGACTTCGCCGGTGCCGTCGTCGTTGGCTTTGACGTGGGTTTTGAGGTGATACCAGGTGTTGGTTTTGATGGGGAATTTGACGGATTTTTTGACTCGCTCGTGGTTACTGGAAACCTCGAGAGTATCTTGGTTGCCGACGAGGGTGATGAGGTAGCGCTGATTGACGAGCCCGACGGTGGACTTGATCCGGCGGTTGCCATCGGTCATGACATCGGCTTCGAGGACGTAATTACTCATCTCGGGGTCGCCGAAGAAGTTCATGGTGCGCTGGAAGAGGAGGTTATCGAGGCGGTTGGCGATGACCTTGGAGCCGTCCTTTTCAAGAACATGCCACTTGATGCGGGCACCGAGCCAGGCGAGAGGAGGAAAATTCACCTTCTCGCCCTCATACTCCATTTTCAGATCGACGGCTTCGAAGTCCTCGGCATATCCCGAGCCGGCGTGGACGCGGCCGCGGGTGGTGGCGGACATGCCATTGAAAGTGACCTTAAGGGCACCTGCGGAGATCTTGGCGTCAGCGGCGGCGGTGACGGTTCCGGTCTTCGCGTCGAGGGCGGCATCGACGGCGGCTTTGACCCTGGCGGTGGGAGGGACGAATTTTTCCCAAGAGAGGCCACTGCTCACAACGGCGACGCGCTGTCCGGATTTTGAAAGTCCCCAGACTTTAAAGTCCTGCTTCTGTCCCGGGGAGATCGCGAATTCAGCGGGGACGATTTGCAGTTGGGTGATCTTGGTGTCTTGTTTATCGGCAGGGACCGGGGCTTTGGCTGAATTTTCCGGGATGAACTTGCCCTCTTTGTTTCCAAAGCAGTAGAGGCCGTCGCGGGTGGAGAGGTAGACTTTGCCGGCCCAGATGGTGGGGGCCGCGAGGCACTTCACGCCGGTGCCGTCGTCGGCCTTGATGTCGGCGTGGGAAAGGACTTCCGCTTTTGCGTCGGTCGGTTTGACAACGACGAAGGAGCCCTCGAACCATGGGGCGTAGATTTTGCCATCACCATAAGCCGGGGAGGCGTGGATCTGGTCGGGAGCAAGTTTTTCGTGCCAGAGAGTTTTGCCGGAGGTGGCATCGACGGAGATAAGTTCGCCCGTGAAGTTGGTGGTGTAGACGCGATCTTTGACCAGGATGGGGGAACTGGTGAAGCCGATGTGTTCGTCATTGCGCCAGAGTTCCACGCCGGGATCGAGGACGACTTGTTCCTTGGGATACTCGGTGGGAATTTTGAGGCAGACGAGGCGGCCTTTGGAGGTGGCGTCGATGTTTTCCTTGCCGTGGAGGGCGATGAGTTTGTCGTCGCCATAAAGGACGACTTGGGAATTCACTCCGCCTTGGGAGAGTTGGAAGCGCCAGACGGGTTTTCCAGTGCGGGCGTTGACGCAGACGACGTTGCCGCAACCGGTTCCGGCGTAAAAGACGGCTTGATCGCCGAGTTGGCCGAAGACGGGCATACTGAAGGATGAGTCGACAGGGCGGATGCCGGGGCTGGAATACCAGACGAGTTCTCCTGAGATTTTGTCAAAGGCGTAGAAGCGGTCCCGGGCGGGACCGGTGGTGCCCCAGTTGGCGGTGACGCAGTGGAAGATGACAAGGTTCTCGAAAACAGCGGGGGATCCGGTGCGGCCATTCGGGAAGGTGAGACGAGCGAGCTTTTCGATGAGGGAGATTTCCCAGACAGGCTCGCCATCAGCGGTGAAGGCGACGCAACGTCCGTTCGAGGTTTGGAGGTAAACGTTGCCGGTTTCTGGATCGATAACGGGGGATCCGACGCCGTAGCGGTTGTAGACAACGTCGGAGATGTAGTCGGTGAAGCGTTTTTCCCAGATTTTCTTGCCGGTGATGGCGTCAAGGCAGAGGAGGGTTTCCTGGACGTCTTCGGCAGGATCGTCGCCGAATTGGCCATAGCCGAAGATGTAGAGTTTGCCATCAGCAATGACGGGGGCACCGGCGCCGTTGAGGTCGTATTTCCAGAGTTGGGAGTCGGCGCCTGGTTTCCAGGAGTCCGGGAGGTTGGCTTCGGCGGAGGTGCCGTTTTGATTGGGACCCCTCCAGTTGAGCCAGCCGGTGACATCGGCGGAGGCGATGGAGGTGGCGGCAAGGAGGCCGAGGGCAAGAGAGCGAATTGTCATGGGCATTTTCATACGCGGTTTAATGGGGGAACTCTCATCTTTTGAAGGAGGTTCGTCAAGTTGGGGGATTTTTTTGGAAGGGATTTTAGATAGCCGGGAGGGGTTTTGAGGGCTTGGTTTTTTGGAGCCATCGTTCAAGTTTTGGGGAAAGCGCGGCGGGGTGACTGCCAAGCGGGTGGAATTTGGGTGAAAATCCAACCCATCTCTCCGGGGCATCCCCGGGGGATCGAATGACCAAGCATGACCGGCGCTCCGCCCTCGTGGCATTTCATGCCAGAAGGGCGGAGCCCAGCGAGACAGGTTGGGAGGTTGTTCTGCCGCGCTTTTGATTTTTCAAATGAAGAAAGTGCGTCAGGCGATTGAGGAACGCGTTGCTGAAGTCGGCGATGGGGATTTGCAGGTGCTTTTTTCGCGCAAATTGCCGAAGATGGGGTATTCGGAGAAGTGGTTGGAGCGGGAGTTGTCCAAGTATGGGACAAAGTTACTGCAAGCGGAGGCTTGGACGCGGGAGATCCCGGAGATGAAGAAGGGCTGGGGGCCCGTGTTGACAACAGTGGGTGAGTTGGCGGGACACTTGAGACTGGGGATTGAGGAGTTGGAATGGTTTGCGGATTTGACGGGGAGAAATCCGAATGGGGGGGCTTTGGGGCACTACCGGTATCGTTGGATTCCGAAGCGGAAGGGTGGGCGGAGGTTGCTGATGGAACCGAAGGAGTCGCTCAAGATCACGCAACGGCGGATTCTGGAGACAATCGTCAATGAGATCCCGTTGCATGAAGCGGTGCATGGGTTTCGGGAGGGCCGGTCGATCCGGAGCTATGCGGAGCCGCATTGTGGAAAGCAGGTGGTGGTAAGGATGGATTTGGGGGATTTTTTTCAATCGATCACGGCGGCGCGGGTGACGGGTGTGTTTGAGCGGTGTGGATACCGGAGGAAGGTGGCTCGGGTTTTGGCGGGGCTTTGCACACACGAACCGCCGGGTGAGGTGGCGAAGATGGCGAGGCATTTGCCGCAGGGGGCTCCGACTTCTCCGGCCTTGGCGAATGCGGTGGCGTATCGGCTGGATTGCCGCTTGGCGGGCTTGGCTGAAAAAGCGGGGATGATTTATACGCGGTATGCCGATGACTTGGCGTTCAGCGGGGAGAGGGTGGGCAAGGGGTTTTGCGACCTTGTCAACGTGATCATTTTGGAGGAGGGGTTCCTGATCAATCCAAGGAAGACGCGGGTGATGAAGGCATCGCAGCGACAGCGGCTGGCCGGGGTGGTGGTGAATGTGCACCCGAATGTCAGTCGAGCGGAATTTGACCGTCTCAAGGCGGTGCTGCACGCGGGGCCACCGGCGGGCGAGAGGGAGGTTTTGCGTGGGAAAATTGCGGCGGTGCAAATGGTCAATGCCCGGCGCGGGGCAAAGTTGCTGGAGATGTTTCAGCGGACGGATCATGCCACTTTTCTGCCATCGCACAGACGGATGACGAGCTTGTGAAGAACCATGCGGGGGTCTTGGCCTGAAGTGACGAGGGCTTTGTCGGCATCGAGGCAATCGCTCATCCCTTGTTGGAGTTGCGGGAGAGTGAAGTTTTTGGCCCCGACGGCGGCCATTTTGAGGCCCCAGGTATTGACGGTGCCGTCTTTTTTCTTGGGGAGGACGGCCTGGATACCGGCGGGCGCGCGGCTGGGACCGCCGTAGGAACCCGCGAGTTTGGCAAAGAAAAGATTTCGGACGGTGGGGATGATGGAGGCTTTGATGAGGCCGACGGCGTTCTCGTTCTTGGCGATGAGGGAGTCGATGAGGTCGATGGCGCGTTTGGCGTTTCGTGTTTCGACCGCGCGGGAGATTTCCCAAATGACGCCTTTGTGGCTGACTGAAACCATGAGGGTGATGTCCTCGACGGTGACCTCACGGCGGGTGTCGCCGAGGTAGAGGTCGAGCTTTTCGATTTCGTTGGTGATTTGGCGGGTTTCCGCGCCGGCACGCTGAACGAAGAGTTCGAGCGCCTCGCCCTGGAGGGTGAGGTTTTTTTCGCGCGCGATGCGGGTCACGATGCGGGCGACTTGTTCCTCCCAACCTTCCTTGGAGACGTCAATTTTGTCGTAGGATTGATATTCCGTGTTTTTCTTGGCCCATTTGCCAAAGCGACGCACGCCGTTGATGCCGGTGGCACTCAGGAGGAAGTTGACGCCATCGGGGAGGTCGTCCTGGAGGACTTCAAGGAGGTTTTCAACTCCGGTGACAGCGCGCTCGGCTTCGCTGGTGCGGTCGGTGCCGAAGAAATTGGCCCCTTTGAGCCAGACGACTTTGTTGGCAGCAAAGAGTCCAAGGGTTTGCAGCGCCTCGATCGCTGAGGAGCATTTTTGGAAAGCGGCTTCGGAATTATCGGCCACTCCCTCTATAATTTCATTGGAAAATTCATCGCTCCCGGGAGCCTTAAGGCTCTCGAAGAGGGCGGAGGCTTCCTCGGAAACCCGGCCTTCATCAGTTCCGGTGACGACATAAATTGGCATGAGCGCAGGGTGGATCTTTGAAGAGAGAGATGAAAGAGAAAAGGGGAAAGCTTAGGGCTCGATACGAAGGTCGGTCACGGGATTTCCGCCGATAAGATCTTCCTGAATGATCCGTTCAAGATTCTCCGGAGTGCAGGAATGATACCAGGTGGCATCGGGGTAAATCACGGCGATGGGGCCGCGGGTGCAGATGCGGAGGCAGTCGGCTTTGGTTCGATGCACGAGGGCCTGGGGGCCGCAGAGCTTGAGTTCGGTGAGGCGTTTTTTAAGAAACTGCCAGGAGGCCATCCCTTCATCAAAGGCGCAGCATTTGGCCTCGGTGGGGGTGGCGCAGAGGAAGATGTGCTTTTGATAGCCATCGAGATTGAGGGCCTTGGCTGTGGTTTGCAGGGCGTCGGGCATGCGGAGAACTAAATCCGGGATGTCGGGATGGACGAGGCAAAAGTGACTCTCTTCTTGGCGGAATGTGACGACTCCGTGACATCGGGGAGCTTCTTCCGGGTCGGCTGGCGGGCTTAGCTGTCCTCTTCTAAATCTATGACCCATTTTTTTCGACGAATGGTCCCGGTTGCGGGTCTGCTTTTGATTCAGCCCCTCTCCGGGGATGGAAGAGCACCTGCTTCGGATCTCGTCCGAAAAGAGGAGAATATTCTCCCATGGCTGGGACGTGCGGATCTCTTGAAGCCAATCGTTCCCCCGGACAAGGATGCTGTTTTCCCGGGCGAGGGGAAGCCTGAGCCTGTTGTTGGCGATGAAAATGCCGGGCCACTGCTACCCGGGGATATCAAGAAAGAGGGCTTGGCGGATGGGGCTGATGTCGTAGCGCCAGCTGATGGGGTTGCCGAGGAGCGCGGAGCAGGGATGTTGCCCAAGACGAAAGCGGGCGATGGTCCGGGTTCGGTGGAAGGCGTGGTTTATGATCAACAGGGAAAAGGCGTTCCCGGAGTGATCATCACGTTGCCGGATCTAGGCTTTCAAAGGAGAACAGGAGACGATGGAAGTTTTCGTATCACCGGACTTCCAGTCGCGGGAGTGACGGCGCAATTTATCAAACCGGCTTATCTGTCCAAGGTCGACGTTCTCCAGATCAGGGAAGAGGGCGTGACCAAGGTGACAATTCGCCTTGAGCTGAAGCCGGTGGAATTGGCTGAAGGGGAGTATCTTCTCGATGCAGCGGAGATTATTCTGGATCCGGTCGAAGATGACGCGCCTCCTCCCGGGATCACGACTGAAACCGGACCGGGTTTGGCGGGTGGTGGTTTGTCGAAGGAATTTCTCTCTAAGTCGGGAGCGAGTGATGCAGGTGGGGCGGTGTCGAAGATTTCCGGCGCCAACGTTGTGGGTGGCAAGTTCGTCGTTGTCCGTGGTCTTGGCGACCGCTATAACAACACGACTCTCAATGGTGGGATTGTCCCAAGTCCGGAGACTTCGCGGAAGGCGGTGCAGCTCGACCTTTTTCCATCCAACGCTTTGCAGGGAGTGGCCATTCAGAAGACCGCATCTCCCGAGCTTCCGGCTGACTTTGTCGGCGGGCTTGTCCAGTTGCAGACGCTCACTGAATCGAAGGAAGATTTTTTGAGTGTGCAGGTGGGGACGAACGTTGATCAAATGACGCAGCGACATGGGAAGTTCTTCACGGTCCGTGGATTGGATCTGAGTTCCGATCTCAAGTCCTCCAATCCAGTTCCGATTCCAACCTTGAACACCCGCGCGTCCGGCCCCGAGGCGCAGCAGCAACGGCAGGCCTTTTTCGATGCCATCAGCTTTAAGCCCCGCCAGAGTAATCCGGAATTTGACCGGGATATTTCGGCGTCATTTTCCAAGAGCTGGGAGCTCAGCGGGAACAGTAGTTTTAGTCTTTTGGGAACAATCGGGCGCTCACAGGAGCAGCGATATCGTAAGATGGAACAGTCGCGATTTCAAAATGCCATCGGGCTCAGGGCGAGCTTCCCGGCGAGTGATTTGAATCAGCGCTTTGCCGATCTTTCAACCCTCCGTCAGCTCGGAGGCAATACCGTCTTCGATGGCTTGGTCGGTAATTTCACCCAGGAGTCCTACACCGAAACGGAAGAGCGTAATATGCTGCTTTCGGGGAGTTTGAAGATCGGTGAGAATCTGGATTTAAACGGGACGTTCTTCAACTTTCGTTCCGGTAATGCGACATACACTCTCATTGATAATGGCGTGACCCGTCTCGCGGACTTTGATCTTGAAGCCGAGTCAGACGCTCTGGCCCGGGGACAGGTCTATTTGGATAACGATTTTGAGGCCAACAGCTACCGGCAGATCTATGACTTGATCTATCGTGAATTACAATTTGGCCAATTGGGAGGAAGCTACCGCTTTGATGATTGGCGTGATGGCGCGTTCTTGAATTGGAATGCCTATCACAGTGAAACCGGTGAGTCCTCTCCCCGGAGCTACGAGCTACGCGGATACTTTGTTCGGGAATTGGACAATGAGATCGACCCTATTAGCGGGATTACAATCCCAAACCCGGCAAACCCTGCCAACCCAAATTCCTCAAGCCTCATTCAGTTCGATACTTTTGATGAATCGAGTCAATACAAGGTTGATGGCGTTCTTCCTCTTCTAGAAGTGACAGATGATCGCAAACTTAATCTGATCTCCGGATTTGGACAATACCGTCGATCCCGGGAAAGTAGTACCACTGCTGCCATTATTGCGAGTGGTGCCGGCCTCACCACGCCCCAGGCCGGGATTGATGCGACGGACCGTATTCTCAATGATCAGGAAAATGGAATTTCAAATTCGGTCGATTCAGCGGCCGGGTTCATCCCCGGCTCATCCGGTCTCGGGGTGACACCTGAGTATCGCGGATCGAATGATATCGAGTCAATCTATGTGGGGCTTGATGCCGGGTGGGATGATTGGTTCCTTCTCGGGGGAATCCGCTTTGAAGAGGAGACCCGGTCTTTTGTGATTCCGGGCGGGCGCAGGGATATCACACAAACGACGATCTCTGATGACCTCTATCCGTCGCTTCAATTCGGAAAATATTTCGGCGGTGAAAAAGAGTTCAAGATGAGTCTGAACTACTCTGAGACCGTGGTGCGTCCGACCTTCTATGAATTCATTCCTGCTCGAATTCTTGATTTGACCAACCAACGGGTGATCGTCGGTAATCGCGATCTTCGGGAGACGCAGGCGCAGAACTTTGACTTCAGTTTAACGTGGCGGAAAGAAGCCAATTACGCCGGGATCAATGTTTTCCATAAAATCATCACGGATCCAATCTTCACGGTGAATGATCCCTCGGGAATTGCGGACCGGACGTTTGTGAATCTCGGCGAGACCGAGGTCTCCGGAATTGAACTTGAGGCAAGCTATGGCTTGGGAGCCGGGTTTTCCGTGACTGGAAACCTTAGCTTTATTGATACGACCGCCGAGGCGGGGGTCGTGACCATTAATCGTCAGGATTTTCTGGGTCAGATTGATCGTTTGGAAGGGCAGCCCAATCTCCTTGGAAATATCATCCTCTCATGGGATGACGATGAGATGGGCCTCTCTTCAAATTTGATCTACAATTACACCGGTGAATATCTCACTGTTGCCAGTCTGGGATTCGTAGGTGATCCGGATTCGGCTCTTCCGAATGAAATTCGCAAACCGTTTCACTCGCTCGATTGGAATCTTACCAAGAAGTGGGAAGGCAATTGGGCTGACTATAGCTTGAAGTTTCAAGTCCGGAATATTTTGAACTCCGAGGTCGAAATATCCTACGAGGGACTTGCCTCGACAATTGCTCCGGCCGAAGCCATTGCGCCGGGTCGTGAATTTGGTATCTCATTCGAGGCCAAATTTTAGATTGCGAGGCAAGGTAACGATCTTGTCACTGAGTTCCGGTTTCCAGTTTCGAACTCCAATGTATTTTGCAAATGACAGATGCCTTGTGCGTCTGGTTTATATTCGAAAACAGTATGTTTATGAAACACGAAATTAATTACCGCCCCTTCACCCTTTCGGCCCTCCTTGGACTTGCGATGGTGGGTGTATCGTCGGCCATGCCGACCATTATCCAACCTCCCAATACGATCGATACCGATACGACCTGGGACTCCGACACAGACGATGATGGCGAGATCGACCAGATCTACTATCTCGATGAGGCCATTTTTGTGGGTGACTTTGACGGGGGGAACACTCGCCCGACATTGACCATCACTCCGGGCACGGTCATCGCCTCTACTGGTTCTGCCAGCGGTAATAGTGGACTCGATGTGGGCTCACTCGTGATTGCCCAGACCGGTACGATCATCGCAGAGGGAACCCCCTCTGCTCCGATCATTTTCACCAGTGCTGCGGAAGCTGAATTTCTCTACAACGTCGATATTGACGGCGGCGGCATCAATACCGTCAAGCCCGATGCCATCGGCGGTGACGCTGATGGTTCCGACGGTGGAGCCTGGGGTGGTGTGATCATTCTCGGGAATGCTCCCATCAACTACTACAACACTCCAACTAATAACCTGAACTCGAATGCCGTTGAGGGATTCGCTCAGAACGAAGCTGGGAACGACATTCTTTACGGAGGTAATAATCCTGCCGATAGTTCGGGAATCTTCCGCTACGTCAGTATCCGTTTTGGTGGATTCGAATTCGCGCAGGACGAGGAGATCAATGGTCTCACCATGGCCGGTGTCGGCTCCGGAACGACCATCGACCACGTCGAAGTTGTTGCCAACACCGATGATGGTTTCGAGTGGTTTGGTGGCAACGTCAATACAAGCCACCTCTTCGCGCTTTACTGTCAGGATGAGTCCTTCGACATCGACGAAGGTCACCAGGGCGTGCACCAGTTCTGGTTTGCGGTTCAGTCCAACAATAGTGACTACGGCACCGAGGCTGATGGTGGAAATACCACCGGATCCAGCGGCACCGGAGTGAAGATTGGCGAGCCATTGAGCAAAACCCAGATCTTCAATGCGACTTACATTGGAGCCACCGGTGACGTGGATGAGTCCGGAGACGGAGCCCTTCTCGGTTCGTCGGATTCCTTCCGCCTCAAGGACAATTTCGCGGGTCAGTTCCACAATGGTATCTTCACCAGCAGTGGGGATGATATTGTCCGTATCGACGATCAGTTCACCATCGATCAAGTCGGAGGGAACCTCATCTTCCATAATAATCTTTTCGGGACACCCGATGATGAAGAGACCAGCAACAGCGGAAACGACAGCGCGGTCGCGGAAGCGGCTTTGATCGCTCAGAGCGGAAACCAGACGAACGTCGATGTTCAGTTCAGTGCCGTGACCCGCAATACCGTGGGTGAAGTCACTCAAATTGACCCTCGCCCGCAGGTGGGATCTCCTGCTTGGACCAACGTTCTGACCCCCGGTGCACCGGCTCCGACAACTTATCGTGGTGCCTTTGGCCTTGAAAACTGGGCTGCTGGCTGGACCTACGCTGACGAGAATAGCTTCTTTGCTGATTCCGGCCCGGCTCCTCAAGCCATCACCGTGGTGCTGCCTCCAAACACGATTGATTCGGATACCACTTGGGATTCCGACAGTGATGATGATGGCCGCGTTGACACCATCTATTACCTCGAAGAAGCCATTTTCGTAGGTGACTTTGTCGATGGCTCGACCCGTCCAACCCTGACGATCACACCTGGGACCATCATTGCCGCAACTGGATCTGCCAGCGGCAACAGCGGCCTCGATGTGGGATCACTCGTGATTGCTCAAACCGGAGCAATCGTCGCGGAAGGAACGGCAACGGCACCGATCATTTTCACCAGTGCTGCGGAAGCTGAATATCTCTATAACGTCGACATTGACGGTGGTGGTATCAATGACGTCAAGCCCGATGCCATTGGTGGCGATGCGGATGGTTCCGATGGTGGTGCCTGGGGAGGGGTGATCATTCTCGGGAATGCTCCCGTCAACTACTACAACACTCCGACCAATAACCTGAACTCGAATGCGGTTGAGGGATTCGCCCAAAACGAAGCCGGTAACGACATCCTCTACGGAGGTGACGTTCCTGCCGACAACTCGGGAATCTTTCGCTATGTCAGCATCCGCTTTGGTGGATTCGAATTCGCGCAGGACGAGGAAATCAACGGTCTCACCATGGCCGGTGTCGGTTCCGGAACGACCATCGATCACGTCGAGGTTGTCGCCAACACCGATGATGGCTTTGAGTGGTTTGGAGGTACCGTGAATACGAGCTACCTCTTCGCTCTCTACTGCCAAGACGAATCCTTTGACATCGACGAAGGCCATCAGGGAGTGCACCAGTTCTGGTTTGCAGTGCAGTCCAATAATAGTGACTACGGCACCGAGGCCGATGGTGGAAACACCACCGGGTCCAGCGGAACCGGAGTGAAAATTGGTGAGCCACTCAGCAATACCCGGATCTTCAATGCGACCTACATTGGTGCAACGGGCGACGTTGATGAGTCCGGAGCAGGAGCCCTCCTCGGTTCGTCGGATTCTTTCCGTCTCAAGGACAATTTTGCGGGTCAGTTCCACAATGGCATCTTCACCAGCAGTGGTGACGACATTGTCCGGATCGATGATCAGTTCACCATTGACCAGGTTGGAGTGAATCTCAACTTTACCTACAACCTCTTCGGGACACCCGATGATGAAGAGACCAGCAATAGTGGAAATGACAGCGCAGTTGCGGAAGCGGCTTTGATCGCCCAAGCCGGAAACATCACGGACGCCACCATCGACTTCAGTCTTGAAGTTCGCAACGAGGTCGGCGAAGTGACCAAGATTGATCCACGTCCAAGGGTTGCGACAAGCGATGCCTGGGGTGGGGAGGTTCTTGCCGGTGCTCCGAGCCAGGTTCCCTTCCGTGGAGCTTTCGGAAGAAATCTCTGGACCGCGACCTGGACGTACGCTTCCAAGGAAGGAATCGTTTCTCCTGGCTTCCTCTGTGTCACCACTCCGGACGCGACCTTCATTGGTGAAGTCATCGATGGAGATGAAGTCGAAGTGACCTCAAGTTCCTACAACGGCGCCACTTTCACCATCAACTTCGTTGCCGAGCCCGGTGCAAGTTACCAGGTGACCCAGTCGTCGACCTTAACGGGAGCGTTTACAGATGTTGCTGATGCCACTGTCGATGATGCTGCCGTCGCTGAGAGCATCACCTTCGACATTCCTTCAAATACGCCAACGCTCTTCTTCCGCATCGAGAAGGTCGGGGAGTAAACCTTTTTCCAGGTAATCCAAGAGAAGAGCCGTTTCGCCGCAAGGTGAAGCGGCTCTTTTTTGTAATTAGCGCCTCGAAAGTGACAAACGTGTCACCAGCCGAAAATCTCCATAGGCGGAATGTGGGGGTAGATACTCTCCCTGCCACATGAAATATTCTTTCATTCCATTCCTGATCCTCTCGATCTTGCCCCTCTCCGCCCAGGAAGGGGGCATTGAAGCCAATAAAAAGCTCCGCGCCACGGTGCAAAAGTGGATCTCCGTCATGAAGGAGACCCAAAAAAAGCAGAAAGATTGGAAAGAACAAAAGCAGATTCTCCTTGATTCCAAGGATTCGCTTCAATCTGAGAGCAAGCAATTGGAGACCGAGATTCTCGCGGCTTTTGACCGCGAAAAGAAGCTCGATACCCAGTCACTTGAGAAAAAAGAGGAGAAAAAAAGCTACGATGACGCGAGGGAGGCTCTCCGCGAAGGTTTGAATGACCTCGATGCCAAGGTCTCGGCGGTCATTCCCCTGCTGCCTGAAACTCTCACGAAGGAGGGGAAGGTCGAAAAGGCAATCGCAGACCACAAGGGTTTCGTAATTCGCAATGATAAGGACAAGATCTCCCTGAACGCCCGCCTCACCGCGATGATCACGATTCTCATCGAGGCTGAGAAATTCAATCAAGTGGTCACTCCTTTCGATAGCAGTACCGCTGAGATCGGGGGCCAGAAGCTTCTGCTTGATGGCATCTACTTTGGCCTTGCGATGGGATTCGCAGCTGACCAATCCGGGAAGGTCGCGATTCAAATGAAGCCTGGTCCTGATGGCTGGACTAAAACTGAAATTTCCGATCCCGAGACCATCACCAAAGTTCGCGAGCTGATCGATGTTGGCAAAGGAGCCGGCGAAGTGCGCCTCGTAGACCTTCCACTGGAGATCTCCAAGTAGACCTATTTACATGAAAAATTTTCTATTATCGCTTGCCTTCACCAGTAGCGTATTTGCCCAGACCGCTCAGGAAAAAGGAGATTTGGATCTCCGTCTTGCCCAAGAGCAGCTTCGATCCCTCGAGACCGAAATTACCGAAGAAGAGAGTGTTCTGATCAACGCAGTCGAGAAGATCGACGACACGGTCATTACGCAGGGCAAGACTCTAACCGGCCTCCTCAAGGCCGAGGACAATGTCGCCGGCGAGCAACGTCAGCTTAACAATGAACTGGCCCGCCGTAAGGGAGAGTTCGAGTATACCCTCTCGACCCTTCGAAGCTACGGCGGAAGTATCAAGGACCGCATTCATCCTGCCGAAAAGCAGGGGTTTGGCGCAGAGTTGGATGCGCGACGTAAGAAGGCCGAGGACTCAACCAGCGATCTTGTGCTGGAAGTTCGAAACCGTCTGAGCCTCCTTCATTTGGCCGCTGATCGATTGACGAAGGTCTCGGGAGGTCAGCGATTTGATGGCAGTGCGGTCACCGAAGGAAATGTGGTCAAGGAAGGCAAGTTTGCGATCGCCGGACCTCTCGGATATTTCGCGTCGAACGATGGCGAGGTTTTTGCCTTCACCGCGATTTCTCCTGATGGCGTGGCCTACCCCAATACCGCTCCGGTCAAGGAAGGTGGCGAGACCATCGCCGACCTCGTGAAGACCGGCTCGGCCCTCGTCCCCGTCGATGCCTCCATGGGCAAGGCCATTCAAGTGGCGCGCACCAAGAAGTCATTCGATCAGTATCTCAAGGGTGGCGGTGTCGTGGGATACGGCATCCTCGGTCTTGGTTTGCTGGCACTCTTTATCGCAATCTGGAAGGTGATCGAAATCAATCGCTTCCCGATTCCCAACCGCAAGAAGCTCAATCTCATCATTGACGATCTCCTCGCTCACAATCCCGAGGCCGCGTCTGCCAAGGCGAGTCAGAATAAGGGCTTGGGGGGCCAGATGGTCGAAGCCGGCGTCACTTACTTTTACGACAAGCGCCGCATTCTTGAAGACGCCCTCCTTGAGAAGCTCGGCATGATCCAGCCTCGACTCGAGCGCTTCCTGCCTTTCCTCGCTCTTGTGGCAGCTGCCGCTCCCATGATGGGGCTGCTGGGGACCGTTCTCGGAATCATGAAAACCTTCGCCATGATGTCGGCCGGCGGGGCGGGGGACTCCAAGTCCTTCTCCGCTGGTATCAGTGAGGCCCTCATCACGACCGCAATGGGTCTGATTGTCGCCATTCCCGTGATCATTGGACATGGAATGCTCAAGAGTCTGGCCAAGTCCAAGTTTGGTCAGGTCGAAGGCGTCGCGCTTTCCATGCTCAATGGCACTACCGAGTTGGAAGACTCACCGCAGTCCGTTTCGTCTGATGATGAGCCGGAAGATCTTGATGAAACAGAGCTCTCACCCGCCTAATGCCCGTCATCGGAAATCTCCAGGAAGTCGTCGATATCTTCACGGATGGCGGCACCGTGATGGCGGCTCTCGCCATCGTGGCTTTCCTTCTTTACACGACCGCTTCGGCTTCCCTCTATTTTGTTCTGCGCGGGAATCTCAACAACCGCCAAAAAAGCGATTGGGCAGAGTGGATCAATGACCCCGAGGCCGCAGAGGGCCGGGTCGGCGAAATCATCCGCTACGCTCTCCACGGAAAAAAGCTCTCAATCAAGCGCGTTCAGCGTCGTTTTGACGAGATGCGCGAAGTCTTGATCGCCTCGATTGATCGCCGCCTCATCATCATCACCACCCTCGTCGCGGCCGCACCTATGACCGGGCTTCTCGGCACCGTCGGAGGCATGCTAGACATGTTTGATGGTCTCGCGGCCGGTGGGGGCAAGCAGAGCATGGGGCTGATTGCTTCCGGAATGAAGGAAGCCCTTTTTACCACTCTCACCGGATTGGTCATCGCTCTTCCCGGTATGTTCATGTCCCTCATGGTGCGCGAGCGGCGTAATAAAATCGACTCCACTTTGGCCCAGCTCCAAAGCACCATCGTCACCACCAAATTCCGTAACATATGAGTCTGATTCGCCGAAGTGGAGGCTCCTTCACCCAGGATGACGAGCCAAAGCCCGATCTCTCTCCGATGATCGATTGCGTCTTTATCCTGCTCATCTTCTTCATCGTCACCACCGTTTTCCAAAAACCTCCCGGAGCCGAGGTCGACCGGCCCATCGCCAGTAGGGGAGTCAAGCTGGAGAAGAACTCCATCCTCCTCGCCGTCACTGCTGAGAACAAGGTCTTCTACGGAGGTCAGGAGATTGGCGTCGGCGGGGTCCAGAATGTCGTCCGTCCAATGTTACTCGAGGACGAAGAAATGCCCGTCATCATTCAGGCTGATACCAATGCCTTCCGGGGCGTCGTTTCCGACGTCGAAAAGCAGTGCCTCGAAGCCGGGGTGATGCGCAACAAAGTCACCGAAGCCACCCGATAGGATGCCACTGGGAAACAACCGTTTTGAAATCGATGACAGCGATCCGGAACCGGATCTCTCTCCGATGATCGACTGCGTCTTCATCCTCCTCATCTTCTTCATCGTAACCGCAACCTTCGTGGAGGAAGACGGTCTCGTCGTGAACCGCCCGGAGGACTCCAGTGCCGCCCAGGCAAACGATAACCAAACGCTCGTGCTCGTGATCCGTAAGGACAGCCGGATCGTGCACGATGGTCGCGTCATTTCTCTCGATGCCGTGCCGGGTATCGTGCAGGGCCAACTCCTGCGCGAGGAGCGCAGTCCCATCATTATTCAAAGTCACCCCCGTTCCCGGAATGGGGTCACGATTGAGGTGCAGAACGCCTGCCTCGAAGGTGGTGCCAAACCTGGGAAAATCACCCTCACAGACGCATGAATCAACGACACGTCTACCGTCCTCCTCGTCGCAATCGCTTCCTCAGCACTTCCATCATTTTCGGCGGGGGAGCCATGCTGACGTTTATGGTTTTCTACTTCATCCCGCTCATGCAGAAGCTGGAGCAGAGCCTCCCCCAGTCACAGCAGGATCTGGCCCCGCCCATTGCCAGGGAGCAGCCGGAAGACTATGTTGAGCCCGAGGTTGAGCAACCCAAGGAGGAACCCGAGCCCGAGCCTGAACTCGCTGAATCGAACGATGACATCGCCATTGAGCCGATGGAGTTGCCTTCCCTGAGCGCTAATACGGGTGGCAGAGTCCTTCTGAACGTGACTCCCTCGGTTGCGCTCGCCAGTGGCGGGAGGGTCGACACCGGCGGGGTCGACTCCGAGCCCGTCGTGAGTTCAAAAGTGACTCCATCAGTTCCGGACGCTGCCCGTAAAATCCTTTCCAAACGCGGGGCGGTCAGAGTAGTCGTAGCGGGTATGGTTGATGATCGCGGAGTTGTGGTCGAGACCTCGATTGCCAAAAGTTCTGGAATCATGGCGCTCGATCAAGCGGCCATGAATGCCTTCAAACGCTACAAATTCAAACCTGCTATTCGTAACGGTCGCAAGGCGAAGGCTCGCATTAAGATTCCTTTCGACTTTCGGGTGCGGTGACGCCTTTGTCACAAAATTTCCCCTCAAAACGCCCATTCCATTTCGCACTCTCTTTCTAAATGACCTTCCGCACTCTTTGCCTTTTTTCTTTGACGATCCCCGCTCTTTTTGCCGAGACGATCAAGGTCTCACCCGGTTGGTTTCAAACCCCGGAGTTTCGGAAGAGATTTGTCGGGAGCTATGGCTTTCTCCCCGCCGTGGAACCCAAGGTTGATCAGGAAGAAGCCGGGATCATTGCCGAACTTTCGGAGATCCTCGGAGCGGGGCGCTTCAAGGCGGCCGAAAACCGCCTCCTTGCCTTCATTAAGGAGCGTAGGAATCCTGTCGATCCGGAGAGTGAGGCCAGGGATGTCTCCGCCGCTCTCATTTTCACGCTGGGTAATCTTTACTATCAAAATGGTCGACTTGCCGAAGCTGAAAGCTCCTACAAAATAGCGATCAAGCGCTTCCCTGAATATCGTCGTGCTCATAAGAACCTCGCCCTTCTCTACGCCCGCTCCGAGCGCATGAAGGAAGCGAAGTCCCACCTCATCAAAGCAATCGATCTCGGTGATGCCGATCATCTCAGCTTTGGCCTTCTCGGGCATGCCATGCTCGCCGGAGAACAGGCTCTCGCGGCCGAATCAGCATTCCGCCAGGCTTATCTTTTGAATCCAGATGAAAAGGATTGGAAAATCGGCCTCGTGCAAGCCCTCTTGTTGAAAGAGGACTGGCTGCAGGCAGCCAGCATGATGCAATCGCTCATCGATCAGTCACCGAATGATCCCGTCATGTGGATGCAGCAGGCCAACTGCTATCTCCAGACCGGTGACGTCATGCGTGCTGCGGAGAACTACGAAGTTCTCCGCCTCAAGGGTCTCGCTGATGAGGCGTCTCTCAATACTCTCGGCGATATTTATGCGAACCAAGAGGAACCGCTTTTGGCTCTTGGGGCCTACCTCACCGCCCTGCGAATGAGCAAGGAGATCAAGGTCGAGCGTTCGCTCAAGTCTGCCAAATATCTCCTCCAGCTTGAAGCAACCAAGGAAGCGGCCAAGTTGATGGCAACGATGCGTGAGAAGGTCGGCGAGACTCTTAGCAAGGATCAAAAAGTGGACGCCTTCCTCGTGGAGAGCGATATCGCCCTGGCCGATGAGAATCTCGAAATGGCCGGTGATCTTTTGAAGAAAGCTCTCGAAGTTAGCCCGGCCAATGGAGCGGCCCAGGTGAAGCTCGGCGCGATCTATCTGTCCCTCTCTGCCAATGCGGACACCGAGTCGAAGATGACAGATTTCAAAATCAAGGCCCAGGCCCAGTTTCGACAGGCCGCACGGAGCACTGACGCCAAAGTGGGCTACGATGCCAATCGGAGTCTTGGTCAGGTTCTAGTGAAAGGGCAGGAGTATTTAAAAGCTCTCCCTTATCTTGAAGAAGCGGTACGTCTTAAGACTGGAAGCAAGCAGACCATCGAACAATACCTCCGTCGGGTGCAGCGCGCTGCCGAACGTCAAAAAGAACGAGATGAGCGCCTCGATCAGGAACGCCGCGAACGCCGTGACGCGATGGATAAAGACGAGGAGGCCAAGAAAGTTGATGAGGAGGCCAAGAAGGCAGCCAAAGCAAAAGGGGATGAGGGAGGCCAAACTGAACCCAGGAAAGAAGAAGGAGAATGAAGCGATATCCCATTATTTTTTCACTCGTTCTCGTCATGCCGGGATTTGGCAACAAAGCCCTTGAACTTCTGGAACAGGAGTCTGACTCGGCTCAAAATGTCTTTGAACAAGCCGCCCGCCTTCCGGCTTCCCGAAAGGCCCTTGAGGACAAAAAGGAAGTGTTGGAGGAGCCGAATATCAAGTTCCCAACCCGCTGGCGAAATGAATTGATTCCCAAATTTCCCTTTGAAGTGGGAGCCCGCACCACGGTCGCACCACGCGGATTCTTCGAATATCAAGCTTACGACGGATCAGAAGCGAGGGGTGCGAAACTCAGTCGGGCACGTCTTGGCGTGGCGGTTCAGACTTACTACGGAATCGAATTTCTCGCCGATGCCCTTCTTTCGAGTTCCGGAAAATACGAAGGATGGGAGACTTTGCGCGCCAGTATTGCCCTCGGTGATCAAATGCGTCTCTCCGCAGGTAAATTTCCTCCGCCGTTCTCCACCGAATATAGTCGTGACCCCGCGGTCCGTTGGTTCCCGACACTCTCGCCTCTTGCTGCCCAGTTCGCTCCGGCCAGTAGTCTTGGGGCGATGATTGAAGGCCGCCAAGAATCCCTCGACTGGAAACTCGGTTGGTTTGGCCGGGATAGTGATCGCAGTATGCCCTCGCTCGAAGGTGATGGTTACATTCTGGCCAGCGTGGCCACTGCGAAAAACCGGGGAGGTGTTGAAGGTGCTCCCGAGGCCAGTTACCAGCGATGGCACCTTGACTACATCTACAATAGGGATGGCTCCGATAGTGAGAGCATCGCCCAGGGATATCGGCACCTTCTCTCTGCAGGGACGGAGTATAGCTCCGGACGCTTTGATTTTTACACCGAATTCCTCGCTGCTCGTGGTTCGGCAAACACCGCATTCGGAGTGACCGCGGCAGCTCGTTATTGGCTCCTGCAGGACGCCGTGAGTTTTGTGAGCCGATATCAGTATGGCTGGTCGCGTGATCCCGGCGGGATCTCTTCCTACTGGGGAATTCCTGATACCGGCTCGGATGCTCTTTTCCCTACCAATTTTCCAGCCACCACCCTGGCCTCGCAACTCAGTTCGATCTACGGAGGCCTGAATATTCACTTTGATGATGACAACTTCATCATCGGCACCGGGGTGGAATACCGCTCGCTCTCCGGAGTAGGTGAGGATGACGATTCCTTCGGATCCTGGGGCTGGAACACCTTCGCCAGATACGCCTTTTAAAATTTACCAATACCATGACCACCAAAATGTTTCTCCTTTCGGCTTTTGCCGGATTTTCACTGCTCCTTCCGGGAAACGCAGTGACCGTCGATACCGACTCCCTGGGGGCGGCCCTCAATGGATGGCGTAAGAATCGCACGGCTACCTACAGCATCGATAATCATACCTATCTAACCCACAAGCCCACGGTCACTCCGAATCCCGGAGGTGGAATTTTCGTCTCGACCCGCGTCGAACATAAGGCCCGCTTTGGTAAGAAGATGACCTCATATATCGAGCTGAACTACAGCGCGAGCGGCTCCTTGCTTTCTGCTCAGATCAAGGTCATGGCCGGAGCCATGCGTCTCAACACCGGCTTGGTGTCTCTTCCCGCGCTCGATGCTCCACCGGCGGAAGGTGAGGCTCCCGCGCCCGACCTTGAGCCGTGGCATTCTCCTACGACCAAGATGGTCATGGAACTCTTCACGGCACTCGACACCGAGTTCGCCAAACTCTCCAAACACGATCAGGACGGAAAGAAGGACGTTTTCAGTCGGGTCTTTGGCAAAAGTTACCAAACAGCCGATCTCTCCACGGCGCTCCGCCACAATGTGAACCTTTTGCTGGGTCACACACGATAGCGGGTATCTTTTCCATGTCCGGAAATAGGAACCAAGGCAGGCATGTCGGAACACACTTGAACTTGCCCGCAGACCGTCATCCGCGCTCCCTAGGAAAGTCCCGATCTCTCAAGGAGTGCGGCCTGTTCGGGATCGCGCCCCATGAATTGACGGTAGGATTCATCAACCGGCCGCGAGTTTCCCTTGGCGAGTATTTCGTGGCGGAAGCTCATTCCTGTTTCCGAATTGAGGACACCTTCTTCACGGAAGCGGGTGAAGGCATCGGCATCGAGAACCTCGGCCCACTTGTATGAGTAGTAGCCGGCGGCGTATCCCTGTCTCTTATACACATCTGACGCTG
>OJIS01000061.1_pt1 | contig 45465 bp, 32 predicted proteins | sample 1595671 | NCBI WGS metagenome assembly OJIS01 (sample SAMN05416814, study PRJEB24817) | seawater metagenome | isolation source: Sea water | place: Canada:Atlantic | collected 2013-07 | reverse complement strand
ATCTACACAGAGTAGATCGTCGGCAGCGTCAGATGTGTATAAGAGACAGGTTAACTATTCACTATTAACTGCCCTCACCACCCTTCATCTTCATACTCATCTTCCAGCTCCGAATCCCGCTGTTCCACATCCGGAAAACGCAAAGAAGGGGCATCGCCGGATTCAAAGCGGCGGCGCTGCAGGTAGGCATTGCGCAGGAAGGTGTAACGGTCACCAACGATATTGCGCTCCAGGTCCAGCAGATCCGCACGCAAATCCACCACATAGGTGGCAGTCACGCTATAGCGGGTCAGATCATGCTCGATGTAGTGCCGCAGACGCATGTAATCTTCAGGGATAATCGACGCTGCATCGCGAACCGTGGACGGCCCCCAGAACGGTAGCACCAGGTAATTGCCTTCCGGAATCCCCCAGCGAGCGAACGTCAGGCCCAGGTCGGTGTTGTGCTTGTCCAGATCGACCTTGCTGGCCACATCAAACAGGCCGCCTATGCCCAAGGTGCTGTTGACGGTAAAACGGCCAAAGTTATGGCCGGCATGGCCCCACCGCCACTGCAACACACTGTTCAGACCACTACGAAAATCCCGCAGATTCTCGAAGAAGCGGGTCACGGTGTCATCAAACCAGCTTGGTGTCGCCTTGCGATAGCCCTTGGCGGCGGGTTTGAGGGCGTATTTGTCGAGGGTTTCGTTGAAGGCAAAGATCTTGCGGTTGATGTCTTCCCAGGGATCATCATCCTTTGGCTCGCTGCCTTTCGGAGCATCGAAGGGAGAAGAGGCATCACCCCAGTCTTCACCTTCCGCGCCAGCGACGGCGCAGGAAACACTCAGCAATACAGTCAGTAGGAAATAACGCACGGTCACCCCGAAAAGTCATAGACGCAGCATTATAGCGACCCTGTCGCCCCCCCGAACAGGGGGGCTAGCAATCTACAATGCTATCGCTCCCTTAAACCGGCCGGGACAGGCGGCGAGCGAACCAATAATCCAGGCTCAGATATCGGCCAGCCCCGTAAAAGAACAGCACCAGAAGCATGATGAAATAGGTAGCAGCGAATTCGATACCATTGTTAAGAACGACCAAGTTGCCCTTTTCCGTCAGCCAGGGGTAATTACCATGTTCACGCAGAATCATCTTGGCTCGTGTTAACCGCTCACCTACAGCGCCACTGTTCTCCAGGCTGGCCTGAGCCCCGGGAAAGCCCACCTGGGCCAACGGTAATGCCGTGCTGGTAGCAGGGTCAGAGGGTGCGATTGCAAACCACCCGTGCTGCCAATGCACCGTTGCCATGGCAACAAGCATGGTAAACATAAGCGGCAATGTGATGTACCGGGTCAGTAGCCCCAGGAGTAAAAGCACCCCACCCAACAGCTCTGTCGCGGTAGCCAAAAAAGCCAATAACGCCGGCAAGGGCAAGCCCAACCCCCATTCCTGGTTTCCGAACCAGGCGACCGTGCTGTCGAAACTTACAGCCTTGTTGTATCCGGCACTGATCATTACCGGAGCCAGATACAAGCGCAGCGCCATAGGCGCCAGGAAATCCAGGGAACGGGTACGATTCAGCACATCATGAATAGAAAACAATAATGCGTTGCTCATCAGGAGTCCTTACAGGCTGCTTAGTGTCGTCCCAATAAGGATGTCTCGTTCACGCATTTGTTGCAGAATTTCCAGAGAAAAAGACGCCAATTTACTGACATCGGCAAATTGCATCTCTTTCGCCAATATCGCGACAACCTGGTGCCCTGTGAGTCCAGGGTTTTCATCAATGAGCTGTAACAAACGGGCGGTTGGCGCATTAATTTCCATGAACCGCACCTTGTCATCCCTGCCTCGATAGACCAATAACCACAACGTTTGCTCTAACGGAGTCTGGGGTTGAAATTCGGCACATATTTCATGGACCGGGTACTGGTAACTCAACACAACATGAAGGGGGCTTAGCTGGGGAATGGCACGCAACAGGTCGCCCTCGGGATGAAACCCGGTGGCCGGAAAGGTTTCTGTAGACGCATCCAGTACCAACTCCATCCACTCATAGTGAGCCAGTTCCAGCAGGAAAGGCGGATCTCCCTCCTCCTGGCCCTGACCGGAAGCCAGGAAGGTGACAAATTCCTGGGGAATTTCCAGAAAATAAGGGGTCTGACAGGCATGCTGATCAAAGAAGGTACGAACCAGCCGTTGCCAACGCTGAGCATCCAGAATGGAATACAGCACAGGAAACCCCTGGATGATAAAACCGTTTACGTTGTTGAAAAAAAGCGTTCGGTAAATATCCAGTCGACGTTCTTCGATATCGCCGGGGGCTGAGTGGTTTTGCGGATTGCGTAGATGTGCCGCAAATCGCCGCTGCAGGGTTTGAAAATCGGCCTGGCTCATCCCAGTTTCCGTGTCGTTGACGGCTGCTGATGCTGATAACGGCCAATTTTCTGAAGCTCACTGAACAGCTCTTCATTGCCGGGGAAATTGAAATCCCGCTCCAACAAGGTGGGCAAGGCACCAAACTCACGGTAGGCATGCTCCAGCAATGCCCACACCGGATCAATCACCGCACTGCCGTGGGTATCGACTTTCAGATCTTCCGCCTCATCAAAGTGGCCGGCGATATGCACGTAACAGATACGCTCACCCGGCAACGCACTGATAAAATCGCGGGGGTCATAACCGTGGTTAATGCTGTTCACGTAGGCGTTGTTCACATCCAGCAACAACTCACAGTCCGCCTCTTCCAGTACCGCATTAACGAACTCGATTTCTGACATTTCCGCGCCGGGAGCAGCATAGTAACTCACGTGCTCGATGCCGATGGGCTGCTCAAGAAAATCTTGTACCTGGCGAACCCTGTCTGCCACGTAATGTACTGCCTCTTCAGTAAAAGGAATCGGCATCAAATCGTAGAGGTGGCCGTGGTCGCTACAGTAGCTCAGGTGTTCCGTATAACGGCGAATATTGTGTTCCTTCAGGAACCCTTTCACCGATTTCAATAATTCAAAATCCAGAGGCTCAGGCCCGCCAAGGGACAGGCTAAGGCCATGGGTCACAAAGGGAAACTGCTCCGTGAAGGCACGGAACTGCTTGGCCAGACGGCCACCCATGGGAATCCAGTTTTCGGGTGCCACCTCCATAAAATCAAAGGGCGCACTTTGCGGAGAGTCGAGGGTCGAAGAAAGCGGGCCCATCAGGGCCCGCCGAAGACCCAGGCCCACTCCGGACACTGGTGTCTCAGGTTTCATGCATTAGCTCCTGCCTTATTAGGCACCACCGCCGCATTTGCCTTCACCACACTTGCCTTCGCCTTTCTTGTCATCGCCACATTTGCCCTCGGCGCTTTTCTCGCCGCAGCTACCTTCAGCGCTTTTTTCACCGCAGCTACCTTCACCACTTTTTTCGCCACAGCTACCTTCTGCTTTCTTGTCACCGCATTTGCCTTCACCACACTTACCTTCAGCGTGGTTTCCAGCCAATTGGTAACCGGCTTGCAGGTCCGCGGCGGCAAACGGGTTTTCTGCAGCCATCGCCACAGGAGCGGAAAGTGCGGAAGCCACAACAGCCGCACCAACAGTCGCAGCGAGGGGGTTCAGTTTGCTCAACTTAGCCATGTTCAGTCTCCATACATCATTATTAAGGTTGTATCCGAAACCGCACAATGCGGCTCAGGCAAACCACGTTGTTTTTCGTAGCGCCTGATTCAGACAATATAGAGATGAAGCCGTGAGGTAAACGTTACAGGCAGCATGAAAAAAGGCCGCAGAATGCGGCCTTCGTGAAGCTGACGTGAAACCGGCAGACGGTTACTTGATCCGATTCACAATCACACTACCGATGGAGTAACCGGCACCAAAGGAACAGATCACCCCTTTGGTATCTACCGGCAGGTCCGCGTTGTACTTGTGGAAAGCAATAATGGAACCGGCGGAGCTGGTATTGGCATAGTCGTCGAGAATGACCGGGGCTTCCTCACGGGTGGCCGGGCGACCCAGTACCCGCTTGGAGATCAGTTCATTCATGCTCAGGTTGGCCTGGTGCAGCCACATACGGCTCAAGGACTCCACCGCCACACCGGTATCGGACAGATGGGAGGAAATCTGCTCGGCTACCATCGGGCAGACTTCCTTGAATACCCGGCGCCCTTCCTGGCGGAACAACTTGTCGCGAGCCCCCACGCCGCTTTCGTCCGCACGGTTCAGGAACCCGAAATTGTTGCGGATATTGTTGGAGAATTTGGTCTGCAGGCGCGTGCCCAGCACTTCCCATTGGTTGGCGGAGGTAGCATCTTCCTTACGCTCCAGGATCACGGCGGTAGCCACATCACCAAAGATGAAGTGGCAGTCGCGATCTTCCCAGGCCAGGTGCCCGGAGCAGATTTCCGGATTCACCATCAGCACCCGACGGGCGCTGCCATTACGAATGGCGTCGACACCGGCCTGAATCCCGAACGTGGCGCTGGAGCAGGCTACGTTCATGTCATAACCCCAGCCATGATCCATGCCCAGGGCCGCCTGTACTTCCACGGCCATGGCCGGATACGGGCGCTGCATGTTGGAACAGGCCACCAATACCGCATCCAGGTCGTCGGCGGTCAGATTGGCATTCTCCAACGCCTGCTTTGCCGCTTTTACGGCAATTTCTGCCTGAATGGAGACTTCATCGTCAGATCGCTCGGCAATGTTCGGTGCCATTTTTTCCGGGTCGAGAATGCCGCTTTTATCGATCACAAAACGCTGTTTGATACCAGACGCCTTTTCGATAAAGGCGCTATCGGAGGGACCCAACGCCTCCACCTCGCCAGCCTCGATGGCCTGGGCATTTTTCTCATTGAAACGCTTTACGTATTCGTTGAAGGATTCCACCAGCTCGTCGTTGGTGATGGTCTGCTCCGGGGTCCACAGACCGGTGCCACTGATTACTACAGAATAGCTCACAAGCGAGTCCTCGCACTCGAGCGAGGCAAAGGGCCCCGCTCCACAAATGGGAATAATGGGTCGATTATCCGGATTCGGGGTGGCCAGCGCAAAGGGGGTGAGTAGATAGCTGTCAGGCTTTCTACAGGGCCACTGTAGGAGCGCCGCTTGAGGCGCGAACCGGGCGTAGCGTTTTGTTATGCCTGATATCGTCTCCCTACCCTTCCTCGCACGCGAGGTTCGCGCCTCAAGCGGCGCTCCTACAACGGCTTCGTAGAGAGGATCGCTGATCAGCAGAGTTCCCACTGCTTGTTGAGACGCTTGGCAGAGACCGGGACCCGGGTGCCTAGCTGTTGTGCAAAAAGGCTCACCCGATATTCCTGCAACATCCAGAAATACTCTTGTAGAGGCGCCGGCTGCTGCCACAGGGGCAGACCCGCAGCACGAGTGGCGTATTGCTTGTCACAGGCCTCCAGCTCTGCGGTTAGGGTGCGGTCCTTGCCAATCTGACCACCCAGTTTGTCCAGACGATGCCCGATGGCCTCCAGGTATCGGGGATACTCCATTAACCAGGGCCAGGGCACCTGCAACAGGAAGTCGTCACGGAACAGGTTGCCCAGTTGTTGCTTAAGGTCACGGTGGGCATGGGCCCAGGCCAGCGGGAAATTCTTTTCCAGCTTGCCCATCAGCTGCCGATAATCGGCGAACAGCTTGCCGAAAGCAGTCAATTGCTGGCCTGCCCAGGGCACGAAATCCCCCCGATGGGCATCCAGACGGGCCCGGAAGGCGGCCTCATCGCGTACCCGCTCGTCCAGCCGGAAATGCTCTGCCAGCAGACGCAGTACCGCATGATCCAGTGCCTGGCGGGCCATGGCGCCCTTCTCGCCCTTGAGCTTCTGGAAACCGGGCATCTGCGAGGCCTGTTTGCGCAGGTCCCGCAGCTGGACACTGAGCTTGAAGCCCAGCAGTCGCGCCGTGCCCCACCGATGGCTCCAGCGCGCGTCATCGGCATCATCCCGGTAGCGCAGCACCACCGCATCACCATCGCCTTCCAGCGCCGGATAGCGGCGAACCAGCATGCCCCCCAGATCCTGTTCCCTGGTTTCCGGCAAGGTGCCGAACAGCCATTCCTGGCCGCGCAGGGCCGGCTCCTCCGCCGCGGGTTCCGGCAGGTTACGGGTAACGCCATCCAGCTTGTCACGGACTTCGTCCAGGTGGCGTCCCTGGGCCAACACCTTGCGTTTGCCATCCACCCGGTCTACCACCTGGATGAACATGCGCAGATGATCTGGCAGCGTGGCATCCTGCCACTCTTCCCGCTCGATACGTACACCGGTCATGCGTTGCAGCTCCCGGGTCATGGCAGACAATAACGGCTCCTGCGGATTCAGGGTCTCCAGCAGCGCACTGACGAAATCCGGCACCGGTACAAAGTGACGCCGACGGGCCTTGGGCAACGCCCGGATCAGGGCTTCCAGTTTTTCCCGCAGCAACCCGGGCACCAGCCAGTCCAGGCGGGTATCCGGCACCTGATTGAGGACCGCCACGGGGACAATCAGGGTGACGCCGTCGCGCTCGCCGGTGGGGTCAAAGCTGTACTCCAGGGGCAGGCTGATGCCATCCAGGCGCAGCTGATCCGGGAACTGGTCGTTGCCCAGATCCGGGCTGCGCGAGAGCAGGAAATCCCGCGCCATCAGCAACGCAGCCTTCTGCTCCTGCGTGGCCTTTTTGTTATACCAGCTCATCAGCCCGGCCAGGCTGGTCACGTCCTGCGGCAACCGCTCATCGTAAAAGGCCACCCGGACCTCCTCATCCACCAGGATATCGCGCCGGCGCAGCTTGTGTTCCATCTCCTCCAGCGCTTCGAACTGCTCCCGGTTGGCCTTCACAAAGGGCGGTTCGCGGTGCAATTCTCCCATCACCAGTCCTTCCCGAATCATCAGCTCGCGGGCTTCCTGGGGATGGATGGGGGCATAGTTGACACGCCGACCAGTGGCCAGGATCAGGCCGAACAGGTTGACCTGCTCCTTGGCCATGGCACAGCCCCGTTTCTTCGACCAATGCGGCTCGAAATACTGGCGTTTGACCAGATGAGCGGCGGCGGCCTCCACCCATTCCGGCTCGACACGCGCTACGGTACGGGCAAACAGTCGGCTGGTTTCCACCTGCTCCGCCGCCATCAGCCAGCGGGCCTTGGTTTTCGACAGCGACGAGCCGGGCCAGATCAGGGGCTTGCGATTACGCGTGGACAGCCACTCGCCCTCATCGGTGCGCTGCATCACGTTGGCCAGCAGGCCGGGCAACAGGGCCTGATGCAAGGGCCCATAGGCTCCCTCTGCGAGCCCCTGCTCATTCATGGTCGGCGGGTTCAGCTCCCAACCCTGCTCTTTACACAGCAACAATAACTGGCGGTGGGTATCGCGCCATTCACGCATGCGGGTGGGCGACAGGAAGGTTTTCTTCAGCAGCTTCTCGTACTGGTTGCGGCTGAGTGCTTCGCGCTGGCTGTCCGCCCACTGCCACAGCTTCACGAAAAACAGGAAATCCGAGTCCTTGTCGGTGAACGGCTGGTGCGCCTGATCCGCTTGCTGTTGCTTGTCGTGAGGCCGCTCGCGGGGGTCCTGGGCGGCCAGGGCCGAGACAATGATCAGCGCCTCTCGCAGTACCTTCTGCTGTGCAGCGGCCACTAGTATCCGCCCGAGGGTAGGATCCAGCGGGAAGCGGGCCAGTTGTCGACCCAGGGGGGTCAGGGTTTGTTTCAGCGTCAACGCGCCCAACTCGTCCAGCAGCCGGTAACCGTCACGGATCAGTCGGCCGTCCGGCGGCTCGATAAAGGGAAAGTCTTCCACGCGACCAAGTTTCAGATCCGCCATCTGCAGAATCACCGCCGCCAGGTTTGTGCGCTGGATCTCCGGATCCGTAAACGCCGGCCGATTCAGGAAGTCGTCTTCGTCGTAAAGGCGAAAACAGATACCGGGCATGATGCGCCCGCTGCGCCCGGCCCGCTGGTTGGCGCTGGCCTGACTGACCGGCTCCACCGGCAACCGCTGTACCTTGGAGTGCACACTGTAGCGGCTGATGCGGGCGGTACCGGCATCAATCACATAGCGGATGCCCGGGACGGTGAGTGAGGTTTCCGCCACATTGGTGCTGAGAACCACCCGCCTGCCCCGATGAGAAGCAAAGATACGGTGCTGCTCGGCCTGACTCAGCCGCGCATAGAGAGGCAGGATTTCCGTGTCTCTCAGCTCGCACCGCTTCAGGTGATGATGCACATCGCGAATGTCCCGCTCGCCGGCCAAAAATACCAGTACATCCCGGGCCACGGGCAGGCCATCACGGCGCTCCTCGCGCTGAATCTCCTGCAGCACCTCTTCGATCTGCCGGGACAGTTCCTGACCTTCAGCAGGCGGGCGATAGCGCATTTCCACCGGGAAAGTCCGCCCGGATACTTCCAGCACTGGCGCATCACCGAAGTGATTGGCAAAGCGTTCATGGTCGATGGTGGCCGAGGTAATAATGAGCTTGAGATCGGGGCGCTTCGGCAACAGCTGCTTGAGATAGCCGAGCAGAAAATCGATATTCAGGCTGCGCTCGTGGGCCTCATCGATGATCAGGGTGTCGTAGTGGTTGAGAAAGCGATCCCGCTGGATCTCATTGAGCAGCATGCCATCGGTAAGTACCTTGATCAGGCTGGTCTCGCTGACTTGCTCGGAAAAGCGCACCTTGAAGCCCACGGTGCTGCCGAGAGGACTGTTCAGCTCTTCCGCTACGCGACTTGCCACCGCTCGTGCCGCCAGGCGCCGTGGCTGGGTGTGACCGATGGTGCCCTCGATGCCCCGCCCCAACTCCAGGCAGATCTTGGGTAGCTGGGTGGTCTTGCCGGAGCCGGTTTCCCCGGCGATCACCACCACCTGATGGTCGCGGATGGCGGTCTTGATCTCCTCGCGACTGGCAACTACCGGCAGGTCCGGCCAGTTTAGAACGGGCTGAGACGCCTGGCGTTTTTCCCGATTGGCAATGGAATCGGCAATAGCCGTGGATATCTTCTCCAGCGCCTTGTCATTGCGCTTGTCGGCAGGCAAGCGTGACAGACCATCAATCCGCTTTTTCAAACGAAAATGGTCCGCTCTGCGAACGTTATCAAGCTGGCTGTAAAGTGCTTTCAAAGACATGAAAAATTCAATCAACCATAAAACGTCGTAGGAGCGGCGCTCGAGCCGCGAATCGTACTTGGGAAACTCTCGCAAGCAGGTTCGCGGCTCGAGCGCCGCTCCTACAGTCAATGCACACTCCAGGGTTTCCGTTATTCACTATTAACTGTTAACTATTCATTGCCTTTCCAGTGCAGCCAGGCTTTACCCTTCTCGGTTAACCCGCCCTTGGCGATGGTCAAATAGGCAGTGCTGGGCTCGCTGGGCGCCACTTTTACCTTGAACTTCATCAGTTCGTCGCGGCGGAAAGCATGCACTTCCACGATTTCGCCGGGCAAAAAGTTGGCCATCAGGTTGTCGATATTGCTCTGGGTGGCCTGCAGGCCATCCACGGCGATAATCACATCGCCGGCGGACAGGCCTGCCGCCATGGCCGGGCCCTGCTCGAATGCCACGGCAATCTTGGCGCCCATCGAATCGCCGACCACCCGCACACCCAGATTGGCAATACCCTCTTTGCCCGGTTTCCCCCCGTTGTCGCCGTGACCGGCGGCACTGCGCCAGTTGAGCTCCACGCCCCGCTCGGCCAGCAGCTCTGCCAGGGGCAGATCCTCGGTGCTATAAAGCGCCCGCTCGAAAAAGTCGCTCATGTCGCAACCGGCCACTTCCTCGGCCAGGGATTGTATGCCCTGCTCCGGCACGCCTTCGCCGGTCTGCCCGTAACGGGCCCAGAGCAAACGCATGAGATCGTCCAGGGACTGCTTCTCACCGGTCAGGTTGCGCAGGGTCAGATCCAGCGCCAGCGCCACCAGGGAGCCCTTGGTGTAATAACTGACGATGGCATTGGGGGCATTTTCATCCTGCTTGTAGAAACGGGTCCAGGCGTCAAAACTGGATTCGGTGACGGTTTGCTTGTGACGGCCCTGGCCGCGATACACCCGGCTCAGGGTCTGCCCGAGCAACTCCAGATAGCTCTGCGGCGCAATCAGCCCGGTGCGAGTCAACGACAGGTCATCGTAGTAGCTGGTGATGCCCTCGAAGGCCCACAATAATTCCGTGTGCACTTCCTGAGACAGGTCGAACGGCGTAAACGCCGCCGGCTTGATCCGCTTGATATTCCAAGTATGGAAATATTCGTGGCTGCACAGGCCCAGATAATTGCGATAGCCATCGCGCACCTTGCCCGGCTCGTCGGTACGCTTGGGCAGGTCGTCGCGGGCACACATGAGGCTGGTGGAATTGCGATGTTCCAGGCCACCATAACCATTGCCGGTGACCAGGGTCATGAACAGATAGCGGTCCATGGGCGCCGGTTCGCCGAACATGCGGATGTGATGTTCGCAGATCGGTTTCAGGTCCCGGCATAGCCGCGCCATATCGGTCCTGTGACGACCCGCCATCACCACCCAGTGTGGTACGCCGCAGGCTTCAAACTGGGCATACTCAAACGGGCCCATTTCCACCGGATGGTCAATCAGGGCGTCATAGTTGTCTGCCCGGAAGCGGCCAAACGCCAGCTCCGAACCAGTCAGCCGCGGCAGCCCGGTGGCCAGGTGCCAGCCCAGATAGGCGGGGCCTTCCGGTGCCTCAATGTCCACTTCACAGGGCTGATCCTCGTGCCCCATGGGCGCCAGGCAGACACAGGTGCCATTGAAATAGCCGTGGGTGGTATCCAGATGGGCACCACGTACGGACAGGTCCCAGGCATAGACGTGATAATGCAGCTGCACCGGACCGTCGCAGGGCGGTACCTGCCAGGTTTGCTTGTCGATTTTCGCGACTGGCAGAGTCTCCCCCTGGCAACTGGCTTCCAGATACACCAGATGGCGGGCAAAATCACGGATCATGTAGCTTCCGGGAATCCAGGCCGGCAAGGTAAACGCCTGCCCTTCCGGGGTCGGGTTCGCCACGGTGAGCGTCACTTCAAAAAGATGAGCTTCAGGGCGCAGTGGGCGAATCCGGTATTCAATCATGGTCTCTCCTGGAAATCGGGCAGCGTACAACAGCGTCCGGCATGGTAGTTGCTGCATCACCCTGTTGCCATAGCTGTTATTATGCCATGGTCCGGAACAGGCTCAGGAAGCTTGGCCGGCTGGCTGCCGGCTGAGCATTTATCCTCGCCAGGGACGCCTTAATAACACAGGCACTAACCTGTCCACTGACCGCGCCGCCGGAGAATGTTATGAGCAAGCAGATGCGCTACCTGAACACGGGCGACGGCCATTCCACCGCTATCCACCACTGGCCCACGCAGGCAGCAACATCCAAAGGCATTGTGGTCTGGCTGCACGGCATGGCCGAGCATGGTGCCCGTTATGAGTCCCTGGCGAAAGTACTGAACGAGCAGGGCTGGCACCTGTATTGTCCGGATCATCGCGGGCATGGTCTGAGTGTCAGCGAGGCCTGCCCGAAAGGGCATTTCGGCGACGACAACGGCTGGGATTGTCTGGTTGAGGATGCCCTGGCAGTGATCGCCATGGCCCGAGAAACCCATCCAGGCCTGCCCTGCGTACTTGGCGGCCACAGCATGGGCTCTTTTATTGCCCTCGCAGCAGCCCAACGCAGCGGTGAGAATCTGTCGGGGCTGGTACTATGCGCCAGCGATTACCACCCTGCAGCCTACTACACCCTGATGGGCCTGCCGGTGAAGCTGACCCGTCGTCGTAATGGTAAGCGCGGGGTCAGTCCGCTGATTCGCAGAATGACCTTCGGGGCCTGGGCCAAACGAGTGCCGGACCCGAGTACCGAGTTCGACTGGCTGAGCAATGATCGCGATCAGGTACAGCGCTATCTGGACGACAACCTGTGTGGCTTCGATTGCACCACCGAGTCATGGTGTCAGCTGATTGAGGGGTTACGCCATATCCATAGCATCCCGCAGCTCGCAGAACTGCCCGGCGAGTTACCGGTTTTGCTGCTCGGCGGTGAACAGGACCCCATGAGCGATATGGGCAAGGGCATGATGGCTTTGGAGCAAGTACTGCATACCATGGAGCAGCCACTGACCGCCCACTTCTGGCCTGAAGGGCGCCATGAAATTCTCAACGATCATTGCCGGGACCAGGTATTGGATGCGATGAGCCAATGGCTTGAGCCTCTGGCACTGAAGGGCTGAAAAACGGCAAGCCCCCTCCTCCATCAGAATTATCTCCTGATGCATCCGCCTTGCGAGCAAGGCTCCAGCCATGGGTTTTGCTGCTATCTGCAAAAGTATCGGATAAAAAAACGGGAAGCCTAGACTTCCCGTTTTTTGTTGCGTTTATTACTGCGCCTCAGGGGGTAGGCCCAACACAGCTCTGGTGAACATTCAGATCACTGAGCAGACCCACTGTGGCCGACAGATCAATGCGCAACGCATCAAACGTTTCGGCGGTTTCCACAAACAGGAACTGTTGATCAAAGCCGCCAAGCGTCAGCAACTGCAGCCCCAGCAGGCCACCGCTACCTGTGGTATCCACCACCGTACCGTTATTGAGCAGGCTCACCGTCACCTGATCCAGTACGGTCAGATCCAGCAACTCGGAATCACTGCTGATAGTAAAGCCGGCACGGTTGCTGCCACTGAAGCTTTCACCACTGTCCACATTGAGGCGAGAGCCACCACTCAGAGCCCCTAACGTGACAAACATTTGTGCGGCTGTGGGCACCTGGTCGTCTACCACAAGCGCCGAATCCTGAACGCCGCAGAGGACACAGAGACCAAAGGCGCCACCGGACGCACTGGCAGTGGGAGCCAATAGCGGGTCCAGACCATTACCGGTAGCACCGCTGCAGGTGAACTCGGCGTCACAGACATCACCCTGGCCATCGCCATCCGCATCCGCCTGATCGGCGTTGGGGCTGTTCGGGCAGTTGTCCACGTCGTCGGCAACACCGTCATTATCGGCATCGTCGTCACAGGCATCACCAGCGCCATCGCCATCCGCGTCTGCCTGGTCCGGATTGGCAATTGCCGGGCAATTATCCGTTTCGTCGGAAACGCCATCGCCATCACTGTCGTTCACGGTGTCACAGGCATCGCCAATGCCATCACCGTCGATATCGGCCTGATCCGGGTTGGCAGTCAACGGACAGTTGTCCAGGCCATCCAGCACCAGATCATTGTCATCATCCGGATCACAGACATCACCGATACCATCACCATCGGAATCCACCTGGTCCGCATTGGCAATCAGTGGGCAATTGTCACTTGCGTCATCGACCCCATCACCGTCGAGGTCAACATCACAGCTGTCGCCGATGCCATCGCCATCCGCATCCGCCTGGTCTGGGTTACTGACGGTCGGGCAGTTATCAACACTGTCTTCCACGCCATCGTTGTCATCGTCGGTATCGCAGACATCACCGATGCCATCCAGGTCGGAATCCAGTTGAGTGGCATTGGGGTCATTGGGACAGTTATCCAGGGTATCTGGAACGGTGTCGTTATCATCGTCCGTATCACAGGCATCGCCCTGGCCGTCACCGTCATTGTCGGCCTGGTCCTCATTGGCAACATCCGGACAGTTGTCCACATCGTCCGCCACGCCATCGCCATCACTGTCAGTCAGCGGGTCACAGGCATCGCCGATACCATCGCCATCCGCATCCGCCTGGTCCGGGTTGCTGACCGCAGGACAGTTGTCGATGCCATCATCCACCCCATCACCATCGGTATCCGTATTGCTGTCGCAGGCGTCGCCGACACCATCACCGTCTGCATCCGCCTGGTCGGTGTTGGCTGTCAGCGGGCAGTTATCGACCGCGTCCAGCACCAGGTCATTGTCATCATCCGGGTCACACCCGTCGCCCAGACCATCGCCATCGGAGTCCAGCTGGTCAGGGTTGGCAATCAACGGGCAGTTATCGCTCAGGTCATCAACACTGTCACCGTCCAGATCAAGATCACAGCTGTCACCAATGCCATCACCATCACTGTCAGCCTGATCCGGATTGCTTACCGTGGGGCAATTATCGGCGCCATCGTCAACGCCATCGCCGTCATCGTCGCTGTCACAGGCATCACCCTGCCCGTCCAGATCGGTATCCAGTTGGGTTGAATTTGCGGTAAGTGGGCAGTTATCGAGCGCATCGGCTACACCATCGCCATCGGTGTCGTCATCACAGGCATCACCGGTACCGTCGCCATCCAGATCTTCCTGGCCGGCGTTGGCCACTGCCGGGCAGTTATCCGCATCATCGTCGATACCATCACCGTCGCTATCGGTGTTACCGGTATCGCAGGCATCACCAATACCATCACCGTCGCTGTCGGCTTGATCCGGGTTACTGGTCAGCGGGCAGTTGTCCGTGCTGTCGTTGACGCCATCACCGTCGTCATCGGCATCGCAGACATCACCAAGACCGTCGCTGTCGGTATCAGTCTGGTCCACATTGGCGGTATTCGGGCAGTTATCCATATCATCACTGATACCGTCCCCGTCGCTGTCGATGTCACAGGCGTCACCAATGCCATTGCCGTCCGTATCGGTCTGATCGGGGTTGCTGGTCAGCGGGCAGTTATCTGTGCTGTCCTCCACCCCATCATTGTCATCATCGCTGTCACAGGCATCACCAGTACCATCGCTGTCGGTGTCCGTCTGACCAGGGTTGGCTGTAGCAGGACAATTGTCCACGCCGTCATCCACGCCGTCGCCATCGGTGTCGGTGTCCATGTCACAGGCATCACCCACACCATCGCCATCCGTATCGGTCTGGTCCGTATTTGCCACGGCCGGGCAGTTATCGTTGCTGTTGAGAATAGTATCTCCGTCAGCATCGTTATCGCAGGCATCACCCAGACCATCGCCGTCCGCATCGGCCTGGCCCGGATTACTTACAGATGGGCAATTGTCGCGATTGTCAGGAACATTATCGCCATCCTGATCAGCGTCACGATTAACCGGGGGTTGCGAGCGAGAACCATCTCCATCTGCACCACAACCCGACAACCCCAGGCTGCCAACCAGCAGAACAACGGGTACCAACCAAGCTATATGAAATCGTCCCTGACTCTTCATGCCACTACTCCCTAGACAGTACTTACTTCTTCACAGGTTACTCTTGAGTGTGAAGATTCCGACAAACCCACTGTTGAGATTGTGTTGTCTTTTAGAAAGGGAATAAAGTTACAGACTGTTCTTTTACAGTTGGTGGGACAGCAGTTGAAAATTTCCCGATCAGCGGTATGAATTTTTCATAAAAAAAGCGCGCCAGAAAATTGGCACGCTTTTCCCAATAACCTTGATGAATTTGACTGAGAATTATTTGAAAAGGTTGTTCTTGATGTCCTTCAACCCTTCCAGGGTACTATCCCAAGTTTTTTCCACACTGGCCTTCACATCTTCCCAGCGGGCATTGCTGTCATTACGGACTTCATCCAGTCGCGCCGCCAGTTCCTTACGTTTTTCTTTCAGTTCCAGCTTACGGCTTTCCCACTTGTGACGAACATCTTCACTGGCCTGGTCCGCCTTGACTTGCAACTGGTCGAATTCATTATCCAGTTCGTTCAGCTTACCTTTAATCTTTTCGATGAAAGCATTGCGATCCATCACAATCTCCTTTCAATGAATGGGTACCCCTTATCATGGGGCTGCCAAGACACTTTTCCATGGCGACTTTGTAAAATATCCATTTACAGAGTTTTCAGCATGGGCTGCACAAACGGTTAGCCCTCTTCTTCCTCCAGCGCCGACACATAGCCCAGATAACGATTCTTGATCTGCCGGACATATTTCACCGGCTCGGCCCCGCGCACATAGCCGTAGCGAGCCTGACGGGCGTACTCCGGCCGGGAAAGTAACAGCATGGCCTCTTCCACGTTGCCGAACCATTTATCCGGATCCTTGCCCAGACGTTCCGCCAAACGGCGTGCGTCTTCCACATGGCCGTGCCCGGCATTGTAGGCAGCCAGAGTAAAATACAGCTTCTCCGCCAGGTCCAGACGTGCCGGGAAACGCTGTTCCAGCCAGTCCATATAGGCCACACCTGCCGCCACTCCGTTCTCTGGTCGAGTCAGGTTGCTATACCCGAGTTGCCGCCCGGTACGCGGCATCACTTGTAACAAGCCCTGCGCCCCAGCAAACGAGCGCGCCTTGGGATTGAACCGGCTTTCCTGGTACATCTGCGAGGTAATCAGACGCCAATCCAGCCCATATTTAAGGGCTTCGCTTTTTACCAACTCGTCGTAGGGAGAAATCGCTTTCCCCGAGCCAACGCGATAGGCCTCGTGGGTATTGATGGTTTTTTTCTCGCGGAAGTAGCGGTTATAGGTGATGTTGTAGTTCAGGCCGCGGTAATGGCGGGCGATGTAGCTATTAAGCTGCTCTTCCAGCGCCTGCTGTTCAGGGCGCAGCCCCCAGCCAATTTCCTTTGCGGGTTCGAATTCAAACAACACCGCAATATCTTCACGATAGGTGGACTCCATGGCGGCCAGATGACTATCGGCCATGGTCAGATCATATTCGCCATTGGCGACAGCATTAATCAGCATCTCGGTGCTGGCGCCCGGCACCTCCTGAACGATAAAGGGAAAATCACTCTCTCGGAGTTTCTGCAGGGTATCGTAATAGGCGGTTTCAGGGTTGACGGCTACGGTACGGCCGGCCAACTGGCCAATGTTTTCCAGCGGCGCTTCATCGGAACGGCCGATCAATTGCTCGTTTACTTCCAAATAACGATCGCTGAACATCCAACCTTGTTTCTGGCGATCCTCGGTAATGGTCATAGAGGCCGCAATGACATCTCCCTCCCCGGCCTGTAACGCCGCGAACATGGCTGAAGGGCTGTCACGGACAACGACACTCACTCTCAGTCGATGCTTCTTGGCAAAATCGTTGATCAAGTCGTAATCGAACCCCATCAACTCACCACGCCACATGAAATAACTGGCGGGATTGTTGGAGGTAATGACTCGCAGAACGCCCTGCTCCTTGATCGCCGCCCAGTCACGCTTTTCCTGTTCTTTGACAGAAGACATAACCCGCTCACTGGTTATGTACTGGTTGATGCGATCCAGCAGCTGGGTACTGTCCTGCCTGACTGCCCAGGCAATGCGCCGTTTCCGGTTCACCACCGGGCCGATAGCTACCTCGCCATCAGGGCTGATAAGGACATCCAGCATGTTGCTGTCGATAATGGTGGCAGCCAATTCCCCGGATTCCACTCCCTCAACCAGTTCTTCGTCGGAAAGATTAGCATCCAGAATGTCCACCGAAATGTTGTCATGCCGGCGGGCCAGTTTTTCTGCGGTTTCCTGGTAAGAGGTCCCTTCCGGGACCGAAATAGTCAGGTTTTTCAGCTTGGTCAGAGTCAGGTCTGCCTTCTCTGTAGGCACAACCAGCTTCTCCTGCACTGCATTTACCGGGGTTGAGAATGCCAGGGTTTTCTGTCGGTCTTTGGTCACCGAATAGTTCGTCACGATAACGTCGGCAGCACCCGCATTAATGAGTGCACCCAGCTCCGCAAAACTTTCCGCGTAGACCCAGCGGGGCTGCAACCCCAGGTGCCTGACAAAAGCCTCGGCCTGGGCCTGATATTCTCTGGCAGGAACACCCTCCCGGGGCAGGCCGGAGGGCTCATCGAAACGGGGAGCCAGCAGGCGGATATAGCCTCGCTCTTGCAAGGCAGGCAAATCGCCGGTTTCTTCATAGTTGTTGAAGGTGCTGACGACTTCGCCGACCCCTGGCTCCTTGTCGCAACCTGCCAACAGGGATACCAACAGACACACTGTCAGAAAAATACGGCTTCGCATGATGCCCCCTTACTGCACTGATTATCATTCTTGAGGCCAGAAAGGCTCTTATAGACAGAGTAACGATTCAGGACGAATCAGGCGATTATTTTGTCACGGTGGCATCACCACCTAATAGGGGAGCATGAATTCAACAACACCAGACCAATAAAAAAGGGGCCCGAAGGCCCCTTAGATATAGAGTCCGAAGACTCAGAGTTGCTGTACACAGGTATCATGCACACGCACTTCGCTATCTGCAGAAACCAGGCCGCCAAATTCCAGCGCTACAGCATCAAACGCAGTGGCATCCGCATCCACTTCAGCACCAATAAAGGTCTGTTCAGGACCGCCCAGCAGGCCAGCCGCATCCAGAGCCAGCAAGCCCCCACCAACAGTGAAACTGTCGACTTCAACACCGTCGTCGTAAAGGCGCAAGGTCAGGAAGTCACCGAGCACACCCAGGTCCAGCAGGCCGGTATTCGGGTTACTGGTCACGAAACCGATGTTCACCATGCCAGTGAAGTTGGTATTGGCGTTCTCGGTAACAGTCAACCGGGTACCGCCCGCCACATTCAAGGCCAGGTTCATTTCAGCGAAAGTGCCATTCATTTCATCCAATACCAATTCCGGAGAGACCACTCCGCAACCGACACATACACCGAAGGTTTCACCGGTAGCACCGAAATTGGCGGCAGTGAGAGGCTCGAACGGACCACCAGCGGTACAGGTGAAGCCATCCACATCGCACACATCGCCGGTGCCGTCTTCATCCGCATCCGCCTGATCAGCATTGGCAGTGTTGGGGCAGTTATCGCACACGTCACCGACGCCATCCGCATCAACATCTGCCTGATCCGGGTTCGGGGTTACCGGGCAGTTGTCATCGTCGTTGGGAATGCCATCGCCATCGTCGTCGTCTTCGCAGACATCACCGATGGTGTTGGCATCAGCGTCTTCCTGACCCGGATTCGCTACCAGCGGGCAGTTATCACAGACATCACCCACGCCATCGCCATCACCGTCTTCCTGACCGGGATTCGGAGTTATCGGACAGTTATCGGTGTCATCGGGAATGCCATCACCGTCTTCATCATCGGTACAGGCGTCACCAATACCGTCACCATTGCTGTCGAGCTGATCGACGTTCGGTACCAACGGGCAATTGTCGGTGTCGTCAGGGATACCATCCCCATCTGTGTCATCTTCACAGGCGTCGCCGATGCCATCGCCATCGATGTCACTCTGACCGGCATTGGGCACGGTAGGACAGTTGTCTTCGTCATCAGGGATGCCGTCGTTATCCTGATCGGAAATCCGTGACCCCGGATTGTTTCCATTAATGCTATCGCCTTCCGCTTCACAGCCCATCAGGGCAAGGCCCAGAGTGGCTGCGAGCAGCATGGCGAACAAGGTCTTCATATATGTGCTCATTGTTCGTCTCCTACTGCTCAGTGACGCGGAATTCTACGCGACGGTTCATGGCACGACCGGACTGATTTTCGTTGCTGGCGATCGGTTCCAATTCACCGTAACCGCGAGCGGTCAGGCGGTTGGCATCAATACCCTGATCAATCAGATACTGGCGTACGGATTTGGCGCGCTGGTCAGACAGATTCTCGTTGTAAGACGCTGAACCAGTGCTGTCAGTATGGCCGGCAATCTCAACATTGAAGTCTTGCTGGGCCTGCAATGCCTTAGCTACCCGATTCAAGGAAGGGCCCGAGCTTGCAGTAATTTCCGCAGAGTTCAGTTCAAAGTTGATGTTGTTGAACGTGATGGTCTGATTCATGATCATACAACCATCGGAGTCGACCTTGGCGCCCTGAATGGTATCCGGACACTTGTCCCGGTCATCCGGCACACCATCACCGTCGGTGTCCACAAAGGGCTTCTCGACAATTTTTTCCACTTCGCGGGTTTCGTAGACGATTTTCTCGACTTCAACCACCTTGGTGACACCCAGAGGAATTTCCAGGCCCAGGGAGAAACGCCAGTCGTTGAAACCGCCCTCGTCCTCGGAAAGGCTGCCCGAAACCCCATCAAAATCGTCATACATGTAACGGGCTTCAGCACGCAATTTCAGGCCGTTATCGAAAATCGGGCCGGTAACTGCGCCAATGCCCACATTGGCATGCAAGTCGGTACCGTCATCATCATCCGGAACCACGTCGTTGTAGATGGCACCGATGTTGGCAAGCACAAAAGGGGTAAAGCTTTCACGGTCGCCAAAGGCATAGGCGATACCGGTGCTCAATGCATACTGATAAAAATCCGTGCCACCCTCGACATCAGTATCGAGACCATAGGTAGCACCTTCAGTCTCCCACCACCAATGTTCAGACAACTCTCGGCCATAAATAAGGCTCGCACCTATGCCGTTACGAGAAATTTCCCGGTCTTCATCAAGAACCAGGTAGCTTGCCATCGGCGCCAGGTACTGACGAGTAGAGTCATCTGCCTTGTTTTCTGCCCACGCCTGGTTTGCCACGGCGACAGAAAATGCAAGAGCTGAGAGTCGAATGCATCCTTTCATGATTACCCCCCTCGGGTATGATTGATCTGTGCAATTATTGAAATAGGATTCGGTGCGCTTTAAAACCACGAACGAGTGCCGTTACGTTGCTTTAATGTTGCCGGATAGTTGCTGACACCCTATTTTGTTTCTGAGCGTATCCTTTCGTATCAAAACGAGGGAAATGGCGCCGTTTCAAGGGTTATATTTCACAATCAACCCATATATGGCACGATAGTACAAATTCTCTGGAACACCATTTCCCATGCGAACATTGCGCACCCGCTATCTACTGCCATTACTCTTGTTTGCCGGCATTCTCGTTGGCCTGCTGCACACGGCCTGGCCCTTCCTGTTTTACCCCCGGCAGGACCTGTCTTTCTCATTCCCTGTACAACCGATAACAGCGGATGACTCAACAGCAAAAGCAGGTATCGCTGAACGGGACATTACGCCGCCCGCCGGCATACCCAAGTTCGGTTATTCCGCCTGGGCAAAGAATGCAGACGGCTTTCGCACCCGGCTGAAGGCCAGGGCGTTCTACCTGAAAGGCCCCGGCCAGACCCCGCTTGCTATCGTACAACTGGATCTTGGCAGCGGTTCGCTGGTGCTACGCCACCGGGTAGCAGAACTGATCGCCGATCATACCGATGTGCCCGTCCATGCCGTGACCCTGCTGGTTACCCACACCCACTCGGGTCCCGGCCAGTATCTGGGCAGCGATTTCTACAATGTTTTCGGCAGTAACCGGCCGGGCTTCGACCCGGCCCTGTTCGAGTTTCTCAGCCAACGTATTGCCGATGCCGTCATCGATGCTTATGAATCCCGGCGCGAGGCGCGCTTTGCCGTGGGTCAGAGCGACCTGTTTGGCGTTACCCGCAACCGCTCCATCGCGGCCTGGGCCAATAATTTCCCTGAGCAGGATCTCTCAAACGCGGACCCCGTGCAGGCGGTGAACCCCACCATGACCCTGCTGCGCATTGACCTGCGCCAGGGCAGCAGCTTCGAACCTGCCGGCGCGCTCAGCCTCTACTCCATCCACGGCACGGCCATCCCCCCCTTTACCCGCCCCTACCATGCGGATGTCTGGCACTGGATCAGTGAGCAACTGGAAAGCGAACTGGCCAGCGATTACCCCCAATTCATCCACGGCCCCGCCCAGGCAACCCATGCGGATAACAACCCGGCCTGGAAAGAGGACCTGCGCGGCGACCGTGAAGCTGAACGTATCGGCAAGGCACTGGGCAAACATGCCTCACAGCTTTTCCATTCCCTGGAAAGTCAGCTCACGGACACCCTCAGCACCGCCGTCGCCAGCCGCCAGCTTGACCTGCTCGACGATATTGATACCGGCCGCTTCGGCCTTTGCGAACGGGCCATCGCCGGTGCCGCCGTCGCCGGCGCCGCCAACGGCGACGAAGTCTTCCCGATTTCCTATCTCCCGTTTCTGAAGGAAGACTGGCCCCGCCGGGTCTTTACCGACAACTGCCAGGGCGTGAAGCAGTGGATGCTGTCCAAACTGCAGCTGTTGCTACCGGCCGAGCGCTTTCCCCACCAGGCCCTGTTCCAGATTGTGCGCATCAACGACCTGGTACTGGTTCCCCTGCCCTGGGAAATCACCCTGGAAAGCGGCAACAGACTCCGCCAGGCGGTGGCGAGCACCCTGCCCGAAGGCAGCGCCTGGAAGGTAGAAATTTCCAGTCTGGCCAATGGCTACTTCGGCTATGCCGTTACCCCGGAAGAATATGCGCTCCAGTACTACGAGGGCGGCCACACTCTTTATGGTCCACATACCCTGGATTTCCTGATTCAGCAGAGCGAGAGGCTGAGCCGGGATCTTCTACAACAAGGCGACATCAACGACATCCCTTCCCAGCAGACCTTTTCCCTGCTCAGCCGACAATACTTTCCTGACTCGCTGGCACTTCCGGGCACAAAGCGCTGGTTAAGCGAGCCAACGCGTCATGACGGTAACGCCTCCACCGGCCCTTACTGGAGCCTGCTACTGGAAGCGGAACCCGTGGATCAACTGGCACTGGATCGCCCTCTACTGGCGGTTCACTGCGACGATAAAGTGATCAGCGATGACAGCGCCGAGTTACAGTTGTTGCATCAGCAAGACACTGAGAAAGGGCACGGTCGTTATGAGGTGCGCTGGTACCCCGCCACCCCCTCTCCTTCCGGGGCCTGCCGTTTTTCCGTTAGCGCCAATCAGCCGCAAGCAGTGTTGTCCGCCCCTCTGCCATAGTCCGCCCAGCAAACAGCGCTGAATCTCCGAGGCCACTCAGTGCTGTGCTGACCCTGTCACAACCACAGAAGAGGTATGGACGTTAACGGATGAGCCTTGCCAATGGCGCTGCTACACTGGAGTCGTGCTACAAGGCACCGCTTTTTTTTCTCCCGGAGATCCGTCATGCGCCCGCTGTTCCGCTTTCTGCTGCCTGCCCTGCTCGTTGCCGGCTGTGCCAGCACCACCCAGGTTACAACTCGCTTCACCGCTGAAGGGAGCCATCCTCCGCGGGAGACATTGCTACTGGTGGCCCACACCCCGGAAGGCGGCACCCGTGAAACCTGGGAACTGACCTGCAAGGAAATATTTTCAAGTAGTTCGTTGACCATTTTGCTCAGCCACCAGGAATTGCCGTTATGGTACGAAGGCGGAAAAAACCGCATCCTCGACTGGGCGCAAAGCAATGATGTGCAACGGATTCTGGTGGTGGAACTGACCCATCTGTTGATTGATGCAGCGGCACCACCGACAGGAGGCAATCGCCTCAACCCCATGGACCAGTCCGCCGGTGAAATGACACCGACCTGGCAAGTGGGGATTGGCGGCGAGCTGGCCCGGGAAGCAGTTCCCGAGGCACTGCGTCAACACGGTGCGGAGCTGATCAATGCTGACGGCAAGCCCCTGTGGACCGGTATTGCCACCACACACGAAGCCAGTAACACCGTTGCCATTGCCAAGAGCCAATGTACGGCTCTGCGCAACACACTCAAAGAGCACGCTCTGATACCCTGACAACGGAAAGCAAAGACTATGACTGGCCCACTGAACGGACTGACCTTTATCGAACTGGCCGGCATCGGCCCCGGCCCCTTCTGCGGCATGATGCTCGCTGACATGGGCGCCACCGTGATCCGCATTGATCGCCCCGGCGGCAACCCCCACGCCGCCATCGGCCATAGCGTTCTGTTCCGCAATCGACAGAACCTGGCACTGGACCTGAAAAGCCCGGAAGGCATCGAGACCGTCCTCAAGCTCTGTGAAACCGCCGACGGCCTGTTCGAAGGCTTTCGCCCGGGCGTAACCGAGCGCCTGGGTATCGGCCCAGAGCAGTGCCTGGCCCGCAATCCAAAACTGGTATACGGCCGCATGACCGGTTGGGGCCAGACGGGTCCGCTGGCCAAAGCGGCCGGTCACGACATGAATTACATCTCACTGTCCGGTGCCCTCCATGCCATGGGCCGTCAGGGGGAAAAGCCCGCCATTCCGCTGAACCTGGTGGGTGATTTCGGCGGCGGCGGCATGATGCTCGCCTTCGGCATGGTCTGTGCCGCCCTGGAAGCCCAGCGCTCCGGCGAAGGCCAGGTGGTCGACAGCTCCATGGTGGAAGGCTCCGCCGCCCTCATGGCCATGTTCTATGGCCTCAAGGCCCAGGGCATGTTCACCGAAAATCGCGGCACTCACATGCTCGATTCCGGCGCCCACTTTTATGAGATCTACGAAACCGCAGATGGCAAATATGTCTCCATCGGTAGTATCGAACCACAGTTCTACGCCGAACTGTGCCGCATCGCAGAATTACCCGCCGAGGACTTTGGCCAGCAGATGAACCCGGCCATGTGGCCGGAACTGAAACAAAAACTGGCGGCGGTCATCAAACAGAAGAGCCGTGATGAATGGACTGCGTTGATGGAAGGTACCGACGTGTGCTTTGCACCGGTATTGGGCCTTGAAGAAGCGCCTTCACACCCGCATAACGTGGCAAGAGGTTCCTTTGTCACAGTCGGCAACACGGTACAGCCGGCACCGACACCACGCTTCTCGCGCAGCGCCGCCGGCGATATCAAAGCCGCAGCCAGCGCCGGGGCCGACAGCCAGGCGGTACTGCGTCAGGCCGGTTTCAGTGACGAACAGATCGACACATTGATCAGCAGTGGCGCAGTGAAGCAAGACTGACCTGAGCCACTGTTGGAGCCTTGCTCGCAAGGCGAAGGGGTTGGTCAAGTTGCGTGCAACCTGAAACCTTCGCTTTGCGAGCAAAGCTCCAACAACACCTTTTTCAGGCCAGCAGAGCCCCCGGCCACAAGCCGGGGCATTCTGACTAGCGGAGGACACCATGAGTGCAGTGATACCCGGAACATCCCTGGCCATTCATCCGGAACGTTTCCCCGATCCGGTAGACGACCTGCCAACTGACGGCACCCAGAAAGCCCTACTGGCGGGGGGCTGTTTCTGGTGCGTGGAAGCGGTCTACCTCAATCTGGATGGCGTACTGGCAGTCACCTCCGGTTATGCCGGTGGTCATGCCGCCCGTGCCAATTATGAGGCGGTCTGCACCGGCACCACCGGCCATGCGGAGGTGGTGGAAATCGAGTACGACAGCCAGGTAATCAGCTACGGACAGCTGCTCAAGGTATTCTTCTCCGTGGCCCACGACCCCACCCAGAAAGACCGCCAGGGCAACGACCGGGGTACCCAGTACCGGTCCGCCATTTTCTATCAGAGCCCGGAGGAAAAAGCGGTCGCCGAAGCCTATATTCGTCAGCTGGACAACGCCGGCGCCTTTACCGCGCCTATCGTGACCACGCTGGAACCGCTGGAGACATTCTATCGCGGCGAGGATTACCACCAGAACTTTGCCAACCACAACCCTAACCAGGGTTATATCGTTCACGTGGCCAGGCCCAAGGTGGAAAAACTCATCCACGCCTTTCCCGATCTGCTCAAAGGGGATACGCAATGAACGCAGCCCACTCCGCCAGCGGCCATGATCTCACGCCGCTCAGCGACGCCGAGAAACAGCAACGAGCAGAGCACCTCACCGACGAGGAAAAGCGCATCCTGCTCAATCAGGGAACCGAGCCGCCCTTCTGCGGCGGCTTGCTGGACAACAAGGAAGACGGTGCTTACCACTGCAAATTGTGCGACCTGCCACTCTTTGCCGCCAACGCCAAATTCGAATCCGGCACCGGCTGGCCCAGCTTCTACCAGCCCTTTGACCCGGAGCATATCCGCGAACTACGCGACACTAGCCACGGAATGACCCGAGTGGAAATCCGCTGCGCCCGCTGTGACGGCCACCTGGGCCACGTATTCCCCGATGGCCCGCCCCCGACGGGACTGCGCTATTGCCTGAATTCAGCGTCGATGGTGTTCAAGGCCAGCACCTGAACTACCCGTTACATCGTAGGAGCGGCGCTCTCTGTACTCCGCGAGTATGAGCCGCGAACCGTACTTGGCACGGCTTATCGCAAGTAATTTCACGGCTCATACTCGCGGAGTACAGAGAGCGCCGCTCCTACAGTGCCCCCCTGTGGTTCAGATGCCGTTATGCCTGTCGTGCAAATCCCGGCACCACAGCACCCCTGACTTGACCGCAGCGTACAGCGGCAGTTTCTGTCATTGCCTCCCGCAACACCCTGTATACCATCGGAAGTGACCCCCAAGTCACGACAACCTGGCCGCTGCCAGAGCAATGGAAATCACAGGAGGCACCATGAACGCCGCGATCCCTGCCCCGCGCCGCGAGGAAAGCGCCGAACAGCGCTGGAACCGCTTTTCCGTCCTCAAGACCGGTGACGATTACCTGGCCAGCCTGCGCAACCGCGGCACACGCCTGTTCCTGTTTGGTGAGCTGATTGATGAGCCCGCCGACCACCCGATCATCAAGCCCAGCATCAACGCCCTGCGCGCCAGTTATGACCTGGCCATCGACGATCCGGAACTGGCCACGGCCTGGTCCCCGCTGATCGACGCCCAGGTAAATCGTTTCCTGCACATCGTGGAATCTCCCGGCGATCTGGTAATGAAGAACAAGATGCAGCGCCGCATGGGCCAGATCACCGGCACCTGCTTCCAGCGATGCACTGGGCTGGACACTATCAGTGTGCTGCACTCCGTGACCTACGAGATCGACGAGAAGCACGGCACCAATTACCACCAGCGTTATCTGGACTTCCTCAAGGAAGCCCAGCGCAAGAACATCCTCATCGCCGCCGGCATGACCGACCCGAAAGGCGATCGCAGCAAGCGTCCTTCCGAGCAGGCTGATCCTGACATGTTCATGCGTGTCACCCGTCGCACCGACAAGGGCATCTACGTGAAAGGCGTGAAGGCCCACATGACCGGCGGCTGGAACCAGCACTGGATCTGTGTGCTGCCCACCATGAACCTGAGCGAAGCTGACAAGGATTATGCCGTCGTTGGCATGATCCCTGGTGACGCCGAGGGCATCACCTATATCTACGGCCGCCAGAGTTGTGACACCCGCGCCATGGAACCCGGCGACATCGACCAGGGCAACGCCCAGTATGGTGGCCAGGAAGTGCTGGTGTACTTCGATGACGTCTTCATCCCCAACGAGCATGTCTTCATGGATGGCCAATACCAATTCGCCCAGGAACTGGTAACCCGCTTCACCGCCTACCACCGAGCCAGCTACGTGTGTAAAACCGGACTGGGCGATGTACTGGTGGGAGCCGCCGCGTCAATCGTGGAATACAACGGCCTGGAAAAAGTCAGTCACCTGCGTGACAAGCTGGTAGAGATGACTCACCTGAACGAGACTATATACTCCTCCGGTATTGCCAGTTCCCATGAAGCCAAGAAAATGCCCAGCGGCATATTCATGAACGACACCATGCTGGCCAACGTCTGCAAACATAACGTCACCCGCTTTCCCTATGAGATCTCCCGTCTCGCCCAGGATATCGCCGGCGGCATCATGGTGACCATGCCCAGCGAGCAGGATCTGGATAACGAAGAAGCCGGCGACATCATCCGTCGCTTCCTGAAAGGCCGAGACGATATCCCCACCGAGGACCGCATGCGTATCCTGCGCCTCATCGAGAACATGACCCTGGGCCGCAACGCGGTGGGTTACCTCACTGAATCCATGCACGGTGCCGGCAGCCCCCAGGCCCAGCGTATCCAGATCCTGCGCGGCATGGATGTGGAAACCAAAAAATGGCATGCCCGCAAACTGGCCGGCATCAAGCAGGTTTCTTGACGCCAAGACTTGCCAGCCCGGGGCGTCCTGCTAAACTAGCGCCGCCCTGAGTACTGGGCATGCCGGGATAGCTCAGTCGGTAGAGCAACTGATTCGTAATCAGTAGGTCCGCGGTTCGATTCCGCGTTCCGGCACCATTTTTTTATTTATTTTCAACGGCTTACAACGACCACTCCTCCAGGTCGCTCCCCATCAATCACTTGTGCTACATCAGTGCTACATTCCCAAGCATTAGTGTAATTGAGCATCGGTGCTTTTTTTTGCAAGATGCTTCCTTCATCTAAAAAGAAGGGGCCTACTTCCCCCTCCATGCAATCAACCAGCTGTAACTTATAGAGCCCTCCCCTTTCGAGGTCAGGCATGTCAATCATGCATGCCCCAAAGAAAAACAAGGAAAGCACCACGTGACGCCAGAACAATTTATAGATCGCTGGAAGGATAATTCCCTATCGGAAAAAGGGGGGGCTCAAGGCCATTTTGAGGACCTGTGCCAACTTCTCGACGTACCGCCCCCTCGCGAATATGGTGAGTATTGCTACGAGCAAGACCTACAAAAAATGCACGGCGGCATCGGTTTTGCTGACGTCTGGAAGCGGGGATGCTTCGCTTGGGAGAACAAGGGACCGGATAAGGATCTTGGCCCCGCCCTAATGCAGTTAAAGAACTACTCTGGAGCCCTGGATAACCCGCCAGTTCTTGTTGTCTGTAATCGGGAACGCATCGAGATACATCCCTGCTTCACCGGCTACCCCAGCACACCCACGACTATTTTTTTAGAGGACATTGGAACGCCTGAAAATCTCCAAACTCTGCGCTGGCTGTTCTCAAAGGAAGACGTCATTCGACTCCGGCCGCTCAAGTCCAATGCAGCCATCACTCAAGAGGCAGCTGGGGAGTTTGCCAAGATTGCATTTTCTATGCGTCAGCGAGGACTGGATAGCCAACAAGTCGCACATTTTCTGATTCAGTGCATCTTTTGTATGTATGCGGAAGATGAGGCAATCCTGCATCAGGGACCAACTGATAACCCCGGCATCTTCACCGCAATCTTGAAAAGTGCGATTGGCGACCCCAGCCGAGCCAATAACCGCATCACCCGCCTTTTCCAAGCTATGCAAGGCGGTGGGGTCTACGGTAATGACGATATTGCCTGGTTCAACGGTGGCCTGTTCAACACCATTGATGTGCCTGACCTGCTCCCCGAGGAAATCATTATCCTGCGAGACGCAGCGGAGCAAATGGACTGGCGAGCTATCGACCCCACCATCTTTGGCACCTTGTTTGAGCGAGGCCTAGATCCGTCTGCAAGGGCTCCATTGGGTGCTCATTACACCGATGTGGAAACCATCCAGAAACTAATCCACCCCCTGATCGTCGAACCGCTCCAGTCAGAATGGGAGGCCGTTAAGCCTCTTATCCATAAGGCTCAAGGCAAAGGGATAAAGACCGCAGCCCATAAGAAGGCCGTGGCCGCCTACCAAGGCTACTTGGAGCGACTGCGAAATTTTCGGGTTCTCGACCCCGCCTGTGGCTCAGGCAACTTCCTTTACCTCTCTATGCACGCCCTCAAGGATTTAGAGCATGCGGCCCAAACCGATGCAGAAATCATGGGCCTAGGCCGACAGATTAGCATTGAGACCGGACCGGTCAATATCTTGGGTATGGAGATAAATGAGTATGCCGCTGAACTGGCTCGTGTAACGGTTTGGATTGGTGATATTCAGTGGAGCCAGAAGAATGGCCGACAAATTGCTACGAATCCAATCCTTAGATCACTGGATGGGATTCAGCACAGAGATGCATTAGTGAACGAAGATGGCTCTCAGACGATATGGCCATCAGCAGAAGTTATCGTCGGAAATCCACCCTTTCTTGGTGATAAGAAGATGAAGGGTGAGCTTGGCAAAGATTACGTGGAGCTCATAAGAAGTGTTTACAAAAAGGAAGTCCCTGGCGGAGCTGACCTTGTTTGTTTTTGGTTTCCTAAGGCTAAGAAAGCAATCATAGAAGGGCATTCATCGAGAGCAGGATTTGTTGCAACTAATAGCGTTCGTGGCGGTGCAAATCGGAGAGTTCTAGACGATATAACAAGCAACCTTGCCATATATAACGCTTGGGACGATGTACCCTGGATAAATGACGGAGCAGCGGTAAGAGTGTCTTTGATTTGCTTTGGGAAATCAGAATTCCCGGCCAAATTGAATGGCGTTCCCGCAATTACCATATTCTCGAATCTTACCGCAAGCGATGGCGGTTCTAGCGCTGCAGATCTCACCAGTGCCAAGCGCTTGGCGGAAAACAAGGGAGCATCTTTCCAGGGAGTTACTCCTTCCGCATCACTCCAGAGAAAGCGTCGCGAAGAACTTGGCTTGCCAATGGCCTCTTTCAATTTGGAGGGTGAAGAGGCACGCCAAATTCTGATGGAGCCAGCTAATGTTATTGGCCAGCCGATGTCAGATGTTGTTCGCCCCTACTGGATTGCAGAGGACATTACTGGCAGACCTCGGGACAGATTCATTATCAACTTTGGAACCCGAGACGAGACTTCCGCGTCAATGTTCGAGCGGCCATTCGCCGCGGTGCAAAATGTACGCCTCCATCGGGCTCATGCACGGCGCAACAAGGATTATCCATGGTGGCTACTCCTATGGCCGAGACCTGAAATGTTTAAGGCTCTAGATGGACGTGAGCGATACATTGCTATCCCTCGTGTTGCGAAACACCATTTGTGTGTGCCAGTGCCAGCGACCATCACACCTGGCGACGCGTTGGTTGTGGTGGCTCGGGACGATGATGCAACCATGGGCATTCTTCAGTCTCGGGTCCATCGGCTGTGGTCCTTGGGTCTTTGTAGCCATCTTGGTGCGGGAAACGACCCACGCTACACCCCTAGCAGTACTTTTGAGACGTTCCCGTTCCCTGAAGGCTTCTCGCCTGCAGATACAGCAGGGCAATCCTATCGGTCCGGAGATTTGATTCTGCCCCCTGTTGAGCCGTCAAGGTCAGTTCTTGCGCAGGAGATCGCACATGCAGCTTTTAATCTGAATCGGTTCAGGGAGAATTGGTTAAATCCTGCTGAATGGAGCGACCGGGTGCCAGAGGTGGTTCCTGGATATCCAGATCGAATTGTCCCAAAGGCTGAACATGAAAAGAGTCTAAGGAAGCGCACACTTACCAAGCTATACAACGACAGACCTTCTTGGCTGGACAATACCCATAAGACTCTTGATCTGGCGGTCGCAAAAGCTTACGGGTGGACTGATTACACCCCAGACATGCCCGATGAGGAAATACTAAAGCGGCTTCTGAAGCTAAATCTTGAACGAACAGTAAAATAATCAGTGCTCATGAGAACACTTTCGGCAGGAAGAATCACACATGTCTATGCAATCGATTGATCCGTACAGTTATTAACACAAGTCCAAGGCGGCGCATTCGCGCCGCTGATTCAACCCCCAATCAGCACCAGAGGTTTTGGCCAGCTGGATAATCCAGGTCTGGAGCCGGGTAAGTACCGGCTTACCCAATACCCACAAGCCAAACACCTTGCCCTTTGATAGGTCCCCATACTCGGTATAAGCCCTACCGGGTATGAAAGCCGGTACCTCAGGTACGTGTACCGACCCCAAACCCGCATTAACCCTAGGTACAGAGCCGGTTTGTACCGGCTCTTGAGTCGGTTCGTACCTAGAGGTATCGGTACCTATAGGTACACCCCCTACCCCCTCTGTACCTATAGGTCTGGACTGAATCCAATAAGCCGGTTTTAGGGGTCTGGCAGACCTGGGGATTGAAGGGCCACCCATCGCAATCACAAAGCTACACCAATCGCCCTGGTCCGCCGCTGTAACCGCCTCCCAAAGGGCTCCGCCCTCTTCTTCATCTACCTGGTCATCCTCTGGCCCCAGACGCCGAAGTTCACGCCAAACGGTCACGGAGGGGCCGCCTATCTGCTGAAACTGGCGGATGCCCCAGGCACTGGCCCAGGATCTGACCCTATTGGCGCTTTCTGCCAGTGAGGACGCCCCATCCTCATCACTTTCCAGGTCTCCCAACCCAGTCCCATTGATGTTCTTGGAGACGTATTTGGCTAGGTACCCGGCGGCTGTACCTTTCTCTGGGTCAATGGCTTTTGAGTTGAACCTATGACGCCATGCACCAGGCTCACCAGGAGAATCGGTTTTCCAGAGATAATGCCGGGCAATTTTGCGGGCCTGTGCCGCTTCATCAGGGTGAAAGAACAGCAGCAAATGCCAGTGAGGGGTGCCATCGTGGTGGGGCTCGGCAATTCGGAACCCATAGCAACGAATGCCCTCACGGTCGAATTTTGATCGAATGGATGCCCACTTATTAGATAACCAGTCTTGGCCTGCATCAGGGCATGAACCATCCCAATTAGGATTCTTGAATACCTTAGGTGTTTTTGAATTCTTAACCTTGGTCATACGATGGAACCTTGAAGGAGTCGTAAAGGTCCAGAATTCGCCTTTGTGGCCATACTTTTCCGCCACCTCCTCAAAGCCTCGCATTCTCACCATAAGCTCAGAGCGCCGTATCTCAGGGTTTGCCACTCCAAGCTGCTGCAGCTCATCGAGCGTAAAAACCTCGCCATCATCGTTAATAGCCTCAACCCCCGCCAGGGTCTGGGCATTCCTGACAATGGCACGGGCCAGGCGCTTCACATTCCAGTCTGAGCAATACAGCTGCCTACCTGCACCAACATCGCCTCTTAGCCGTTTGACCCTTTCAACCTCCAAGGCCTGCAACCGGCGGATTTGCCTCATCCACCACCGATTACACTTAAACCGATTGAGTAGAGGCATTAGATCTCGTCGTTCATCAACTTTTGAGAATGGGGTCGGCCACTCCAGACCATACCTCTCAAGCACTGCTGCTACCCGCCTTAGAAGCCGCCCTTCGTCTTCCTCTCGATAGATGATAGATCTGCACTCTGCCGCTCTTTCCAGGCTAAAGTCCTTCAGATCCCGATCTGAGCCTGTCAGGCACAGGTCATGTATCTGATAGTGAGCCCGGTATTCTCTGAGCTTAGTATTGGCTTCAGCCTCGAGACTCCCTTTGTATACACCTTCAAGCCTTTCGTCCCGGCATCGCTTGATCGTCGCCACATAGGCACGCGCCAGGCCCCGCTGATGACCAGGGTCCATGTCACAGAGATTCTCTTGTATGAAGTTCCAAGTACCAGGGGCTAAGTCATTCGCCACGGTTCCCAGGATCTCAACAGCCTGAGGAACCACACCCTGCATGCGATGGGGAGTATTGGGCGCTGTCATATCAGCCCCCTATGCCTGAAAGCTACAGGCGGCAGGGTCAGTCTGTAGGCTGCGCTCAATGAAATCGGTGATGTCAGAGCGCCGGTAACGTACCAGGCGCCCTACTTTCACATAGGGAAGGTTGTAGCGCTTCTCGCAACGCCATACGGCAAGGGTGTGGGTAGTGACCCCAAGAATTTGGGATGCTTCAACAGGGGTACAGAGCCCTTCATTGGAATTCATGCGAATGCCTCCAAGTGAGTTAACGTATGGAGGCAATTTGTTGTTTTTTAAGGGGAAATAAAATTGGGGTAATTGGGGGTAAACGCTATCGAAATTGGGGTAAACCGTAAATTCTTACCCCGCATTTCCACCAAAAAGCTTTGCGAGGTCATTATCTGGTCTGTTCTTAGTGCCCTTTCGGAAGCGGATACCGAGATGCTTTAGATCTTCCTGGAACGTGGCTAAAGCAACGCTTTCAGCTTTGCTCAGCCCCAGGTGTGACTCGAAACACTCTTTGAATTCTGCCTTTGTTGCGGCGATAGGGCCCTCGTTTACTCCCCAATCCATACCTGCCTGGCGAGCTCTCTGGTATACCAGCTCAGAAAACCCCCGGATATCCCGAAGTCGATCCCTCTTCCTGTATTCCTTAGTTCTAGTCGCTTCAGAAGTAACCTCTGGTGAATCTCCAAATACCGCTGATGCCAACTCTGGAGGCACAGTGATTCCCTTACCTCTTGCCCAGTCCAGCAAGTCCCGCCCTCTAACCCGGTATTTCTGAGCACGTCCTCCTTTGCTTAATGCTTTGGCATCAGGATTAGCAACACTAAGGCTGCCACGCGGACCAATGCAGGCTACTGCCAGCTCCCAAAGTTCACTGACCCCGGATTCCCAGTCTCGAATATCAGGGTGCCGGCCAACCAGAAGGTTTAACCCTTCCCACAACAACCAGAAATCTCGCCTCGCCCATTCTTGGCAGATACCTGAAAAATCATTCTCAACCCGCAGCTTTCGCCTTTCAGCCACCTTCCGAGAACCCTCTTCAAGATGCCGTTGAAAACCTGCCAAAGCATCCTGAAAGGCTTTCATTGTCTGGTCTGGAGTATCGCCAGCTTGTTGCTTGCTTTCTTTATCCCTGTCACTCACAGGTTTCCCCTGTCACTCGTACCCGTTTTTTATCACATGATGCCTACTGGCCAGCCCTGGATAAACCTATGACATTGCTTTCTTCAGATACCCGGCCAGCTGCCCGAAGAATAAAACCTGATACTTGGTCCATAGGTTTTCTCAGCTGCTCCAAATCAATCGGAGTATATCCGGCGGTCACATCCATGGTTTTGTGGTTCAGCAGACGCTTTTGCTTGTAGGCATTGATATCCAGGTCGGCCACGATCATTGAGAAAGTCCGCCTGAGATCATGGATTGTGAATTCTATCCCTGACAGGCCGATAACCTTACGCACCTGGGCCCTTGGCTCAACCAGATACCCTTTTGCCCCGTCTCCCTGGAACACATAGGTTTTAGAAAAACCTGTTTTTAGGTTTTCTCCAGAAACCTGCCCCAGGTTTTCTGTCTGGGCTCTAAACCTACGCTTTAATAGGTTTTGCAGGTTTTCTGGTAGGGGGAGGATATGGGTGTTCCGGTTTTTGGTATCGGATACCGTCAGGGTCCTCGCCTCAAAACTGATATCGCCCCAGGTTAACTGAGCCGCCTCATTGCGGCGTAAACCGGTAAACAGCATTAACTCCAGGTAATCCGCCACGGTTTCAGCCGCTGTCCCCACACCTTCCAACCTGAGGGTATCCAGGGCGCCGACGAAGGCCTTGAGTTGGTGGGGCTGAATGTACCTTTCTCTAGGTTTTGTCCGGTTCCAGGTTCTGGTTCGGGAAAGGATATCAACAGGGTTAACCGGTATTAGGGGGTTTCCCTGGGCATCCTCGTATTGGTACTGGGAGAAGTTGAATACCGCGTTCAGCACTCTCATGGCGGAGTTGGCATAGGAGGGACCGCTATTGGTGGTCAAAGCCTGGTGTTTGCGCTGCACATTAGCCTTTGTAATGTCTACCAGTCGCTTCCGGTGCCAATCCTTGAAGGCCGTTGTCATCAGACGCCGGTAGTCGTAGAGGGTCTTTTCTTTGAGGTTATGCTTGCGGGTGGATACATAGGCCTCAAAGGCCTCCAGGAGCGTGACCTTGTTTGCCCTCTCCGCAACTTTCTTGGTTTGCGGGTTCTCGCCCTTGGATATCTCCCCCAGGAGCTTATAGGCCTCTTGCCTGGCGATGGCTGGCGTCATGGCCGGGTAGTCCCCCAGCTTCAACCGGGTCGGCTTGCCTTCCAGGCGGCGGTACAGCACGAAAGACTTTGCGCCCTTGGAGGTTACAGCCAGCTGTAGCCCCTTCACCTGCTCGTCGTTGTAGTAGGCGCGCTTGCTGCCCTCAGGGAGCGGCAACCCGTCAATGCTTCGCTTGGTGAAATTCAGTTTGTTGGTCATCGGCTCATCCAACCCTCAATCCCGGTGCTACGCTGGTGCTACAGCGTGCAGGAATTCACGGGTATTCCCATGAATCTACATGGACCGATAATGCCGCCTAACCCAATGATTTGCAACGATTAGTGATAGATAGTGAATCACCATGAATGATGGCGAATATGGCATCAAAATAATTCGTAATCAGTAGGCCCGCGGTTCGATTCCGCGTTCCGGCACCATCGAATCACAGAAAAGCCGCCTCTTCAGGCGGCTTTTTTTGTGGGCGTGATTTTCACTCCGGCAGGATGCCGAGGCTCAACCAAACTGCCGCCGGTACTGACCCGGTGCACAACCTTGCCACCGCTTGAAGGCATGGTAAAAATTGGCGGTATCGGAAAAGCCCAGCTCCAGAGCCAGTGCCTGCATGTCACAGCCCGGCTCGCGCAGAGCCTGACAGGCATGCTGGTGGCGGACCTGGTCGCGAAGCTGGGCGAAGCGGGTGCCTTCCTCCTGCAGGCGACGCTGCAGAGTGCGGGGCGTCATGGCCAGGGCGTCGGCCACCGCTTCCATGGTCACGCCCTGCCCCCCCAGCATGATCTCAAGTTGTTTGATCACCTGGCCGGAAACACCGGCAGCCCGTGACAAACCGGACAGCACCTGGTCAGCGGATTGGCGCAGGCGCTCATTGTATTTGGGATAGGCCCTGGGCAGAGGCTGGGCTAACAGGCTGGCGGGAATGGTGATGGCATTGTATTGCTGCGTGAAGTGTAACGGGCACTGGAAAAACTGCTGGTAGACCGCTACCTGATCCGCCACCGGCTCGCCATGCAGAAACCAGGCAGCACTCACCGGCATGCTCCCCCCCAGCAGAGAGCGACCGATGGCAACCATGGTTGCCACCACCACTTCATTGTGGGTGCGGGTGGCGGTAAAGCGCAGGGTCGGGTCCTTGCTGGCCACGGCGAGCATCACGTCATTGCCAAGCGTCTCCAGGGTAAAGGCCAGATAGGGGACCACCAGATCCTTGTAACGAAACAGCATGGCCAGACCCTGTTCCAGCGTATCGGCCGTGGCCATCAGGTTACCCAGCAGGTCCAGATTGCCATAGTGGTTGTCGGCCCCTACGTGCAAGCCGAACAACGGGTCATCACTTTCAGTGAACGCGGAATAAAGCAGCTCGTCCAGTTGCAGCAAGCTGATAAACCGGTCGTTGCGGCCAACAATGTCAGCATCAATCCCGGCACGCTCGAACAGGGATTGCACATCCAGACGGCTGCGCAGTGATACCTCGAGGAGGCCGGGTAGAATGGAAGCCGGAAGCAACGTTGTGGTCATGGTGTTTCCTCGCAATCTCCCGAAACTAGGCAAAGGCTCCGGACAGGTCAACCAACCGTGATGGATTGGCCCGTTTGACCGACTGGAGGTTCCTTCAGACTGTGAGTACTCTACCCTCACCCATAACAACAACCGGATCGATTATGCTCAAACGCTATCTGGTCGACGAGGTCACCGACACCCGGGCCTCCCGCAAGCAGGCCTTCAAATTGTTTACCGACGCGGCCAACTGGCAGAGCTGGTGCTCAGTCGTCCGCCATGCCCGCCTGCTTAACGGCAATTGGCGACCCGGCGCCCTGCTGTTGTTTGTGGCAGACTTACCCGGCCTGCCACCGGCGCCGGTGGTGGTAAGGGTGATGGAGTACAAGGAAAACGAGCGCATTACCTGGGGCTTGCATCTGCCCTTCGCCCGCATTACCCATCGCTTTACCTTTATCGATGATGGCCAGGGTGGTTGCCGGGTGCATCAGGAAGAATGGACCGAGGGGCTACTTACCCTGTTGGCCTGGCCCGCCGGCAAACTGATTCACCGTTTCGATACCCGCTTTGCAGCAGAATATGCTGCCATGTTCTAAAAACCGGCTTTACTGACCCTGAACGGATTCCTTCATGACTCATCGACTGTTTAATGCCTACTGCCGGGTTGTGCTGGCACACCCGGTTTTCTGGCTGGCTCTGCTGGCCCTGCTCTGTGCTGTTTCTGCCTGGCAGGCCCGGGAGTTCAAGATTGATGCATCAGCAGATTCGCTGGTGCTCGAGAACGATGAGGCATTGCAGTATTACCGGAAAATCTCCAAGCGCTATGGCGGCAGTGATTTCCTGATCATCACCTACACCCCGTCCCAGGCTCCCCTGTTTCAGCGGGACACTCTCACACACCTGCAGGCGCTGCAGAACGATCTGAAACAGGTCGACCGGGTCAGTTCGGTGTACAGCATGCTGGATGTGCCGCTGCTGTTCAGTCCCCAGGTGGAATTCAGCGATCTGGCCAACGACTACCGCACCCTCACCGACCAGGATGTGGACCTGTCACTGGCAGAAAAGGAATTCACCGAAGAAAACCCGCTGTATGAAGATCTGCTGGTCAGCGACGACGGCAACACCACTGCCTTGCTGGTGAGTTTCGAGCGCGACGAAAAGTATTACGAGCTGCTCTACCAGCGTAATGAGCTGCGCACTCAGCAACACGAGGGTCAACTGGACGAAGACGGCGAGCAGGCGCTGGAAGAAGCCTCACAGGCCTTCAGTGACTACAGCAGCCAGATCCAGGAACGCACCGCCGGCGAAATTGATCAGGTGCGCGATATCATGGACAGCTACCGGGACGAGGCAAAACTGTTCCTGGGTGGGGTGCCCATGATCGCCACTGACCTGGTGCGTTTCATTCGCGCAGACCTGAAAATTTTCGGGATCGGCGTGCTGGCCTTCCTGATCGTCACCCTGTTCATGATTTTCCGCCGCCCTCGCTGGGTGGTAGTGCCCCTGGCCTGCTGTGGTGTCACCGTGCTGACCGTGACCGGCTGGCTGGGCTGGATGGACTGGAAAGTCTCGGTAATCAGTAGCAATTACATATCGCTGCTGCTGATTATCACCATGTCGATCACCATCCACTTGACCGTGCGCTTCCGGGAACTGCACGAGGAGAATCCGGATGCGAGCCAGAAGTGGCTGATCCGGGAAACCGCCGCCCACATGATGCGGCCCATGATCTACATGATCCTCACCACCATGGTGGGCTTCTCTTCTCTGGTGATCAGCGGGATTCGCCCGGTGATCGACTTCGGCTGGATGATGACCTTTGGCCTGGGCGTGTCGCTGGTGGTCTGTTTTCTGGTTTTCCCGGCCCTGCTGGGTCCGTTGAAGGCCGGCCAACCGCAACAGGGGCGTGACTTCAGCCGCAAGTTCACCCTGGCGTTTGCCGACTTTACCGAAAGACACCGCCCTATCCTGATGGTGCTGGCCATTATCACCGTGGTCGCCTCACTGTGGGGCGTCAGCCGATTGACGGTGGAAAACCGCTTTATCGACTATTTCCAGAAAGACACGGAAATCTACCAGGGCATGCTGCAGATTGATCGCAAGCTGGGGGGCACGACTCCGCTGGATATCGTCATCGATGCACCCAGTACTGAAGCCCGGACTGCGACAGCCTCATCCCAGCCGGCTACCGGCTGGGATGGTGAATCCATGGACGATAGCGCCGCAACAGATCCGTTCGCGGCAGGTGACGATAGCGACCCGTTCGCCAGTGCCGAGCCGGATCCGTTTGCGGAAGGTGACAGTGATCCATTCTCTGACGCCTCCGGCAGCGAAGATCCCTTTGCCAGCGCACCGTCAGAGGACCCGTTTGCCGAGTCTAAACAGGCCAAACCCAATCCGCTGAAAGGTGCCTACTGGTTTACCCCGGCGCGTCTGGCCCAGCTGGTGGAGATCCAGAACTACCTGCAATCCCTGCCGGAAACCGGCAAGGTGTTGTCCATCGCCACTACCTACAAGGTAGCGGAAAAACTGAACGAGGGGCCGCTCAGCTATGTGCAGCTGATGCTGCTGGCCAGCTTCATCCCCGAGGACCTGCGCGACCAGCTGGTGCGCCCCTATCTGTCCGACGACGGCAATCAGGTGCGTTTCAGCGTGCGGGTGATCGACTCGGACAAAAACCTGAATCGCAACGAGCTGCTGGCCAAGATCCGCACCGATATGGAAAACAACTTCGGCCTGCAACCGGAACAGGTGCATCTGACCGGCGCCATGGTGCTTTACAACAACATGTTGCAGAGCCTGTTCGATTCCCAGATCAAGACCCTGGGCTATGTGTTCGCCGTTATTCTGGTGATGCTGCTGATTCTCTTCCGCAGCCTCCCGGTGGCGCTTATCAGCATGGTGCCGAGCCTGATCTCAGCATCGCTGGTGCTGGGGCTGATGGGCTGGATCGGCCTGCCGCTGGACCTGATGACCATCACCATCACCGCCATCACTATCGGCATTGCCGTGGATGACACCATTCACTACATCCACCGCTTCCATGAAGAGCTGCCGAAAGATAATGACTACGTGGCCACCATGAAGCGCTGCCACGGCTCCATCGGCAAGGCCATGTACTACACCTCGCTGACCATCATTGCCGGCTTCTCGATTCTGGCGTTCTCCAACTTCAACCCCACAGTGTACTTCGGCCTGCTCACCGGTCTGGCCATGCTGGTGGCCCTGCTCAGCAACCTGACCCTGCTGCCGGCGCTGTTGATCTCGGTCAAGCCGAAGCTACGGGCGGGTTGAAGCCAGCTGTAGGAGCGGCGCTCGAGCCGCGAACCGTACTTGGGAATGCTTTCGCAAGTAAGTTCGCGGCTCGAGCGCCGCTCCTACGGTGGAGTTTGGACAGGTTTGGGGGCTTTGATTGACCACTGACCAAATGAACAGTATATTAATGGTCCGGGTGGCCCCAGGCCTTTGTACTGTGACCCCAGGAAGACCTGATTGATCTCCGTAGCCCCAGGGATGGGGCCGGGCTCCCGGACTTATTCGACAGATCTGGCTGGCAGGGTTTCGCAAAAAGAAACCCAGCCTAAGGCCAGCTGCGTAGGATGGATTAGCTTCAAGCGTAATCCACCAGCACACCCTGAATATGTAGATTACGCCTACGGCTAATCCACCCTACGGTACCGAATGATAATCACGTGTTCAGGGATTTAGAGCTTGGGGTGGGCCGTTAAGAAACGGTGAGCAACCGGCTTAATTACCCGCTTGGCGGTCAGGCTGACACTGGGAACCCAGCAGATTCTGGGCAAGCACGTAGCGATCCTGGGCATTTTCCGCCCGGATCTCACCCACCGACAGGTACTGCAAGGTCCAGTTGTCCCAGATTCTCGTATAGCGACTTTCCAGCAGCACATCACCGCGCATCATGGTGGCTCGTTCCGCCTTCACCGTCAGCTTGTCGCCATCACGCCGTATCTGGTACCCCTCATTGGGATACAGCACTTCCAGACAGGCCAGAAACCGTTTCAAAGTCATGTCCGAGGCGGAGCCCACGGTAAACGCCAGTGGCAGGTTCGGCACTTCCAGCATCAGACTGTGGATATTGGCCCCGTCCAGCCTCTCCAGCCGCTGGCTCTGAGCCTTTTCCTGTTCCTCTTCGGCATTGCGCAAGGTTTCCGCCATTTGCTGGGCCTGGCGCATGCCCTCACGAATCTCCCGCCGCCGCTGTGCCTGCCGACGCTGCGCTTCCTTGTGGGCCAGCACTGCCTGCCAGGCACTTTCCACCTCCAGATCCACCTGTTGCGCATAGTGGCGGGCCTTGCGGGCTCCGGCGATTTGCTCCACGCAATCATCCAGCCATACCGCCGCCTGCTGCTCTTTCAGGTAACGCGCCTCACGGTGATGCTCATAGAGAGACTGACAGCCCCCTACCCGGGCGCCCAGTGCGTCGATCTCATGGTAGTCCAGGCCATCCACCTGGGCCGGCGCACGGGTCCAGCCCAGCCAGTCGGCAGTGGTCGGCACAACAGTGCTGCAACCGCTGACAGCAGCTACCAGACACCCAGTGAGAAAAGCCGCAACAATACGCACAACAGAACGTCGCCTGTGAGATCGGGACGGAAAGAAAGGGGGTAGCCAGGCTACCCCCTCCGAGACTTGCAGGAGCTTAACGTGCAGCGATCTTTTCTTTCCAGATCACCGGGCCGGTCTTGTGAACGGATTCACCCGTGGAGTCCACTGCCACGGTAACCGGCATATCTTCCACTTCGAATTCGTAGATGGCTTCCATGCCCAGATCTTCAAAGGCAGCCACGCGGGATTTACGGATCGCCTTGGACACCAGATAGGCAGCGCCACCCACGGCCATCAGGTACACCGCCTTGTTGTCCTTGATGGCTTCGATGGCGGTATCGCCACGCTCGGCCTTGCCGACCATGCCGATCAGACCGGTTTCTTCTAGCATGGTGCGGGTGAACTTGTCCATACGGGTGGCCGTGGTCGGACCGGCGGGGCCGACGACTTCGTCACCCACCGGGTCCACCGGACCCACGTAGTAGATAAAGCGGTTGGTGAAGTCCACGGGGAGTTTTTCGCCGTTAGCCAGCATTTCTACCATGCGCTTGTGGGCCGCATCGCGACCGGTGAGCAGCTTGCCAGAGAGCAGCAGGGTGTCACCGGGCTGCCAGGTCTGTACTTCTTCCGGGGTGACCGTGTCCAGATTGACGCGCTTGGCGCCCTCGTCGTTGCCCCAGGCAATGTCCGGCCACTCTTCCAGGTCCGGTGCCTTCAGATCAGCCGGGCCGCTGCCATCCAGGATGAAATGCGCATGGCGGGTAGCGGCGCAGTTGGGGATCAGCGCCACGGGCTTGTTGGCCGCGTGGGTGGGGTAATCCACCACTTTTACGTCCAGCACGGTGGTCAAGCCGCCCAGGCCCTGGGCGCCAACACCGAGGGCATTCACTTTTTCGAACAACTCCAGACGCAACTCCTCAGAGCGGGTCTGGGCACCACGGGCCTGCAGCTCATGGATGTCGATCGGGTCCATCAGGGATTCCTTGGCGATCAGCATGGCCTTCTCGGCGGTGCCGCCGATGCCGATGCCAAGCATGCCTGGCGGGCACCAGCCAGCACCCATCTTGGGAATCTGTTCCAGCACCCAGTCCACCACGGAGTCGGACGGGTTGAGCATGGCGAACTTGGATTTCGCTTCTGAACCACCGCCTTTGGCGGCCACATCGATTTCCAGGGTGTCACCGGGCACGATGGAGTAGTTGATCACCGCAGGAGTATTGTCCTTGGTGTTGGCACGTTTGCCGTCCGGGTCCGCCAGCACCGAGGCGCGCAACACATTCTCCGGGTGGTTGTAGGCCCGACGCACGCCTTCGTTGATCATGTCGTCCAGGCTCATGTCGCCTTCAACGGTGACATTCATGCCCACCTTGGCAAACACGGTCACGATACCGGTGTCCTGGCAGATCGGGCGACGGCCCATGGCGGCCATGCGGGAGTTGACCAGGATCTGCGCCATGGCGTCCTTGGCAGCCTTGCTCTCTTCCTTCTCGTAGGCTTCTTTCACCGCGCGGATGAAATCCACCGGGTGGTAGTAAGAGATATACTGCAAGGCATCGGCCACGCTCTGAATCAGGTCATCCTGGCGAATCACCGTCATGGGATTACTCCTGCTGGGACAAATTGGGGGCGCGTAGTATAGCGCAGAGTGTGAAGGGGGTGAAAACCGAAAGCGGGCAGTGCTTGCCAGCCAGCCCTCTTTGCAGGAGTGTCGAGAATTGAGGCCTTTCTGTAGGAGCTATGCTTGCATGGCGAACCCAGCGCAGCGAGGCGGCAGAGATCCAGGTCGTCCGCCGTTCTTTCTGGAACCTGTCAAGCGCTGGGATTCCTGATCGCCCTACGGTCGATTTCCGCGCAAGCGCGGTTCGCATGTCGCAGATCCCCCTTGGGGGGGCAAGCATAGCTCCTACAGCGGCTTCGTAGAGAGCACCGAAGTTTAGCCTTTTCCCCATCCAACGAGCGTAGCTCGTAGCTCATTCAATCGCAGCGGGTATTGTTGAGTAACCGCAGCAGGTGATCATTGATCACCTCCGGTTGCTCCAGGTGCAGGAAGTGCCCGGCATTGGCGATCCGCTGCAGCTCCACCCCCCCGCTGAAATCGCTCTCCACCAGGGTATGCTCAAGCAGTTTAGGGCTCATACAGCCATCATTCTCGCCAATCAGTATCTGAGTGGGCGTGGCAATATCCTGACCCAGCCAGCTCAAGGCTTTGCGCTGATCCTTCTTCCACAGCTTGAACATGGCCCGGTACCAGCCCAGCGCTGCCTTGATAACTCCCGGTTCGGCCAGGGTGTGCTTGGCATTGTCCAGATAGAGACCGGGGTCCCAATCCGGCGACCAGCGCCGCCACAGGGTGTCCACCCCGCTGAGATCACCACGCTTGAGCCAGGCTTCCGGTGCTACCGGCAACTGGAAAAATTGCATGTACCCGCTCAGCAGGACTTGTTCGGGCACTTTGAGCAGCGCCTGGGGGATACGCCTCAAGGGCGGGATCGACAGGGCACTGAAAGAACAGAATGTTTCCGGAGACTGGGCACAGGCCAGATAGCCCACCGCTGCGCCCCAGTCATGGCCGATCAAATGGACACGGCCACCCAGCTGAGCGGCGAAGACCATCAGGTCATCCACCGCCGCATAAACAGAATAATCACCACTCCCGGACTGACAGCTCGGGGCATAACCGCGCAGAGCCGGAGCGATCGCCGTATACCCGGCCGCCGCCAGGGCATTGATCTGCACCGCCCAGTTTTCGTAAGTGTCCGGAAAACCGTGGAGCAATATCACGGGCTCGCCGCTACCGGCCATCAGGGCCGGAAAGCGCAAGTCACCGTTTACCAGTTCAACCTGTTTCATCGAGTTACCTCAAAATGCCGGATCTGCGGCGCCTCACTGTCCCGGGTAATGATGTCATCCACCTGGGACATGGCCGGCCCCTGGCGCATGGCGTCCAGCATGGCCGACACCGCATCCGGCTGGCCGTGCAAGATGGCTTCCACACGGCCGTCATCACAATTACGCACCCAGCCGGCAAGATCTCGCAGGCTGGCTTGGTGTTGGGTCCAGGCCCGGTAGCCTACCCCCTGAACCCTACCGCTCACCAGTACATGTTTAGTGATCGCCATCATTGCTCTCCCGATTCTTCTCTTCGTCGCCAATACTGTCGCGGCGTTGAAAGAGTGTATCCAGCGGCATATCCAGCGGTGCCATCATACCGTCACGGGCCTGATCCATTTTTTCCTTCAATGTCCGCTCCCAGGCGGATTCATCATTACCCAGCCGCACCCGCAGCTGGGCATGGGCAGGCCAGGGCAGCATGGCCACCAGTTGCCCCAGGGTCAGGTTGCGCAGATCCCGGGATAATATGTAACCGCCCTCCTCGGTACGCCGTATCAGCTTGGCGTCCATCAACAGATTGCGGAATTCATCCCACTGACTCACGCCGCAGTCGCGCATCACCTGACGTACTTCCTTGCTGCGCAGCACCTTGCCATGTTGCTGACGCAGCCAGAACGCGTGCAGTAAACGTATCAACGCATGCATTCTCGGTACCTGGCGTCGATGCTCCTGAAATACCACCAGGGCCCGCACCAGCTCTGCGCCACCAAGCACAATAATCCAAGAAATATAAACCCACAGCAGAAACAGCGGTACCGCCGCAAACGCACCGTACACCACTTCATAGCTGGGAGCCTGGCGAATAAAGAAGGTAAAGCCGCCTTTTGCCAGCTCAAACAGCAACGCCGCACTGGCAGCCCCCAGTATGCCCTGGCGCAGTGGCACATTGGTATTGGGCACCACGGTGTACATCAGGGTTAGCATGGCCGTGGTAAAGAGAAAAGGCAGCAGAGACAACCACAGCCTGACCCCGCCGAGATAATGCACGGTATCACTGAATATGGCCTGGGAGGTCAGGTAGGAAGAGATCGCCAGCCCGGCGCCCAGACAGATCGGCCCCAACGACAGCACCGCCCAGTACATCATCAGACTGGTGAGTCCCTTGCGGGCGCTACGGACTTTCCAGATACGGTTCACGGTCTGTTCGATGGTGCGCAGCATCAGCACCGAGGTGATGATCAGAATAATCACCCCGGGGCCGGTCAGATTGGTGGCCTGCCGGGCAAATGACTGCAGGTGCTCCAGCAGCATATTGCCCGCCGACGGCACGAAGTATTCAAACGCCCATTGCTGAAGTTGAACGCCCTTGCCTTTCAGCGCGGGCACCGAGGCCAGTACCGAAAAACTTACGGTCATCACCGGCACGATGGCAAAGAGCGTGGTGTAAGTCCTGTCTCTTATACACATCTGACGCTGCCGACGATCTACTCTGTGTAGA
>OJIS01000057.1_pt1 | contig 46273 bp, 32 predicted proteins | sample 1595671 | NCBI WGS metagenome assembly OJIS01 (sample SAMN05416814, study PRJEB24817) | seawater metagenome | isolation source: Sea water | place: Canada:Atlantic | collected 2013-07 | reverse complement strand
CGAGATCAGCCTCGGTCTCGTGGGCTCGGAGATGTGTATAAGAGACAGCTATAATGTAAGAATAATCCTCCCAACCAGTCATGAAACTTCGCCACTTCGCAGGCTCCGCGCTTGCCCTCCTCGCCGCCCTCCCGCTCCACGCCGCCGACCCGGTGGTCGCCAATGTCGTCTCCGCCCAGCAGGCCGGGACGAAGTTGGTCGATATCACCTTCGAGGTCTCCGATGCCGATTCCGACACCCTCTCAATGTCGGTGGAGATCTCGGACGATTCCGGGACGAGCTTCACCGTGCCGGTGACCGCGCTGAGCGGCGATACCAGCGTGACCGCCACGCCGACGCCCGCGGCGAAGGCGCTGGTGTGGGACGCCTCGGTCGATTTCAACCAGCAGTTCAACGCTACCATGGTGGTGCGGGTCATCGCCAACGACGGCTTTGCGCCCGGCCCGCCGCCGGCGGGGATGGTGCTGATTCCGGCGGGGCCGTTCGAGATGGGAAATGGGACGACTGCTCCCGAGGGACTCGTGCACACCGTGACGGTGAGCGCGTTCTACCTCGACCAGTTTGAGGTGACCAAGGCTCTGTGGGACGACGTGCATGCTTGGGCAGTGCAGCCCGCCAACGGCTACATCTTCGGCAACGCCGGCTCAGGTCAGGGCGCCTTCCACCCGGTGCACACCATAAACTGGTTTGACGCGGTGAAATGGTGCAACGCGCGCTCGGAGAAGGAGGGGCTGACACCGGTGTATTACACCGATGCGGGGTTCACCACGGTCTTCAAGACCGGGGAAGGGACGGCCCCCTTCGCGAACTGGGCGGCGAAGGGCTTCCGTCTCCCCACCGAGGCGGAGTGGGAGAAGGCGGCGCGCGGGACCTTGGTGGGCAACACTTACCCATGGGGGAATACGATCGGCGGCGCAGATGCCAACTACAACGGAAGTGGGGATCCGTTTGATAACAATTTTCCTGGTACCACCCCTGTCGGATTTTACGACGGCGGCCAGTTGCCCGCGGGGGTCAACAGAGCCAACGGCTACGGGCTCTACGACATGGCGGGAAACGTGTTTGAGTGGTGCTGGGATTGGTATGATGGAAGTTACTACGACTCCTCACCTGCGACTGATCCTCGCGGTCCGACTTCAGCCTCCGGGGCGCGCGTGCTGCGGGGCGGCTCGTGGTTCGACGGCTCGGACTTCCTTCGCTGCGCCAACCGCTTCAGCAACGATCCGGTGAACGAGGGCTTCGTCGTCGGATTTCGGAGTGCGAGGGGGCTTTAACCTTTTTTCTTTTACTCTTGGGGGTTCCGGGGGCTTGCCCCCGGGCGGAATTTTTTAGCAAAAAGCGAAAATGGCGAATAGCGACAATGTCCTGACCAAGCTGCACGATCTGCTGCTCTATCTCATCCCGCAGCTGGGCAAGTTTCCGCGTGACCAGAAGTTCCTGTTGGCGGACCGGATCCAGACCCGGTTGCTCGACGTGCAGGAGCGTTGCATCCGCGCCTACTATAGTCGCGAGAAGCGCGAGCACCTGCAGGAAGCGAATCTGCTGCTGGAGCTGACCCGCCACTTGGTCCGTCTGGCGCACGACATGAAGTTTTTCAGCCACAAACGCTACGGAGTGGTGTCGGAGAAGATCGACGAGGTCGGCCGCATGATCGGCGGCTGGTTGAAGAATGCGGCCACCGCCTAAACTGAGCATGAAGACCTACAACCAGCTCTACCCACAGATCATCTCCTTCGAGAATCTCTTGTTGGCGGCGCGGAGCTGTGAGCGTGGCAAGCGCTTGCGGCACGATGTCGGGGAGTTCCGCACGAGCCGCGAGCGGGAGCTCCTGCAGCTGCGCCGGGAGCTGGTGGAGCAGTCCTATCGACCGGGCGACTATCGGGAGCGGTTCATCCACCGGCCCAAGCGGCGTCTCATCAGTGCCGCGCCCTACCGCGACCGGGTGGTGCACCACGCGCTGTGCCGGGTGGTGATGCCGTTGTTTGAAAAGCGCATGATCCACGACCTTTACTCGAACCGGGACGGCATGGGCACCCACGCCGCGATCCGGCGCTGCCGGGAATTGACCAAGCGCTACCGCTACGTACTGAAATGCGACATCCGCAAATTCTATCCCAGCATCGACCTGGAGATCCTCAAACAGATCGTGCGTCGTACCGTCCGCTGCCGCGACACGCTGTGGCTGATGGACACCCTCATCGATCACAGCAACCCGCAGGAGCCAGTCTGCAATCTCTTCCCTGGCGACGATCTGGCAGAGGCGGCGGAGCGCCGCGTCGGGCTGCCGATCGGCAACCTCACCAGCCAGTGGTTCGGCGGCATCTACCTCACGCCCTTCGACCACTGGGTGAAACAGGAGCTCCACTGCCACGGCTACCTGCGCTACGTTGATGACTTCCTGCTCTTCTCGGACGACAAGGGCGAGCTGCGCGAATGGCGGGCAGCCATCGTCGAGCGTCTCGCACAGGTCAGGCTGCGGCTGCACGCAGGCAAATCACGCACCCACCGCGTGGCAGACGGGGTGACCTTCCTCGGCCAGCGGGTCTGGCCGGGCAAGCAGCGCCTCTGCCGTCCGAACGTGGTCGCGGCACGGCGGCGGCTGCGGTGGAACGTGCGGCAATACACCGCAGGGACCCTCACAAAGGAAGCGCTGACGGCGCGCTGGATGAGCTGGCGTGGCCACGCTTTGCAGGCAGACACCGCGGGCTTGGTCGCCAACTTGCGCCGCGAACTCGCTGAACAATTAGGCCCGGTCGGAAGACAGCCTCCGGGGCGCGCGTGCTGCGGGGCGGCTCGTGGAACAACAACACGAACAACCTCCGCTGCGCCAATCGCAACAACAACAATCCGGTGAACGAGAACAACAACATCGGATTTCGGAGTGCGAGGGGGATTCTGCGAGGGGCGCCTTCTCCGGAAGCGCACCAGGGCGGAACAGGCGGCGTCCATGGACCCGCCTGGCGACCCGATAGAAAGCCCACCGGCCACGGCCTGTTTCCTGCGCGTCATGCGCGGGGAACGAACAACACAGTCGCGCCCGGGCTGGTAGCCGCAGGCTCGCCTGCCGCGAAGGCCCGGGCCGGCGATTCATTTCCCTATCACCACAAACCATCATGAGACTTCCCCAACCATTCGTCCAAATCCTGTTGGCGATCGCATCGCTTGTCGCGGTGCCGTTCGCTCACGCGACCTCCGGAGACTCCACTCCGTTCCTCCTCGACACGCGGAACTACCAAGACTCGACGCCGCTATTCTCGGTCGATACGCGAGCCCCTGACCTGATCGCCAACACGGGCATCACGGATTCCGGGGGGGATTCGTTCACGATTACCATGGCGATGCTCAAAGTGACGGGCGGCGGCACCATCACGTTCACGCTGGTGACTGGCCCGGTCCACGGGACGCTCTTTCTGAACGGGATCTCGCAAGGCGCGGGCGCGATGTTTACCCAGGCTCAAATCGATGCCGGGTTCCTTTCCTACCAACGGGTTGCTGGGGATCGACTGACCGACACGTTCGAAGTGGCTGCGATGGATGACGATGCCGGGTTGCTGGGCGGGAATCTTAGTTTTGCGGTGGCTGGAATCCCAGCGGCATCGGGAAGTCTGTTCCTCGTCGATACCCGCAACTACACTGACTCCACGGGCCACACAGTGCACACCGACAAGCGGGCCTACCTAACGGCGGACACGGTCCCGGGATCGCTGCGGCAGGCCATCGCCAATGCGGCGGCGGGCGAGACCGTGGACTTTGATGCCGGGCTCTCCGGCGGGACGATTACGCTGGGCGGAAGCCAGCTGACGCTGGATAAGAGCCTGAGCGTCGATGCCTCTGCACTCTCCGACGGCATCACGATTTCCGGCAACGATGCGTCTCGCATCTTTCTCATCTCGGGAGTGAGCGAGGTGTCTCTGAGCAACCTTACGATGACGGAAGGCAGCGAATATCTTGGAGGGGCGGTTTATGCAGACACTGTCAGTTCACTGACCATGCAGAGCTGCACCCTCGTGGGAAATAGGGCGACAGCAGGGGGCGGGGCACTATTCAGCTACCGCCCGACGGCGGTGATCGATCTGGTGAATTGCACCGTGAGCGGCAATGAGGCAGATAGCGCGGGAGGTCTCTACACAAACGGAGCCACCATCAGATTGAAGCACAGCACAGTCGCCAATAATACCGCAACGATCTCAGCAGGCGGGATTCGGATCAGTGGGGGCGCTATAGAAATTGAAAATAGCATTGTCGCTGGTAACTCCGCGCCTATGGCCGCCGATATCCTAAGTGACACCGGAAGCGGCCCGATCTCGGGAACGGGCACGAATCTCATCGGAAGCAACGAATCGGTTGAGACGGCGTTTCCCGAAGGTTTGCTCGTGGGCACGCCGGCCAATCCGATCGATCCCTTGCTCGCGCCACTCGGCGACTACGGCGGGTCCACTCAGACAATAGCGCTGCGCGCCGGCTCACCAGCCATCAACGCCGCTGGAGCGAGCGCACTCCTCACCGATCAACGTAGCTTCACCCGGGTGGGCGCTCCCGACATCGGAGCCTATGAGTCCGGCAATGCCGCCGGCTACGGCGTCTGGGCCACCGAGATGATCAGCGAAGGACTGGATGCCAGCTTCTCCGGTAATGCCGACGAAGACCCCACAGCCAACGGCGCCGAATACGCCCTCGGCACCGGCGTCCTGATCTCCGATCCCGCTTCGCCCAACAACCCGGAAGTCATCACCAATGGCGCGGGCGAAATCGAAATCACCTTCGGCTTCAACCCCATCGCGGCAGTCGACACCCGCTGGATCATTGAGCGGACAACGGACCTGGAAAATTACACCGAGATCTACCGCTACGACGGCCCGACTGCTACGAGCACCCCGGTGGCCGGAGTCAGCGCCCTCGTCGGAGCCACCAGCATCACCGTCACCGATCCAAACCCGCCCTCTCCAAACGTCTACTACCGCTTCGGAGCTCAAACCGCTCCCTGAAACATAGCCCGCCAGAATCTTCCGCCCCCAAAAAAACATGCCATTCATGCCAGACATGTTTTAAAAGAGGCCGATTAACTCGTTGTAAGTCAGACTCCATAATGATTATTCCGTCAGGGAGATTCGGGCCGAATCTCATTTTGTGAGATGGAGGGCGACGCTCCAAGCTTCCCTGAGGGCTTTTTGAATTCGTACGCCGTTTGGGCTTTGGCTCCTTTCTTTTGGAGGAGTCCGGATTCGACGCCGTGTTTGAGATCGCGACTCGCGGTGGCGGTGGAGATGGTTTTGAAGAGGGCGAGGTAGTCTTTTCGGGAGAATTTTTGCTTGGAGAATTCCTGTGCGGCGCGGTCGAGTCGTTCTTCAGCGGTGAGTGGTTTGGGGCTAAAGTTTTGGAGGAAGTCTTCGAGGGCGCGGTGGATCATTTCCAGAGAGAATTCGACGAAGTGGGTTGAGTCGCCGGCGCGGTCGGATTTTTCCAGGGCTTGGTAGTATTCCTGCTGATGATCCTTGATGAGGGATTCGATGGGGATGAACTCGAAGGCGGGATGGTAGTGGTAGAGAAGGAGACTCTGCCAAAAGCGGCCGATGCGGCCATTTCCATCCTGGAAGGGATGGATGAATTCGAGCTCGTAGTGGAAGATGCTGGAGCGAATGAGGGGGTGGAGGTCGTCTTTCGCGAGGAAGGCAAAAAGATCGTCCATGAGGTAGGGAACGCGGTCGGCCTGGGGTGCGATGTGGGAGACGGTGGAGCCTTTGAGGATGCCGACATTTTTGCGGCGCCATTCCCCGGCATTTGGGATGAGGCCCTCCATCATTTGCTTGTGGGCTTTGAGGAGAGACTTGGCTTGGAGGGGATCGAAGGCGGCTAAGTCATCGTAGGTTTGGATGGCATTGAGGACTTCGCGGATTTCTTCCTGTGGACCGAGGACGCGCTTTCCTTCCATGAGGGCGGTGATTTGGTCGAGGTCGAGAGTGTTTCCCTCGATGGCAAGGCTCCCGTGAACGGTGCGGACGCGATTGGTCTTGCGAAGATGAGGCTGGAGCTTGGGTTGATCGAGGCCTTCGATCCGCCCGATCAGTCGCTCGATCTGGCTGACCCAGCGGAGGATGAGGGGCGTGATGGTGAAGGGAGGAGTCACGGCGTGATAGTATCACGTGATACTATCGTGAGTCAAGGAGGTGATCTTGCGCCCCAACGGGGCAATCTAACGTAGCCTCACGCAACGCGTGGGGTGTCAGGACGCGGAGAATGAGGAGCCCTGAAGGGGCGATCTAATGGTGGGGTGATCTCGGAGTGAGAAAGTTCACGGGAGGTTAGATCGCCCCTACAGGGCTTGGTGGTTTGAGGGGAAGAGAAACCCAGCCCGCTGGGCTGCGTTAGTCTGCCCCGTTGGGGTGGGAGAATGGCAATATTGGCTCTTTGATTTAAATGATCAAATTGACCATTTTGATTAAAATGTGCTACGGTATCGGCATGACGACGATTTCCGCATCCGAAGCCAAGACTCATTTTGGAGCCTTGATGAATAAGGCTCAGAAGGAGCCCGTGACGATTGAGAAGCAGGGGCGGCCTGTTGCCGTGGTGATCTCATTTGAGGACTATCAGGAGCAGTTTGGAGAAACTCCGTCCGATGATGAGAAGAAGCATGCCTTGGAATTTCTGAACTCGTGGGGAAAGCGGCCTGCCATGGTGGAGGGCGAAAAAGCTTTTGAAGATGACCCCAAAGGGCAGGCGATCTGGGAGAAATACACCGAGCAGGGATGAAGATATTTTTCGATACCAATGTCCTGCTTGATGTGGCCTTAAGACGTGAGCCACATTTCACAAAATCTTACGAGATTCTTTCGGAAGCGATTGAGAATCACGCTTGTTTTCTGTCGTGGCACACCGTCTCCAATCTCGCCTATATTTTAGGTAGGTTGGAAACAAAAGAGGACGCACTGACCTTCATTCAAGAAATTACCAAGGTGTGCACGATCGCTCCCGTGGAGCACAAAGATCTTGCCGTTGCCTTAGCGCATAGCAGCGGAGATATAGAAGATGCGATGCAGATTGCGTCGGCGCTCGCGGTTCAGGCTGAGACGATTGTGACTCGTGATCCCCGAGGATTCACGAAATCTCCGATCACTCTCGTGAATCCGGCGAGTGAGTAGGTAGGGCGCTACTTTTGACCTTTTCGAGGTGGCGCATTAGGTTTGCGGCTTTGCGTTTTATCTTCTCGATTTCTTGGTCGGTGAGTTTCCGTGCGGGGTCTTCGTGGAAGGAGTGGGGCTGTGATTTTCAAAGCATGGCAGCATCCTATATTTATTTCCGGTGGAAGGGTTCGCTGTGAACGAGGGCTTGGATGAACTCGTTCACTGAGTAGTTTTTTGCTTTCGCTTTTGAGGTGATCTCGAGAGCGAGATCTTCGTCGGTGAAGCCGAAGGGTCGGCCCAGGGCGTATTCGATGAGGTGTTCGGTGAAGCCGCGGGAGAAGTCTTTTTCACGGGCTGCGATGAGGTCGCGCATTTCCTGGTAGCTGGCAAACTTGGGGCCTTTGTGGAAGGCGCCCGAGGGATCGATCTTCCAGGTTTTTCCCTTTCTCCAGTTCCTGCCGCTTTTGTCTTTGGTGCGGTGGCTGTCTGTCGTGCGCCACTTGCCGGCGGCGTCGAAGTTTTCGAGACCAAATCCGATCGGGTCGATCTTGCGGTGGCAGCTGGCGCACTGGGCTTCTTCCATGTGGGCGGCGAGACGCTCGCGTGTGGTGAGTGGTTTGTCGGCGAGGCGCGAGATCTGAGGCACGTTCGGGGGCGCCGGTGGTGGCGGATCGTGAAGGAGGTGACGAAGGACCCAGGCACCGCGTTCGACCGGACTGCTTTCGACGCCGTCGCTGCCCATGGCGTGGATCGCAGCCATGCCCAAGAGGCCCCCGCGTGGGGAATCGGCTGGGAGGGACACTTTGCGAAACTCGTCGCCGGTCACCCCATCGATGTCGTAGTAGGTCGCGAGCAGGCCGTTGATGAAGACGTAGTCGCTTTTAAGGAGTTTGCCCATCCGGCCTTCTTTGGAATCGCGAAGGAGGTGGGCGAATGATTGATAGACCTCCTCGCGGGCGGCGGAGCGGGTGCTCTCGTCAAACTCGCGATGCAGGGAGACGTCGAACTGGAAGAAGTCGAGCCGCTCCATGTCGAGCCATTGATGCACGAAGCCGGAGACGAATTCGTCGGAGCGGGGATCGGCAATGAGACGATCAACTTGTTGGCGAAGAATATCCGCTTGGCTCAGTTCCTTCTGTTCCGCCAAGGCGAGCAGTTCCTGATCAGGCGGGGCACTCCAGAGGAAATAGGAAAGACGAACCGCCAGTTCGCGATCAGTGAGTGTCCGGTGTTCGGATTCACCGGCGGGCTCATTGAGGTAAAGAAATCCGGGCGAGGCGAGAATGACGCTGAGGGGCAATCGAATCGCGAGATCAAAGGGATCCCCCTTGGCGCGACGGGATTCAAAAATGACTGACAAGCGATCGATAAAGTCGCGATCGGGACGAGCTCCCCGGAAAGCCATGATCGCAAATTGTTCGAAGATCTTTCGGGCTCGCGACGACTCGTTCGGGTCGGCTTCGCTGCTGACCAACCAGTCCAGCTTGTTGGAAGCGCCATCGGATGAATTCAGCGGACCTTCCCACTCGACCCAGTCGATCCACAGCGCGGGATCCGGGCCCAGGCCGGTTTCTTTTCGGGCGGTCTGATAGCGCTTGTTGTCGTTCTTCGGGTCACGCTTCTCGCGGAGAGCGAATTTGCGGGGGCCGTCCTTGGTGAGAGTGATCGGGAGTTCGAGAGTCTGGGGGGCGTCGGTTGACCCCGTCACTTGAAAGGTCTTCAGATGCGTAAATTGGTTCTTATCGGGAGAAGCGCCAAGATCGACAAAATGTCGTTCCGTTGGCGTGCCTTCAACAGCGCCGATCCGGAAGCGCAATTTGTAGTCGCCGGGCGGAAGCGTCTCGACCGCGTGCTTTGTTTTTAGCCAGCCGGATGGGTGCTCCGGAGGCAGCGCGATCAACTCATTCTTATTGACCTCCGAGATCGTCAGGAAAGAGCCGGTCTGTGTGAGCGGGTTGTTGAGGTAACGGCGGTAGCTCGGGCCGTGCTCCTCAAATTGCTTGATGCGGAATTTCGCTTCCTTCTCGTCCACGATGCCTTTTTTCGGCTGACCGGTTTTCAAGAAGGCCTTGGCCTGTTCATTGCCTCCTTTGAAGTAGCCGTTGTAAGTGCCGCCGACTTTACGATTGGCATGCTCTTCGACTTCGCGTCGCTGTTTCCAGGTGCTTGGCGCGGCGGCGATGGGACCTTCCAACTCGACCCAATCAACCCAGATCGCGGGAGGAAGTCCGTAGCCGTTCTCTCTTTTGCCTCGGTTGAAGGTATCACGAACACTTTTTCTATCGGTCGGGCGTCGCTCCTGGATGGCAAACTCGCGTGGGGTATTGGCGCCGACCTCGACGGTCGTCTCAATGATCTCTGGGTTTTCGATGGTGCCGGTGACCTGATGACTGCTGAGCGGAAGGCTGGCGAAGCCGGCAGGCACCTGATTCACCCGTTGCGGATGGCCGACCTCGATGAAGTGTCGGGAGGCCGGGGAACCTTCCACCGTTCCCGCTCGAATTCTCAGTTTGTAAGTTCCCGGGGGAAGATCCTTCGGCTTGGGAGTGAGGTCGATGCGTTGGATTTCCCAGGCCAGCTTCAGGTAAGTGCCCCGGTCGCTGTGAGGCAGTCCGGCGTAGTGCTTGATGTAGGCGTAAGATCTTCCGTATCCACCCTGATTGGAAAACGAGGCGGCATTGGCATCCCGGAAACCGAATTTTTTGGCATCGGGTCCTTTCTTCAGAAGGTCGGCATTCTGGTAGAGCCGGAGGCGCCATCTGTCATCGAGTCCGGGGAACTTCTTACGAAGCTCGTCCATGACTTTTTTGTTTTCCGGGTCGAGGGCCGCTTTATCCACTTCGGCCTTCCAGAGCAGATAGCGTTTGTTGGTTTCCTCCATCTTCGCCATTTTCTTGAGGCTCTGGACGTTGACCGTCTTTTCCGGTTCGACTCGGAAGACTCGCGACTCCTGGGTCAGGGCAGCCTGCCGTTCGAACAATTCGTCAATCGCGCTGCGACCGAGTTTGAGATACTGCTCAATCTGATCGCTGGAGATGAATTGGGAGGCACCGACCGTATCAAATGTTCCGGAGCCGCCATCGGATGGCAGGGAGGAGGTATCGACCTTAACGCCGATGAGTTGCTCGATGGTATTCCGGTATTCCCGGCGGTTGAGGCGGCGCATTGAAATTTCGCCGCCCGAGTCGGAAAGCGATTTGCGTGCCGCGACCATGGTGTTGGCGAGGTCATGAAGAAAGTCGGCTTTTTCTTCGTTCTTTGGCTGCGGTTCGTCCTCCGGAGGCATCTCGCCGGAGTTCATCGCATTGAGGACTTTCTGCCACAGCTCGGCATCTTTGATGTTCGTAATTTGATAAGGAAGATCCTCGAGGTTTACCTTGCCTTCTTCGCTAAAGGCATCGTGGCATTCGAAGCAATACTTCTTGATGAAGGGAGCGTGTTTTTCAGGAAAGGTTGGGGTGCGTTCTGCGATCAGGCAGGGTGTCAGAGATAGGTGGAGGAAAGTGAGGGCGAAGAGATTCATCGCATGCCTGCGTCCTTTCAGGACGCCTTGTTTTGTTGGGGTTCTATACCCCGGATTGAAATCCGGGGCTTTGTGCCTTTGAGCTTTCAGCTCACTTGCCTTGGAGAATTGCATCATGCCTGCAGTGCTTTGACGATTCCGGAGCTATCTCCATGTCGTTCGACATCGATGCCCATTCCATTGAGTATCGTCAGCCACACGTTGCAGAGCGGGGTGTCCTTCGGTAGGACAAGATGCTGCCCCAGCTTAAGATTGGCTCCACCGCCGGTGAGTACGGTGGGGCAATTATCGAGGTAGTGAATGGAGCTGATGTTCGAGCCAAAGGCCAGCGCGGTATGATCGAAGAGGCTCGATCCGTCGGCTTCTTTTGTTGCCTTGAGTTTGTCGATCAGCCCGGCCAGCAATTCGCTGTGCGCATTGTCCCGGGCCTGGGACGCCAGCATGCGCTCGCCCGGAGAGTAGTGACTCATATTGTGAGGCGCCACGGAGATATCCAAACTCTGCAAGAGCGAATGGCACGGCATGCGGTAGGTCAGGGCCCGCGTGCTGTCGGTCTGCATCGCGGCAACGATGAGTTGATACATGATCTCGATCTCGTCCTTACCCTTCAAACCTGGTTCGGGTTCATCCATGGGAGGCTTCGATTTGGGGACGTCGAGCCAGGCTTCGTCCTTGCCCAGGCGGGTCTCGATATCCCGGATGCCCTGGAAATATTCGTCCAGCTTGTCGGTGTCGGTTTTGGAGAGGCCGCGCTGAACCCGTTTCGCTTCGGTGAGGACGGCATCGAGGACGCTGCGGTTTTCGGCAATGGCGGCCTGGCGTTGATCCAAAGGCAGGGCGTCGGCCGAAAAGAGTTTGTGAAAAACCTGAACCGGATCCGTTTGTCCCGAGACCGGTTTGCCGCGTTGATCCCACGCGAGCGAGAGGCCGGGGCCATGACCCGAGCCATCGGTGCTGTCGAGCTGGATCGAGGAAAAGCGCGTGTCCTGTCCCAGCCGCTGAGCCACGACCTGATCGACGGAGATGCTATTGGCCATGCTCTGTCCCGGAACAGAAAAGCGATTGGCGCCAGTGAGCCAAAACGTGCTGCCCCAGTGTGCTTCGTTGCTGTATTGGTTCGCAAGGCCCTGCACCACGGTGAAGTCAGACTTGTGCCGTGCCAGAGGGGCGAGGCCCGGAGAGAGTTGATAGTCGGCCCCGGTTTCTTTCTGGTTGGGATACCAGGTTTCCTTGGTCACCCCGAATCCAATTCCGAGAAAGACGGAACGCTTGGGCGGCGTGACCGGCGCGGTGGTTGCCGCCGAGGCGAAGCGGCGGAAGCCGATGGACTCCAGCGCGGGGAGTGCGATGAGCGCACCGGTTCCGCGAAGAAAGTGACGGCGATTGAATTGGTTTTTCATGTCTTAAAAGTAGGTCGGCACGAAGGTGTTTACGTTCACGGAATTGAGAATGCAGGAAACGGGAATGGTTGTCGATTCCGCTCCGGGCTCGAATCTGGACATTTTGTAAATCGCTTCGAACTACAAGGAGAAGAAAGGTAAGACGACGAGGGAATGTTCAAGAGGCTTTTGCCAGAAAGGGCGAGGGGTGCGATGACGCTGGTGGACGACACTTCCTCGCCGTAGATTGGAATCCGCTACCTAAGAATTTCCCACATGAGAACACCTACTATTTTGTTCGCCGCCTTATTCTGTCTGATCCTCATCGACAGTTCTGCACAGGAAGTCCCCCGGACTGTTACCAAAACCTGGGCCGACTTTGATGCGCGTGCGGAGCCGCTGGAGGCCGAGGTGGTGCGCGAGGAATCTGCGGACGGAATCGTCACCCGCTACGTGCGTTTCGTGGTTGGCACATTCGCGGGAAAGAAGACGAGGGTCGCGGCCTTCTATGCATTCCCGGACGGAGCGAAGGGGCTGCCTGGTCTCATTCAAGCGCACGGTGGCGGACAGCGCGCCCGCAAGGACCTGGTGCAGTTTTACGCAGCGCGTGGCTATGCGTCGATCTCGGTAAACTGGGGCGGGAAAGTCATTGGCCAAGAGGCTGATCCGAATACCGACTGGCAGGGAATTCCTGCCGGGTTTCTCGATCCCAAACATCACAATGGGGTGGAACCGGGGAAGGGAACGATCCACTCGCAGGCCCACCCGTGGAATAGTTCATGGATTCTCTACGCGGCGGCGGCGCGGCGGGCCATTACTTTTCTGGAACAGCAACCGCAATGTGACGGAAATCGCATCGGCCTCCAAGGGCACAGCATGGGGGGACGCCTGACGGTGCTGACGGCAATCGATCCACGAATCAAGGCGGCCTCGCCGTCCGTTGGAGGCAGCGGTTATCTCTACACCGACATCGTCGGCATTCCGGGCTCGGCCAGGCGGATGGCAGAGGGCCCCGAGCGGGATCTGTATTTGAAGACGGTCGATTCCCAATACTACTGGCCGCTGGTGCGTTGCCCGGTGATGTTTCTCGGGGCGACCAACGATTTTAATTCGCCGATGGAGTTTGTGATCCGCGGGTTTCGATCACTCCCTGAAGTGGCGCAGAGTCGCACCTCGTTCACCCCGCACATGAACCACCGCTTCACCGTGAACAACATGATGGCGCGCATCCGTTGGTTCGATTCGCACCTCAAGAAATCATTCGTCTTCCCAAAGACCGCGAAGGCGACGTTAGATTTGAAAACGAAGAATGGCGTGCCACGTTTTACAGTGCGACCCGATCTCTCCGGGCCACATCAACTCGAGCGGGTGGAGATCTACTATGGTTACGATCGTGACCCCCGCGCGCGTTTCTGGCGCTCGGCGGAAGTCGTGCGTGACGGTGGTGTTTTTTCAGCCGAGTGTCCGGTAATGAATCCCGGCGAGCCTTTGTTCGCCTTTGCCAACGTCATTTACGAGACCGGCGAGAAAATTGTGATGCCCCGGGGCTACCCTGAGAGCTCACTGCTGACGCTCACCAGCGAGTATCGTGAGGCCTATCCGAATCAATTGAAGGCCGCCGGAGTGAAGGCGACGGTGAAGCGTCAGCGCCTGATCGATGACTTTGCCCGTGGATGGCAGGATTGGTCCATCATCGCGGCGAACAATCGGGAGCACTGGAATTTCGAAACTCGCAAGATCAACGACCCAGCCTTCGTCGGGCCAAAGGGCGCGGCGCTCGCCTTCGAGATCACGACAACCGCGCCTGGCGAAACTCTGGCGGTGGTGATCGATGTCGATCGCTGGCGGGGCTATACGGGCCGCAAGCCCACGCCTTATGTTGCCTTGGTGGCCTTGGCCGAAGCAGGTAAGCACGCCATCTCGCTGCCCATGAACAAGTTCGTCTCGGAGTCTGGCGAGGAACTTGCCAGCTATGATTTTGCGACCAGCCTGATCCTGACGCCGGGGCAGAAGCAAAGCCCGGGTAAGGTGAAGCAAACGTGGAAAGGGGTGATTCCCAAGTTCAAAAAGCTGCGTTGGGAAGGGGGTGATTCCACGCCCCGGCGCCGCCCCTATCTGAATCCGAAAACATCAGCCGCCGATGCGGATGCGGTGTTCCGCGATGAGTTCGACCGTGCAGTGAACGAGTCGGTCGAGCGTGAGAAACAAGACCAGAAGTAGCTAAGCCCGAATGCTCCCTACTTCTGTTCGACTCATGAGGTGAAGATCACTCTCGTCTTAGCACCACGAACTGGATTTGGTCGGGAGAAAGACTGAGGAGGCCGTCCTCGATGGTGCCAGTTGAGATCTGCTCTCCGTTCGGGCCCTTCGCTGTCGAGGTCACCTTATCACCATCAATCTCCCAGGTGCCCTGCATCACCATCTCGTTTCCATTGAAGACCGTAGTCGAGACGAGGGTCTTGTCTGCCTTGAATTCCATGGTTCCTTCGACGCTTTTGAACATTTCCTCCAGCTTGGCTCTGGCCTCCGCCTGCTGTGGCGCGGGGATGGCTTCGAGCTCGCTGGAGATCTGCGCCTGGTTTGCAGCGAGCGTGGCCTCACTGTCGATCTTCCACGTGCCAACCGGACCGTTGTCGATTTTGGATGTGTTGGCCGGAGTTTTGCTGTCATCACAGGAAGACAGGGCTAGACAGAGCAAAAGAAAAAGGAAGTTTGCCGTTGATTGTTTCCACTGACGCATAGGAAGAGATTAGAACGTTTTTAGGGTTCGGCTACTAATATGTTCTAGCTATCGAAGGTGGAGATAACAGCCCCTCACGCGTTCAACCCCAAAGGCAAATTCCTGCCGTAACTTCTCGCGCTGGGCACGCAGCACGACACGTGCAACAAGCTGCCGACTGCCTGCAAAAATCCAGAACAGAACCCGCACCGGTCGGCAACGGGAATTTGATAAGACCTTTCACGATTGGTCGGCAGCCCGTGATTGAATCACCTGGAGGTAGTCGTCCATCTCGGCATCGTTCTGGAAGATCGACCACGAGGGCAACTGCTTGACGATCTCGAACACTTTTTCCACTTGTGGGCGGAGATTGACCATGACCACTTCCCCGCCCTGTGCCTCAACGTTCTTCTGCGCCTTGAAAATGACTCGCAGTCCGGCGCTACTGACGAAATTCAGCTTGCTCATGTCAAACACCAGGCGGTTCGTCTTGCCAGCCAAAATCAGATCCAAGCGCTGATCCAGCGATGGCGCGGTATCGGAATCGAGGCTGCCGCTCAAAATGACTTTGGTCGCGATCGTCTGGAGGGCGTTAGTGGAGATGTCCAAGCTCATGGCTCTAATTACGGCATCGGGTTGGATCTAACAACCATCATTGTCGCCCGGGGAAATCTGTGCGGTCAAAATGTTCTCCCCCCTGGCGCTGCGCTCGTAGCTCAAATTCGTCGCCAGCGCCCTGACGATCTGCAGGCCATGCCCGCCAATCTCCTTCTCGATACCCGACGGAGGCATCTTGAGCGGATCGAATGCGGGTCCCTCGTCGACGAACTTGAGCACAAGCCCGCCGTCGCAGATCTCGGCGTGAACCGCGAAAGCACCATCGGTCGGAGTGTGCTCCCTCAGATTGTCGAGAACTTCGGCGGTAATCGTCGCAGCGTTGTCGATCATGTGGGAGTCACTCAGATGGCCGCCGAGAAAATCAACCAGATCCAGGCGCACGCGCTTGAGCCCGGCCGTGGCTGCGGTCGTGGAGGTGAATGTTTGACGGTTGCTCATCTTGAAATTTCCGAACCTCAGAGTGAGCAGAGTAATATCATCCGATTGATCAGCCCCGTTCGCAAAATCTGAAACGGCAGTGAGGATGTCTTGGTTGATCACGATCGGAACCGCCGGAATGGAGCTTCCAACCGTCTCCATCAGGCGCTCGTCTCCAAAGAGCCTCTGTGCAGGGTCGAAGGCTTCGGTCACGCCATCGGTATAGAGCACGAGCGTATCCCCGGGCTCTAATCTCAACGTAGAGGTCTCGTAGCAGCTGGATGCGGACAGCCCGATCGGCAAGCTCGTCCGGGGCTTGAGGAACTGCGCCTCCCCGCCGGCTTTCAGCAGAACTGGAGGGTTGTGTCCGGCACTCGCCCACTCAAGTTCACCGGTCGAAAGATTCAAAATGCCATAAAAGATCGTGGCGAACATGCAGGTGTCGTTGTTCTTTGAGAACTCTGCGTTCGCCTGGGAAAGGATCGCCGCCGGTGCCTGCGAGCTGCGGGCGGCAGCGCGGATGGACGAAACGGTCTTCGACATCAACATTGCCGCGGGCACGCCCTTGTCGGAGACATCCCCGATGACAATTTCCAACTGGTCCTCACCCGAGAGAAAATAGTCATACCAGTCGCCACCGACTGCTCGAGCCGGGATGAGTTTTGCCGCCAGCTGGAAGTTCGGCTGTTCCTCTTCGGCATTGCCATTCCCCGGCACCATCGCGAGCTGAATCTGGTGGGCGACCTCGAGCTCGCTCTCAAGTTTCTGCTTCGCGGCGGTCGCGGCGGTGAGATCTGCGACGTGCTGCCGGAGATCCCTGCGCATGCGGGAGAACGACTGCCCGAGCGCGCCGATCTCATCGCCGGATTCGATCTCAGGTATCGGACGATCCAGATTACCTCTGGCAATCTCGTTGGCGCTCGCCGACAGCTTCCGCAACGGCCGTGTGATCCGATGCGCGGTGATGGCGACGATCGTGATCAGCAAGAGTAAACCGATGAGCCCGACGATGGCGCGGATCCAAGTGAGACGGGTGAGCCCGGCAAGCAGGTCCTGTTGATCAAGAAATACGATCAGCGACCAGCCGGATTCAGGATCGGAATCGTAGACCAAGACTCCCGGTCGGCCTGTCACAAGCCCGTGCTTCGTCTGGACGAAGCCCGACTTTCCCGCCGCGAGTTCCCGGCTCACCTGCGCGAGTGCTGCGTTGTCATGGGTGCGTGCCAGTTGACCGATTGTCGAGCCCTCCAGGTGCGCACCGTCCGGATGGTAGAGGAATTTTCCGGAACGGGCAACGATGGAACAGTAGCCCGCTTCCGTGTTCTCGACGGCGCTTGCAATCTGCTCGAGGTGCGCCAGAGACAGATCGGCCGTGACGACTCCCTTGAGCTCGCCCTCGTAAAAAAACGGGACGGAGAAAGTCGTCATCAAGACATCGCCGCCACCCTCGTCGAAGTAGGGCTCCGACCAAGTGCTCTCGAGACTCGCGATCGGGAGCTTGAACCAATCTTTTGTGCGATAGTCATAGTCGGCACTGTCCAGATCTTGTTGAACGAGCTCCCCGTCATCACCGCGGTAGAAGTATGGGGCAAATCGTTCGTTCGAGAGCGCGATGGTCGAGCCAAAGATGTCGTCATTCGATCGCACGAAGGAACGGAGTTTGCGCAGGAGAGATGCCGGGCCCGCGCTGCTTTCGCGGTCGTTGAGCAATGCTGCAAACGTATTCGCGCTGTGCTCGACGGCGTCTTTCCTGGCATCGATGCGAGCGCGTCCGAGCGTCGCGAGGGAACGCCCCTGTGCACGGACGGCATCGAGCACCACCCTGCGCGTCTCGAAGAAATCGAAAAGGGCGAGAGGCAACTGGAAAAGCGCAGAAACCAGGATCGTCCAGAACACGAGGCGCGTCCGGATCCGCCGGAAGCCTCGCGGGCTGGCGGTTCCTGCTGTATCTGTATTGCGGTCGATCATCCGTAGCCACCTTCACGAAACCTCGAGCCTCAGGCAAGGACGTTACTCTTATGAAACTGGACTGCTGAGCTTCGTTTCATCGATGTCTGTCCCCTGAAACGATCTGAATGAGCGCGTTTTGTGAGGATTGAATGCCGGTAGCGGAGGCCGGCTTATGACAATCACTTCTCAAAGTGGCGCTTGATCCGCTCGGATTTGGCCGGATTCCAATCCGGCGGGTCGGTGACGGCGATCCAAGCATCGATATAGCTCGCGGGGGTGTACAAATGCCCGTATCCGTGGGGCACTGTGCCTCCCATTGGCATATCGCAAGCGACTTGCAGGAAGGTCACGACCGGGTACCACTCAAGGTAGGGAGAGATATCGGGGCCTCGTTCGCCCTCGAGCCAGGCCGGCTTCCGATACAGCAGATCGGGAGAGAAGAACGAGATCGGATCACTCGCATGTTGAATGAAGACGAAGCGCATCGGCCCCCAGCGATCTCCCGCCCGGTCGAGGGCATTCTCTCGGGAGGTGAAGCGGATCATCGATCCGTCCCGGAATTCCGGCAACCAGGCGGGCGAGCCCGGGTTCCGGTCTTTGGTAATCTCAGACCATCCTTCACTCGGGAACGGAGGGCCACTCCAGACGGCACCCTGGATCGGATCGTCAAATAGCGAGATCAAATCGATGCACGCTTCCGAACCAAGTGATCCGAGGCTCAGCCCGTGAAGATACAGCTTTGGGCGTTGGTCTTTCGGAAGCGTCTTCCAGTGACCGTAGATCTCATCGAAAAGAGCGGTCGCAGCATCTCGAGAGCGATCTGGTTCGACCATAATCGTTAGAAAACTTGCGAGGTAGGAATACTGCATGCTTACGATCGCGGTGTCTCCACCGTGCAAAAATTCCAATGTATCGACCGCACCGGGATCCAACCAGCCGGTGCCTGTCGGAGTTCCCACGACCAATACAGAGCGCTCGAACCCACCGATCCGCTTGAGTTCAAGAAACGCGAGCTTCGCACGTTCCCCGGGTGTTTCGGACGATCCGAGTCCGGCATAGACGCGCAGCGGGGTGAGGGCCGGCTTCCCCCAAAATTCACCGATCTCTGCTTGTGTCGGTCCCCCAACTATAAAATTTTTCCCCTGTCGGCCGATCGACTTCCAAGGGATCAGCGACTCGCGACTTCCCGATACCATCGGGTCAGTCGGCTTTTCGATTCCTTCTTCGATAAGCCCGTCCATCCTCAGGTAAATCGCGTCCGCGGCTCTTAAGGCCCGCTGGGCCAAGATGCCATTGAAGGCGGTGATCAAGAATGTCCCGACAAGAGCGAGGCTGACAACATTCGAGACCCGCCGGGGAATGACACGACTTAAGCGCTTGTCGACGAAGCTCCAACATCTTCCAAATACCCGTGCCAAAGCGATCAGAACGGCGCCGACGAGAGCTGCGATTACGGCAACCCGCTCAGCAAAGGCGCTTCCCGCTGGTGCCATCTCCATCAGTTCGCGGATCGAGTTCTGCCAGATGGTGGCCCGCCATAGAAAGAATCCGGCGATCACGACCGCCCCGGTAGCGAGCGCCCATTTGAAGATGCGCTGGAATTTGCCACGAGGTTCCGGCAGCTCAAGGTATTGCCACAGCCTGACGATGAGGCAGCCGATCCCATATCCGATTGTGAGAGCGAGGCCGGAAAGAATCCCCTGCACCGGGTAGAAGCGAGGCAGTAGCGAGGGCGAAAGCGAGGTGGCGAAAAAGAGCGCCGCCAGAATCAGCCCAACATATGAGAAGGATGTCCAGTAGCGGCGCGGCCAAGATTTCCAGGTCATGGTGATTTGTATACCTGACCCCAAGGGCCCGTAACGAAATAAGTTCTGCAAAGATGATTGGAGTGCCCCGATCGTGAAATGTCGCAGCATGGAGAAATTGTGGAACGACCAGCCCGACATCCGTCATCTCAAAATGAGATGCACACCAAGACCACAAACCCCTTGAAGATACTTGGATTGACCTCTTAAGCTGACGCTAATGGCCTTGCCCCGAGAAATCCATGCCCACCATCTGTAAGGCTTCCTCAACCCGGCGGGCCAGATCCTCCATCTTGATACCCTTGCGGATCAGTCTGGGGCCGCTTTCGCGAAAATCCGGACACACCAGGAGGAGGTGTTCGAGAGAGGTTTGGGCCTCGCTGTGGCGGCCGAGATGCGCCAGAGCCGCTGCCCGCATCACGGGTGCCCAGAAAACATTGTGCTCCATGTAACGCGCCGCCCAAGCGTGAGCCTCATCGAATTCCTACCGGCGGAATGCCTCCAGCCACAATCCGCAGAATACCGTGTCCCTCACAAAGGGATTGAGCTCCACCGCTTCCCTGGAGAGGGTCGCGCCGCGTTCGTAGTCTCCTTGTAAAATCAGCAGGTAGCCGACGGCATCACGGAAGAAGAGGGAATCGGGATTCTTCGCGAGGGCGGTGAGGGTGGCCTCGTGTCCTCGCTCCAGGTTTCCCGCAATAGTCTGTGCAAACCCCAGGATGCACCATGCCCGCTGGTCCGATCCTCTGAGGGCGACTCCTTTTTCCGCATACTGGACGGTTTCTTCCATGGGGATTTGGAGTTCCGGAAACATCTCCAAAATGTGATTAAGGGTGCACAACCGTGCCAGTCCACTCCAAAGCCGCCCATCTCGCGGGGAGGCTTTCACCGCGTGCTGCAAGCCCACCAGCGCCTTCTCATAAAGCTCCAAGGTTCCGCAGTGCTCGGCATGATAGAGATGCAAAAGCGCCTCATAGGCGCTGGCTCCGAGCACCGGCACATTTCCAATCCGGGTGAAGACATGCTGCGCGATGATTCCTTCCTCTTCGGCGATGCTGGCCGCCATACGCTCAACCAGTTCGTCCAGAAATTGGTCGCGCTTTCCGGAGCCGAGTTGATACCGCATTTGTTCCGACCAGCGGAGGATATGAATGTCGAATTCTTCGAGTCGAATCGAGACACGAAGAAAGCCGGATGATTGCGAAACCCTGCCTCTAACCACGAAGCCACATCTGTCCCTGCATTCTTTCCCAGCCTCCTTCTCCGCGCCCGCTTCGTCTCTACCACTCACGTGAAGCAGAATCACACGACCCACTTGGTATTGATCCAGAGCCACCGCCAGATCGGAGCCCAGTCCTTGTGCTATGAACTCGAATTCCTCACTTCCGGTGTGGTTCAGAAACGGAGCAACCATCAGGAACGGCATTCCATCGCCCTCGCGGGCCGGCCCCCTCTCCGCGTGCCCGTTCACACTGAACTCGGGCTGGTAGGTGCGCTTCGGCAAGCTGATTACGATCGCGTCATGCCGCCCCTCCGTCAGATAGAAGTGCTCCAGAGCCCGCCGAACCCGCCCTGCTTGCATCCGCACCAGAGGATCAATTCCGGGATCAAAACTCTCATCCCGGTCGTAGACCCCATGGGCAATCGTCCGCTGCGACAGCTTGCTGCTTCGCCCCGACAGCGCCTCCTCCACGATATAGCGCAAGAAATTTTTGACGTGGGCAAAGATCTGGGCTCGCCAGTCGCCATGGATTACCTCAAGCGCGCCCCGTTTGCCTTTAGTGGCAAGATCGAGAAGATCCACATCAAATATATTGATTAGGGCGTATTTGAAGATTCCAGCGTGAAGGCTGATTGCCTGCCTCCCAATGTGCCCGTAGTGTTGCTAACCGCCCACCGGGCGGCTATGGTCCAGCTGGTTTGATCCTGCGAGTCTCACATCAACCCTGGAGCTCCACCCCGGCGCTTTCGCTTTTCGCGGCAGCACTGCTTTTCACCGGATGCGGGGCGCCGACCGTGGCGCCATTCATGCGCCCGCCACCCGCTCCCCGTGCCCAGACCGTTGATGGCAACATCGCCGACGCCCGGGCCGCCTGGCAGGTGCTCGGCAACAGGGGCCTGCGCCCGAAGTGGCCGGCGGCCCGCCTTGCCTACAACAACTCGCTCGCTGCCGCCTTTGACGATCTGCGCCGCGCCGATGGCGACTGGGCCAAGGCTGCCGACACCATCGGAACCCGCCTGGCGGAGAGAGCTTCCGGACAGCTGGACCCCGCACTGCGCGGCACCCTCTTCCCCGCCTCCCGGGTCGATGTCAGCAAGGTCGGCACACGCCAACAGGTCGAGGGCCTGGGTCTGCCGCTGGTCGGCTGGGTCGACCAAAGCACCGGGATCTATCAATCCCTGCACTCCCCGCTGCCCTCCGGTGGTGCGGCCAACATCACCGCCCTGCTGCGTTTCGATCGGGGCCCGTTGCCGACATGGGAGTTCCGGCAGCCCTATCGCGCCGAATCGGTCAGCCTCGGCCGGGTCGAGCACCCCCTCGAAACCGACTGGTCGGCGGCTCATGCGCTCTACTGGCGCATGAGCGCGCTCGACCAGCACAAGATCATTAACGTGCTGCGACCCGAACGAATCGGAGATGTCGAGGGGCTGTTCTTTGCCCAGCAGCCCGACCCGGACCGCATCCCCCTGATCTTCGTGCATGGTCTGCGATCCGCGCCCGACACCTTCGCTCAAATGGTCAATAAACTGCTCGGTGAGCCGTGGTTCCGCCGCAATTACCAAGTCTGGTTCTACAGCTATTCGACTGGTGTCCCATGGATGCTCTCGGCCACCCGCTTCCGTAGCCACTTCGCCGCAGCCACCGGGTTGGCTCGCCGGCTCGGCGTGCGCCACCTCGACCGCACGGTGATCGTCGGCCACTCCATGGGCGGCCTGATCACCCAGGCAAGCCTGCGCGACCCGGGTAACACCGTCTATGATTACGTCTTCAAGAAACCAATCGATCAACTGGAGCTGCGACCCGACGAACGCCAACTGGTTGCCGACGGATTCCTCTGGAAACCGCTGCCTCTCGTGAGCCGGGCTGTCTTCCTTGCCGCGCCGCACCGGGGCAGCCCGATAGCGGATCGACAGCTCTCCAACGCGTTGTCGAAACTGATCGTTCTTCCGAAGATGCTCACCGTAGATCTTGCCGATGCCGTCGTGCGCAACACCGCGGCGATCGCCGATCCCTGGATCCTCGGACCCGAGGAACGGCTACGCCGGAGAGGGGGGGCAGGCAGCACCTGGCTTCCCAACGGAATCAAGAGCCTGTCTCCGGAACGACCAATGTTCAAAATCGTTCCCGAGCTACCATTCCGCCCCGGTGTCCGTCTTCACTCGGTGATCGCCGACCGGGGCAAGGGCGACAGCTCGGACGGAGTCGTTCCCTACTGGTCATCCCACCTGACGGGTGTCGACAGCGAACTGATCGTGCCTTCCGGTCACAGCGTGACCCGCAACCCGGAGACCATCCGGGAAGTGAAACGCATCCTCCGGCTCCACCTCGCGGACCGGTAGCCCTGAGCTCACCGCGACCGTCATCCGAAACTGGTATGGGCGGGGTGGAGACGTGTCGCAGCCCCCTCTGCAGTTTCTCCCCTACTCCGCGCCTGCCTCATCGACTCCGTTGGCGGGAACCGTGGTCCAGCCCTTGTCCGGCTGGTAGGCAATCAGGGAGGCTGCGGTCTTGGCGGTGTCCTCGCCCGGATCGCAATCGTAGACCTTGCCCTGATGGTTGACGATGAAACTCATGATGCGCTGGGCGAACTCGAGAACCTCGTCGCCTTCGTGATCCACGGAGGCGTAGGTTCGCTGGCGTAGGCTTGGAGGTTTTCAATCGCGGTGAGCTCATTGCGACCGATCCGCCGAATCTGGAGTTCATCCCAGGCACACTCCAGATCGAACTTCCACTTGTCGTCCACGGCGACGGCGGCTTCTTCACATAGCCTGCTTCTCCGGCACTAACCCGCGGCTCGAAGACCACCGGTTCCTCCTTGCCGACAGCTCCCGTCGCGGGAGCGGGGGTGGCAAGCATGACTGAAAGGCCGGAGCGGCGCATAACGATTCTACGTTTTTAGAACTTTTTGGACCGCAATCACCTCAGGCGCAAGCTGAAGAACGCCGTTCAAAATGGCCCCTCTCGTGTTGCGCGATATTTTAACGACAAGAAAAATGGGCTGCTTGGATCTTGAGACCACTGTTTACGGATGATTCACAGCATACGAAACTTTTGACATTGGTCGTGACGAAGACATGGCTGTGAACCGAGAGTATGCAGACAAGGGAAAATTTATTTTCACTCCAAGCCAACTGCATAAAGTTGGTTTTGATATGGCGCGATAAAATCGCAGATAGTATAAGAGCGGAAACAACTGTCATGAAACCAACCGCACCTGCCCTCCTCACGCTGGCTCTTGCCAACTTTACGCTGCCGACTTTTGCCCAGGACGTCTTTCTCGGCGACGACAATGTCACTCTCGGAAAGGCCGAATATTCGCCCTATCTGGACCAGGGCTACCCGGACCGCGTCTATTTCGGTGACACCCACCAGCACACTTCGTTTTCCACGGACGCCGGGATGCTGGGCTGCCGACTGGGGCCGGAGGAGGCGTATCGATTTGCGCTCGGTGAGGTCGTCACCTCGAGTGAGGGAGTGCGCGCGCGGTTACAGCGCCCTCTCGATTTCCTGGTTGTCGCCGACCATTCCGAAAACCTCGGCCTCGCGCCGATGATCGCCGAATCCAACCCGGAGCTTCTGAAGACCGCGTTCGGCCGCAAGGTGCACGACCTTGTCAAGAGCGGCAAGCCGCAGGAGGCCTACAAGGTGTGGGGCGAGGGAATGCAGACCCGTCAAGATCCCTTGAAAGGCAATGACTCCATCACGCGCACGATGTGGGAGCGCATCACCGCCGCCGCCGAGAAATACAACCAGCCGGGCAAGTTCACCGCCTTCATCGGCTTCGAGTGGACCTCCAGTCCGGAGGGCAACAACCTGCATCGCAATGTCATTTTCCGCGACGGCAAGGCCAAGGCCGACCAGATCCTGCCGATCTCGCAATATGACACGCAAGACCCGGAGGAGCTGTGGCAGTGGATGAGCGATACCGAGAAGAAAATCGGCGTCCGCCTGCTCGCCATTCCGCACAACGGCAACCTCTCCAGTGGGCTGATGTTCGACGAGATCACGCTCACGACGAAAAAGCCGCTCGATCGCGACTACGCGCAGCGCCGCATGCGCTGGGAACCACTCTACGAAGTCACGCAGATGAAAGGCGACGGCGAGGCCCATCCCGCCCTCTCACGCAACGATGAATTTGCGGACTTCGAGACCTGGGACAAGGGGAGCTTCGGGACCACGATCCACACCGCCGCCATGCTGCCGGGCGAATATGCCCGTGAAGCGCTCAAGCGCGGACTGGCCTATGAGAAAAAGTTCGGGGTGAATCCATTCAAATTCGGCATGATCGGTTCGACCGATTCCCACACAGGTTTGGCCACCACCACGGAAGATAACTTCTTCGGCAAGATTACCGGTCTGGAACCTACCGGGAAGCCTGAGCGCTACGATGAGCCCATCACCGGCGTCTACTTTGACGACCCAACCCAGCAAAATCTGGCCCGGGATTCCAGCGCCTCCGGGCTCGCCGCCGTCTGGGCCACGGACAATACGCGCGAAGCTCTGTGGGATGCCATGTCCCGCAAGGAAGTCTATGCCACCACCGGCACGCGGCTCATGGTGCGTGTTTTCGGCGGGTTCGACTTTGTGGAGGATGACGTGCAGCGCCACGATTTCGCCAAGTATGGCTACCAGAAGGGCGTGCCGATGGGCGGCGATCTGGCCAACGCGCCCGAGGGCAAGGTCCCCTCGCTGCTGGTCCGCGCCCTCCGCGACGCCGACGGCGCCAACCTCGACCGCATTCAGGTCATCAAAGGCTGGATGGATGAGAAGGGCGAACTGCAGGAAAAGGTCTACGACGTCGCTTGGTCGGGTGACCGTAAGATGGATGCCAATGGCAAGCTTCCTTCCGTGGGCAACACCGTGGACGTGGCGGATGCCAGCTACAAGAACACCATCGGTGATCCGCTCCTGCTGGCCTACTGGAAGGACCCGGAATTCGACGCCAAAGAACGCGCCTTCTACTACGTCCGTGTCATCGAGATCCCCACCCCACGCTGGACGACCTACGACGCCAAATTCTTCAAGATGAAGCTGCCGGAAGGCTGCCCCACCGCCATCCAGGACCGCGCTTACACGACTCCAATCTGGTATACGCCGTAAGAATCGAAGCAAAAGGGGAAAGGTCTGAAAAATTTACATTTCATAAAAACGACGATCATCCCAGCGGCCGTTCTTTTTGCCCTGCCGGCGTTTTCCCAAGAAGCCTCCATGTCGGAGATCTGCGTATTCGACATGGAAACCGCAAAACAGGCAGGCGCTGTGTCGCGCTGCGGGCGCTCCGTAGATATTTGACAAATTGGCGGCAGCCTTCCGTCTTGTGGGCGGCAACAGGCGCTCACTCCCAGACTCCCGGATCGCCGTCCAGCCCGTTCTAAGAAAAGCCTTTCCTGGTAATAATCGCCGCAGATGCTCCCTTGCTTGGGGATCTAGAACCGGATTTGCATCGACGTTCCCAGGATCATAGCCGTGTCCGTGCCCGGTAGGGCCGAGTCAACCACCTGCGCATCCAGGGTCAAGTGGATGGCGGGACTGATTTCAATATTGTAGTAGGCCTCCCAAAGCGAGGACGAGTCCCCGATTCCGAGGATCCCGCCGAGGCGCGTTTCTTGCACACTATTGTAGTTGTATGCGATCCCCATGGTGTCGTTGTCGCGGTTTGGGATGAGTCCCCTGGCGCTCAACCCGGCACTGATGAAGGAGTCGATGGGGTGGGTGTCGTTGTCGGTAAATTGGAATCGGGTAAATACGCCTACTCCTTGTAAATCCTGACGTCCGTTGCTGGTGTCCACTGGTCGTCCCTTCCCACCTTCCAGCCACAGATACTGCCAATGATCATACGAAATGAACCACGTCTCATCCTTGGTGCTGGGTTCCAGAGCCCCACCTGGTGGTAAGTTGATGCTGCCGTTGATTTTGTTGAAGTCACCGTTCCAGCCGAATCCGGGCATAAGGGTGAAACCACCGGGCAGATCACCCCACTGGTATTGGTAATTCACGATGAGCATTGCCATCAGGCCGTCGTCGAGGTAATCGAACCCGGAATGGTTTGAGGTATCTTGACTCGTGCCCACCATCGCCGTGATCGAGAGGTTCGGGCTGGGCGAGACGACAATCGCGCCCGCCAGGGTGCTGTAGGGGACGACCAGAGCCGGAGATGAGGGAGCGGCCAGGTGCAGGTTCCACCACTGACTCCTGCCACGCCCCCCTGCAAACTCGTTGGTGGAGTCAAAGGTGTCGAACTTGCCGACACTCAGGGACAACTTATCGCTGAGGAACTGGGTATAGGTGATCATCGGGAGGTAGAGCCCGACCTCGTCATCGAGGGCCGAGGTGGTGGGATGCGTCGCGTCCATGTTGACCGGAAGCAAGGTGCCGCTGAGACCATTGACCGAGCGCCCGTAGCGCGACACAGCGCGCGCCTGGAGCAGACCGCCGGGGATCAGCCCCATACGGTCAAAGTCGATGGTGAGATTATAGTCGATCGTTCCCCCATAGCCGGAGCCGGTGGACGTCCCGCCATCCACAACGTCTTGGAAATACTGGTTGTAATCGATATCGAAGGTGAATCCCTTCTTGGCCCACTCGGAGCGTTTGCCACCCAAGTCGCCAAGAAGGTAGGCACGTTCGAGAAAATCACCGGAGTAGTCGGGGAGCGGCAGGATTCCGCCGGGCACGGCCGGTGCGGAGGCCGCGTCGGTGGAGGAAACCAGCGAGTCTCCTCCCCGGGCAGTGGGTGAAAGCACCACGCTCGCGCTCAGGGCGAGCAGGAACACTGAGGACGATTGCATTGCTTTTTTCATGATTTGATTCTTTGTCCGGGAGTTAATCACCCGCCGTCGACAACTTGCGTTGCGGGGGGACCCCAGAGTCCGGCCACTGAGGGTTGAGTTAAAATATACCAGGGTGAAAAGGGTTATCAATCATCGTCGGGCGGTCAAGAAGGGACTCGCCGCGATCTTAATGATCGATGAATTCTCCTCCGCATTGAATCACCCTTCTCTCCCCTCTCCGATCCTCTCAAGGGCACTCCCAAGCTCCCCGCCCCAAAAGCAAATTCCTGCGGTGCGTGCGGCCCTGACTTTCCCCTGTTCCTCCGCTCCTGCTGGCCTAGCATCATGGCATAGGATGTCTTCTGCTCTCAAACACCGTTGGTCCACCGCCAACAACTACCTCGCGGGAATCACGCTCGACCGCTGGATTGAACTTCTCCGGGAGAATCCGATTAGCCCGGCCTACTGGCACCGGGCCGCCTTCGTGACTGCGGCGGCGTGCATGAATTCATTCTCGGCCCGCAAGGAGCGAAAACTTGATCCTGAGATTCGGGCCACCGAACTGACGGGCCCTCCTCTTTTCATTCTCGGCCATTGGCGCAGCGGGACAACCCACCTCCACAACCTCCTCGCTCTCGACACCAAAAACTTCGCCTTCTCCAACACCTATCAGGTGGTTAACCCTCTCACCTTCCTCACCACCGAGGAGACCAACACCCGCCGATTCGCCCGCCTCGTCCCCAATAAACGCCCCATGGACAACATGGCGATGGGATTCGCCCTTCCCCAGGAAGATGAGTTCGCCCCTTGTCTCGACACCCTGAAATCCCTCTACCTTGGCATCTCGTTTCCAAAGCGGCAGGAACACTTCGATCGCTACCTCACCTTCGACGACGTTCCCAAGGCTGAGATTGACGAATGGAAGGACGCCTTCCTCTGGTTCTGCAAAAAGCTCACCTACAAATACGCACGCCCTCTCGTTCTAAAATCTCCTCCACACACCGCCCGCATCCGGCTCTTACTCGAGATGTTCCCCGACGCCCGCTTCGTCCACATTCACCGCCATCCCCACGACGTTTTCCGCTCCAACCGCCACTATTGGGACACCGCAGCCTGGTATACTTATCTTCAAAGACCTGATCGCAGCCAACTCGATTCCCAACTCCTTGGGCGCTACCGCACCCTGCATGACGCCTACCACGCGCAACGCCCCCTCATTCCTCCCGGCCGCTTCCATGAACTGAGTTTTCACGAACTCGAAACCGACCCACTTTCCGCCTTGCGGAGCGTGTACGAAGAACTTGATATCCCTCATTTCAACACCCTTCAGCCCACTTTCGAAAAATACATTTCCTCACAGTCCTCGTATCGCAAAAATCGTTTCGATCGGCTCGATGACGCCACGCGCGCAATGGTGAACGAGGTCTGCCGCCCCGAGCTTGAACTTTGGAACTACGACCCTGATCAATCCTGACCAGAACCGCCTTTGCCTCTCGTCATGATTCCCCCTTCTCCCCCCGCCCTTCCATTTCTGGGTCATCTCAACCAGTTCCGCCGTGATCCCCTTGGGTTGATTGTTCGCAGCGTGCGGGACCACGGTGACCTTGTGAAATTTCGTCTCGGCCCACACAAGGTCTACCTCATTAACCACCCGGACGCCATCGTGCACGTCCTGAAGAAGAACGCGTCCAACTATGACAAGGACACCCGCAGCACTCATTTTATCCGCGACATCTGCGGAGAAGCACTCCTCACCACCAACAGCGAGGAATGGAAGCGTCGACGCCTGCACTTCCAACCCGCCTTTCATCGTGCCGCCATTACCGGCTTCTCCACCATCATGGAGGAGGAGGCCGCAGCACTCGTCGGGCGTTGGTCACCTCATTCCCAGGTCGAGGCATCGACCGCTTTCATGGCGACCACTTTCCGCATCGTCGCCCGCGCGCTCTTTGGAGCTCATCTCAGTGAGAAAATCGTCACCTCCCTCGAAGAACCCGTCACGCTCGTCCTCACGCAAACCTTTGCCCGACTCGGGTCGCTCACCGGTCGAAAGTCCCGCGCGTTTCGGCGAGCGATGCACCAAATCAATCAGACCGTCGACGAGATCATTTCGGCACGCACCGCCCCTCCGGAAACACCCGATCTGTTGGAACTGATTCGCACGGGCACAAGCAGCCCCGGGGAAGTGCGCAACGAAGCGATCTCTTTTCTCCTGGCAGGCCATGAAACCACGGCCAACGCCCTCACCTGGCTCTTCGCTTATCTCGCTCATCACCCCGGGGAACAGTCGCGATGTGCAGGCGACTCAGAGGCCCTCGACCGCGCCCTTCAGGAAACCCTGCGCCTCTCACCACCGATCTGGATTATCGAACGCCACGCTCTCGGAGCCGATGAAATCGCGGGCTGCACCATCCCTCGCAATGCCTCCGTGGTTGCCTGCCCCTACACCATCCACCGTCACCCCGGGTTCTGGGAAAATCCCGATTCGTTCCAGCCCGACCGTTTTCTCTCCCCAACACCAAAAGCTTACCTCCCCTTCGGCCTCGGCCCGCGGGTCTGCATCGGAAAAGAATTCGCCCTCATGGAAGCGCATCTCATTGCCTCGGCCCTCCTCTCGAATTTTCAATTCACTCCGGTCAACGCCGCTTTCCCTGTACCCGATCCCGCCATCACCCTGCGCGTCCGGGGCAGCATGCCCTTGCGCATCCAAGCTCGAACCCAAACACATTCATGAGCCGACCATTCACCATCGCCGCCGCTGCCATCGCCGCCGGGATGGCATTCATCGACACCACGGCCCTCACCGTCGCGCTACCAGCCCTGCGAGCCTCGCTCTCCACCAGCGACTCCGCCCTCCTCTGGATTCACAACGCCTACGCCATCCCCCTCGCGGCCCTTCTTCTCCTCGGTGGCTCCCTCGGCGATCGTTACGGCACCCGCCGGGTCTTTCTCTTCGGCATCGCCAGCTTCGGACTGGCCTCCATCGCCTGCGGTCTCGCTCCCAACGTCACCGTTCTCATCGTCTTCCGCGCCCTCCAAGGCATGGCGGCGGCACTCATGATTCCCGGGAGCCTGGCCATGATTGCCCGCGTCACTCCGGGCCATTCGCTCGGCCGCGCCATCGGAATCTGGAGCATCTTCACCCTGATCGCAACAGCTCTCGGTCCGGTCGTGGGCGGGCTTCTCGTCCAGCAAGGATTTTGGCGTGGCGTGTTTTTCATCAATGTCCCCCTCGCGATCGCGGCGCTCATCATTACCGCAACCCGCACTGCGGTCGATACGAAAAAGGATCGATCACCGCCTCCGCTCGACTTCTTCGGCGCCTTGCTTCTCGTCGGTGGACTCGCTTGCTTATCGATTGCTCTGATTGATCAACCCTCCCTTCTTGTGGCCACCGCCGTGGTGTTCACCCTGTTTATTTTTCAGCAAAGAACCACCGCTCATCCGCTTCTTCCCCGTGCCGTTTTTCGATCCCGGTCGCTTGTCCTGGCCACGCTCATTTCCCTGCTGGTCTATTCGGCCTGGGCGGGCTTCACCTATCTTCTGCCCAGCTATCTCATCGAGGTCCTGCATTTCACTCCCGCCACTGCGGGACTCCTGCAACTTCCCTCCATCATTCTCCTCGCCGCCTGTTCCCCAATTGCCGGCAAACTTCTCGATCGTCGCGGCCCCCGCCTTCCGCTCACTCTCGGCACTCTGTTTTCTTCGGCAGGATTTGCCACCCTTCTCTGGCCGGGATTCGAGCAACATCCCATCGCGATCTTGCTTCCTCTTCTCCTTCTGGGCGTTGGCCTCGGCTTCTGCGCTGCTCCTCTCAGTGCCACCATTCTCTCCTCCGTCCCGTCCCGGCACCATGGCCTCGCCGCCGGCATCAACAGCACTGCGGCCCGCGTCGCCAGCGCGCTCGGCGTGGCGCTTCTGGGCTCCCTCGCTTACCGTCAGCATAATTTGGACTTCCCGGCCCTTGCGGCCTCGGCAGCCGCCCTCTGCCTTCTCGCCACTCCGGTCGCTCTTTCATTTACGCGAGAGCAAATTTCGGCTTGAATGGTTGGGTTATGAAACTTCTTTTTCTCGCCCTCACTCTCCTCATCCTTCCAAGCGGAGCTCAAGAACCTGCTCCCAATGCGGAGGACCCCATCCATCAACAACTTCGGGACACCCGCACCGGGATCATCTCGGCCATCGAGTCACGCGATGTCGAGCGCATGCTCGCCTACACCCATCCCGACATCCTTGTCACCTGGCAAAATGGGGAAACCAGCCACGGCATCGCCGAGCTCCGCGCCTTTTACGACCGCATGGGAAAAGATGCCTTCGTGAAATTCAAAATCCCCCACGAAGCGGACCAACTCTCCGTCCTCCATGGTGGCGACACGGCCATCTCCACCGGTCACGTCGTTGCGGAATACGATCTTCTTGGCAAGTCCTACGAGTTCGACAGCCGCTGGACAGTCACCTTCATTCTGCAGGATGGTAAATGGCTCGTGAGCGCTTACCACGTTTCTCTCAACGCGCTCGACAACCCCATCCTCAACACCGCCAAGTCGGCGCTCTGGCTCGCTCTCGGCATCGGGCTTGGCGCAGGCGTGATTCTGACCTGGCTCATCGGCAAACTTCGCCGCAAGTCTTAGCCCGGAAGAAAATGTCCCGGGAGTCTGCGGATCTTTCTCAGGCGATGATTCCGTTCACAACCTTGCCCGCGACGTCGGTCAGGCGGAAATCGCGACCGGCGTAGCGGTAGGTAAACTCTTCGTGATCGATTCCCATGAGGTGGAGGATGGTGGCGTGGAGATCGTGGAAGTGGACCGGCTTGTCTTTAGCGTAGTAACCGTAGTCGTCTGTCGAACCATAAACGGTTCCCGGTTTGATCCCGCCTCCAGCCATGAACATGGTGAAGCCGTGGGGATTATGATCGCGGCCGTCATTGCCCTGCGCGGTGGGAGTGCGTCCGAATTCGCCCCCCCAAAGAACGAGGGTTTCGTCAAGGAGCCCGCGTTGTTTCAGATCGGAGATGAGCCCGGCAACCGGTTTGTCCATCTCCGCACTGAGCTTTTCGTGATCTCTCTTAAGGTTGCCATGGGAGTCCCAATAACGATGAGTGACCTGCACAAAACGCACGCCGGCTTCGCTAAAGCGACGGGCCATGAGGCATTGTTCGCCGAAGGATTTCGTAGGGTCCACGTCAGCGCCGTAGAGTTTTTTGACATGGGCCGGTTCACTGGAAATGTCCTGCACGCCGGGCACTTCCATTTGCATTTTGAAAGCAAGTTCGTAGGAAGCGATACGCGATTCCAGTTCGCTGTTCGCACCACGTTGGGCAAGGTGCTCTTGGTTGAATGAAGCGAGGAGGTCCAGTTCCTTGCGCTGCTTCCCGCGGTCATGAAGCGGGTTGTCAATAAAGGGCACTTTCATCTTTCCAGACCCTCCGCCAATGCGGGTGCCACTGTATTTGGCCGGAAGAAAAGCCGAAGACCAGGCCCCTGCTCCGCCGTGGCTTCCGCTGGGATTAATCGTGATGAAGCCGGGGAGATTTTCGTTTTCACTTCCGAGACCGTAGTTGATCCACGACCCCATCGCCGGACGGGTGAAGGTGTCCGAACCGGTGTGTAATTCCAGAAGCGCGCCGCCGTGTCGCGAGTTGGAACAGTGCATCGACTTCACAAAGCAAAGGTCGTCCGCGATGGAGGCGATATTGGGGAGCAAGTCACAAACCTGGGCTCCGCTTTCGCCGTGCTGCTGGCAGGACCAGGGAGATTTCAGGAGGAGATTCTTGGACTTGTGGGAAGTGATGCGGGGCGCTTTGAGAGGGAAGGGCTTTCCGGAGTCACGCGCCAAGAGGGGCTTGGGGTCGAACAGATCCACGGTCGATGGGCCGCCGTGCATGAAGAGAAAGATGACCCGCTTGGCAGTGCCGGGAAGCGGTGGGGCTTTGGTTTTCCCGGAAGCCTCACGGGCAAGCATCGCCTGCAAAGCGAGAGCTCCGAATCCAGTTCCGGATCGCTGTAACATTTCCCGGCGGGAGAGCGGGAGTCCCGCTCGATGATCACATAAGCTCACAATCGTTTACTCTACGTATAAAAATTCGTTACTGGAAAATAGCACTCTGATGAAGGCTGCCCATGCCTCCTTTTTCTCGCCATACCCGCTCACAAACTCCTCGCCCTGGAGGAGTTCTTTTTCGGTCGCCTCGCGACCCAGGAGATGCTCGATCAACCAAGCGGTGCGATCACGGACACCCTCACTACCCCTGGTAGAAATAACGACGTCAGCAAGCGCCCGCGACGACTCGTGTATCAACTCACTATTCATCAAGTAGAGGGCCTGTCCCGCCACCGTGGAACTGCGGCGATTTCCATCGGAGACGGCAGGATCAGCCGTGTCGAAGGCCTTTTGACCATCGTATCCGCTGCTTCGATAGACCGGCAGATAGACCGTTCTCCTTGGCACCAGGGAGTGACCCTGGAGGCGGCCACGGTCGACATACTTCGAGGGTTGCACCACCAACATCGAGCCCCCCATCGTCGAGTCGAGGCGCTTCGATTTCAGTAGAATACTGTCGCGAATCACTTCCGCTTCCACCCGTCGGCGCTGCCAGCGGGCGAAGAGTTTATTTTCCGGGTCATACTCCAAAAGAGCAAGGTCAGCCTGCGCCGATTGACGATAGGTCGCCGAGTTCATCATGAGACGATGCATCGCTTTGACAGACCAACCTGATGCCACGAACTTGCGAGCGAGATGATCCAGAAGCTCGGGGTGGGTGGGCTGTTCACCCAAGCCGCCAAAGTTGTCCGGGGTCGGCACGATCCCTCGTCCAAAATGCCAACGCCAAAGTCGGTTCACGATAACGCGGGAGGTGAGCGGGTTCTCTGTCGAAGCAATCCAGCGGGCCAGTTCAAGTCGCCCGCTTTGCTTTCCGGGCATCACGATTTTCTTGCCCGCAGTCCAAGCCGAAGGAACACCACGGGGAACTTCGTCGCCCAGCGTGAGGTAGTCACCACGCAGGTGAACTTTGACATTCTGAGTAGGATACTCGGTCACCCCCATGACCTGAAAGGGAGCGGGCAGGTCTTTTTTGAGAGCAGCGATTTCCTTGCCAAGGCGCTCCTTCTCTTCCTTTGGGGTTTCCTTTTTCTTCTGCGCGGCCTCCAAATTCCTCACCTCCTGCCACTTCTTTTGATGGCTTTCTTCGGTGAGGTTATGTTCGTGAAATTCTGCCACCACCGAGTATTTCGTGAGCGTCTTGGTGGACATGAAGATCCCGGCGAGCCCGTAGTAGTCCTCGATGGAGATGGGATCGATCTTGTGGTCGTGGCAACGGGCACAACCAATCGTCATCCCGAGAAAGGCCCGACCCATCGTGTCCATTTGCTCGTCGACAATGTCGCGCCGCATCTTATCGGGGTCGTCGCAAGCGAGCATTTTCGGACCAACGGAAAGGAAGCCCAGACCCACAGTTTGCGCGCGCTTTTGGGCAAGATCTTTCGCGGGAAGGAGATCGCCAGCCAGTTGCTCGATGATGAATTGATCGAAGGGCTTGTCTTGATTGAAGGAATCGATGACGTAGTCGCGATACCGCCACGCAGACGGATGGGCAATATCCTCGTCCATGCCATTGGTGTCGGCATAGCGGGCGACATCAAGCCAATGGCGTCCCCAGCGTTCGCCGTATCGGGGCGACTCCAGCAATTCATCGATGAGCTTTTCCCAGGCATCCCCGCGTTTGTCCTCTAAAAAGGCTTTGATTTGCCCGGTCGAGGGAGGGAGGCCGTGAAGATCGAGATAGGCGCGCCTCACCAAGGTGCGTTTCTCAGCAGACTTGGTCGGAAGGGAATCTCTCTTCGCGATCCCCGCCAAGATGAAGCGATCCAGGTCTTCGCGCGCCCATTCGGAGTTGCTGACGACAGGCGCAGCCGGGTCCAGCACCGGAGCAAAGGCCCAATACTCGTCAGCTCCCGAAAGGAAGCCCGTTGCCATTCCAAGGCAAGCCATGATTCGGCCAAACACCATAGCCTCTATTACCGATTCAAGGGATCGCTTCTATCGCTGGAAGTCATTTCCCTAATACCCCGCCGGATGTCTCATGACATGCCCTTTTCCCGGACGTGACGTCGGCTGCCAGCGTGGACCCTTCCGCCCGCCACCCCAACCGGTGTCGAGTCGCAGACCGGCGACCGTCAGGAAGACATGGCCATTTCGCACGTATACGGTGATCCACTTCCCCTCACCCCGCTTACCATAATTCAAGAAACCCTTGGAAGTCATTTGCCCCTTGAGCAACCCCGCCTCCCGCAAGACATAGGACACCGCCCCCGAGCAATCATATCCCGAGTCATTCAGCACGGCATGACCACCGCCCCATTTATAGGACTTATTCTGCAAGCGATTCCCCGCCTCAATCGCACGATGCACCGCTGCTGGTGCCCTCTTCGGAGCGTAGGACAGTCCGTTCTGGTATAAGGCCGTCTTTCCAGACTTAAACTGATAGACCACCGGATCGCGGGCCTTCACCTGTCTACCACAGGACGTCAACGCAAGCACGGCTATCGCGAGCCCGAGGAATAACGACACCACTTTCATGAGTTTGAGTCTTAGCAGAATTACTTAAGCTTTCCAAACCATTAATGATTCCCAACGTAAACAAGACCTTGGCGAAATCGATAAAATGAAGCTAGCCTCTCCGTATAGCTCACCGTCGGCAAACTTTCTTCGACACCCCAAGCACTCTCTCCCATGGCTCACATCCAAACCAAGCGCTGGCAACTCTCCCGCCGCCAACTCCTCCGCGGCGCCGGCGCCACCCTCGCCCTTCCCTTCCTGGAAGCAATGCGCCCCCTCTACGGACAGGCCGCCTCCTCCGGTGACCCTGTCCGCATGGCCTGCCTCTTCATGCCCAACGGCGTCCGCCCCGACAAATGGACTCCCAGCGGTAGCGGTAAATCCTTCAAGCTTTCCCCCATCCTGAGCCCGCTCGAGGCCATCAAAGAACACCTCACCGTGATCAGCGGGCTCACCAACAAACCCTCCCACAAGGGTGACGGCCACTACTACAAAACCGCCGGCTGGCTCACCTGCACCACCATTGCCTCCACTGAAGGCTCCGATGTCTCCGCTAACGGAATCTCCATCGACCAGCTCGCCGCCGAAGCCATTGGTCGCCAGACCAAGCTCCCCTCCATGGAACTCGGCACCGAGCCCATCACCTCCGGTGTCGACCGCAACGTCAATCTGACCCGCCTCTACGGCTCCCACATTTCGTGGAAGAAGCCCGACGTCCCCCTCCCTTGCGAAATCAACCCGCAGAGCGCTTTTGACCGGCTCTTCCGAAACACCGACAAATCCGGCAAGGGGAAATCCGAGGACCAATCCGTAATCGACATCGTCCTCGAAGACGCCAACTCGCTCAAGCGCACCCTCGGTACCGAGGACAAGCACAAGCTCGAACAATACCTCGAAAGCGTCCGCGAAGTCGAACGTCGCATTGAAAACGAAGCCTCACAAATCGGGGCCGGACAAAACATCAGCGAAGACGCGGCCCGCCAACTCGCCGCCCTCAACAAGCGCATCGGCACCGCCATGGGTGGGAACAAAAAGGGCCTCGGCTCCGTCCAACGCATCGACCACACCGAGCACGCCCGCCTCATGCTCGACCTCATCGCATTGGCCTTCTGGACCGACTCCACCCGCGTCGCCACCTTCATGTTTGGCAACGCCGTCTCCGGAAAAAACTTTTCATTCCTCGATGGAGTCAGCGGCGGCCACCACTCCATCTCGCACCATAAGGGCGACTCCAAACAGCTCGACCAATACGAGCGCATCAACACCTGGCACTCCGCGCAGCTCGCCTACCTTCTTCAAAAAATGAAGAGCCTCCCCGAGGGCAACTCCAACGTCCTCGACAACTCCATGGTCCTCTTCGGCTCCGGCATCCGCGATGGCAATGCCCACGCCACCAAAGACATTCCCGTCGTCCTCGCCGGAGGAGCCAACGGCCAACTCAAAACCGGTCGCCATCTCAAGACCGATGACAACGCTCCCCTCGCCAGCCTCTACGTCGGCATGATGAAACGCATGGGCGTCCCCACCAAATCCATCGGCAACGCCGACCGGGAGCTCCGCGGCCTCTAAAGAACGCGGACGTCCTGTCCGCTTCAAAAACCCGGCCCATCTCCCCCATGAAGAAGAGACTCCTCAATCTCGTCTTCTTAGAGACCGAACCCGCGCCAAACGTCGCGTGCTCCTCGCCCCACCAAATCTTCATCTTCTGCGATCAGAAAGGCGTTCCCAAAAGAACCATCGAGGTCTGCTTCCCTTGCAACGGCCTCCGCACCACCCCCGCTCTTCCCGAGGCACAATACAAGAAGCATGACTTCACCGCACTCGCCCATTTTGTGAACGAACTCGGCCTCTGGGCTCCCTACTCCGACATCAAGGACTACGCCCCGTGCGGAACTCCGGACTATTTCGAGAAGCAGTAACAGCCCTAAAAAAGACAATGGAAAAATTAAGCTCGTTCAAGATCGCCCGTATTGCCCGCCTCAGAAAATTGACACCTCACCTGACGGTTTGTTAAAAACCATAGGAAAATTCTGGCGAGTTCACTCAGCCGCAGACTTCAACATCATGCTCTTGGATTTTCCAACCACCAATTGATCCTGCCCCTCGGTGATCACAATCGCAGAGTTCAGAGTAACCTTGGCCCACTCTTGAGTCTTTCCCGTGGTCGGCCAAAAAACTTCCAGCTTCTCAATCTTCCCGGCACTCCCCAGCCCAATATTTTGCCGAAGCGGATTGGCCCCAAAGCTTCCGCCGCTGCCCACCCACTTAAAGATGCTCCGGCGCTGCCCGGATTCATTCTCAATCACATCGACCTTGATCCGCGCCCCAATCGCCGACTTGTTGGAATCGACTCCAATCAATCTGAGAGTGATCCAGTTGTTCCCCATCCCCGGATTTTCATAAAGAGCATCGAAGAATTGATCTCCCGGATACGCTCCACCCATCTGTTCAAAAACATCCTGATCGCCATCGTTATCCAGATCCGCAAAAACAACGGCATGTCCTTTTTGGAGATGCCCAAAGCCACCTGATTTTGTCACATCCACAAATTTCTCTCCCCCTCTGTTCAGGAACATCACGTTAGGCATCAAGTTCATAAACTTGGGCTCCCCTGTTCCCAGATAGAAATCCAGAAATCCATCGCCATTGAGATCACCAAAGTTCGATCCCATGGGCCCGGTCGGCCGGGTCAGGCCCATTCTCTTGGCGACGTTCTCAAACCCGCCCTGACCATCACCACGATAGAGGCAATCCATCTCCGCCTTATGGGGCAAATTCAAGGCATCGGCAGCCAGGGCACCAATATCTCCGGCCCAGGAGGAAGCATAGATGTCGAGATTCCCATCATTGTCAAAATCCCAAAACCAGGCAGGAAAACTTTCGAGAGGTGAGGTCACCCCCAACTCGACAGCGAGGTCGGTAAAGGTGCCGTCGCCATTATTGTGATAGATCCGATTTTGATCCAGAAAGTTGGACACATAGAGATCGGGATAGCGGTCACCATCGTAGTCTCCCCACACAACCGCCTTGGTAAACCGGTCATTGGTCACGCCTGCAGTCGAAGCGATATCAGTGAAAGTTCCATCCCCATTATTTCGAAACAACTGACTGGGCGCGTCCTTACCCGCATTCGCCCCGGCTTCATTTCCGATATAAAGGTCTAAATCACCATCATGATCAAAATCAGCCCAAGCTGCCGTCTGGGTCGGCTGATGCACCTCTCCGAGACCACTTGAAAATGTGACATCAGTAAATTGCGCAGCTCCGGCCACTCCGTCATTGCGGAGAAGGGAATTGGGATGCCGTCCGTTTCCACCAAGCCACGCTCCACGCAAAACCAAGATATCGAGCCAGCCATCATTATCAAAATCAGCCTGAACCAGATTCAGCCCTCCCGTAATTCCGGAGAGCCCGGCATCGTTCGTGCGATCCGTAAAACTCCCGTCGCCATTGTTGCAAAACAGCTTGATCTGCCCGGAAGGATCGAAGCACGAAACGACAAGATCGAGATTCCCATCGTTGTCAAAATCATCCGCAATCGTGCCCCCGGAAAGACTATAGGTCCCCAGCCCGAGCTTTCCTGCCACATTGGAAAAGTGGGGGAACGGCTCCGAAGACATAAGCGCATCCATTGGAATCAGGTGCTCGGCCGGAACATCCTGAGGATACCCGCCAATCGTCATATAGGCGATGTTCAGCAGCCAGCGGGATCGCAAGCGATCAATCGATTGACCCTCTGAGTTTTTGAGAATCGCTGTGAAATAAGCGATGGCATTTCGCGACCCCCGTTGATTGGTGTGAATTCCTTGTCCTTGAATCGGCATGATACAGCTCTCCGGCAAATTCCGCTGGCAACAATTCTCCGTCTCACCCAGACGCATGTAGGCCACCGCGAGATTGAACCTCAGTGAATTCGAAACCGCCAAAGCCTGGGCTCTTGGCCATCCCTGCGCCAACTTCGGAATCAATTCCGTATCGCACTCTCTCAGCAATTGGATGGCTTCCTTTTCGTTTCCCAATCTGAGCTCGGCCTTTGCCAAGTCTGTCTTCACTTGGCCAATCTTGGAAAGCGGAGCATCGGCTGGCAGCCCCTTAAGCTCTGCGCGTAATTGACGCGCCTTTTGGTCGCCCAGCCAAATATTCTCGTCAGGTGTCTTCCCCAAAATTTCCGCCAACTCAGCAAGCATCCGCTGATGATCCGCCGATTGGGCATTTGCCGGCTCGGGCCACTCAGATTTTGTTCCAGCGTTCTCCTCTTCGTCGACTGGTGATGGCTCACTCCGATTGACAAAAAACCAGACAAGGCATCCCAGCCCTAGGATAGTCATCACGATCAAAGTGGCTCCCCTGACATTTCCGACAATGGCTCTGTGATAGGTTCTCTTCATACTGGAGTTCGAAGATCATCCTACAGCTTCAATCAAATCAAGCAAATCCATCCACCCACGACGATTCACGCAGAACCGAAAACCTCGTTCTCCCTTACTTCAGCCGTGAAATTTTGAAGGCTTGGGTAGCGATAGCAATTCATCATAAACTCCCCCACAAGCCGTGACAGCCTCTCATCAAACACGCGCTCAAAAACGCCATCTCCTCCGCGAGATGATCCGCATCACCCCAAGGTCAGCTCCAATCCGCCCTCCATCAAATGCTCCGTAAACTCGTCCTCCTCATCGCCCTCGGCCTGACTCCTCTTGAAGCCACCGTCGACGCTAATCTCGTCGGCTACTACCCCTTCGAATCCGACTATGCCAACGCCTCCGGCTCCCTTCCCGATGGCACCGCCGTCAACTCACCCACCGCCGCCACTTCCGGAGGCCGGGTCGGCAAGGCCATGTCACTTCAAGGGGCCGACAACGACCACATGAATCTCGTCGCCAGCTTCGGAACCGGAACCACCCTTGGCGAGAATTTCACCATCAGCGCCTGGTATCGTCTCAATGATCCCATCACCTCGCCCAGCGGCTCAAAGCGACACTTCGTTTTTGAGTCCAGCAACGACTTCGATGTCTCATTTGGCATCCGCGACCTCGGGCTCGGAGACAGCGGGCTCAACGACGGCCAGTCCTACACCCAGGGCCCGTCCCTCGACATCGCCGACGCCGCCATTCCCGGCTGGCACCACGTCGCCCAGACCTACACTTCCGCTGGCGGATCCACCACCATCAGCACGTATCTCGATGGCTCACACCTCGGCAATCTCACCATCCCCACCGCCAACCTCAACGGAAATGGATTGAACTTCGGAGCCCCCCGAAGCAGCACCACCAATCGCGGATTCGATGGACTCATCGACGAAGTCGCCCTCTGGGATCGCGCCCTCGACACCACTGAACTCGCCACCGTCTTCGCCCTCGGCCTCAACGGACATCCACTCGGCAGCCCCGATCCGGGACCTGCTGCGCCAACCATCACTTCCTTCACCGCCACTCCTGATACGGTCCTCCTCGGCGGAGCCACCACCCTCGCGTGGGATGTCACCGACGCCACTTCCGTAACCATCGTTGACGGACTCAACAACCTCGCCCCTTCCAGCAGCCAATCGGTCGTCATCAACTCCCCAAAGACCTTCACCCTCGTTGCGCTCAACAACACCATCGCCACGACTCAACAAATCACCATCAATATCGATGGACCCACCGATCCCCTCGGCCCATACCTCGGCACCGTTAAAACCACAGAGGCTTACTTTCTCTACAGCCCCGGTCAGCAGGAAATCAACCTCCGCCTCACCGCCATGACTCCCGCCGGCGTCGCCGTCACTTCCACGGACTCGCAGAGCCTCGCCGCAAACGACCACGTTGCCAAATTCCACCTCACCGCACTCACTCCCGAAACCACCTACCGCTACAAAATCGAAAGGGTAAACGCCGATACCACCACCACACTCTTTGCAGGTGATGATGCCGATCACAAATTCACGACCGTCTCCACCGCACGCATGGGCAAGGTCGTCACCGCTGGCTTCATCTCTTGCGCCAATGACACTTCCTTCCGGGTCTGGGAAGAAATGGCCAAGCACAATCTCGACCTCCTTTGCCTCTCCGGAGACACGCCCTACATCGACACCGCCGATCTCACTCTCATCCGCCAAAAGCATCGTCATTTTCTCAAGGTCACTTCCCTCGCGGCCCTCGGAAAAAGCGTTTCCACCGTCGGCACCTGGGATGATCACGATTTCGGACTCAACAACGGCAACGGACTCAGTGCTGCGGATCGCAAGGTCCGAACCCGCAAGGCTTTCACCGAATATCGCGCCCACGATAAATACGGCCTCAATCACGAAGGCGTCTACCACAAGGTCGATATGGGCGCGATGGAGGTCTTCCTCCTCGACCCCCGCTGGTTCTCACAAACCGCCCCTTCTCCCGTCGATCCCAACCAATCGACCTGCTTCGGCTCCATCCAGTGGCAGTGGATCCTCGATGCCATTCGTAATTCCAAGGCCCCCTTCAAAGTCATCCTTCAAGGCCAAATCTGGCAGGACAAAAAGAACAGCGAAACCGATGACATGTTCACCTACTACACCGAACGCGATGCTCTTCTTGACACCATCAAAAACGAAAAGATCCCCGGCGTTGTCCTCTTCGGCGGAGACATCCACGTCGCCCGCTACCTTCGCCACCCGCAACGCGTCGGCTACGACCTCCACGACTTCATCATGTCGCCCGGGCACAAAAGCGTCATCGCCTCCCTCAACGTTTACCACCCGTCCATCGAGTGGAGCCGGGAGCGCCAAAACCAATTCCTTACCATGACCGCCGATACCTCCAAAAGTATCCCCGAACTCACCGTCCGATACCTCGATGCCGATGGCGTCACCAATTTGGAAATGACCATACCCTATACCGACCTTTCTCCCAAAGTTGGCAAAGGCCTCGCCGAAGACCTCCGCGCCCTCTGGACCTTCGATGGCGACACCACGAACTCCTCCGTCCTCGGCGACCGCATCGACGGCACTCTCGAAAACGGAGCCACCATCGATCCCGCCAAAGGTGTCCGCGGCGGTGCCCTCAACCTCTCCCGCGCCGGCGACCAATACTTCAGCGTCCCCCGCAGTTTCCTCGATGACAACACCGCCGTCTACACCGCTTCCAGCTGGTGCAAGGCCACCACCCTCCCCGCGCATGGATCATCGGAACGGCACTTCATTCTCGAGACCAAGGTGAACAACCACGCCAACCTCCCCAGCGCCTCCACCACCGGCTACGCTATATCTGTCGGGCTCCGCACGACTTCGGATCCCGAAAAAATCAAGCTCCAACTCTCTACCGAAACCCTCGTTCCCAGAGCGGTCGGTTCACAGCAGGCCCCCGGAATGATTGGCCAGGGAGGATTCAATTTTGAGGTCGCCCGCACCCTTTTCTCCGACTGGACCCACGTCGTTGTCACTTTCGACACCTCCAAGCTCCAACTCTTCCTCAATGGCACTCTCGTCATCGAGCACATCCTCCCCATCGCAGCACCAGTCGCGGAAAACGGAGGCCTCGTCATCGGCGGTCACCGCTCCGGAACCGGTCGTAACTTCGATGGTCTCATCGACGAAGTCGCCATCTGGAACCGCGTCCTCACCCCCGCCGAAGTCATCACTCTTTATAACGATGGCAACGCCGTGCAAATCCCCACCAAAGTCTCCTCCCTCGACCCTGATCGAGACTCCCTTCCGGATTAACAGGGAAAATCTCCACGGGTTTGACCCAACAGACGCCGGAGACGCCTGAGCCGGACCTTTTCAATGACGAGCCACCTCTGCCACCACAAAAAAGCTAACCCGCCAACTGTCCGCAACCCGCTCCAACATCAATCCCCCGGCGCTGGCGAATCGTAACCGGCAGCCCTCCCGACTCCCTTAAAATCCGCTGAAATTCCAAAGTCCTCTCATCAGATGGCGGACGACCTTCAAAATCCTCGGTCGGATTCAGCGGAATGAGATTCACTTGCACCTTCATCCCACGCAGCAGCTCCGCAAGACGGGTGGCATGATCGTCACTATCATTCGCACCCGCGATGAGCGTCCAGGAAATGAGGACCTTCTGACCGGTCACCTCGGAGTAAGATCGGCACGCCTCCAACAACTGACGAATCGGCCAGCGCTTGTTCACGGGGATCAAAGCCCCACGTTCTTCATCGCTCGCGCCATGCAAACTGACCGCGAGAGAATACTTCCGCTTCAAAGCCGCCAGTTTCTGAATCCCCGGAATATGCCCCACCGTGCTGATGCTCACCCTCGTGGGCGCAATTCCCACCCCACGCGCGTCGGTGATCACATCAAGCGCAGCCATCACCGGCCCGAAATTGTGCAAGGGTTCGCCCATCCCCATCATCACGACATTCCGGAGCGGAGACTTCTCATTCGCCGCCAAGTGTTCATTCAAAAAATGAACCTGCGCCACCATTTCTCCCGCCGTGAGATGACGGAGAAACCCCATCTTTCCGGTCGCACAAAAGACACATCCCATCGCACACCCCACCTGACTGCTCACACAGGCCGTATAGCGCCCCTCGTATCCCATCAAAACTGTTTCAACCTCGCGCCCGTCCTCCAATCGCAAAAGAAACTTACGCGTCACCTGATCTCCACTCGCGATATCACGCACCACTTCGGGAGCCACTCCCGGATGCCTCGCCAGCCATTCATCGACTCGATCCCCATGATTCGTCATTCTCGCCGCCTTCCGGTGAAGCGATCGAAAAACCACCGGGGCATGAACCGGGTTCAGCCCTTCCTCCTTCATCCGTAATTGAAGTTGGCGAAATGTCAGACCCATGAACGCGCTCATCTTCACAAGGCTTGCCGTGAAATCGCACCCGACTTCAAGCGAAATCAACGTCACGGAGTGACAATCAATCAAGAAGAAGCCAAAGACGGACGCAAGTCCGGAATCAGACCTTGAAATTTTCAGCGGACAAATTTCGAGAGCTTCCCACCTCCTTCCTCGTATGAAAGGATCTCCCCCCGATGGCTCTCTTCTCTCGTTCTCTTCTTTTCACTCTGATCTTGATCGTATCAGCGACGGGAGAAATCAGCTTCAATCGCGACGTCCTCCCCATCCTTTCCGACGCCTGTTTCGCTTGTCACGGACCCGATTCCGAGACCCGCGAAGCAAAACTCCGCCTCGATCAGGAAGAGGACGCCAAAGCCGACCGCGACGGCTTCCCGGCCATCGTTCCCGGCAAACCCGACAAAAGCGACCTGATCTACCGTATCCTCAATCGTGATCCGGACGAGGTCATGCCCCCTCCCGATTCCCGCCACCAACTCACCGCCATCGAAAAACAAACCCTCCGCGACTGGATCAAACAAGGTGCCAAATGGGAAAAGCACTGGGCCTTTGTCAAACCCGAAACCCCAAAGCTCCCCAAAGTCTCCAGTCCGGCCTGGCCCAAAAACCCCATCGACCACTTCATCCTTCGCACCCTCGACCGGAAACAACTCCGCCCTTCTCCCGAGGCCCCCCGCGAAAAGATTCTCCGCCGCGTGACCCTCGACCTCACCGGTCTCCCTCCCACACTCGAAGAAGTCTCGGCCTTCCTCGCCGACGATAAACCCGGAGCCTACGAACGTGCCGTCGATCGCCTCCTCGCTTCCCCCCGCTATGGCGAAACGATGGCTCTTCCCTGGCTCGAAGCCGCTCGCTTCGCCGACACCGATGGCTATCAGTACGACGGACCTCGTATCATGTGGCGATGGCGCGACTGGGTCATTGAGGCCTACAACGCCAACAAACCCTTTGATCAATTCACCATCGAGCAGCTCGCCGGCGACCTTCTCCCCAACGCCACCCTCGATCAAAAGATCGCCACCGGCTTCAACCGCAACCATCGCTACAATTCCGAGGCCGGACTCGTCGTCGAGGAATTCCTCCTCGAAAATGCCGTCGACCGCGTTGACACCACCAGCACCGTTTGGCTTGGCCTCACCATGGGATGCGCCCGTTGCCACGATCATAAATACGATCCCCTCTCGCAGAAGAACTACTACGAGATGCTCGCCTTCTTTAACAACATCCCCGAGTTCGGCCGTGCCGTAAAGTCGGGCAACTCCGAACCCTACATCCCCGCCCCCACCAAGTCTCAACAAACCCAACTCGCCACCCTCGAAGCAAAAGTTGCGACTGCCCAAGCCGCCATCGAAAAACTCCCCCCTGTCTCTTATACACATCTCCGAGCCCACGAGACCGAGGCTGATCTCG
>OJIS01000052.1_pt1 | contig 48455 bp, 44 predicted proteins | sample 1595671 | NCBI WGS metagenome assembly OJIS01 (sample SAMN05416814, study PRJEB24817) | seawater metagenome | isolation source: Sea water | place: Canada:Atlantic | collected 2013-07 | reverse complement strand
CGAGATCAGCCTCGGTCTCGTGGGCTCGGAGATGTGTATAAGAGACAGTCCGTAAAGTGACGAGAATTTCGGATAGAAGCTCATGTACCAGAAGCAATAGTAGGTGCCGGCGTCCCACACCGGCCAGCGCAGGTCGTTCATGACGATGTCCGAGCCCGGTTTGATATTGGCCTGCCAGTTGGTGGCCTTGGCAGGGGAGACCGACAGGAGAACACCCAAGCCCATGAGCCCGGCCATCAAGACTCTACGAAAGCGTTGAGCACAGTTTGGGAATTTCATCTTATGAACTTTTCAGGGATTCCAAATTGAAATGCAACGACCATTCTCAAGTCAAGATCGACGGGGTGTGATCGCGATCTCGTTTGAGTAATTGGAATCCGAGGGTCACCATCTGCTGACAGCCGCAGGAAAGAGATTTGTGAGGTGCCCAACTCAAGTGTTCCCATGCATCGCACTAAGCCGTAGCCTTAACCCAGATTGCAAAATGAAAACGCCCCTATTCCTTTCAATCGTTACTCCGCTTGTCGTCGTCGTGATGCTCTCTCTCGGGGTTGTCGGGTCCAGCGCGCAGCCGAAGAACTCCAAAAAGAATCACCTTACCATCAAGCCACAGGGCGAGAATTGGGGGGCGTCGACGTCTGATGTGAAAGCGATTCTGGATTCGGCGATCAAGCCGCTGCATGCCCGGTTTCCCGATCGCGAGATCTCTACGATTACGGTGGAGCCAAAAGGTGGTCCGATCGTGCTGTATAAGCGTGGGCCGAAGGGGGAGCACCGGGTTCGTCTTAATGTGAATGGACCCTACTGGTCGCAGTATGCCTATCAGTTTTCCCACGAGTTCTGCCACATCCTTTGTAACTACAAGGAGGGACCGAACTGGAACCTTTGGTTCGAGGAAGCGGTTTGCGAGATGGCTTCGCTCTACTCGCTGCGGACGATGGGGGAGACCTGGGCCAAGGATGCCCCCTATCCCAATTGGAGCAGTTATCGGACTGCACTCACCAAGTATGCCGACAATTTGATCGATGAAACCGAAGTCCCCGGAGATCTCTCCAAGTGGTTTCAAACCCACCGGGACGCTTTGAAAAAGACCGGCACCGACCGGCCAAAAAACCGTGTCGTTGCCAAGGCCATGCTGCCCATCTTTGAAGCTGATCCCGAACTTTGGGGATCGGTGGCCTACCTCAACTCCGTTCCCGATCGGGAAATCGATTTCCTTGACTTCCTTCGGGAGTGGCAAAGCGTCGCTCCCAAAAAGCATCACGCCGGGATCGCCAAGGTCGCGGCCCTTTTCCGGGTCACGCTTCCGGGTGGTTGAAGCGTCCGCTTGCTGATTGTAATGAAGTGACCCCGGCTCACGTATCCAAGCCACTCGCCTATGAAATCCTGCTCGCTTCTCCTGACTTTTGCCCTCTTCGCCACCGTTGTTCCCGGCCATGCTCTTCGCAAGAATGCCACCTGGGACAAACAAACCCGATCCGCCTCGGATGCCCAGGCCGGCGGTTGGCTGATCAATCTCGGTATCACCGGAGCTCGTGCCAAAATTCACCTGGAACGACCGCAGGAATTCGAAATCGCCTACCTCTTTCCGGACACTCCGGCGCACGGAAAACTGAAAGTGGGCGACCGCATTCTCGGAGTCAACGGCACTCCATTCTCCGAACCTCACAAGTTCGGCTACGGCCCCAAATTCTTCGGATACGAAGGTCCCATGATGGCACTCGGCCAGGCCCTCGATTCCGCGAAGGGCAAAATCACCCTCCAGATCATTCGCGCCGAAAAGAAGCAGGAGGTCTCTCTCGACCTCTCCACCAAATACGGATCCTTCTCCAAGACCTTCCCCTACAACTGCCCCAAGACCGACCTCATCCTCAAGGAATGCTACGACTTCCTTCTCAAAACCCAAAGGCCCAACGGACTCTGGAATGGGCGTCCCGATGCCGACACCTTCGCCGCTCTCGCCCTGCTGGGCAGTGGGAACAAGGACTTCCTTCCCGCCGTCGAAAAATCGATGCGCACCTTCGCCAAAGCGACCAACGACAAGATCGACTATGGCGGACTCGACTGCTGGAAATACACCCTCTACGGCACCGCCCTCTGCGAATACTATATCCTCACTCGCGAGGACTGGATCAAACCCGAGCTCGAGCAGATCAAAAAGTGGCTTTTGAAAGCGCAAATGGCCAATGGTGGCTGGGGACATCGCCCCGCCAACAAGCCCGGCGGCAATGGCTATGGAGCGATCAATGCCATCACGATGCAGGCAAAAATGGCTCTTGGCATGATGATGCGCTGTGGCCTCGAAGTCCCCGCCGAAAAATTTCGGGCCACCCACGACTTTGTTGCCAAAGGCACCAACGATATCGGATACGTTTGGTATAAGGATGGTGGTCGCAGAAACCCCGGATACGCCGACATGGGTCGCACCGGCATCACGGCCCTCGCCCATCACGTCAGCCCCGTCGGCGGAAAGGAGTATCGCGATTTTGCGCTCCTCACCGCTGGCTGTATCGGCAACTACCCCAAGACCTTCCCCGACACCCACGGTTCCCCGCTCCTCGGCCTGGCTTGGACCGGCCTCGGCGCTCTTGCCGACCCCGCCCAATTCCGCATGCTCATGGACTACAACCGCTGGCACTTTGCGATGGCCCACACCCCCGAGGGAAACTTCTACTACCAACCCAACCGCGACAATAATCCCCAGGACTACAGCGCCGGCCCCCGAATCAACGCCACCGCCGCAAATGCCCTCGTCCTCACCGCCAAGTTTAAAAAGCTCCAAATCACCGGAGCCAAACCCGTTCGACTGAAGTAGCTCCAATTGTATTTTGCGGATGGGCTTCTTGGAAACGCTCACTCCATCTCTACGAGTGTGATTCCGCCAATGTGCAGGTCGGAGCCGGGTCGCTCCGTGTTTTGTTAAGAACGCCGACTGCCAATGCTGGAGAAATCCCCTCGTAGTGAGCTACGATCTCACGCACTTCAGCGGGAACCTTCGGGTGGTAGACCGCCGACCTCACGCTCGACCAACCTGTCGTAGAAATTCTCCGTGGCTGATTGGCTCAACAAGACCTGCGTCCATCTCCTGCTCACGGCGATCTATCTCTTCATCATCAGGTCCAAGTGGAGCCAAACGGTCGGATGCTAGAAGATGCGCTGCCAAACCAATCCGATCCTCATCGGAAAGTTGGTCAGCATCTCGCTGGACTTCAATTAACGTGGGCATGGATGTAAGCTACCTGATCACCTTGATGAGGTCAATTTCAGAGAGAACGCTGCAACACGCGCAGGCAGCCGCAATTTACAACACCCGTGAATTGTAAAATGCCAGACGATTTGATTTGTGCCTTCTGTTTCTCAACGCCCGTCCCTCCCGTGACCTGGGGCAATGACGACGGTGTCGAAAGCCCTGGTATGCCGGATATATTGGGGGCGTATGACGCATCGATAATGATATCCAGGTCGGTCAGCGGTACGAGGTAGCGGCCCTGGTGGGCAAGGATCTTCCCGTCGAAGATGAACTTCACGCCATTCATGATGTCCACCCGGCCACCGATGGTGAGCTTTACTTTGGCGAATCCTTCCGACCGTCGGAGGCCTCGCGTTGATCCAAGTCGTCTTTCAATCGCTCGATCAGCTCCTTCGCTCTCAACATCGCTGGATCGGTTTCATCGGGCTTCAACAGCGGAGTGATCTCTTCCAGGTGCCACCTGGCATGACGGTAGAGTCCGCCGTCGAAGGCGGATTGCGCCTTGGCCGCGCGTCTCAGAACGGTCATCTCCCGGGCTGATTCTTTTGAGGCTGGGTCGGTCAAGCGCGCATACAGAACCCCGGCGCTGTTCCAGTTCCCGGCGTGCAGATAATTCCAAAAGAGAGCGCGGTTCTTTTTTTCCGGCGAGCGGGTGCTGTGGAGGATGCCCACATGGCTGACGGGAGAAACATTCAGGAACTGCGGTTCCCTATCCACAAGTCGATCGCCGGTTTGGGAATTCAAGGAAATCCCTGATCCCTCAAGTCGGTACCAGGGATTTCGGGGATCGAGGTAGCCTGCCAGATCGGGCGGTGAGTTGTCCACAATCCAAAGCTTAATCGTCTTGTCGTAACTCCGGCTGACGAGGGTGGTGCCATCCGGGCTGAAGGCCACACTACTGACCAAGTCTTGGTGCCTTAAGGTGCGGATCCCCTTTCCGCTCGAGAGGTCCCAGAGCCTGATCGTCTTGTCGTCACTCCGGCTGGCGAGGGTGCTGCCATCCGGGCTGAAGGCCACACTCATGACCCTGTCTTGATGCCCGAAGGTGTGGATCTCCTTTCCGCTCGAGAGGTCCCAGAGCTTGATCGTCTTGTCGGCACTCCCGCTGGCGAGGGTGCTGCCATCCGGGCTGAAGGCCACACTCAAGACCAGGTCTTGGTGCCCGAAGGTGTGGATCTCCTTTCCGCTCGAGAGGTCCCAGAGCTTGATCGTCCCGTCCCCACTCCCGCTGGCGAGGGTGCTGCCATCCGGGCTGAAGGCCACACTCATGACCGTGTCTTGGTGCCCGAAGGTTCGGATCTCCTTTCCGCTCGAGAGGTCCCAGAGCTTGATCGTCTCATCCCAACTTCCGCTGGCGAGGGTGGCGCCATCCGGGCTGAAGGTCACTGTGGAGACCCTTTCTTTATGCGAGCCAAGAGGAGATCGCCAAATTGGACGGCACGGAACGTTGCCGTCCATCGCGATTTGCATGAGCTCCTCGAATTCCGGCTTCTCTTTCTCCAGGAGCACCGGATTGGCTTTCCGGAACTCCTCGGTCTGCCGCTCCGCACCAAATCCTCGAAATCCCAAGCCTTTCGCGGCCATCATGGCGGCCGCGAATTTGTTCTTCTGCATTATTGCCAGTCGCGCTCTTTCCAACCAGGTTTTGGCTTCTTCGTAGCGGGATTGATTTAATGCGACTTTAGTTCGCTCGAGGGCCTTTTTGGTTTCTTCCCCGCTCTTAAGTGCGTATTCCTTGGCCTGTTTCTCATCGATTCGGGCCTCCTGAGAGGACAGCGCAAACCACGTGGTTCCGAAGATCCCCGCAATCAAGAGAACGGTGATCGTGGTGGCAAAAGCAACTGCAGTCCGATTTCGCCGCGCGAACTTCTTCAACTTATAGGTGGTACTTGGCGCGGCGGCCTCCACCGGCTCGTCATCGAGGTAGCGCTCGATGTCGGCCACGAAGGCGTTGGCAGTCTCGTAGCGCCGGGTGCGGTCCTTCTCGATGGCCTTCATCACGATCCAGTCCAGTTCGCCCTTTAGGGCGCTGGCGCTGATATGAAATTTCTTCGGCTTCGATCCGGTGCCCGTCGCGGTGCTTGCCTGGATCCGGGTCTCGGTGCAGCGGGTGCTGGGTTTGGGAGGCTCGTCCTCTGCGATGATGCGGCGCATCTCATCGTAACCGGCAGAGAGGAGTGACTTCTGATCGAAGGGCGGCGCACCTGCCAGCAGTTCGTAAAGTAACACGCCGAGGCTGTAGATGTCTGAGCGGGTGTCGATGTCGATCGCGCTCATCGCAGCCTGCTCGGGGCTCATGTAGACCGGAGTGCCGAGGAACTGCTCGAAGCGGGTGAAGAGGGTCTTTTCGGTGAGCTTGTTTTGGGTGGCCTTGGCGATGCCGAAGTCGATGACCTTCACCACCGGGACATCGGCGGCGAGGGTGACCATGATGTTGGAGGGCTTGAGGTCGCGGTGGATGATGCCCTTCTGGTGGGCGTGTTGGACGGCGGCGCAGACGTCGCGGAAGAGCTCGAGGCGGCGTTTGGGGCCAAACTTCTGCTGATCGCAGAACTGGGTGATGGGGATGCCCTTGACGAGCTCCATCGCGAAGTAGGGTCGGCCGGTGGAAGTGGCACCGGCGTCGAGGACTTTGGCGATATTGGGGTGATCCATCATCGCGACGGCCTGGCGCTCGGCCTCGAAGCGGGCGAGGACCTGCTTGGTGTCCATCCCGGCCTTGATGACCTTGAGCGCCACCATGCGAGAGATGGGCACGCTTTGCTCGGCCATCCAAACAGTGCCGAAGCCGCCCTCGCCGATCTGTTGGCGCAGGGTGTAGGGGCCGACGACGTCGCCCTCTGCTTCGGTGAAGGTGTCGTCAAATTCTTCCATTCCGATGGTGGCCCCGTCTTCGTCGGAAAAGAAGGACTGAGCCTTCTCGGAATCGACCAGAAGGCGTTGGACCTCAAGGCGGAGCTCGGCGTTTTTCCCACACTCTGCGGCCAGAAAAGAATCTCGATCGTCCGGATTTAAATCAAGAGCGCGGGCGAAGAGATCTCGGGCAGATGGCGGTTTCATAGTATCACATGCGTCTTGGCCCGGAAAAAAAAGACATCGGATTTGAAGTATTTTTTATGACTTGGTGCAAAGCAGGCTGCTGGACCTTACATCGACTTCTGCAAGTTCTGGCCATCAGCGAATGTTGCGGCGCTGTCTTCTTGTTGACTTTGAGGAGAGCGACAGATCGTCAATGGTGGTGTGTCCTGGCGTCTGGCAGATCTCATTGGGCCCGGCGCAGGATGGGCATGGAGTGCAAGGTCAAGACGAGGAGAATGATGGACCCGAAACCCGCATAGATCAGCACCTGGGTGGAGGCCTCCCAATCAAGGGCGCTGGTCATGAAGAGCCCAATGGCGATCGAGACGAGTCCGACAAAAGACGCCAGCAAGTTGTTGGCGGAGAGAATGCGCCCGCGAGTGGCTTCCGAGGCACGGTCCTGGAGAAATGCGTTGAGCGGAACCAGAAGGAAACCCGAGGAAAAGCCGATGAAGCCGAGGCTGAAATTCCACGCGACGCTGCCGGCAGGCAGAGTGCCAAGAGCGACCAAACCGGCGGTGATTCCGGCGACGCCCAGTGGCACGATGTCGAGCCGGATGCGGTGCCTGCTGAGAGTTGAGACGACGATGCTGCCAATGATTAAGCCGATGCCGATCAAGGCCATCATCAAGGCCGAGGCACCCGGAGCGCCATCGGGTTTGAGTTCCTTGCCGAATCCGATCACCGCGAGGCCGATGAAATTGGCGAGAAACCAGTAGCTCGAAATTGCCAGCGAAGTCAGCCGCAGAATACGGTTCCTGAACAGTTCCTTGAGATGCACGAAATGGCGACCCCATACTTCTCTGGTGAAATGCATCTTTGGGTGGGCAGGGGTCGCTTGAATCCAGCGCACCAGCACCAGTGGGACGATGGCGGCCAAGCCCGCAACGAGGGTGGGGATCAGGGCGGAGCGCCACTCGTCTCCTCCGCTCTCATTGAGCGAGGTGAAAAACATGCCACCGAGGAACATGCCACCGAGAATGCCGACCATCGTCAGCATTTGCATCAGGCCATTGGCGAAGCCGAGGCGCTCGGAGCCGATCAGTTCCTTGAGAATGCCCTGCTTGGCCGGTGAGAAGACGGTCGACTGCACGGCGAGCAGAAAATAGCCGAGCAGTGCGCCGTAGACGAAGTGCGACATCAGGCTGATGGCGATGAGCGCGAAGATGGTCAGTTGGCCGATCAGGCTAATAACAATAATGGTGCGCTTGGAATAGCGATCGGAGAGATAGCCGGCGACCGGTGCCAGCAAGATGAAGGGGATGGGAATCATCGCCCCGAGGATGTGTTCAATATTGTCGCCGATGAATCCGCCTTTGAAGGCTGCGATCGCGAGTCCCAGGAGGACGAACTTGACGAAGTTGTCGTTAAACGCGTTCTGCGCCTGCACGATTAACACCGCGATGAGCGAGATCCAGTTGCGAGGCGTTACACCGTCTCCGCTACTGTCGATGTCCATCGGGTCGACGGCGGCTTCGGGTGAGGGGAAGGTGGCTGATTGTGGCTCCATGGAATAACATGCGTTGTGACCCGGAAAAAAGGGTCATCGGATTTGAAGTTTTTTTTTGGCTTGGTGCAAAGCAGACTGCGGGGCCTTCAATCTATTCTTGCAAGGCTTGATAAAGCCAGGTCTTGGCCATGATCCAATGCCGTTGCACCGTCTTTTCGCTCACTTCCAGGAGGGCCGCGATTTCGTCCTGCTTCAGGCCGCCGAAGAACTTCAGCTTCACAATTTGGGCATCCATTTCGTGTTCCTTCTCGAGTTGATCAAGCACTTCGTGGACGGCGAGAAGCCGTTCGTCGGGCATCGCCGAGGGGATGGGCAGGGCTTCGTCGAGCGGCACCGCTCCCTCTCCCTCTCCGCGCTTGGCCGCCATGCGCCGGCGGGCCGCTTCCACCAGGATGCGCCGCATCGCCTCGGCCGCCGCCCCGAAGAAGTGCTTGCGATTTTGCCACTCCTCCGGTGCGGATTTCTCGAGCCGCAACCAAGCCTCATGGACCAGGCCGGTCGCATCAAGGGTTTGTTCCGGTCGCTCTCCCGCCATGCGGCCGCGCGCGATCTTGTGGAGCTCGGCATACAAACCGGCGAACATCTCCTCATCGCGGGAGGAGGTGGAGGCATTCAGCCAACGGGTCACATCAGCCATCGTTCGTTCATTTCACCACTGCAACGGGGGGCGGGTCAATCGGCAATGCGGGCCCTCTATTTGGGGGTCAGGCGGCCTCTTTGCCAGCTTCCTTCGCCATCAGCTTGCGCATCCGCCAGATCAAAGCTCCCGTCCCGAAAAACGCCAACCCTGCACAAATCAGGAAAACACGATTGGGTTCCATCCCGAGCACTTCGACTGCAAACAAATAAATCAAGAGCCCTATCGAACTCGCGACAAAGGACATTGCGTTTGCGGTTTTCAGAAACCGGCCCCGTTCATCATTGGGTGAGAGATGCTGGGCAGCGGGGGAACAAGGACTTCTTTCCCGCCGTCGAGAGATCGATGCGCACTTTCGCCAAACCCGTTCAGCTAAAATAGCCCACCTTGCTGTTTTGCGGAGATTTTCATCGCTGATCGTTTTGCCTTTCCAGCTTGGGCCGCTTCTTTATCGTTCCAGATCCAGTCCGGAGAATTCGATGCCTGAAATTTCCGCCATTTCTTTTTTCCAGGTGGCGAGGTCGTTCTTATTAAATTGGTTGAGGTGATTGTGGCCGCAGGCGCGGGCCATGACCTGCATCAGCTCGGTCGTGGCCTCGAGGTAGTTTTGAAGACGCTTGGCGGCGTGGTCCACTTTGAGACGTTTGCGGAGTTCCGGTTTCTGGGTCGCAATGCCGGCAGGACACAGGTTGGTGTTGCAGATGCGGGCTCCGACACAGCCGATGGCTTGCATCGCCGAGTTGGCAAGGGCAATGGCATCCGCACCAAGGGCGAGGGCTTTGACGAAGTCGTTGTGAGTGCGCAGTCCCCCTGTGATGATGAGGCTGACTCGTCCGCTGGCGCCCACCTTGTTGAGATGGTGCCGGGCGCGGGCGAGGGCGGGAATGGTGGGGACGGAAATATGATCACGGAATAAAAGGGGGGCGGCTCCGGTGCCACCGCCACGACCGTCGAGGATGATGTAGTCGGCTCCACCCGCGAGGGCGAAGTCGATGTCCTTTTCAACGTGCTGGGCGCTGAGCTTGTAGCCGATCGGGATGCCTCCGCTGATTTCGCGTACGCGGTCGCCGAAGTTTTTGAAGTCTTCTACCGTGTTGAGGTCAGAGAAGGTGGGTGGGGAGACCGCCGGTTGTCCTTCGGGGATCCCCCGTACTTCCGAGATGCGTCCGGTATTTTTGTTGCCGGGGAGGTGGCCGCCGGTGCCGGTTTTGGCACCCTGGCCGCATTTAAAATGGAAGGCCTGGACGCGCGCGAGAAGCTCTTCCCGGTAGCCGAATTTCGCGGAGGCGAGTTCGTAGAAGTAGCGGCTGTTGGCTTCTTGTTCGTCGGGGAGCATGCCGCCTTCGCCCGAGCAAATTCCGGTGCCGGCCAATTCGGCTCCTTTGGCCATCGCGGTTTTGGCTTCTTCGGAAAGTGCGCCGAAGGACATGTCGGAGACGAAGAGGGGGATTTCGAGTTCGAGGGGCTTTTTGGCTTCGGGTCCGATGATGACTTTGGTGCCCACCGCGACATCTTCGAAGAGGGGTTTGCGGTGGAGTTGCGCCACCATGATTTGGATGTCGTTCCAGTCGGGGAGATCTTTCCTTGGGACGCCCATGGCGCCCATCGGTCCGTGGTGGCCCAGTTTCGAGAGGCCGTCCCGGGCGAGTTGGTGGATGAAAGCGACGGTGGGCTCTTCCGGGGTCGAGGTGGCTTCGGGCATGGCGTCGGCGTCCCCCGACTTCTCGAGGGCGAATTCTTTTCCTCTTTGTTCGTCAGGGACTTGTTTGTGGCTGCCATCGCAGAAGGGGGAACCTCCCGTTTGTTTGCATCGGCAGAGGTAGGCGGTGCCGTCTTCTGTCGCCTGGAATGATTGGGGGACAAAATCGGTGCCCTTGTGCGAGCCGTCGCAGAAGGGTTGGTTGGCAGACTTTCCGCAGGTGCAATAGTAGTAAGTCTCATCTTTTTTGAGCTCTACCGGGATGGGTGACAGATCGGAGACGGTGGGTTTTTTCATAGCGGATGATCGAATGAGTTTTGAGAGGACGGCTTGCAGGATTTTGGAAAGAGTGCCTCTTTCTGGAGAGTTTGCAGAGGAGGAACTTGCAGGATGCCCGGCAGGGCGATCAAGGGATCGGGGCGGAGCGAAGGGCCCTACGCACCATGGCGATTCGCTTTTAGCGGTTGGCACTTAGCTTTCTCGCGGTGCGGTCGACCGGGCTAATCGCCAACAGCCGACGCCACAAACCTTGTCGTTCTCTTATTTCCCTTGATCGCCCTGGATGCCCAGCTTTACCCTTCCGGATATCATCGGGACGCCGGTTTCATTAGAATGGAACGAAAAAATAAATGATAAAAAATAGATAAATTAAGGTGGATAATTTCGTATAGGAAGAGATTAAAAATCTATGAGAATTAAATTACAACATTTTGCAGCCGGAGCAATTCTTGCTGTTTCCTCGGTGGGCCTGCCCCTCCAGGCTGCCGATGCCAAGCTCTCTGATTGGGAAATTGGCACCGTTCAAGTGGGCGAAGAGGTAACCATGAAAGACCTCAAGGGTCAGGTTGTGGTTTTCGAATACTGGGGAACCAAGTGAGGCCCCTGTATTGGCGCCATGCCCCATCTGGTCAAGATGGACAAAAAGTATAGCAAAAAGGGACTCCGCATTCTCGCTCCCGAGGTTCAGAGCAGTTCGGTGGAGGCGATTGAAAAGCTCGTGAAGGAGCACAAGATCAATTACCCCATCATGAAGGGCTCCACTCGTGCGCCCAATATGAAGGGCATTCCCCATTCCGTTGTGTTTGATGCGAGCGGTGAGCTCGTCTTTGAAGGGCATCCCATGAGTCCTGATTTTGACAAGGCGATCAAGAAGGCCCTCAAGGATGTCGAAGTTGTGGATGAGGATGATGACGGTGGTCTCTTTGCCAAGCCGCTCATCGCTCAGCGCACCTGGACCAACAGCGAGGGCAAGCCCCTGGTAGCGGCTGTGACCGCGATCGAGGGCGAGAACGTCATGTTCAAGCTCAAGAATGGGAAAAAGATTCCCTATCCCATCGCCAAGCTTTCCGAAGCGGATCAGAAGTTGATCAAGGAAGCATCCCCGGACTCTGATGAAGAGACTGAGGACGAATAGGGAATTAGGAATTCGTTATTGGCTAATTTCAAAGCGGTCGCTCTTCATTGAGCGCTCGCTTTTTTGTCTTTGTAGCGGAACGCCGGCGGGTTTCGAATCAGACCAAACCGGCAAGAGTATCCAACGGATCACATCAGCCATCGTTCGTTCATTCAGGGGTTCAGGCAGCCTCTTTATTCGCTTCCTTCGCCATCAGTTTACGCATCCGCCAGATCAAGGCACCCGTCCCGAAAAACGCCAACCCTGCACAAATTAAGAACACCCGATTGGGTTCCATCCCAAGCACCCGGACTGTAAATATATAAATCAAGAGCCCTATCGAACTCGCGACAAAGGACATCGCGTTTGCGGTTCCCAGAAACCGGCCCCGTTCGTCATCGGGTGAGAGATGCTGGAGAAGTGCCTGCAAGGGAACGATGTAGAAACCCGCAAACACGCCGACACCGGCAATGAAAGTTGCCACGATTCCGTAATTCATGGGAGCCAGTCCCAAGGCCGCGAAGAAGATCGTCATTCCAATCGCCCCGACCGGAATCAGTTTCGGTTTAATGGTGTGTCCGGAAATCAGCCCCGCCAGCACACTCCCCATGCCAATTGACACTCCCAGCACTCCGAGCAGCATAGCTCCTTCGCTGTCACTTAGCACGAACAGTTTCGGATACGCCAACAAGATCGTCAGTGCCAGCATCCCGATCATGTAGAAGGTCGACCACGCACAGGCCACGGTCAGCAAAGGACTACGGCTCATTTCTTTCAAGGCCGTCAGGTAAACCCCGAATGGATTCCAGTCGAACTTCAGATCAGGATCCATCGCCTCCATTCGAGGCATGAATGAAATCGCGACCCAACCCAGAATGGCGACACCTACCAATGCCACTCCCGGCAGCCAGGAAAGCGGCATATCCGTGTCGATCCCTTGATAGGCATCAGACACATGCCCCGCCAACACGGTTCCCGCGATCACGGCGATGTTCGTCGACATATTGATCACGCCATTGGCGCGGCTGAGATCTCCCTTGTCCACCAACTCGGGAATCATGCCATACTTGGCCGGTCCAAAAAAAGCACTTTGAATCGCCAGGAGAATCATCGCTCCCATGGTGATCCATAAATTACCCTGCCAGAATCCCAGCATCGCCACCAAAGTGATCCCGATCTCTGCGACTTTCACCCAGTAGGAGATCTTTTGTTTACTGATTCGATCCGCCAATTGTCCTGCGTAACCCGAAAGAAAAATGAACGGCATCGTAAAACAAAGCCCGATGTAAGCCACTCCTCCCTCTCCTAGCAAGGTATACCAGAGGCCTGTTCCCACGGCAAAACTGAGTACGACCTTCAGAAGGTTGTCGTTCGCCGCCCCAAAAAATTGTGCGACGGTCAGGGAGAGGAAGCCTCGCTTGGTTAAATTGCTGTTCATCACTATATTGTGTGGAGAGTAAGCGCCAGAGGGCTGGCGGTGTCACCGTCTACAGGGAGGAAGGCACCAAGACTGTCGTGGGCGGTGGTGGCCGTGAGGGAGATGGTGAGGAAGTGGGCGGGTTTGGTGAATGGATTCATGGTTTCTGTTTTGATTGACGACAGGACACTATGCCGGAGGGCATTGATCCTCATAATCGATCATGAAGTTCATAATATCTTCTCAGTCGATGTTTTGTGGGATTTCCCGACCTTGATGGAGAAGATGTCCCAAGCACGGGGCGCTTTCTTGGCTTCATCTTTCCGCCCAATATCGCCCCGGGTTTCGACGCGGTGTGCAGGCGTAATTTTTGTTTTGCGAAAATAATGAAACTTAACTGTCCGTTTTTTTAGCCGGAATACGCATGGGGGGATGACGGGCAAAAGCGCCCGGCAAAAGAAACCAAAACAACCCCCAATTCGTATCATGAAAAAAATCCTTAATCGCGAGTTCCTCGCTTGTTCCTCCCTCTCGCAACTGAGTTTGATTGGTGTCGTAGCCTGGTCGGGCTTCGCACATCCGTCCGATGCAAACGGAGCCAGCATCACTTTTCACACGGAGAACTTTTTTGATGGTGAGATTGAGGGGGAGTTTCCGACGACCGGTCCGCCCATGGTCGTTGGTGGTGGGAGGCATTCGGCCGTGAGAACGGACCAGCCCGACGGATCCACGTTTTTCTCGTTTACTTCCGAAACTGTTGTGGGGACGCCTCTTGTGCCTGACCCAATTCTACCAGGTTGCCTTCACCTTTTCGGAATTGAAGTCGTTGATTCCGGCGGGCAAGCGGTTCTGTCGGAGGTCTCAGGATTTGGATTTTTCTACGTCACAATAGACGGTGCTCCGCAGACCATGTCGGATCCTTTTGACTTGGGTCTCCCATTCGCACCCTATCCGACGGATCCAACGATTCAGGCCTTCGTATTTCCCACCACGAGTGGGGGGCCGTCATTAGACCATTCAATGCTCTTAGGAACTGAGTTAGTGGCCGGTATGGGCTTTCTCGGGTCAGCCCCGGAGTCGCCCGCAGCCGGCGCTTTTGGAACGAACATTGGATTCTTTGATTTGGTTGGATTATCGGCTGTCAAAAATGACATTGATGGGCTTACGGCCGGTCAGTCATTTACGCCGGTTCCCGAACCGTCATCGAGCGTCCTGCTGGTCTCCGCGTTTGGATGGCTCCTGGCACGGCGCCGGAGGTAGTCCTCCCGAGGATTTCCCAAGCCCCCTGACGGCACCTTGCCGGCAGGGGGCTTTTTCCTTTTCCCACCGGAGCAAATTCCTACGACTCGGTGCTGTCAGTTTCCCTCAGGGATGGGGTGGGACGAGGACGGAGTTCCCAGCCTTCCGCTCTGCAGAGGGCCTTTCTCTCTGTCTTTTGAGCGGAGCCTGTTTCGATTACTTACCGCTCGAGCCCCGTCCCCACTTTCAGCAGATCAAGATAGGCCGCATAGCCGAACGAGCGGTCGCGCTTCTTGCCGGAGGTCTCCGCCAGCACACCGGCATGGACCAAGGCCGTCACTGCCTTGGTGGCGGTCGGCCGGGTGGTCTCCAGCAGCGTCACCGCCGACCCGATCGTGATGACCGGATGCTGCGGCAGCATCTCGAACAAGCGGGCGGCGATCACGGTACTGCCGGGAGTGGTCAGGACGCGCGCCCGGTCGCGACTGACCAGGGCGAAGAGATCGCGGGCCGTCGAGACCGCCTCCCCGGCGATCGTCGCGACGGCTTCGAGGAAGAAGGACGTCCAGCCCTCCCAGTCGCCATCCGTCCTAACAGCGGCGAGCCGCCGGTAGTATTCGCCGCGGTGCCGCTTGAAGAACAGGCTCAGGTAGAGCAGCGGGGCCGCGAGAAGCCCCCAGTCCTCGAGTAAGAGCATGACCAGAAGCCGCCCGATCCGGCCGTTGCCATCGAGGTAGGGGTGGATGGTCTCGAACTGAACGTGCAGGAGCCCTGCCCTCACCAGCGGGGGGAGTTCGTCGTCGTCCGCATGCAGGTATTTTTCAAAATCCGACAAGAGGCCGTCGAGTCGGTGAGGCGGGGCCGGCACGAAGGTGGCATTGCCCGGGCGGGTGCCACCGATCCAGTTCTGGCTTCGACGGATCTCGCCGGGAAGTTTGTCGGCTCCTCTCGCTCCCTGCATCAGGCGGGCGTGAGCTTCGTTCAGGAGGCGCATCGAAAGGGGCAACCCGTCCGGGCGGCGGAGCTGGTCGCGGGCATGGTCGAGTGCTTCCAGGGAGTTGCAGACTTCCCGGATGTCGGCGTTCTCCGGCGCTTCGTGGCTCCCCCTGGCCTCGAAGTTCAGGAGATCCACCAGAGTCGCCTGCGTGCCCTCGATCTGGGAGGAGAGGACGGCCTCCTTGCGCACGAAGCCGTAGATGAACCAGTCAAGCGAAGGCACCATCTCCCCAGCCAGTTCCAATCGACGGAGGCCTTCCTCGGCGGCGCGGATCTGTTCCCGCATCGCTTCGTTGAGCTCCAGCGAGGGAGCCACCGGCGGCAAGGGAAGCGGCACGAATGCAGCCACTCCTTCTCCTGCCACAGTCGTGGTTTCGGCGCTGCCTGTGACACGGAGCTGATTCATTAAGAAAGAATTCTTTCTCTAGAGGGGGATGAAGTAAAGATTTCTTTTTTAGGGGAGACTGTTGCGAAAGAAGTTCTTCTTTAAGGAGAGAGGTCAGAAAGAGGTCTTCAACTTGTCACTCGTCCGATCATCCCATTCGATCATCACGGTGGGATGGGTGTCAATGGGCAAAGCCGGCTACAGTCGTGGCCTGGTCCTGAGCCCGGGCAAAGATGCTCAGGGCAAGGGTGATCATTCTGTGGGCGGGGGTGTTGCTTTGGCGGCGTCCGCTTTGAGCTTGGCGATCTCGTCGCGGAGGGGCTTTGCTTCCTCCTTGCGGTCCGCCTTCTCGTAGTAGGTGGCGAGGTTGTCCATCGATTCGATCGTTTTCCGATGCCCGGACCGAAGGATCCGACGTTTCAGCCCGAGCGCCTTTTCCTCCAGGGCAATGGCCTCCTTGAGGCGGTCGGCCACTTGATAACAGATGGCGAGGTTGGTCATGGCATTGAGGGTGTCGGGGTGCTTCTCCCCAATGACTTTCAAATGCAAATCGAGACCCGATTTTCCGAGCTTGATCGCGTCTGCGCTTCGCCCGGCATCGTTGTAAATGATTGAGAGAGTGCTCATCATCGAGAGCGTGTTGTGGTGCTTGGGGCCATTCACCTCGCGGGAAAGCGCCAGCACTTCCTCGCCCAGCTTAATCGCCTCGTCACGGCGACCATCATCGGAGTAGAAATCCGCCAGGGAGCCCATTACCTGGAGCGTGATGAAATGCTTCGGGCCAACCGCCTTGAGGGAAAGTGCCAGCACCTCCTCGCCCAGCTTGATCGCCTCGTCCAGTCGGCCGGCATCGGAGTGTAAAATCGCCAGGCCGCGCTTCGCCTGGAGCGTGAAGGGGTGCTCCGGTTTGAACACCTCGTTGGATAACGGCAGCAGCTCCTCGAGCACTTTGCGCATCTTGTCCCGGCGGTCTACATAGTAGTAGGATTCCACCAGGGAGGCCATTGCTACGAGCGTGTCGGGGTGCTTCGGGCCGCTCACCTGCAGGCACAGCGGCAGCAACTCTTCTTGCATCTTGAGCGCCTCGTCCCAGCGGCCGGCGGCGTGGTAGCAATGCGCCAGACTGTTCATCGATCTGAGCGTGTCGGGGTGCTCCGGGTCGAGCACTTTGCGCTGGAGCAGCAACACCTTCTCTAAAATTTTGATCGACTCGACCCGGTGGCCGGCACGCTGGTAGGAAATCGCCAGGTTGCCCATCGCCTCGAGCGTGTCGGGGTGCTCCGGGCTGAGGGCTGCGAGGGAGTACTTCCATACCTGTTCCAGCAGCGGGATGGCCTGTGGATAGAGCCCGAGGGCATTGTAGGTTTTTCCAAGTGCCCCCTGCAGCACTGCGCGCGTTCTCGGGAGCATTTGGGTGTCGTCATCCAGTTGCTTCGCGGCCCGATCGAGGACTTCTGCGACCTTGACCTTGCGCCCGCCCTTCTCCTCGCCGGGCCGGGAGCTCTTGAACATGTCGGTCAGGAACTTCGAGGTCGCTTTGGCGTCCTCGAGCGCTGCGGTCTTGGCCTCGCTCTCTTCGGTGGCTTTTTTCTCGGCCTGGGTCGCCCGTTCGGCCTCTTGCGTGGCCCGCACCGCCTGCCAGCTGGTGGTGGCGATGCCTGCGAGGAGCAAGACGAGCATCGCGGCGGCCACCGAAAAGGCGGCCTTGTTGCGCCGGGCGAATTTCTTGAACTTGTAGGTGGAACTTGGCGCGGCGGCTTGCACCGGTTCGTCGGAAAGGTAGCGCCCGATGTCGGAGGCGAAGGCGTTGGCGGTCTCGTAGCGACGGGTGCGGTCCTTCTCGATGGCCTTCATCACGATCCAGTCCAGTTCGCCCTTCAGGGCGCTGGGGCTGAGATGAGATTTCCTGGGCTTTGATCCGGTTCCGGTCGTGGTATTGGCTTGGGTCTCGGTGCAGCGGGTACTGGGCTTGGGCGGTTCGTCTTCCACGATGATGCGGCGCATTTCGTCGTAACCGGCGGAGAGGAGCGACTTTTGATCGAAGGGCGGGGCACCGGCGAGGAGTTCGTAAAGAAGGACGCCGAGGCTGTAGATGTCCGAGCGGGTGTCGATGTCGATCGCACTCATCGCGGCCTGCTCGGGGCTCATGTAGACCGGGGTGCCGAGGAACTGCTCGAAGCGGGTGAAGAGGGTCTTTTCGGTGAGCTTGTTTTGGGTGGCCTTGGCGATGCCGAAGTCGATGACCTTCACCACCGGGACATCGGCGGCGAGGGTGACCATGATGTTGGAGGGCTTGAGGTCGCGGTGGATGATGCCCTTCTGGTGGGCGTGTTGGACGGCGGCGCAGACGTCGCGGAAGAGCTCGAGGCGGCGTTTGGGGCCAAACTTCTGCTGATCGCAGAACTGGGTGATGGGGATGCCCTTGACGAGCTCCATCGCGAAGTAGGGTCGGCCGGTGGAAGTGGCACCGGCGTCGAGGACTTTGGCGATATTGGGGTGATCCATCATCGCGACGGCCTGGCGCTCGGCCTCGAAGCGGGCGAGGACCTGCTTGGTGTCCATCCCGGCCTTGATGACCTTGAGGGCGACCATGCGCGAGATGGGTTCGCTTTGCTCGGCCATCCAGACGGTGCCGAAGCCGCCCTCGCCAATTTGTTGGCGCAGGGTGTAGGGGCCGACGACGTCGCCCTCGGCCTCGGTGTAGGTCTCGTCGAATTCCTCGGCGCCGATGGTGGCACCTTCGGTGTCCGCAAAGAAGGATTGGGCCTTCTCGGCATCGACGAGGAGGCGCTGGACCTCGAGGTGGAGTTCGGCGTCGTCGCCACAGGCTTTGGCAAGGAAGGCCTCACGAGCGTCGGGATCCAGGTCGTGGGCCTGGGCGAAGAGGTCTTGGGCGGGAGTGGTCATAACAAGGGGGCACGCGTGAAAGGGTGGGAAAAACGGACAGGAAATCTCAGTCTTCTTTTTTCATGGCCCGGTAGAGCCAGATTTTGGCGAGGGACCAGTGGCGGCGGACGGTTTTTTCGCTGATTTCGAGAAGGGCGGCAATCTCGTCGTGATTCATGCCGCCGAAGAAGCGGAGTTTGACGATGTGGGCCTTGAGTTCGTCCTCGAGGGCGAGTTGGTCGAGGACTTCGTGGATGCCGAGGAGGCGTTCATCGGCGACGGGCGACGGGAGATCGAGGCCATCGAGCGGGACGGCGTCCTCCCCGGCACCGCGTTTCGCGGCGAGGCGACGGCGGGCGGATTCGACAAGAATGCGGCGCATGGCCTCGGCAGCGGCGGCGAAGAATTGCTTGCGGTCGCGCCATTTCTCCGGGGCGGACTTCTGGAGGCGGAGCCAGGCTTCGTGGACGAGGGCGGTGGCATCGAGAGTGCCGCCCTGCCGTTCCAGAGCCATGCGGCCGCCTGCGATTTTCTTCAGTTCGGTGTAAAGGCCGGCAAAGAGGTCGTCTTCACCCGAGTTGGTGGAGGCGTTGAGCCATCGGGTGTAGTCGGGCATGTCGGGGAAAGGGAGAGGTTCACTCGGGTGCGCGTTCGAGAGAGAAGACCTCGACGGGTTCGGCACGGCCTTTGACCTGATGCGAGCCACAGGAGTCGCAGAGAGCCTGGCCGCTGTCCCATCCCGTTAGGAATTCGCCGCTGACGAGGACGGGCTTGTTGATATTGCGGGTGAGGGATTCCAGGCGGAAGGTGATATTGACGGCGTCTCCCAAGAGGGTGAATTCACCTGCACTGATGGCGCCATAGGCGACCGATCCAAGGTGGATGGCGGCCCCGGTTTTAAAACTCAGGTCAACCCGGGCGAGGGATTCACGGTGATCTCGCTGAACTTCGTCGGCGACCCTTTGCATGGCGCGGGCGGCATGCATGGCGGCGAGGCGGGTCGGTGTGGCGGTGTTCAGCCAATAGGCGAGGACGCAGTCGCCGATGAACTTGTCGAGAGTCGCACCGTGCTCCTCGAGGACCAGGCCGATGGCGGCATACCACGAGCCCATGATGGGGGCGAGTTCGTCGGGGGAGAGTTGCTCCGAGAGCGCGGTGAAGCCCTGAATGTCGCTCACCAGGATGAGGGCGTCCTTTGACTGCACCCCGATCATGGTCTGTTGCGAGTGGGTTGCGCTCGATTGGGTTGCGGGTAGAGAAGTCCCTTCGAAGCGGAGTTGATGGTTGCCGATCATGACCATATCGCCGTTTTTCAAGAGCTGTGCGGTGGTGACCCGCCTGCCATTGAGGTAGCTGCCATTGCTACTTCCCAGGTCGAAGAACCAGAAGCCATCATCCTGACGCCGGATGACGGCATGACGTCGGGATGCCCGTGGATCGGCAACCGGGACCACGGAATCCGGACTGCGGCCGATGGCACTATGTTCTTCAAGCTCGAAGGATTCGCCTCCGGCGTCGTGGATAAAGCGTCCTTTCATGACTGAAGGAATAGCGAATTTGAGGTAGGGAGAGCAATCATCAAACGATTCTTATAACAGTTCCCAAGATGAAGGATTGGGACGCCCGGCAGTGCGATCAGCTGGGGATCGGTTCGGAGCCAAAGGCCCTAAGCACCATGGCGATTGGCTTTCAGCGGTTGGCTCTTAGCTTTCTCGGTGGATTATGTTAATTACCATCTATCATGAACAGGAGATTTTGGAAACGAGGGGGCGGCTGGGTCATGGTCCAGGCGGCGCTGATGCTTGCTGGAATGGCGGTGGCCCCTGTTTGGGCGGACGCCTGGGATGGATTTGGGAGCAAGATCGCAGCGGTGGTGCTGGGTGTGCCCGGTGCCATCTTCGGCATCGCCGGAGCGCTCTCCCTCGGCCGCAGCCGGACGGTTTTTCCCGAGCCCTTACCGGAAGCCCGGTTGGTCCAAAGTGGCATCTATGGCATTGTCCGGCACCCGATCTACACCAGCGTGATCCTGCTGTTTTTTGCGTGGGCCCTGTGGTGGCGAAGCCTTCCCGGGCTAACCCTTGCCTTCGTGACCCTGGGTTTTCTTGATGCCAAGGCCCGCCACGAAGAGCGCCGCCTGCTTCTCAAGTTTTCCGACTACGAGAGCTATGCCCGGCGGGTAAAGCGCCTGTTGCCGTGGATTTACTGAGAGGGGAGACCCGCTTGAGAGCGGCCGGCGTCTTAGCCCAGGAGACTGGCAACGAAGCCGATCAAGCCTCCGCAAACCCCTCCCCAGACCACCAACCATCCCAAGTGCGCGCGGATCATTTGCTGGATAATTTCTTTCACCATCCGGGGCGTCAATTCCTCGAGGCGTTTCTCAACGATCACGTTCACCCGGTCCAGAAGTTCCGAATGATCTCCATCGTCGCCACCTCCCGTCACCAGAGCCTGGAGTTTCTCCTGAAAATCCTCGGACGACACGATCTCTTTCATCGCGGTTCTCATCTTTTCAACAAAGTCCGGTTTGATGGGATCGAGTGCCGCCGCTCCTCCAAACATGGCGAGAGTGCCCCCGAATTTTGATTCCATCACCGCCGCCTTCAAGGCCTCGAAGGAGGGATCGAGGTCGACTGAATCAAGCAAGGGCACCAGATCCACTCCCGGGTTTTCGGTCCCATCATTCCCCGTAAAAAAGCGTGCCAGGTTCTCCCGGGTGAAAAACTGCCGCATGATGAGTTGATGAATCCCTTCCTTAAAATCTTCAAAACGCGCGGGGATCACTCCCGATCCGTAGAAGCCCGGAACTTTTTCAAAGAGCATGTGAATCGCGAGCCAATTTGTGAGAGCTCCGGAGAATGCAAAAAGCCCGATGTTTAAAATCGGTTCACGTAAGGGCTCATCCAAAAAATAGCCGACGACTGCCAGGAGAATTGCGATCAGATTGGTGATGAGGCTCTTATTGAAGAATTGTCCTTGTTTTGCCGGAGTTTGGGGAAGCCCATCATTGCTCGAAGATTCACGCACGTCCTTCCTACGGAGCTGCTGTGAAGTTCCTTTTACTCCTTTGAATTTATATGCCCTGCTTTGGGATACAAGATGTGGATGGTCTGGCGGGAGGGAGAATTGGGGAGGGTCATGATATTGAGGGAAGGAGGAGGGGCTCTTTTGTAGATTTCTTGTCTTCGTTCATCTTCTGTTCAGGATGCCGGGAATAGCTTGAGATTACTATGAGAGTGCTTGTTGTGGAGGATCAGGATGATTTGCGGGAAGTTGTGGCGGAGACCTTGCGGGAGGAATCCTTTGCGGTCGATGAATCGGCGGATGGGGAGGAGGGGCTCTATAAGGCGCTGAACTGGGATTATGATCTCGTGGTGCTGGATGTCATGATGCCGGTGATGGATGGTTGGGAGGTTTTGGAAAAATTGCGGAAGGAGCGCCAGACGCCGGTGCTCATGTTGACGGCGCTGGATCAGGTGCAGGATAAGGTGAAGGGGTTGAACCACGGGGCCGATGATTATTTGGCAAAGCCCTTTGATCTGGCGGAGTTGGTGGCGCGGGTGCGGGCGGTAATCCGACGCAATGGCGGCGAGCACCGACCGGAGGTGACGGTGGGAAAGGTGACCATTAACACGACGGCGAAGACCCTGAAGGTGAATGACAAGGAAGTGGAAGTGACCGCGCGGGAGTTTGCGATGGCGGAGTTGATGATCCAGCATCGCGATGAAGTGGTGACGCGGGATTTTTTATATGATCATCTTTTCGATGAGAACGATGAGTCGATGTCGAACATGCTCGATGTTTACGTATACAAACTGCGGCAGAAGTTCGGGAAGGACTTCATCAAGACGCGGCGTGGGCAGGGGTATATTGTGGAGTCAATTTAGATGAAGTTCTTCCCGCAATCGATTCGCTGGCGGATTCAGCTTTGGTACGCGCTCCTGCTCGCGGGGATCATCGCGGCCTTGTTGGGGGCCTTTTACCAGAATCAGCGGGAGATTTTGTACCAGGCGCTCGACCGTGAGTTAAACAGCCCCATCACGCGCTTGTTGCCACGGATGGGACGGCGGGAGCCTCCTCCAAGAAATCGCAGGATTCCGAGGCCGGATCCGCTTGATGAGTTTGGGGGTGAGTTCGGACCGGGCCCCGGGAGAAGACCGGGACCTAATAATGGGCCGCCGGAAGGTCGTGGGGAGGGGCGTCGGGACGACCCGGGAGAGGAAAGGGGGCCAACCCTGGATGAGGTTGTGGAGGAACTGGCGGAGGATGATATTTTTGTGATCCAGTGGGATCGGGATGGGGAGTTGCGTTTTGCTTCCGGGAATGCGCCGGAGGATCAAAGGCCGATTCCCGAAGAGGTACCGCGGGGAGGAGAGAGTCATTCGAAGCGGACGGTGGACGGGTATCGGGAAGTGATTCATGCGAGTCCCGGGGGTGGTTTTTTGTTGGTCGGTGCTGCGATCAAGCCGATCGAAGACACGCTTGCGACACTCGCACTGCGTTTGGTGGTGACCGGGGTGCTCATTGTTGGGGGAGGGTTTTTGGTCGGGTGGCTTTTGATTGGCCGCTCGTTGAAGCCGATTGGGGTGATTAGCGATACGGCACACCGGATTGCCGGGGGAGATTTGTCGGGAAGGATCGAGGTGAAGGGGAGTGGGAGTGAGTTGGGAAAGTTGTCCGGAATTTTGAATGAGACCTTTGAGAAGTTGGAGAGTTCGTTCGAGCATCAGGTGCGATTTACGGCCGATGCTTCCCATGAAATGCGGACGCCCATTTCGGTGATTTTGGCGAAGAGTCAATTTGCCTTGAGTCGCGACAGGTCGCCGGAGAAGTATCAGGAGGCTTTGCAAACGTGCATGGATTCGGCGCAGCATATGCGGGCTTTGACCGATGCCTTGCTGGCCTTGTCGAAAGTCGATTCGGGAGAGTTTTTCCTGTTGCGGGAGGAGGGGAATTTGGAGGACCTGACGAGAGAAGTGGTGCGAATGATCGAGCCTTTGGCGGATGAACGGAAGATCGTGATACGTTGTGAGTTGGAGTCGGTGAAGATGGAGTTTGATCGGCAACGGATGAGGCAGGCTTTGCTAAATTTATTGAGCAATGCAGTGAAGTATAATCACGACGAGGGCGGGATTGAGGTCGTCTTGGGCGAGCAAAATGGCGAGGTGTCGTTGGCGGTGCGGGATACCGGACCGGGAATGAGCGCGGAGGCGCTGGAGCATGTCTTTGAGAGGTTTTATCGCGCGGACAAGGCGCGGACCCGGGATGGTAAGAACGGAACAGGCCTGGGCCTTGCGATCACCAAGGCAATCATCGAGGCGCATGGTGGACGGGTTGAGGTCGAAAGCGTCGTGGGGGAAGGCTCGGTCTTTCGGGTGGTGTTGCCGGGGTAGCTGAGATCGGCGTGGTGAAGCCGGCCTGAAGGAAGAAAAGAGGAATCAGGGAATGTATTTTTCTTGAAACGGTGGTGGATTCAACATGAAAGCCAACCATTCGGTTTAGCGAAAAGATGGTCCCGTTTTATCTTTCAGGGAGTTCCGTGTTCGGAGCCGATCTCCTCGCTTGGGTCGGAAACTGAAAAAACGTCCTCCCCGGCATGCCGGGAAGGACGAATCAGCAGGCTACAAAGCATCTGCGGGGGGTAACCTATGCTTTGACGGCTTGAAGTTTAACGGCGTGTTCTCCGGGTGCAGGCGATCCCAAAGGCGAAGATGGCGAGAACGCCGGTGCTTGGTTCCGGGATGCTGTTGAAAGCTTCCTGGGCAAAGATCGCGTGCGTTGCGGTTGTGGGATGGACACCGTCCCAGTAGGCCGTGAGGGTGGGATCAAGAGTGAAGTCCGGGACGACGGCATCAGTTCCGTTCGTGAACCCGTATTTGCCAGGATTTGCACCAATGTCTGCACCGAGTGTGTAGAGATCGACTTCGTAAATTGAGATACCGAGAGCGGTCCGTTGTGCGTCCAGCTCGCTGGAAAGGAGGGAATTGTATCCCTGAACCCACGCGCTTGCGCCCGCTGATCCGGGGCCACCTGCCAATCCGGGAGCGGCCCCGAAGTCGGGGAAGTTGGGGATGATGATATATCGAACTCCGGCTCCTGCGAGAAGATCAATGGCCGCGCTGATGTTACCGACCGAAACGCTTGGACTCACCGGACCGCCGGGATCGGTGGCAGTATCAAAGAAATCGTTCGCTCCCGCCCAGACGCTCACAAGAGAGGTCGATTGGAAGGTGCCTTCACTGGCGAGATAACCACCGACCTGCTGAAGAACGGTAGGAGTCAGTCCACCACCGCCGGTCCGTGCGCCACCCCAGGCATGATTGTTTCCACCCGCCACTGAAGGTTCATGTGGGCCGAGGCCGAGGTGGTCGTTTGAGAGATACTCAGCCCAGGTCGGGCCGTCCGAGTAGCGGCCCGAAGGATAGGGGGGGCCAACTGCAAGGGCAACGTTCCCCGAATCGGTGAGGCTGTCACCAAAGGAGAAGAACTCTGTAAACATGGTGGCAGCGCCGGCCGGAAGGGTGGCGAAGCCGAGGCTGGCAACCAGAAGGGACGCCCGGAACTTGGGGATGATTCCTCCGGAGTGGATCGGATCTGTCTTTTCCTGAGGGCGGTGGTTTGGTTGAAGCGAATGAATTTCCATCGTTAATTTTTTGTTTTGGAGACCTCTTGAGTGGGGCTCGTTAGGTGATGCGTTCTTTCGCAACAAAAAGGATCACTGGATTGTGATTTATTTTTAAGACCCTGCTTTTACTGCGGGGGTTGGGAGAAAAATTAGCTGATTGTCCACAGATGGGATGATTCAAAGACCAGACCTGAGTCCTTCGGTGAGGAATCACTTTCGCAAAGACCCGGTTTTCTGGCGTTTGATTTCCCGCTCCCGTTAAAAACACGGGCTTGCCCCTGGTGTTTCCATTTTTGTGGGGCAAGCGCTGGAAGGTGCTGTTGTGATTGGAGCGCTCTCTGGAATTCTCATCCTGCTCATTCACCTTTTACCGTAGATCCCTCAGTAGGTTGACGAACTCCGGATCCAGATCCAAATGCTCTTGCAGTGCCGGGATACGAGGCCGGACAATCTCGGCCGCGGTGGAAACGTTTGCGATGAGATCGAGATCATCAGGATTTTCCGTATCAAATGCCCGGACTCAGTAGAGACCAGTGTCAGATGGCGGATTAGTATCGACTTGGGTCGGGATCCACCTCCAGGTGACCGTAGAATCGCCGACGTCTATGTTTTCGATGTCAAGTGACTCAGCCTGTAAACAGGTGCTGGCCAGAGCCAAGAGCCCGGCGATGGTCATGATGCGGGCTAACATTTTGACATTAACGGTGAGTATGAGAAACGGCTATTCATCGGCAGGCTTCCCGTTCAATTCTTTGAGCTCACTCCGCAGCTCCTGAGCAGCCTTATCGTTCCCGGTCTTTTCATAACCATCGGCTAAATCCTCGATGAGGACCGGCAGCAGAGGATGGGAGGGCTCGAGTAGGCGGCGCGCTACCGGCAGGAGTTCTATCAGAATCGACACAGCCTCCTCTTGGAGCCCTGAGCTCTGAGTCATCGCCGCCAGATTTTCCATCGCCACCAGGGTATCTGGATGTTCCTCCCCAAGGACCTTACCAAACAATTCCAAGACCTCACTCCCAAGCTCAAGAGCCTCTTCATGGAGCTCCTCCGCGCTGTAGGAAAGGGCCAGGTTGCGCATCACCTCGAGGGTGCGGGGGGCCTCCGCGCCAAGCATCGAATGGCACCGAGCCAAGACCTCCACTCCTTCCTCGATCGCGGCGGGGATCTGACCGGCATTGCGACGGATCGTCGCCAGCCTTGCCCTACCCTCCAGCGTGGCGGGCCGTGCATCGCCCAGACTCCGACGGAGGCCTTTCACAACTGCTTCTCCCTTTTCAAGTGCATCCCCATGGCGACCGGCTTCGCTGTAGAGCAGCGCCAATTGGCCGATTGCCCGGAGAGTGACCGGATGTTCTCCTTCATACTTCCGTCGGTGCAACTCGATGCCTTGCTCGCTGAGCTCAATCGCCTTGTCCAGCTGCCCGGAGTCTCGGAGGATTTCCACCAGGTTCCTTGTCGCGAAAAGGGTGTCCTTCTCGGACTCACCGAGGGCTACGCGAAACTTGTCCAGAGTCTCGTGAGCCAGTTTGAGCGCCTCCTTCTGGCGGCCCATGTCGTTGTAGCTTTGGGACAAGTTGCGCATCGCCCGCAGGGTTCGAACGTGCACGGGACCAAGCTTCTCCCGACGTAGTCGGAGCACCTCTTCCCGCAGGTCCAGGGCCTCCTTCCGGCGACCGACGCCATAGTAGGAATAACCCAGGCTATGCATCGCAAAGAGGGTACTGGGATGCTCCTCTCCGAACTTTTCCCGATGATGCGCCAGCACCTTCTCGCGGAACTCCAGTGCTTCTGCGCTCCGGCCCGCAGCGTGATAGGAATAAGCCAGATTGCCCATCGCCGACATGGTCCTTGCATGCTCGGCCCCAAACGTCTTCTTAGACAGTTCGAAGACCTTCGAATGCAACTCGAGCGAATCCGCCTTTCGACCCAAGGAAGAGTAGGAGAATGCGAGTTGGCTCATGACCCCAAGGGTGTGGGGGTCCTCTTCACCCAGTGTTTGCCGACTCAGGAGCAGTTCTTTCTCACGCATCCTGAGAGCTTCCGGTTCTCGTCCAATGTCGGCATAAGAATCGGCCAGCTCGGACATGCTCTTCAGCGTGTCGGGATGGGCTTCCCCAAGGACCTTGCCACGGAAGGCGAAGACCTTCTCCCGCAGCTTCAAGGATTCACTCCAACGACCAACCGCATAATAGGAGTCGGCCAGCTCGTGCATCACATCGAACGTTTCAACCCGGTCCGAATCAGGCGATTCCAGAAAATGTTTCAAAGCAGCGTCTTGAAGCTCGATGGCCTCGGGGTAAAGCCCCAGGGAATAGTAGGTCGACCCGACCACGGACCGCAGTAACGCCTGGCGCTCCGGCTGATCCGGGAAGCGGATCTCCAACTCATCGGCAGCAGCAGCAAGGCACGCGGCCACCGTCACTTTTCGTCCATCAAAATCCGGATCAGGACTCTTGAGCACCGCAGTCAGATAGGTCAACACATCCTCGGTCCTTTCGCGCGCCCTCTCGGCCTCTCGCCGAGCTTTCTCCGACTCCTTTCCCGCGTGAATGGCCCGGACCGCCTGCCAACTGCTAACGCCAACTGCAATCACCAACATAAGAACGAATCCTGCCACCACCCCGATGGCGGTCTTGTTGCGCAGCGCGAACTTCCTGAACTTGTAGGCGGAACTCGGTGCGGCGGCCTGGACCGGTTCGTCCTTTAGGTAGCGCTCGACATCCGCCGCAAAGGCATTCGGGGTTTCATAGCGCCGGGTGCGGTCTTTCTCGATGGCCTTCATCACAACCCAGTCCAGCTCACCCTTCAGGGAGGAGGGGTTGAGGTGGAATTTCATCGGCTTCGATCCGGTCGCGGTTTTTGACTGGATCCGGGTCTCGGTGCAGCGGGTGCTCGGCTTGGGCGGTTCATCCTCCGCGATGATGCGCCGCATCTCATTGTAGCCGGCGGAGAGGAGCGACTTGTGATCGAAGGGCGGTGCGCCCGCCAGCAGTTCATAGAGCAGGACCCCGAGACTGTAGATGTCGCTGCGGGTGTCGATGTCGAAGCCGGTCATCGAAGCCTGTTCCGGACTCATGTAGGTGGGTGTGCCAACGAAGTTTCCGTGCTGCGTGAAGAGGGTCTTCTCGGTCAGATCCTGGTGGGTGGCTTTGGCGATTCCAAAGTCGATCACTTTTGGCAAGGGCCGGTCTTCCATCATCGTGACGAGGACGTTGCCCGGCTTAAGGTCGCGGTGGATGATGCCTTTTTGATGGGCATGCTGCACCGCCGCGCAGACTTGCAGGAAGAGCTCGAGGCGCTCCCTGGTGCCGAGCTTGTGTTCGTCACAGAAGGTCGTAATGGGGACCCCGCGCACCAGTTCCATCACGAAGTAGGGCCGTCCGCCCTCGGTCGCTCCCGCATCAAGGATGCTCGCGATATTGGGATGTTCCATCATGGCGAGGGCCTGTCGTTCGGCCTCGAAGCGTGCCACGACCTGGCGGGTGTCCATCCCGAGCTTGATGACCTTCAAGGCCACCCGGCGCTTCACCGGTTGGGTCTGATCCGCCATGTAGACCACGCCGCCGCCGCCTTCGCCGATTTTCTGCAGGAGCTTGTAGCGCCCGATAGTATCGCCGGGTTTCTCGTTGAAGTCCACTCCGGGCAGGTCCGTGGCCGCCTGATCCTGATCATCGCCAAGGGTGTCGGCCTCCGGATTGGCCACTTCAGTGCGGAGTTCGTGCCCAATCTCAGCGACCACTTCACCGAGGCGATCTTCATCGGGCTTCAGGAAGTCCATTCCTGCGGTGGCTTCGGCAGCCAAAAGCCCTTCCAAACGCTGGTAGAGACCCTCGTCCCCGCCACAAGCTTCCTTCAGCCAGATGGCTCGCTTGGCAGGGTCTTCGATTTCCAGGGCCAAGAAGAAGAGCTCCTTTTCGTTCAGGCCATCAGCTCCCGGGTCATTGTTTTGGTCGGGGTCGTTTTTAAACATCGTCGCAGAAAGTGGGATTGAGAAACTTGCTTCAGATAGAAGTCAAAGTCAGTGTTATAGATCCTCCGCCAACTTCTTATACTTTGCTGCGTCTTCCTTGTTTTCCAGTCCGGTGGCGATCTTGCTTAGCGCAATGGAGAGAAGGGGAGGCGACGGGGGAATGGTTTGGCATTTTCAACAATGGTAGGGTCTGTTGAAGTAATGCGTCGTTTCCAATGAAAGAGGGTCATTTTTTTAGGAAGAATCGGATTCCTGTAATTCCTTCTTGAGCCAAGCCCGGGCATAAACCCAGTGGCGCTTGACGGTCCGGAGAGAGACTCCGGTGGTCTCCGCAATTTCCTGCAGGGTGAGCCCCACAAAGAAGCGGAGTTTGACCAACTCGGCACCCTCGGGATCAATCTTGGAAAATCGCTCCAAAGCCTCGTCGATGGCCAGCAATTCCCCATCGCCAGCCGGAGCTTCGATTTGGGATGGATCGTAAAAAGTCCGTTTCAGTTCTCCGCCATTCTTTATTCGGTTTCGCTTGCGAGCCCGGTCAATGAGAATTCTCCGCATGGCCTCAGCGGCCGCACTGAAGAAGTGGGCCTTGTTTTGCCAACGTGGATCTTCACCGGTATGAGTCAGCCGGAGATAGGCTTCGTGGACCAAGGCCGTCGCCTGCAAAGTCTGATTCGGGGCTTCTTGAGCCATTCGATAAGAGGCAAGTCGTTTCAGCTCCTCATAGACCAGGGGGAGCAACTCTGCTGCTGCAGCCGGGTCTAAATCTCCGCTCATATATAAAAATTATCAGAAAGATTATTAACGTCAATCTCAAGCCTGGTACCCTTCTAAAATCACAAAGGAGTTCATTGGAAAACCAAGTTTTCCAGATGAGATTTCATAGTCCAAAAAGACCATTTCCAGATATTTTTCCGAATTCATCAGGGAACACCCACGGATCATGCCTCTGCTTGCAAATATTTTTTAAGGACCACCAAAGAATAGTGCCAAGACCTCCCCGGTTGCCATCAACACGAAAAATGGTGCCCGAACAACGTTCACAAAATGCGCGTAGGTATGGTGTCCTCTTCCTGCCGAATTTGGGTTGTAATTGGAATTTGAATCGGGCGGCGAAGACTTGAGCTCGACTCTTACGTCCGGCTCATACATCTCCAAGGTCTGGCATGAGACCAAATTTCCGCCCAAAAATCCGATCAAAAGCGCGGCAAAGAAGCTCCGTATCCAGGGCCTTAAGATTTGACCTATTGAAAGGTTTGCCTTGATCGATCCACAGCGCTGGTTGGCTATGATCGTGGGAGTTTCAGACAGGGTGGTGGAATTGTGATGCATCTCGAATTGTAATTGGGGTTCATGAAATCATGCGTCGTTACCTCGCAAAAAGGATCATGGAACTTCAAAAAATCTCCGAGCGACTCATTCATTTCGATAAACCAACCCGACAAGGGCAGCTGGGGAGGCAGAACCACGGATCGGCACGAATTCTCACGAATCTCAAGAACCGGGATTTCGAAACCAATCAATAGTCAGGCACCTCAACCATGATTCGTGAAGATCCGTGGTTCAAAAGGAGCCTTCGATTTGGGATCTCCCGGAGGGGGAAGCCCCGGGGCCCGCATTTCAAAAAAATTCCCCGTTCCGGGCACTCCACTCAGAGCGACTAGAACGGGGAATAGGCTTAAGCAAGAAGGCACGCGCAACGTACTCGACTCGTTATCTTTAGAAACGGGCTCTTTCGAAAGATGTGACAAAGAAAAGTGTGATGTTCGTTACAAAACTAGTCAGTGGGCCTTTTGGTGACCCGGACCCGGAAGAAGCGGGAGGCATTGGCAGAGTTGAAGAGGCCGGTCTGAGTGGGGATCCAGGTCACCAGGTCGGCGCTGGATTCAAGATGAACCTCGCGATCACCGCTCCCATCATCCGGAATGACGACGACCCCGGAAGGTCGGGTTTCCGGGTCACTGGCCCGCTTGATGGAGAAAGTGGCAAGGGAGGCGTTGGTGGAGTTGAAGTTGGCGATGCGAATCATGGCGGGGCCGGCGATGACAGGCAGAGTGATCTGGGTGGTGCTGTTGGCATCAAGACGAATCACGGTGCCACCGACGGTGATGTCTATGAAGGCGTTGTTGCTGACGTAGAGGGCGGTGGCGATGTCCTCGGCCTCCAGCGTGATGGATTTTGAAGACAAGGCAGGCCGGGAACTGCTTTGAGAACGGTTCCCGGTGATTAGGGTGACTTTTTCGGCGCTTGCGAAGGTGGTCAGGATGGCGGCAAGGAAAAGGCGGAGCAAAGACATGAACGGTGGGACGGAGTTCAGCTCCAGATTATTCAAACATGTCATGCAATGGGGTCGGGGCAGACCGCGCGACGCTGGCATTTGAGACAGAAATCGCCGAGGTAGAGGGCATCGACCCATTCGAGGAGAGGTTCGAGGTGCTTTGATTCGTCGGTCACAAATCCGGCTTCGAAGTTTCGTCGCAGCGGACTTTTGGCTCCAATGCCTGCTCCGGTGAGATTGGCGGACCCGATGAAGGCTTCACGGCCATCGACGATGATGGCCTTGGTGTGAATGCGGGGGCAGAGAATACGCTCGAAGAGGTCACTCTCGATGAGGGCGGGGTAACGGTCAAAGTCTTCCCGAAATCGTGGGCCCGGTTCCTTGGCGTGGAAGAGCCGAACCGCGATTCCTTCACTAACGAGGTCGGAGAGGATCTCGAGAAGGGGGACAAAGCGGCGGCCTTTTTTGACATGCAGGTCCTTGAGATCGGCGGTGACGATCCAGAGGAAGCGCTCGGCCCGCGGCAGCATCTCGACGATGACACGCTGGTGAATGTCTTCATTGAGGACGAGATCGGTCATCGTGGTGATGATCCTAGTTCAATTATCGATCGATGAACAAAGAAAACGCCAATCCGTGGATGAGTTTCGGTAGGTGGGATCCTTTTTGTCAGGACACCGACAGACTGCCAAACAGGATCTTGTGTCAGGTCATTGTAAGATGTTCAAGCCGCCCTTTGCGAGTGGAGTTGGCTTACTCGAAGAGCCCTTCGATCTGTTGGCGGAGCTCGGTGCCGGACTTTTGGAAGTATTGATCGGCGGTTTTGGTGTCGCCGGTTCGTTCCATGAAGACGCCGGCGTAGGCTTGCGCGTCTTTGCTTGCCGGGCGGATCCTTGCCACTAATCGCGAGAGGAGGGCCTGGTCTTCCAGGGCCAGCTCTTTGTAGAGGATTGAGGTTTGCTTTTTGTTCGTCGTAGATTCGAAGATCAAGGTGGTGTCGCTCTCGACCTTGGTGAGAAGGACCTTTGTTTCTACCTTGGTGATCGTCATCGGAAGGGCTTTGAGGTCGCCATTAAGACTGAGTTCGCCGAGAGCATTCAAGAGAGCCTTGTCGAGAAGGGGAAAATACTTCTCCGGGAGGATGCGGGCGGTTCTGCCGAAGCCTTGCTTTTTGGTTGGAGAAGTGGCGACAGTTTTTGAGGCTAGTCCTGATCCGGTGATGCGAAGTTTTTGTTTTCCGAGCCCGAGGAGGATGGCTCCGGTCGCGGTGGGTAAAGTACGAGGCCCATACGAGATGTCGGAGTTACAGTTGGGGCGGTCACGTCCCCAGGGTTGCAGGATAAGCCCGCCATTGTGCGTCTCCGATAGGATGAGGAAGGTCTTCATGTAGTCGAAGTATTCCCTCAGCTTCTTCGGCTGGTCGCTGCGGGCGGCTCCCACGACGCTCCAGAAGCCGTGCAGGTTCGAGGCGGCGTGGCCATCGAAACCATTGCCTGGTCCGATGACGCAGGTGTTGGCGGCATGGTTTCCGAGATGCTGCCAGGACTCCGGCTGGCTTCCGATGAGGTGGGCAACCGCACCCATTCCGACAGGGGCGAGGTGGGTTCCGGTTTTGGAAGTTTTGTAGGCCTTGGTGGGCTCGGGTGCGACCTTGTAGCGCGGGCTGTTGCGGTCAACGCGGCGGAGCCCATCGCCTTTGTGTTCGGTGAGGATGTTGGTGCCAGCTTCCTTTTCAAGCCAATCGAGGGGCTTCCAGCGGGGGTCCGCCTTGGTGGGCCAGACCACTTCATATTCACCAATGCCGTCCATTCCGGTGGGGCAAATGTATCCCGGGCCACGGCCACTTAAACCCTGCTTGTGATCGACGAGTTGAATGATGGCGTGTCGATGGCTGATGTCGGCGTTATTGAGACGGTCGGCATTGCCGAAGGCGTAAGCGATGTTCACCGCTTCGGGGGAAGTGCTGTTGAGATAGTGTTGATGGATGTTGCTGTAGAGTCGTTCGTCGAAGGGAAGTTCAGCCTCACGGAAGAGGCTCATTCCGACCATCTGGAGGCCGGAGATCGCGGCAATGGAAGCGTAGGGTTTCCGACCGGTGACCCTGAGATTGATCTGGGAGCGGTGGGTGTAGATGCCATCGCCATTGTGGCAGCCCTGGGGCATGGCGAGGGCGAGGGATTCCATGGCGGGCTTCAATTTACGGTCCTGGGTGAGGAGGTAATATTCTCCCATCACGATGGCATCGAATCCCCAGCCCCACATCGCAAAGCCGCCGCCAGCCGGGTCGTATCTCTTCCCGTGGTATTTCGACATGTTCTCTTTGACCAGGCGATCATACTTTGGAATGCCGCTCCCCATGAGCGCGAGGAGTTGGTGGGCGTGGCCGTGAGGACCACCGTAGAAGGCGTTGGCTTTCTTCCAGTTTGACGACTCGTAGTCCATCACCATGAAGTCGCAGAGCTCTTCGAGCATCATGCTGGAGCGTTCGCAATTATAGGGGAAAGTGGGTGCGAATCGACCCACCGGGCGAAGCTGCAAGGCAACGGTTTCCTGGGTCGTTTTGGAGCCACCGGGATGGATGATAAGCTCAAGTTTTCCGTCCTTGCCCTGGCTGTCTTCGAGGTGCCCGGCGAGTTCCAGCATGGGGCCGTCCCAGCCGCCACCGCCGCTGAGATTGCGCCCGAAGCGGTGGGAGGTTTTGAATTTCTTACCATTGGCACCAATAATGATGTCTCCAATATTGATGAGCCCTTTTGCCGGTGACCTGGCATCCTGGAAGACATACTTCACGACGAGTTCATCCGGCTTGTCCGGATAGATGCGGGCACGGATTCCGGTGGGCCCGAGGTTCAGGAGCCATCGCACATCTCCCAATTCCTTGGTCATCTCCTGATCGTAGAAGCTGCGAAGCGTGGTGGTCCAGGGATAGTCTCCCCGCTCCATGATCGCGGAGGAGGAGCCCATGAAGAAGAGAGAAAATAAGAGAGTGAGGTAGGTGTGATTTTTCATATCCTTTTTCTTGAGGGAATTTGGGAGAACCCTCGGGTCCTGCTAGATGTTCATATTTTTGAGCGACTTCAATCCCGGAATACCGCCGAGCCTACGTAAAAACGGGTATCAATCATGGGTTAGGAATCAAACTTTTCCTTCCCTGGCGGTTGACTGAGAAAGTCTTCCTGCGGTTCTCTCCTTGTATTGCAGTTTTTCCCATTCTTTGATAGGGTGCTCTTGTGATGGGACACTTCTACAGTCAACTTTGTCATGTTGGAGGATTGGTTGTCCTCTTGGGCTTTGCCGTTGTTTCGGCTGTCGAAGATCCCTTGATTGAAGCCTTGGGTGACCAGGATTTCGAAATACGGCAAGCTGCAGCGCAAGATTTGGTGGAGGCAACTTTGGAGACCCGAGATGAAGTGATCGATTGTCTCCTTGTGGCGGAAGAGAACATAGATCCGGAAATTGCCCGGCGGGCCTCTGGAGTATTGGAGCAGATCTTCTTAAGACTGGAGAAGGGGATTGGTGCCCCTCAAACCGGTCTGATCCTAAAATCAAAAATCGTGACCTTGAATAAGAAACTTGCGACCCGTGCCCTGGTCGCCGGGGTGGAGGAAGGGACGGCTGCGGCCGGGAGCACGTTGAAGAAGGGGGATATTATTTTGTCGGTGGATGGGGTTCTTTGCGATGGTGAAGATGGCGCGGCAAAGTTGATGGAGGTGTTGCACAAGCAAACCAGCGACACTCAATTACTCATTCGATACGCGCGTCATAGTAAGAATGGGAGCGAGGAAGCTGAAACAAATCTCGTCCTTGGAACGGGCAAGCCGATTCCAAAGAATTTCGATGGGCATCGTCTTGATTTTGATTTCTGGAAGTCAAAAGAGATCGCCCGGGGGAAAGAGTAGCTTATTGCGTGCTACTCCAGCATCTTATCACCGGGTTTTGGGAAACCGGTTTGAGAGAGGGCCGTGGCTTCCTTGATTTCTGTTGCATTCATACCCGCACCATTGGCTCTAGCCTTGAGATACTTTTGATCGAATTTCGCGCCTTTTTTATTGGCACTGAGCAGCGCGGCGTAGCCCTTGATTCGATGGGCCCGTGTCTTGTTGAAGACGTCTTCGTTGAGGAGAATATGTCCGGCGTTTGAGGCGCTATGGTATCCATGTTCAAAGTGGTTTTCACAGTAGGTGAGCGCGAGTTTTGGATTCTTCTCTAATCCGTGTTTCCCGTGGATTCTCATGAATGCAAGCCAATCCCAGCAACGGCACCGTCCTTGCCCGGCTGCCTTCAAGGCGTATTTGGAAGCCTTGATCCAGTCTCTCTTCTCCTCCGGCCCTTCCATGTAGTAGAAATTTGCGACAGCCTCCTGTGCCCACTTATTGCCGGCATCTGCGCCGGTTTCGGCGAATCCCACCCATTGCAAGGGATGCTCCTGAAGGTCGGGGTCCGCCTTCATGATTTGAGAGAGCGGCCATGGGGCGTTTCTTGAGCCGCGATTGATGGCCTTGACGAGCCACCCGATCGCCTCTTGAGGCTTCTTGTCCTGAAACAGCATGTTGCCCACCTCATGAAGTCCGCCGGCGAGATTCTGCCCGGCAGCGAGGCGATAGTGTTTCATGGCTTGTTCCCGATCCCTGGGAAGCCCTCCGACGCCATCGTGATAGAGAGTTCCAACGAGATGGAGGCCGTCCGGGTGCTTTCGCTCGACCAGGCTTTGCGCGATCCGGAGTCCTTCTTCGTTTGACCCACGGTCCTTGAGATTCCGTGTGAGGTAATAGGCGTAGGTGTACTCCGCCATTTCGTTTCCCATGGCGATGGACTTTTTGAGAAGGGAGATGCCTTTTTCTGGATCAGGTTCATCCATCCCGCGACCATAAAGGTAACAGTTTCCGAGGTAGCGGATTCCCTGCGCGTCCCCTTTGTCGGCCGAGGCTTGGGCATGTTTTAGAGCGAGCTTCGGATCGGATTTGGTGCCAATACCCTGGACGTAGCATTTCGCCAGGCCGTAGTGTGCCCGTGCACTCCCTGCCTGGGCTCCTTTCTCAAAGGATGCAAAGATGAACCCGGGATTGTACTCCACTCCGCTTTTAGATCGGAGAGAGAGGTGGGCCAGTTCGACGGTGGCACTCAGATCACCTGCGTCGCTTTTCTTCCGAAGAGCCTGTGCCTGTTCCTCTCCAAAAACGGGGGACATCAGCGAAATGAAAGCGATGACACGCACGAAAATTCTCATATAAACACCCTAGAATATGATGGGTTTTCTGGCAATTCAGATACAGAGATGACGATCGATCATGTCTTGGTGCGTTTGATATTTCTCTTCGCAGGGATTGAGTTTCGAAGGCGAATCCGGCACAGTCCGGCCTGATGAGCGCGAAGAATCAGTTGAAGGAGATGTTGTTGGAGAAGTCGGTTCGCACAGGGGATTTTACCCTGGCTTCCGGAAAGAAGAGTGATCTCTATGTCGATTGCCGGGTGACGGCGATGGACAGTCGGGGCGCGAAGTGGGTTGGCGAAGCCGGTTGGAATTTGGTGCGGGAGAAGATCGAGGCTGAAGGTCTGGAGATTGATGCCATCGGCGGAATGACGATGGGAGCGGATCCGATCTCCCTGGTGGTGGGAATGGCGAGCGCGGAACACGAGAAGGCGCTTCAGGTCTTCACGGTGCGCAAGGAGCCGAAGGGCCACGGACGCGGAAAGCAGATTGAGGGAAATTTCAAAGAAGGCGACAAGGTGGTGGTGGTCGATGATGTTATCACGACCGGTGGGTCGACGCTGAAGGCGATCGAAGCGATCCGCGCGGCAGGTGGTGAAGTGGTCTTTTGCCTGGTCCTGGTCGATCGGGAAGAAGGAGGTCGCCCGGCGATTGAAGCGGACGGAGTGCCGGTGGTGAGCATTTTCACGCGGACGGAGCTACTGGGGTCGTGACAAACTCCTGCCTTTGAAATCGATGGCATCGCTTCTTCGGAGCGAAGGAGCGCACGATGGTTGAAGGGCTTGCCCGGGATGGAATTCGCGAACGGACAAAAACTGGAGCTATTTCTCATACAGGGGTGATTACGTGCGACGCCCGATCTAGAGGTGGTTTTTTGGTCTTTCAGGAATGCTCATGTGGGCCTTCTATCTTGGGCATGACCAAATTACTGATCACGGGGCTCTTGGTGGGAGCGGCTGCTGGACTGGTGGGGGCCCTTTGCGGAGTCGGTGGTGGGATCATTATGGTGCCGGCATTTATTGTGGCGCTGGGGATGACCCAGAAGGTGGCGGTGGCGACTTCGCTGGCGGTGGTGGTGGTTGCGGGGCTTTCGGGGACGATCAATAATGCCGTGAATTCCGATCTGATCGATTGGCGGGTGGTGGCGGTGACCGCGGTGGGCGCCGCAGTGGCGTCGTGGTTTGGTGCCGATTTGATGCGGAGTTTGTCGAATACGCAGCTGCAGAAGGGTTTTGCGATCCTGCTGATTTTGGTGGGAGTGAGGATGCTCTTGATGAAAGGGTAATCGGGCGTAGTTTCTGCGCGTGGATTCGATCACACAAGCCGCCCTTGGAGGCGTGGTGGGCGAGCTGGTGCTCGGCCGAAAAATTGGCTGGAAGGGGATGGCGTGGGGCCTTTTCTTCGGGACCTTGCCGGATTTGGATATCCTGTTGATGCCGTTTATGGATCAAGCGGAGCGCTTGCGTTGGCATCGTGGAATTTCACATTCAATTGTCATGATGTTTGTGGCGGCCTTGGTTTTTGCGAAGCCGTTGGCGTGGGTGCATCGGGAAAAAGGGGTGAGTGCGCGGCGGGCGGGGTGGTTTGTTTTTCTGGCATGGAGCACACACGTTTTGATCGATGTTTTTACGAGTTACGGGACGCAGGTTTTTGAGCCCTTCTCGGATCGTCGGGTGGCATGGAGCAATGTCTTCATCATCGATCTCTTTTTCACGCTGCCCTTGCTAGTGTGTCTTTTCTACTGGCCGTGGAAGGTGGTGGCGCATGGGTGGGCGAGGCGAACCTGGCGGAAGGAGGGTGAGGATCCGGATGAGGAGCCGGAGTTTCCAGAGTTCACGCGAAGGTGTGCGGCGGCGGCGATCTCGGTGAGTTGTTTGTATGTTGTTTTTACCTTGGTGATGAAGCTCTGGGCGGTGGATCAGATGAAGACGCAGATGGTCGAGGCGGTGCCGGGCGGAACCCTGGTGACGGTGGCGCCGACTGTTTCAAATGCCCTGCTTTGGCGGGGCCTGATCGAGACGAAGGCAGGGTATTTTCTGACGTATTGGTCGCCCTTTGATGACGGTCCGGCGGGGTATGATTATGTGCCGAAGCAGCGGGAGCTGGCGGCGAAATTTGAGGGCGAAAAGATGTTTGAGGCCTTGAAGTGGTTCACGGAGGGGCACTGGGTGGCGCGGGAGCTTCCGGATGGCAGGGTGGTGATGGTCGATATGCGCTTGGGCGAGGTGCGGGATGTTGAGGGGAAGCAAATGCTCCCCATCTTTCAGTGGCGGATGAGGTATGACGAGGACGGTAAATCGGAAGTGGAGCAGTATCGTCCGCAGGATTTTGAGATGAAGAAAGCGATGGGCTTGATCTTTGAGAGAATCGGCGGAAAGCGCACGGAGTGGGAATCGATGGAGTCGTTTTAGGGATTGAGTCCGCTCAAATATTGCTTTAAAGATCTCAAATAATTTTGGGCCGAAAACTTGCCATCGGAGATGTCCATGGATGTCTCAAGTCTCTGAAACTCTTGTTGGAGACAGTTTCGCCGACAGCGGATGACAAGGTCATCATGCTGGGCGACTACGTGGATCGTGGTCCGGACAGCAAGGGGGTGATTGATTATCTCATCAACTGGCCGTGGGAGGCCCGGTTGATCCTACTCAAGGGGAATCATGAGATCATCATGGCGGAAGCCGGGTTTTCCAACGATCATCTGACCTACTGGTGTAATGTGGGCGGTTTGGAGACTCTGGCTTCCTATGATGCCAAGTATGCCAATATCCCGAAGAGCCACTGGGAGTTTATTAATGATGCCCTTCCCTACCATGAGACCAAGAAGGTGATTTACGTGCACGGCGGGGTTTCGCGCAAGAAGCCGCTCGAGGAGCAAGATCCGGTGGATTTGGCGTGGCGACGTTTTCCTGATGCTCGCAAGCATCGTTCCGGGAAGCTGGTCGTCTGTGGTCATACCATTCAGCGCAAGGGCATCCCGAGCGATGCAGGACACACGGTGTGTCTTGATACGGCGGCTTGCCGGGGCGGGTGGTTGACGTGTTTTGAGGCCAGGACGCGGCGCTATTGGCAGGCCGATGAGAAGGGCAGGACCCGCGAGGGTGTCTTAAAGCCGCGGAAGAAATCCAAGAAATTGAAGAAGCTCAAGGGATCGAAGCCGGCTAAGACTTCTTCCGTGCCAGAAAGTTAATCGACTGACTGATTTGTCCCCAGCAGATCAGGGTGACGAGGAGGGTGGTGGCCCAGATGGCGATGGAGGTGAGATGCTTCTGATCCTGGAGATCGGTGGGCCACTCTTTGATGAGGAAATGCATCACGAGGAGGGCTTGGCTCAGCAAAAAGAGAATGGGAAAGAGGAAAAAGAAGGGCAGCAGGACCTTGTGTGCGGGCTTGAGCCCGGGGTGGCTGCTGACGGCGGAGTTCCAAAGTTTGGCCCATCCAAAGACGGCGACGAAGCACCAGAGGGCATTGAAGAATGGGAGGAAGAGGAAGCGGACCGCCTTCCCGCCGGTGAGGGAGGCTCCAAACATCCGCATCATTTCCCAGGCCCGATGGAGGTAGATCGCGGAGAGCGTGACCCAGCAGAGGATGCTGAAGCCGGAAAGGGCGGCGAGTAGGGTCCGGTGGTTGGCACTGACGATCCGTTCTGAAAAAATCAGGATGACGAGGGGGATGGCAAGGGTGGCCAGGTAGATGGCAAAATTGGTGGGGTGAAGGTGGGGCAGGTAGAGCCCGCCGGGTGGGCCATCGGCGATGGTGCGGGCCTTGGGAGTGGCGTATGGATTGGCATCGCTGAGGCTCGAGCGAGGGGGAGAAGGGGTTGCCTTTTTCGGACTCGGGATGAGCCCCAGGACGGTGGATGCCGCCTGTCGATCTTCGCTGCCTGATTTCCAGACGAGATGGTGTGCGAGAAGTTTTCGCTCAAGGGCGAGTTCACGAAGGGCTCGAAAATCGACGGGGCCGTGGCTCTCATCCCCGATTTCATAAAACCATCCCGCAGTCTTTGAGGACGGGCGGGATGGCTGATGATTGGAATTTTTGGAACGCTTGGGCACGCGTGTGATGGTCTTTTAGAAGTGAATGGCGTGGCCATCAGCATCAAGAGTCGCCTCATGGATTGCTTCAGCGAGGGTGGGATGCGCGTGGATGGTCGCGTGAATGTCGTCAATGGTCGCCTCGAGGGAGAGAGCCAGACCCATTTCTGAGATCAAGTCGGTGGCATTCTCGCCGATGATGTGGGCCCCGAGAACTTCTCCGTGCTCTTTGCCGAAGAGGAGTTTGACAAAGCCCTCGGTCTCGCCGCTGGCTTGAGCCTTGCCGAGTGCCTGGTAGGGGAACTTGCCGACCTTGTATGCAATGCCCTCTTCCTTGAGCGCACGCTCGGTCTTACCAACGGAGGCGACTTCGGGATAGCAATAGGTGCAGCCGGGAAAGTCACCGACGCGTTTGACAGTCGCGCCTTCGACAAACATGCCCTCGACGCATTGCATTGCTTCGAAGCTGGCGGTGTGGGCGAGCCAAGGAGGACCGGAGATGTCACCGAGAGCATAGACGCCGGGAATGGAAGTCTGGTAGCGGTCGTCGATCTCGACCCAGCCGCGGTCGGTGAGCTTGGGCTGTTGGCCGCCGGGGAGGACGGGTGAGACGCCGATGGCGACGAGGCAGCAGTCGGCGGTGAGTTCCTTGGTACCGCTGGAATTCTCGACCGTGATGGTGACGGAAGTGCCGTTGTCCTTGGTCGAGGTGACCTTGGTGTCGGTAAGGCAGGTGATGCCGGCCTTGCGGTAGCTTTTGGTGATGGCATCGCTGATGTCGTCATCCTCAACGGGGAGGAGATTGGGCATCATTTCCACGAGGGTGACCTCGGTGCCGAAGGCATTGTAAACGTAGCCGAACTCCACTCCGATGGCGCCGGCACCGATGATGATCATCGATTTGGGCTGTTTTTCGAGGACCATGGCCTCTTTGGAGGAAATGACGGAAGTTCCGCTGTAGGGAAGGCCGGGAAGCTCACGGGACTTGGCCCCGGTCGCGATGATGATGTTCTTGGCATCGAGAATCTCGGTGGAGCCGTCGCTCTTCTTGACCTCGACCTTACCGGGAGACTGAACGGAGCCGAAACCCTTCACGTAATCGACCTTGTTCTTCTTAAAGAGGAACTCGATGCCGCCGGCGAGCTTGCCGGAGACCTGGCGGGAACGGCTGATCACTTTTGACCAATCGTAGCTCAGGTTATCAAAGCTGAGGCCAAAGGTGCCGGCATCGTGCTTGAGTTGGTGATAGAGGTGGGCGTTTTTGAGGAGAGCCTTGGTCGGAATACAGCCCCAGTTGAGGCAGGTTCCGCCAGCGCGTTCCATTTCAACACAGGCCACTTTTTTACCAAGCTGACCGGCCCGGATGGCCGCGACGTATCCGCCAGGACCGCCACCGATAACGACAAGATCGTAAGACATGCGGGGACGGTGGATAGGGATCCGAAAAAATCAAGAGCGAACGACTTCCGGATGCCACAACGCCGCCTGAAGACCGCAAAGTCGTTTCAAAACCGGTGTTTGGAGAGATTTGACGGTAGAAACCGGCATTCGGGAACCGGGTAATTCAGTTGGCTGGATGAATTGCCCTCACTTTCAACTCTTTGGGTTGATCTGCGAACGAGCGACAAAAACAGTTCGAGGAAGACCTTAAAAACCATCAAATTCCCCAATTCCAGGTGGAATTTCTCCCAAATCACTTCGTCGAAATCCCGGATGTCTGCTTCGCCAGCAGCAGTGGTGGCATTGATACAAATATTGAGGTCTGCAGAGGGAGTCAGACAGTATTCCATTAATGCGCCTTGATGACTTCGGAAGAAAGCGATTGAGGTCGTTAGGCTCTTTCAATAAGTCGATTGGGAATCACGAATGTTAAAAATTTCATTTGCGACATGAGGAGTTTTTGTTGATTTAACGCTTGCGCGCGAGCAAAATCACGGATGAGAGTGCTTGGGATGAGTATCAAAATGATCGGATTAATTTCGGTTCTTGCTGTCCGGTTTTTCGAAGTGGGAGTGGCCGCCGAGTTGAAAAATTTTTGGGATTTTGAGGGAGAGCAGTGGTGGCTTGATAAGGAAGGAGAGGCACATGGGGAAGAGCCGTCGGATACCACGACACTTGAAAGAGAGCCGGGTGTTGGCGAGCAGGGCAAGTCCTTGAGCGTTGGTTCGGAGATCAGCGGAGGGAATGACCATCTGTTGGTTGCTTCAGACGAGCTGTTCCAGCCGGGTAATGAGGCGTTTAGTTTTTTCTTCTGGATACGCATGCCAGACGATATGACCACGGACGCACGCGGTATTTTTGATTTTTCCGGGAACGGCGGAGACGGGGTGCAATCACTTTACATCGGATCAGCGGGAGAGTTGGCGTTTCGAATCGATTTTCCCGGGGCCGATAACGCGCTGGTGAGGATTCCGGTTGAATTGGAGGATGGCGAATGGCATTCGGTGGCTGCGACTTATGATCCGCAAGGGCGACTCGAGGTCCACATTGATGGGTTTGGAGTCGATGGATTTGCCGACGCTATTGATGGCCCGGTCTTGATGGACCCCGATTCCTACCTCGGTTCGTTTAATTTCACCGGAACTACGAGAAACACCGGAATTGGAGGGAATATCGATGACTTCGCGATCTATTCCGGCGTGTTAAGCGAGGAAGAAATTACAGCGCTGGCTACGCCTCCCGCGAGAGAAGAACTCCTCATTGAAACGGTGACGCTCGAAGATGACGGGTTAACGATCACCTGGAATGGACAGGATGGTGAAGTGTTCGGAGTTTGGCAATCGCTGGATCTGGTGAGTTGGCAGGAAGTGGACGACGGTGTTCTGTCCGGCCCCGAGGGCGGGACTTATACCCTTGAATTCGAGGGAGAAATGCCTGATCGCGTGTTCCTTCAAGTCCGCAGGCTGGATTAGTCAAGACAATGCCAGTAGCCACCATCTGTCGAAGAGAGACAGAAGAGGTCTCGTTACAAATAGGACCTTAAAGTATAGTATTCGGTAGATATCAGCCGGCACTAGTGTCGGCCCATGGAAACAAAGATATTTACCCCCTCTCTCATTGCTCCCACTTCAATCCGGTCCGGCAGTCACCGAGGGGCCCCGGGGCGGAAGAGTAATTTTTTGGCCATCATCAGACTACCGGCCCTTCTCGCCGCTCTCAGCCTTCCAGCGGGTCTTTCTGGCCAGACTTCACCAAAGGTGAAAACAATTGGGTTTCGGGTGATCCACGAGGTTGTCGGTGAGGAAAACTCCAAGCTAGTCCCGTTCAATACCTTCTACAGTGGCACCTCGCTGGCGCTGTTGATCGAATCCGGTGGTGCGTCGATCATCAAAGTGGACTCCGATGCGTCTAAGATCGATTCTTTCAAGGACGATGGAGGCAACAACCTGATGGTAGAGGTGAAGGGCATCGACAGAAACGGTATCGGGGCGTTTCCGCGAATCAGCGAGGATGGCAAGTCCGCGATGGTGGAAATAAACGCGGGCGGAGTTCCTGATGCCAAGGCGGGCAAGTTAGCGGTTGAGGGGACGCTGGTCCTACAGCTTGCGAGTAAGAAGAAGACGATTAAGTCGGCACCGTTTGAGCTCAAGAAAGGAGTGGTGGTAAAGGTCGGCGATATCGAAATGAAATTGAAGGACTTCGGGAAACGGAGCTTTGGAGAGGAAGGCGTTGAGTTGGATTTTCGAACCAGCAACAAGGCGATCACGCTGGTAGCTGGCGTGAAGTTTTATGATGAATCTGGCGCGCAGCTTAAGTCGGAAGTCGGCAATGCGAGCCAGATGGGGTTCGGGAACAAGTATACCTTTGGTAGGGAGTATGAATTGATGAAAGTGGTGAAGGGCAAGCTGGTCGTGGAGTTTGAGATATGGTCGGATATGGTCGAGAAGAAGGTGCCATTCAAGATCGCCGTCGGGATGGGTGGCTAGGTTTTTTTGACTCTTCGGCACCTGTGAATGACGGAATAGACCCACTCAAAAATCGACCAGCCCAAGAACTCTGTCCGCAAAGGGTTTGGAGCCGATATGTATTGGAAATGGGAGCTTTGAGCTTGGTGTGAGCGCCTGGTGAAGGTTGAAAAATCGGTGGTTCCAAATGACGACTCCCAAGATTCCGTCATGCGTTCCTGTCGAAGAGCCTTGTTTTGTCGAGGGCCGCTGCAACTCTGGTCGTTCAAATCCAGCGATTGTCTTTAGTGTCCCGAATTTCCTTCGATACCTGCTATCGCAAATCATCCCGATCGACCTCAGACCGAGGTTTGGGCTTTTGGGAAGACCACTTGCGGACCAAGTCAAGGAACTCAGTCCGTTCTCCCTTGGGATCATCTCCTTTCCCGCTGAGGGCGAGCTGGTTCACAAGGTCAACGTCCCCTTCGCCTCGATGTTCCGAGCTTCGCAAGAGCATTCCCCAGAGAGCAACCGATGAGGTAAAGCGGAAGTCATCGCTCGCCTGATCGAAGCTCTTATTTTCATCCGTGAGAGCCTCTGATAATTCGGTCGAGGTGTCACCATCCGGCTGCTTGTAGCGAAGCTTCACGTTGAGAAGCTCGGGCGAGTCGACGATTTTGCGATTAGGTTCAACCTCCTCGGTTTTCTGATACTTCAGATCACCCGGAATTTGTGAAACCCCGGCACCAACCGGAACCACTTCGTAGAGAGCGGTCACGGTATGACCCGCTCCGATATCTCCGGCATCCACCTTGTCGTTTGCGAAGTCCTCGTCCTTGAGACGTCGATTGGCATAACCAATGAGGCGATATTGCGCGACCTTGCCGGGGTTGAACTCCACCTGAAATTTCACATCCTTGGCGATAGTTTCGATCGTGCCGGTGAGGTCATGTTGGAAGACCTTTTGTCCCTCTCGAAGCGAGTCGAGATAGAAGTAATTGCCATCACCCTGGTTGGTCAATTGCTCCATAAGGTTGTCGTTCAGATTCCCCTGACCGAACCCAAGGATGGTGAGTGAGATCTGCCCTTCAGCCTGATTCTTAACCAGCTTGAGAAGCTCGGATTGGCTGGTGGTGCCAACGTTGAAATCTCCGTCGGTTGCCAGCACGACGCGGTTAACTCCTCCTTGTATGAAGCCGCTTCGAGCCAGATCATAAGCCGTCGTAATTCCGGCCGCGCCATTGGTGGAGCCTCCCGCCGAAAGTTTGCGCAGGGCCTCGCTCACCGCCTCGCGGCCAGCGCCGTCGATGGACGTCGGCTGGAGCAAGACAGCCTGACGTCCGGCATACACCACGAGACTGACACTGTCCTTTTCGTTGAGCGCCTTCAAAAGAAGCTCAAAGGATTGCACCAGCAATGGCAGTTTATCGGGGCTATTCATGGACCCGGAAACATCGATCAGAAAGACGAGGTTTGCAGCCTTTCGATCTTCTTTAACCTCCTTGCCCTTCAGTCCTATTTTCACAAGGCGATGCTTCGCATTCCAGGGACAGCCCGCCACTTCGGTGTGGACGGCAAAGGGATGATCCCCTGTCGGACCCGCGTAGTTGTAGTCGAAGTAATTGATCATTTCCTCGATACGAACGGCATTGCGGTCAATGGCACGGCCACTTTCCACATGCTTGCGGATATTCGTGTAGGACGCGGTATCGACATCGATCGAAAAAGTGGACAGAGGAGCCTTCAGCGGGGAGCGAAAACCCTGTTCGATCAATTGGCCATATTTGTTACCAGTGATTGCCTCTTGTCGCTGGCGGCCCTTTTCATCGCCAAATCCACCTTCAGCCAAATAATCCAATCGGATGGAGTCAGCATCAACAAGCCTCTCGTAACCGAAAGTCTTGGAACCTATAGAGGCCACAGTGGGCGTTCCCGCAGTTTGAACCGACCACACTGTGGCAGGCTTCCCTACGATCTGTGATTGGTCGATGGGTGCCGCCAGACCTTGCGCTACACGGTCGAGCTGTGATTGGACAGGGGGTGCTGCCAGACCTTGCATTTTATTTGCTTCAGGTTGGGGATCGCCACTCGCATGTATGGAAGAATCTGCAGAGACTTGACGGAAACCGTCTCCCTTTATTTTGTAGATCGCACCGACCGTGACACCGACCATGACCAGAGCAGCCGCACTCATCCATCCGACCTTGCTTGATGAGCCGCTTTTCCGGCTCTTGCGTCTGACTTCGCTGACTTGCGGTTGTTCATCCAGCTTCGCTTCGAGTTGATCGAGAAAATCCTGATCGTGATTTCCTTCGTGGCGGGCATGCTCCTTGAGAGCTTCATCAATAAATTTATCGTCGTTCATGGGTCTTAGGCGTTGGGAGTTTTTTTTGAATGGGTGAGACAGGCTTTCAGGGCTTCACGAGCCCGTTGCAGGCGCTTGCGGATGGCGGCTTCGCTTGTCTGGTGTTGCTTTGCCGCTTCAGCAGTCGAAAGATCCTGGTAGTAGTGAGTCACCACCGGGCCGAGGAGAGTTTCCGGGAGCTTGTCGAGACAGTCCTTGAGTTGATCAAAGAATTCGGTGGGGGGCATTTTTTGGAGAGTCTCCTCCAGGCGTGAAAGCGCTTCTTCGTCCCAAGAGGAAAGGCGGGAGTTTTTTCGACAATGTTCGCGCCATTTGTTTCGGATGATTCCGCGGATCCAGCTCCCAAAGTCACGGGTGACATCGAAGCGGGCCCAGTTTTGCCATCCGGAAAGGAAGGCCTCCTGCGTGAGATCACGCGCAGTGTGTTCATCGCCCGAGATTGTTCGGGCATAAAGAAGCGCCATTTGATGGTGCTCCTTCGCCAGCTGAGAGAAGGCCTCGCGCGGCGTCGCTTTGGTTGGGGGAAGTGACATGGAAAGTTGGTTCACACAGGCTATTGACTCTCGAGACGCAAATTGTGACATCCGATTCTCTTTTTTTTGATCATATGCTTGAGTCTCTTCTCCATTGAAGCGGGCTAGAAGCTAGGGAAAACATGCCAGGAAAACATGCCAGGCATGTTTTAAGCGTAAGCTCCCACATCCTTTTACCTGCAATAATCTTACGGTGGGGTGGGGCGGTTCGAGTTGGCGCTGATTTTTCGTAATAGAGCATCTTATGAGGCAGACAAGTTGAAGGGGTTCTGGCGACTTTGTTGAAAGCCTTCCTCTTACCTTCTTCGTTGTTCGTGAATCCAAGTCCTGTCGGGCAAACACCCTCCCAAAAACCCTGTCCTGCAATCGACCGCTGCGGCACGCTGTCTGCGGTCGATTCCTCCCTGGCAGACATCGCGCCTCCGCTCCTTCGTGGAAATAAATATACCGAGCATACCAAGGCGCTGCAAAAAAGAGCCAACAAACAGCAAAAAATGGATAGCACTCCAACGGGGAACGCTCCACGATCGGCGTGATGAAATTGATTCGAGTTGTTTTTGGTATCGGAACGTTGAGCGCGATGCTTGCGGGTTGCGTGCCGAAGGAGGAGGAGGCGACTCCCGCCCCGGCCCCGGCTGGATCTCCAGCACCAAAGAAGGAGGCAGTGAGCTTCACCAAAAGTATTAAGCCGATCCTCTCGAACAAGTGCACCATCTGCCATAACGTTGAAGTCCTTCCCAACCGGCCGTGGTTCGAGACGCGCGACAGTGCCTTGAAGAGCGGCATGATCGTTCCGGGTAAACCGGATTTGAGTCGCATCCTAACCGTCATCAAAGAAGACCCTGAGGCGGAGAAGGCAATGCCCCCGGTGAGCCACAGGTTGTCGAAAGAGGAGATTGCGCTGCTGCGGACCTGGATTACCGAAGGGGCCAATTGGCCAGGTGGAAAAGCGGGTCGGGTGGAGCCGGCATTTATCCCGCAGGAGTAAGCTCCATCTTCCTTGCAAAGAGAGGCATCCTGCCCCTCACCTCTGTCTCTTATACACATCTCCGAGCCCACGAGACCGAGGCTGATCT
>OJIS01000051.1_pt1 | contig 50605 bp, 48 predicted proteins | sample 1595671 | NCBI WGS metagenome assembly OJIS01 (sample SAMN05416814, study PRJEB24817) | seawater metagenome | isolation source: Sea water | place: Canada:Atlantic | collected 2013-07 | reverse complement strand
GGGTCCCGGCCTCACACACGCCGGTAAGCGAATGCGGGTCCCGATCTCCGGAAAGGTTTAATTTTGTCAGAAATGTGCGATGAATCAAAGCCCTCCGTCGGGTTTGGGTTGCAGAAAATCCCCTTCACCCGTCATGCTAAAGTACGAGAGTTGAAAACAACCCAAATAAGAAGACCGACATTATGAACAAATTCAGCCTGTTGCTTGGCAGCCTCCTGCTCATCCTCGCCAGCGCCAGCTCGGCGGCCAAGTTTTATAAGTGGGTCGACGATCAGGGGGTGACTCACTACGGAGCCAACCCGCCGCAGGGTACGGCATCCTCAGAAGTGAACACCCGCGCCAATGCCAGCTCGGACCAGGATCGGGCCCTGGAATCGCTGCAGGAAAAACGTGACAAGGCCGAAAAAGAGCGAGAGAAAGCTGAAAAGGCCGCGGAAGAGTCACGACGGGAAAAAACCGAACCCGATGCGGTCCAGCAGGAGCGGTGCGAGCAGTATCGCAAGAATCTCGACATCCTCATCAACAAACCGACGGTTCGCCAGGAAAACCCGGAAACCGGAGAAATGGAAGTGATTGACCAGGACAAACGGGAAGCCATTCTGGAAAAAACCCGCAAAGCGCTTGAGCAGTGCGAAGCGTCATAGCCCCGCCAGGAAAGAACACAAAAAAGCCGCAGAGTAATCTGCGGCTTTTTTGTGTCGGTGGAACCGGGATCAATGATCAAATTTGAACCGGCCCTCGTCCACATCTATCGAGATGGTGTCTCCCTGGCCGAACTCTCCTCTGAGCAGGGACTGGGCCAGCGGGTTTTCCAGCTGCTGCTGAATGGCCCGCTTCAGCGGCCGGGCACCGTAGACCGGGTCGAAGCCGGCCTCCACCAGTTTATCCAGGGCCGCATCGCTTAGCTCGAGGCGAATTTCCCGCTCAGCCAGCCGCTTGCGCAGATAATCCAGCTGAATGGCAGCAATACCCTTAAGCTGATCCTTCGCCAGCGGATGGAATACCACCGTTTCGTCCACCCGGTTGATGAATTCCGGGCGGAAGTGATTGCCCACTACCTCCATGACCGCGGCTTTCATGGCCTCATAATCGTTGTCTCCGGCCAGTTTCTGGATCAGGTCGGAACCCAGATTGGAGGTCATCACTACCACGGTGTTGCGGAAGTCCACGGTGCGGCCCTGGCCATCCGTGAGACGGCCATCGTCCAGCACCTGCAACAGGATGTTGAACACATCCGGATGCGCCTTTTCCACTTCATCCAGCAGCACTACAGAGTAAGGCTTGCGGCGCACGGCCTCGGTCAGGTAACCGCCTTCTTCGTAACCCACATAACCCGGGGGCGCACCCACCAGCCGCGCCACGGAGTGCTTCTCCATGAACTCGGACATGTCGATGCGTACCATCGCCTCTTCGGTATCGAAGAGGAAGTTCGCCAGCGCTTTGCAGAGCTCGGTCTTGCCCACCCCGGTGGGCCCGAGGAACAGGAAACTGCCATTGGGACGATTGGGATCAGACAGGCCAGCCCGGGAACGACGCACCGCGTTGGCCACTGCTTCCACCGCTTCCGCCTGACCCACTACCCGCTGGTGCAGGGCCTCTTCCATGCGCAGCAGCTTGTCCTTCTCGCCTTCCAGCATCTTGGCGACAGGAATTCCGGTCCACTTGGATACCACCTCGGCGATTTCCTCGTCGGTCACCTTGTTGCGCAGCAACTGATTTTCGGTCTGGGAGTGCTGCTCTTCCTGATCCTGGGCAGCCTGAACCTTTTTCTCCAGTTCAGGAATCACCCCATACTGCAGCTCTGACATGCGACTCAGATCCCCGGCACGGCGGGCCTGCTCCAGCTCGACGCGGGCCTGCTCCAGTTCTGCCTTGTACTCCTGAGCACCCTGCAGCGCGGCTTTCTCGGCCTGCCAGATTTCCTCCAGATCCGCATATTGCTTTTCCAGTTCGTCGATATCGTCTTCCAGCTTTTCCAGACGTTTCCTGCTGGCCTCATCCTCTTCCTTGCGCAGGGCCTCGCGCTCCATCTTGAGCTGGATAAGGCGGCGATCCAGTCGATCCATTTCCTCCGGCATGGAATCGATTTCCATGCGGATGCGACTGCCAGCCTCATCAATCAGGTCGATGGCCTTATCCGGCAATTGCCGATCGGTGATGTAGCGATGGCTGAGCCTTGCCGCCGCGATGATGGCGCCGTCACTGATGTCTACACCGTGGTGGACCTCGTAGCGTTCTTTGAGGCCACGCAGGATGGCGATAGTGTCTTCCACCGTGGGCTCATCCACCTGCACCTTCTGGAAACGGCGCTCCAGGGCCGCGTCCTTTTCGATGTACTTGCGGTATTCATCCAGCGTCGTCGCACCCACGCAGTGCAGCTCACCGCGAGCCAGTGCTGGCTTGAGCATATTGCCGGCATCCATGGAGCCTTCACCCTTGCCGGCACCGACCATGGTATGCAATTCATCAATGAAGAGGATGATGCGACCTTCCTGCTTGGACAGTTCGTTGAGGACGGCCTTGAGTCGCTCCTCGAATTCGCCCCGATATTTGGCGCCAGCAATCAATGCTGCCATGTCCAGGGACAGCACCTGCTTGTCCTTCAGACCTTCCGGCACTTCGCCATTGACGATCCGCTGAGCCAGGCCTTCCACGATGGCGGTCTTGCCCACCCCGGGCTCGCCAATAAGTACCGGATTGTTCTTGGTACGGCGCTGCAACACCTGGATAGTACGGCGGATTTCGTCGTCACGGCCGATCACCGGGTCCAGCTTGCCTGACTCGGCCCGTTCGGTGAGATTCACCGTGTACTTGTCCAGCGCCTCGCGCTTGTCTTCCGCATTGGGGTCGTCCACAGCCTCTCCACCTCGCACCTCGGCGATCTTCGCCGCCAGCACCTTTTTGGTGACTCCGGCGTGCTTCATCAGCTTGCCCAGCTCGCCGTTATCGTCACAGGCTGCCAGCAATACCACTTCCGTGGACAGATACTGGTCACCACGCTGCTGGGCCTCGCGGTCGGCCATGTTAAGAAGGCGACCTGTGGCTTGCCCCATCTGCACATCACCATTGAAATCACTCACCGTGGGCAGCTTATCCACGGCCATATTCAAGGCGGTGATCACATCGCCACTGTTAGCGCCGGTTTTTTCCAGCAAAGGGCGGGCCGCCCCACCCTGCTGCTGCATCAGCGCCAGCATCAGGTGGACCGGTTCAATCGTGCTATTGCCCTGCCCCACGGCCAGGGATTGCGCGTCTGACAGCGCCTGCTGCAGACGGGCAGTGAGTTTATCCATTCGCATTTGGGCTCTCCTATCCGGTTGTGATCCGCATTCCGGCCCCCTGTCGGCAAGCCAGCCACGATCACCGGTTATCAATCATCTGACCTTTTAATGGGTCCGATTGGGCCAGATTCAAGGCTAATGGATAATTGAGAATGGATAATTGATAACGCTCAATAAAAGCGCAGCGGAGTTCTTCCAGCAAAAAGGCCGCACCCAATCACTGGACGCGGCCTCATAGCGCCAGACAACGGATAGCCTGTCTCGCGCAGCTATCAATTATCCATTCCCAATTATCAATTGCCTTCTTCGTCGAGCCAGATCAGAGAGGCAAACCGGCCCGTGTCACCTTCCTTGCGGAAGGAGTAGAAGCGCGTGAGATCACAGGCGGTACAGAGCTCGCCACCCTGAACATCCTCTACGCCCAGACGGGCCAGTTCTATCATGGCAGCCTGAGCGACGGAAAAGCGCCAATGGCCGGGCGAGGCATCTGCCTGAAAGGCGGCTTTGAAATCAGTGTGGGCAGCCACAAAGGCCCGGTAAACCTCGTCGCCCACCTGGTAGCATTTCCCGCAGATAGCCGGGCCCAGCCAAGCACTGACAGGCTCGCCAGCCGGGGCAATACTCTTCACCCCTTCAGCGACAATACCCGCCTGCAGGCCACGCCAGCCCGCATGCACTGCTGCCACAGCGCTGCCATCGGTACGCGCCAGCAGCACCGGAAGGCAGTCTGCGGTAAGCACCACACAGGGCCAGCGCTGCTGGTCGGTCCAGACACCATCGGCTTCGTCATCAGCGTCGTCTGCCCGGATAACCCGCTTTCCATGGACCTGCCTAATCCAGGCCACCGGATGGTCTGCCTGAAGCAGCTTTTCCACGTGATGCCTGGCCTGCTCCACACGGGTAGGCTGATCGCCGCAGTTCATACCCAGATTGAAGCCATCCCAAGGGGACGGGGAGTGGCTGCCGGCCCGGGTGGTCACAATCACACGCACGTCAGGGTGCGGCTGCCAGCTAGGCCATAGCCATTGGGATCGGGCGGGAAGGGTCATCCGGCACTCCTCGTTACTCAGAAAGAGCAATGTCCTTCGGCTTTTTTCAGCTTGAAGACAACTTCATGGGGGGCCGACGTTGCGGGCATCATCACCCCCCCCAAAATCTTTCCCCCCGACTATCACCGGTGCCCCGACGGCCACCGACGACATTGCAGTCACCGTAAAGGTCTCGTGATTGATATCCGTCACCTTCGCAACCTCCGAACCTGCCAGTTCCTGGCAGCGCCGTACGAGATAACCATCCAGCCAACTCCATAGGGTGGCCTGTTCGGCGACATAGCTGACTCTGTAAAGGCGCTCATCAAGCCGTTCCTGCTGATACCCTTTGGTGCCATCCCAGGCATGATAGGTACTGATACAGCCTGACACCAAAAGGGACAGCAAAGCCGCTCCCAGATTAACGGTTTTCACCATTCGACTTCGTCCTTGAAGTATTACTGCTCGTCGGGTCGAGCATCCTGTTCCAGCACCCTAATCAGCTCCTGCATATCTTCCGGCAGCGGCGCTTCGAATTCACAGTATTCGCCCGTGGCCGGGTGAATCAAGCCAAGCTTGCGGGCATGCAGAGCCTGACGGGGGAAACGCCGCAGGGCCTCACGCAGGGCTTCGCTGGCGCCAGCGGGCTGTTTGAGACGACCGCCATAGAGTGGATCGCCCACCAGGGGGTAATTACGATGGGCCATGTGCACCCGAATCTGATGGGTACGGCCGGTTTCCAGCTGCACCTTGATGCGAGTGTGGGCCCGGTAACGGTCCAGAACGCGGTAATGGGTAACCGCGTTCTTACCCCCGGTTTTCACCACCGCCTGCTTCTTGCGATCCACCGGGTGACGGCCCATGGGCGCATCCACCTTGCCACCACCGGTCATCACCCCCACAGCAATGGCTTCGTACTGGCGAAACAGGCTTTTGTCCTGCAGCTGGGCCACCAGGCTCTGGTGGGCTTCCAGTGAACGGGCCACCACCATCAGGCCGGTGGTATCCCGGTCGAGCCGATGGACGATACCCGCTCGAGGCAGACTGTTAAGGCGCTCGTCGAGATGCAGCAGGCCATTCAGCAAGGTGCCATCCGCATGCCCCGCTGCCGGGTGCACCACCAAGCCGGTGGGTTTATTGATCACGATCAGGTCGTCATCCTGGTAGACCACATCAAGCTCAATGGACTGGGGCTGATCGTCCAGTTCCGGCGCGATCTCCACCTCCAGGGTCAGGCTCTCATTGCCGACCAGCTTGTCCTTGGGCCTGACCTTGGCACCATTGACCGTCAGCACCCCGTCCTTGATCCAGCCCTGCAGCCGCGAGCGGGAAAACCCCTCGAACAGCTCGGCAGCGGCCTGGTCGACCCGCTGTCCCGTCTGATCTGCGCGCACCTGCTCACTGCGCTGAATTTTCTCGCCGCCAAGATGTCCCATAGTGCAACCTGTGTTTAAATGCCGTATCTAAATACCTAGCCCGTCATTGTAACCGTTTAACGAGGAAAGAATGCCACGTCTTTTATGGCCATTGCTTGGCCTGCTGCTACTCGCCGGCTGTGCCAGCAACAAGGAGCGCCCGGAGCTTACCGAGGTGGACCAGTACCGGGAAGCCAGCGAGTCGCTGGAATCCAGGAATTACCTGACCGCTATCGATCAGCTCAAGGAGCTGGAAGCCCGCTTTCCCTACGGTGATTTTGCGGAGCAGGCAGCCCTGGATCTGATCTACGCCCAGTATCGGGCGGTGGACTACCCGGCCACCGTGGTCGCGGCTCAGCGTTTCATGCGCAATTACCCGGCCCATCCGCGCATGGACTACGCGCTGTACATGCGCGGGTTGGCCAACTTCAATATGGAGAAGGGCCTGTTCGACAATATGGTGAGCTCCGACAAGTCCAGCAAGGACATGGGCGCCGCCAAGGACGCGTTTCGGGATTTCGAGCGCCTGGTGAACCGCTTCCCGGACAGTGAATACGCGCCGGATGCCCGCTCACGCATGGTCCACATTCGTAACCAGCTGGCCCGCCAGGAACTCCATGTGGCCCGCTACTATGCGCGCCGCGGCGCCATCATCGCTTCCATCAACCGGGCCCAGTATGTGGTCAAGCACTACCAGCAGACCCCTGCCGTACCCGAAGCCCTCGCCATCATGGCGAAAGGCTACCAGCGCCTGAAGCAACCGGAACTGGCAGAGAAAAGTCGTGATGTACTGGCGCTGAACTGGCCGGACAGCAAATTTCTGGACAACGACAAGCAAGTCGACCTGGCCTGGTGGCCGGACGAGGATGACGGGCTGCTGAGCCTGCTGACGTTTGACCTTCTGTAAGCTTCTAGCTTCTAGCTTCTAGCTTCTAGCTTCTAGCTAAAAAAGGGTGGCACCGACTAATATTCGGAGCCACCCTTTTTTTTGACTTTGCTTTTCCTTGTAGCTTGTAGCTTGTAGCTTGTGGCTTGTGGCTTGTAACGGCTCTCAGTCTCCCGGTCGCCAGCCATTGGTGATCGGGTAACGGCGATCCTTGCCGAAAGCCCGGCGACTGACGCGGGGACCCACCGCAGCCTGCCGGCGCTTGTATTCGTTGCGATCGGTGAGCTTGACGACCCGGTAGACATTCTCTCGATCAAAACCGTCACGGATCACCGCTTCGGCGCTCATGTCCTGCTCCACATAGCGCTCGAGAATCGCATCCAGTTCGTCGTAACCCGGCAAGGAATCACTGTCCACCTGGTCGGGTGCCAGTTCCGCCGATGGCGGGCGTGTGATCACCCGTTCCGGGATAATTTCCACGCCGGCCTGCTGGTTGCGCCACGTGGCCAGGCGGTAAACCATAGTCTTGAACACATCCTTCAGCACTGAGAAACCACCGGCCATATCACCGTAGAGCGTGGCATAGCCCACTGCCATCTCGCTCTTGTTGCCGGTTGTCAGCACCACGGACCCGTTTTTGTTGGATAGCGCCATCAGCAGGACCCCACGGCAACGCGCCTGCAGGTTCTCCTCGGTAGTATCTTTCTCCTGCCCGGCAAATGATTCACTGAGAATATCCATAAACCCATTGAAAGCAGACTCGATGGGCAGCACCCGGTAATGGACACGCAGGGTCCGGGCCTGCTTCTCGGCGTCCTCCAGGCTCATCGCTGAGGTATAACGGAATGGCATCATCACCGCTTCTACCCGATCCGGACCGAGGGCATCCACTGCCACCGCCAGAGTCAGTGCCGAATCGATCCCGCCTGACAAGCCCAGCAGCGCCCCCTTGAAACCATTCTTGTTCACGTAATCCCGGGTAGCCAGCACCAGCGCCTGATAGAGGCTTTCTTCCAGCCCGGGGAGCGGAAGCTGCTCCCCCACAGGCTCGCAGTGTCCATCACTGCACTGCAGGTCCACCGGGACCAGCGCCTCGGTGAAGCTGGCAGCCTGTACACAACGGCGTCCCTGGCTGTCACAAACAAACGACGCGCCATCAAAAACCAGCTCGTCCTGGCCACCCACCAGGTTGCAATAGAGGATCGGCAGGCCGGTTTCGCGGCTGCGGGCCTCTACCTGCTCCAGGCGCTCCTGAAACTTGTTGGCCCGGAACGGCGACGCATTCAGGTTCAGAACCAGATCCACATCCTGCTGCTGGAGCTGGGCTGCCGGCCCGCTATGCCAGATGTCCTCGCAGATCGTCAGGCCCAGGGTCCAGCCATCCAGCTCAAAGGTGCAGGCCTCGGAACCCGGTTGAAAATAGCGTTTTTCGTCAAACACACGGTAATTGGGCAAATGCTGCTTGAAATACTCATGGCGAGGGCGACTTTCGCCAGGAAACACTACCCCGGCGGTATTGCGACGCTGACCATTGCGCACGGCAGGGTAGCCGATCACCACCGGTACCGAGATCTTCTCACCGATGGTCTCCAGCGCCGCATCCACACGACTGTTGAGACTGGGCCGCAACAGCAGATCCTCCGGCGGATAGCCAGTAAGCATCAATTCCGGAAACAGCACCAGATCCGCACCAAGCAGACGGCGAGCCTCGTCTGCCGCATCGATCACCCGCTGGGCATTGCCCTCAATGTCGCCCACCAGCGCATTCTGCTGGGCCATAATAATCCGCATGATTAACCGGCCTTTCCTCAAGTGAGCGCTGATTGTACTCTTTAGCCGGCAATCGATGAACGCATCATGACAAACAAGGAGAACAAGATGGGCCTGATTCGCCTGCTAGTTATTGCCGCCCTGATCTACCTGGCCTGGCGGGTGGTGAAAAATCTTCTCTCGCAGGCGAACCGTCGCGACAATTCCGACTCCGGTAACGGTCATGACGGCCAGGCCATGCTCAAATGCACCCAGTGTGGCGTGCATGTTCCTGCCCCGGAAGCCTTCACTCACAACGGCCGGCACTTTTGCTCCCAGGAGCACCAACGCCTGTATCTGGAGCATCATGACCGCTAGCCAGGGATGGACGCCCGCCCGCATCTATAATGTCTACCGGATTGCCATTGCTTGCAGCCTTATGCTGCTGCACTTTGGCCCGGAACAGCCCCTTATCGGCACCCATCTGCCGTTATTGTTTGAAACCACGCTTTTTGTCTATCTTGGGCTCACGCTGGCATCAGCCACACTGGACTTTCGCGCCGAGAAACGCGCTTACCCGGCCTGGGCACAACCTGCCTCGCTGATTACCGATTTGACCATGCTCTCGCTGGTTGTCCACGCTAACGGTGGCCTTGAGGGCGGTCTGGCGGTGCTGCTTCTGGTCACGGTGGCCGCTGGCAACATCCTGTTGCGCGGACGTCTCGGTTTTTTGATCGCCGCCTTGGCCACCTTGGCCATGATGTTCGAGCAGTTCTACTTTTCCATGCAGTCCATGTCGGACTCTCCTTTTCTGCTGACCGAATCCGGCCTGCTGGGTATCGCCTTCTTCATGGTGTCGCTGATTATCCAGCAGATAACCCAGCGTCTGCAGCAAAGCGAGCGTATTGCTCAACGCCAACGTGTCGCCATCGAACGCCTGGAAGCCCTTAACCAGCAAATTGTGCAACGCATGCGCACCGGCGTGGTGGTGTTTGATGAATCCTTCCGCATTCTGATGGCCAACCAGGCAGCCAACAGCCTGTTTGGCTCCCCCATGCTAGGAAACCAGTTGCCCAAGCAATTGGTCAGCCGCTACCAACGCTGGCAGGACAACCCTCTTCTTCCCCTGGCGACGCTGAGAACCTCGGAACAATCACCGGTACTCAGCCCCCGATTTGCCCCCTTGGAGACGGACCACGAGCTTCTCACTCTATTATTTCTGGAAGACAGCGCCCGAGTCGCTCAGGAAGCTCAACAGATGAACCTGGCATCACTGGGAAGACTGTCCGCCACCCTCGCCCATGAGATACGCAACCCGTTAAGCGCAATCAACCATGCCAGCGAGCTGCTACTGGACGGCAATGCCAGTGAGGAAGATCAGCATTTACTCGGCATCATCCGCAATCATGTAGGCCGTGTGAATGGCATCATTCACGACGTGCTCGATCTCTCTCGCCGTGGCAAGGGGCAGGCCGAGCGCTTTAGCCTTGCGCCTTTTCTCAACGAATTATGTGAGCAATGGGCGTTGCGGGGCTACGCGGACAACAGCCTGAGCAAAGCCTGCCAGTCAGATGTAGAAGTACGCTTTGATCGCAACCAGTTGACTCAGGTCGTCGACAACCTGATCCGCAATGCCTTTCAGCATGGTGGCGAAGAGTGCAAGGTTGACCTGGAATGCGGCAGCCATGAGCAGACAGGGCTCCCCTGGCTCAGAATCCGGGATAACGGCAATGGCATCCCCGCCGAGACCGCCCGGCACCTTTTTGAGCCCTTCTACACAACAGCCAATGACGGCAATGGTCTGGGACTCTATCTTTGCCGAGAACTTTGCCAGGCTAACCAGGCAGCCCTGGATCTGGAAGACAGCCCGAACGGGGCCAGCTTTGTGATAACCTTTGCCCACCCGCACCGACAATTTCAATAACACGATATTATTATGAGTGCTGACACCCCACATGTACTGGTTGTAGACGACGAAGCCGATCTGCGCGAACTGCTTGTCATCACCCTTGGGCGCATGAAGCTCAAGGCCACAGCCGCCGAATCGCTTGGCGCAGCCAAGGCAGCCCTCGGCGATGGCAGGTTTGATCTTTGCCTGACGGACATGAATCTGGGCGATGGTACCGGGCTCGAGCTGCTGCAGTTTATTGCTCGGCATTGCCCGGATATGCCCACTGCCGTCATTACGGCTTATGGGAGCATGGAAACCGCCACCGATGCCATGAAGTACGGCGCCTACGACTTTATTGCCAAGCCTGTGGCACTGGATCGACTGCGCCAGTTGATTGAAGACGGGCTAGGCATCAATGAAGTGGAAGACCACCACGAGGAAGAGGACAACCTGATTGGCGAAGCGCCGAGCATGCGCGCCCTGAAAGCCCAGGTCCGCAAACTGGCACGCAGCCAGGCGCCAATCTACATCAGTGGCGAATCCGGCAGCGGCAAGGAGCGTATTGCCCGCCTGATACACAACCTAGGCCCTCGACGGGAAAAACCCTTTGTCGCCGTCAACTGCGGCGCCATTCCCTCGGAGCTGATGGAAAGCGAGTTTTTTGGCCATCGCAAAGGGGCATTCACCGGTGCCGTGGAAGACCGCAAGGGCCTGTTCCGGGAAGCCGATGGCGGCACCCTGTTTCTGGATGAAGTGGCCGACCTGCCCTTGCACATGCAGGTCAAACTGCTGCGGGCCATTCAGGAAAAATCCGTTCGCCCAGTGGGCGAGACCCGGGAATTCCAGGTCAACCTTCGTATTCTGTGCGCCACCCACAAGGACCTGGCTCGAGAAATGGCTGAAGGCCGCTTCAGACAGGATCTCTTCTATCGGTTGAATGTCATTGAAGCCCACGTTCCCCCGTTGCGCGAACGCCAGGAAGATATCCCTGCTCTGGTCGCCCACATTCTCAAGCGCCTGAGCGAAGCATGGGAAATCTCGCCCCCGATAGTCAGCACAACGGCAATGAAAACCCTGGAGCAGTACAGTTATCCGGGCAATGTGCGGGAGCTGGAAAACACTCTGGAACGAGCCCTGACACTATGTGACGGCGCGGAAATCCATGAAGAACACCTTCGCCTGCAAGCCGACACACTACCTGCGTCCACCACCTACCACGCACCGGAAACCCATACCGCTCCCGATCGCCCCTTGCATCAACCGCTGGAAGACTTTCTTCAAGACATAGAAAAACAGGAAATTCTCAAGGCACTGGATGCCACGCACTGGAACCGGACTGCTGCCGCGAAAAAGCTGGGCATGACCTTCCGGTCCCTGCGTTACCGGCTTAAGAAGCTGGAACTGGACCGAGACGATGCCGACGTCAGCGAGTAATCAGGGCGCAGCATAAGGGGTTGGGTCAAACGCCAGAGTCTCACCGCACATCCACTGCGCTAACAATCTCGCACTGGCCGGTGCGGCCACCAAGCCATTGCGATAATGACCGGTGTTTACCCAGAGCCGCTGGCGCACATCGACGGGGAAAATATAGGGTTCGCTGCGGGTATTACCTGGCCGCAGTCCGGCCCAAATTGCCAGCGGCGTTTTATTGGCAAGCTCCGGCATAAGTGCTGCAGCCCTTACACACAGGGTTTTATAGCCCTCTTGGGTGGGCAGTGAGCTGTCGAAGTGTGACTCCAGCGTCGAGCCAAACAGGCACAGTCCTTCCGAGCGAGGAATAAAGTAACCTTCCCGGCCCAACCAGACGGTCTCCGGGCAGCCTGACCCCAGGTCCCACAACAACATCTGTCCCTTTACCGGAGATACCGGCAGCTGCACCCCCCAGGGAGCAAGTAGCTCAGCTGACCAGGCACCTGCGGCCACCACCACTTGATCATAAATATAACTGGCCTCACCGGTCACCACGGCGAGTTGTTGCTCGCTCTCCTCGTTCAGTGAGACCGCCCTTTCAGCACGAAACTTAACGCCCAACGCTTCCAGCTTCTCGCGCAGCGAAGTGAGTAACCTGGAATTGCGCACCGAGCCAAGATCGGGGAAATACCAGCCCTGCTGGTGCCGTTCACAGGCAATTCCATGACGATGAGCCCACTCCCGAACAATCTCACCTTCGTCAGTAAGAACAAGCATCCCTTGGGCCAGAACTTCGAAATCCACCTCAAGCTTTCTAGCCAGATCCTGATAGTCGCGCACCGCATGACGGGTCAATCGGGTTACCGCATCAGAATAACGCCAGGGGAACAACGGCGACAGGATGCCGCCACCAGCCCAGGAAGCGGGAGGGCAAGCAAATTCATCATGAAATACCGTAACCTGCCGGCCACGACATACCAGCTCAAACGCAGATAACAAGCCCAAGGCTCCAGCCCCGATTACTGCCACATCAGCTACATGCTTTGTCATGAATGCCCTACACCACCCTGCACGAATTGCTTACGCCGCCACTGAAACGCCCTGCTTATCCTGCCCTTTAACAGCCTGGAGAGCAGACATAATGACAAAACAGACCGGCATCACCCTGATGGAAATTCTAGTATCACTGCTAGTCATGAGCACGCTGCTCTCCCTGTCACTACCATCATTACAAAGGATGGTAGTGAGCCAACGGCTGGCAGCCGCCGCCAATGATACACTGGCCGTCATGCTTCAGGCCCGCAGTAGCAGCCTGGTTCGGGGCGACATCGTGATCTGCATCAAGAACAGCGACTGCGATGACGCCGCCCCGGGCCCGGGACTGATGGCCTTCCATGATAGAAACAAGAACCTCCGACATGACAGTGGTGAGCCCATTGTCGCGGAAACCGGCAACACAAAACAGATTCAGTGGCAATGGAAAAGCTTCCGCGGCAAACCCTGGTTCAGATACCTGGCCACCGGTAGAGGCTATTACCAGAATGGCAGCTTTATTGTCTGCCTGGGAAATACAGGTAGGCGAGTCGTGGTGAACTGGGTGGGGCGCCCGAGAGTCGAGCGGAACGTGCCCCCAGGAATCTGCCCGGCCAGTAGCTAGCAGGGCAGCAGGATCATCAAGCTGACTACCTATCGCTCCATACCGGGTCAGTCCCCAGCGTGCAGTCGCTTGCGTTCACTTTAAAACAGGTAGTCCCATCCTCATTGATTTTGAATGACGCCCCCCCTTCAACGACGGTTCCAGATTTCGGTATTGCTATCGCACTAAAACCTTGGCCACTACTTGTGACTGTTAGCGTGGTGGAGTATTTATCGTTGTTAGGCAATTGTGTGCCAAGGTCCGACAGCGTGCTGGTGTACTGAAAATTCTGCGCACGCCAACGTTCCTGAGCTGCAGCAAGATCTACCAACTCGCCCTGAACCTGCGTTTCTGCTGCTGAGCTTACATAGCCTATATAGGAGGGATAGGCTATTGATGCCAATATTGCCACAATCACCACCGTGATCATCACTTCGATCAATGTAAACCCTTTCATCTTTCTCTTCATAACACTCCCCACCAATGCCGGGTGCCCATAAGGACACCCCCTCATGTTGTGGCTTCAGTTAATTCGGGTTCTCGTGCTGGATAACCTTATTGGCGTCTTCTTCACTATCCACCGGATACCAGCGTGTTTTTTTCAAACCACACCCTTTCAGAAAGCCACCGGAACGTACTGAGGTACCGATCAGAACCGCCACCTGAGACTCACTGGAACAGGCTTCGTCCAGACCGTACAGATTATCGTCGTCCGAGCTATCATCAGAATCATCATCGCTAGTATCCGTGTCATCTTCCCCACCGATCAGAATCTGCGGCTCAGGCGCCAGCCCCAGGGAAACGGACTCCTCATAGCGCAGATTACTATCGTTGGTGCTGCCTTCCGCCGGCGATGCATCGGCCACATTGATGGAGTACAAACGGGAGCGCCCCTGGATAGGAGCACAATCAGAGCGGGTACTCAAATCCACAGGCACATAGGTGCTGATAAAGGCTACGCCATTCAGAATAGCTGCTGCGCCAAGAACCTTTTCACCATTCACTTTCTGCAGATCTATCCGCCAGCCACGTTTATTCAGATCACCTGCGGATGGAGACAGGTTACTTGTCAGATCTACAAGATCGCTGCTCGTTACGGTTCCTGACGAAGTGTAGCCCGCTTTTTGCGCATTAAAAATGTCGCGATCCTCGATCATGAAGATACGATCCTGGGTGGCGTTTTTCTCCAGAGGGTGCGCTCGATACCCAGAGCCGATCACCAGCTGCAAGAAAGAGTCACCGGAGCTGTCAATGGCCAATGCCGCAGAGACGGAAGCATGGAAACGACGATGGGTACTATATCCAGATGATTCGGCATAACCCAGAGTCGCCACAGTTTCTACACGATGCACCAGCCCGCCGGTACCGGTGTTATCCATATTCAGATCCACCCGGAAGATCTGGCCACCCAAATCCGAGGCATAGAGAGCATCAATAAAGCCGTCCACATCCAGATCTACCGCAGATACATCCGAGGGAATACTCCACTTCATATTGCTCACTGTGCTGTGCTCGGCGGCTCCAGCATTGCTGCCTGCGTCAGAAGCACTCCAGATCAGCTTGCCGTTGGTCGCGTTGACCATGTAAATGGCATTGCCAAAGCTGTCACCGGAAGATGTCTGGCCAGCCGTATCATGGCTATCTGGATCATAGCCGCCACCAAAGATCAGCACCGGAACAGGGGAACCATTAATCTTGATCTGAGCAAGTGTCGGGCTCGACCAGGTTTGTCCGAGATCGTCAAAACCCGAGGTCGTGCCACCCCGAATCCGCCACAGCAAGCGAGGATCTGCCGTACTATCTGCATCGGTCACATCCATGGCGTAAAGGTTACGTCCACCTCGACGCTGACCACCAAACATATAAACATCGACGCTCGAACCGCTGGCGCGACGCCAGGGTGTCCAGGTGCCATCCAGTCCGTATGTAGAACGCAGATAGTCCTCTGGTAGCAGTTTCGCGTTGGCTATACGGTCTCCCGTTTTAGCAAGTTCGCTCGGCGGGATAAAAGAAAACCGCTCGCTGCCATCATCTGCATCCACGGCATGAAGAAGGCCATCATTGGTCCCGGCAAAAATCACGTTATCCTGAGTATTGTTGCTGATATCCACCGCATAGGTGACCAGCCGCGGCTCACTGTGCAGCGGGTCACCCCAAGAGAAGTTCAGGAAGGTCAGCGCATCGTCAACATCCGCCACGTCAGCCAGCCCCATTTGGGCCGCTGTAGGCTGGTTCTCGTCACTCAGCCGCGTTAATACTTCCCCCGCTGCGAACGTGGTATCGGTAATACTACCGGAAGGCTCCAGGTTGCTCTCAGCCCCGGTAAAGTAGTAAAGCTTGCGCTGGGTACTACCGTTATCAATTTCGCCTCTGGCTCCCCCCATTACAGCAGTGTTGCCATCCACAGAGTCAGACCAGAAGCTCTTGGCAGTTTCCTTGAAAAAGCCGGTAGTACCATCAATGGCCTCCGCACCACTGGCATCCACAATCTTGGGGCCAGAACTGGTGAATTTGATGCGGTAACGTTTCAGGTTGCCTTTCCATTGGGTCAGAAAATCCGGCTTGAACACGGAGTAGTACAACTGATCCAGATGCTGGAACCGGTTCAGCTGGTTGACTGCAACACCCGGCGCAGCCAATGACGCATTCTCTACAGTAATACGGTCAATAATCTCGGCGAAAGCTGCCTCCACCTCATCCACATCGGCGGCCGGCACATAAAAGCCTCCAGCGGCCTCGGCAATACGGGAATACCCCTCAGCATCCGATTCTGGCAGTTGAAAACCGACGATATGCGTAACAACCGGGGTCCGCACCCCGGGATCTGCAGGGTTGGCCAACCATTTGGCATAGGTGGCAGAACAGGTGTAATCATCGGAACTCGGGCAATCTGCATCTGCGGCAGTTATAACACCACCCGTTGCTTTCGAAACTTCATCCTGAGCCGACTTACGGTCATTGGGCTTCTTGCCTGCCATCATGATGATATGACTGCGGGAACACTGATCCGCAGCAGTAGAAGGCAGGCGGTAACTGGTGTATTTCGTGTCAAAAACATCATCAGCAAAGGTATCTGCCGGTTCGGAGCCGGCATTACTGCTGTAGTAATCCGCGCCCGAGATAGGCACATGACCACGCATATATGAACCCATATCAAGCAGGCTCACTGCAGTGTCTGGCTTACCGCCGCCTTTGGCGCTGGCCAGTAGGGAGACTTGTTCCTTCAGGGCATCCCGGGAAGACGGCAGGAAGCTGGAAGGGTGCGCCGCCAGAGCATCGAACTTTATGTAGGCGGCACTGGCAATGCCATCGTCAATCCCACCGAGGCGAACCGAAAACGAGGCCGGGGCGGAACTGGAAAGCACAAACCCAAGGCTGCTGCTATCGGTCCAACCATCCGTTGCCAGCACTTCATTAACCAATGACGTCACGTCAATCTCATAGTGGTCCTTCACTCCATCACTCATTGCCAGGCTAACACTGGTTGGCAATGTGGCCTGTGCGGACAGACTGTTATCAACGTCGAACGGCAACGCATTGCCATTGATAGCCTTAACGATCAGATTGCCGTTACCGGAGACCTCCATGGCATTAAGATGAAGCTTGGCATTGCTAACCACATCCCCCTTAGCAAAACCAAAGTCAGGCATACGCAAGCCAGCGATGTATGGCCCCGAGGAAACCGCCTCCTTGCTGCCGTTGGGCTTGGTAGCTTTCTTGGAAGTGGAAATGGTATCCAGGTTATTGGTATCCCCCACGAACAAGGGGCGATCATTGAATAGTGTCCCTGTCTCGGCCTGCTCAATGGCATCATTTTCAGTGACGCTTGGATCCCGGTGCGCACCGCCCATGCAGGAAAGGGCATCATCACCGGAAAGGCCATCCTCCACCACCATGTCTGCCGGATCCCATTCCACGTGCAGAGAAGGAGACTGAATAGGATCTCCGGTTGGTAGCTGCATGGGCGTCCCGTCCGGATTCAGCTTGCCGTTCGCTTCAGAGGTATAGTAGCTAAAGGTCGAATCAATAGATCGCATAAACCCCAGTGCGATGGGTTCGTTGCCGCACCAGACAGCTCTGCTCACCATATCCTGGATGACCGGCGTCAAGGGCACCCGGATAGTATAGGCACCCACCTTTTCGATCTTCGAATCCCACTCTGCCCCTGTATTGTATTCACGGTTATCCGGACCGGTAACCTTGTCAATCACCACCTCTTTCCACCCTGTTGTAAACAGATGGTTCTCTGCAGAAAAAGGTGCCGGCCCATCCACATCCTTGAAAAGCAGACTGAGCTTGGCATCGTCCACCGGTATCGGGGAATTGAGCTCGATGTACGCGTTGGTAATGGCAGCATGGCGAGGAATGGCTATAGGGTTGAAGACGAAGCCATGGCGAGTGGAACCATCGCCTGCTGCCACCTTGACTTCACTATCACCCAGTACAATGGAATCACTGCTGCTGGCCTGGTACGCATCGCCATCGCCACTAATGACCAGACTATTTATTCGCGTTCCGGCCTTATCCAGCAACGGGGTGACTGGATACGCCACATAAGACCCGCCGGGTTGCCCGCCCGCATAGTAACGGGAAAGCCCCATATTGGTGCTGGAGGCGGTTCCATCGATTACCCTGTTAAGGGCCGCTGCGATATTTTCTATCACATCCCCTGAGTTACCGGCGCCAGCAGTATCGATCATCATCATGATATTATTGCTATTGCCTCCGGGAATCCCTTGCAGGTAAATCTCCGTATCATCCGCATACAGCGTCGGCACACTGAGAAAAATGGCCAAGCCAAGACCTATGGAATAGCTGATTCTTTTCATCACATTCATTGTCTGTCTCCCCACCTGCACTGTTCAGAAATTACCGCTCATGTATAGACCCTTGCGGGAGAATTCCTGAACGTTGTGACTTTCAACCCCAAGGTCTTCCATCTCGCCCTTAGCCGCAGACACAAAGTCATACCAGACCACGCTAGTGCCCCCAGAACCGGTTATGGTGACGGAATTACCTGCAATGTTTCGAATGTTGTCTTTCACTACTGTTTGCGACGATGCCTTTATCAGATCACGAGAATCCATGTAGTCAGCGTCCGCACAAGCCCCCGATTTATAGGGGTCAGCGGCTGTAACACAGCGCAACTGGACCTCGAACACCCCTTCTGCAAATCGTTTGTTCATGGCTCGCAGGATTACGTTATTTTGCCCTCCTTGGTCGGCATCAAGAGCCTCTTCATAAACTGCCTGCAAGGCTGACTCTCCTGCCTGGAAGGTCATGGTGTTTACCTGGGCACCCGTAGAGATTCTGGCGTTGAACATGGACATTTTCATCGCAGAAACACCGAGAATCGAGATAATCACCAGCAATATCAGCGCGATAAACAGAGCCGCGCCACCTTGTTTGTTCGGGCCATGGAGTTGAATGCACTGGCTCATCACACCGAATCCCACCTGTAGTTACGCAATTTCACGGTACGCACAAAAAGTCGGCGAACAGCCTGAACATCCAAGGGGGATTCGCCACCAGTCAATGCCTTATCCAGCACGGTAAAGCTCCGTGGCGTACCTGCCTGTTCATCGCTGTCTCTGGTCGAACGAACCAGCAAACCGATTCGCACGCTGACAATCTGATCTCCAGCGGCAAAACTGACCTGATCGGCTCTCAGATACCGGCCAGCAAAGGGTATGCCATCTACAGCACCTGCTCCCGCCGTCATTTGCCTGTCTACGCCATACAACACCTGAAAACTGCTGACATTATTGACCAATGTTACCGAAGTAGCGTCCGCATCAACGGCGCCATCATTTCCCTGATCAATCAGTCCCGTGCAGACGAGATTCCCATCAACAACGGAATACCGGTTCTCGATCAGCGTGTTACCGACCCCGCTAAAAGTGTCACCCTGGCAGTCCATGTCGCCGTAAAAACGAAAACGCAACTGATCATTGGCAGTGGCGGCTGTGCCACCTTCAAAAGCATCATCGATCATAAGGCTACCGGGGTCTGAGCCGTCTTCACGAAAAAGACCCGCCATTCTCAAATCAGCAGCCATCATTTCCACCGCAAAGCGGCCCGTTTCCTGGACTTCACTCATATTCTGCTGCAGCTGGAACGCGCGTTGATTGGTGAGCAACATCTGCCCCGCTGCGCCGATAATCAAGGTGCCGAGCAGTAACGTGACCATTAACTCAAAAAGACTGAAACCCTGCTGCTGTTTGCTCATAACCGCACCTCCAGCACCACACAATCCACTTCACTGACAACACCACTGCTGTCCTGGCAGTTATCCAGTGACTCCCCCCCCCATGCCACCAGCACGCATTGGCCTGCACTGCCCGCACAATCCTCCACTTTCACCACTCCCTGAGACAGCAAGTCATTCGCATACCAGGTGAGCTGATCGATATCCCAGGAGGCAATATCACTGGCAACACAATCCCCGGTGAAACAGGTTTGAGGTAAGGTCTCTGCAGGAGCATCATCCCAGTTTGTCTCTGTTTCATAGACCGAGGCCGCCCCTGGGTTGGCCATCATTCTTTCAACCGCATCCTGGGCTATTGCCATGGCCTGAGAGCGCATATAGGTTTCATCGGTGGAATCCAACGCCCGCAGCTGCAGCCCTGCATAGCCCAGCACGCCGATACTCAACACCAGCAAGGCCACCAGGACCTCCATCATCCCTACCCCGCGCTGGCACACAGCAGCCACCTTCAGCCTCATCATGATGAGCACCCGTTATATTCCTGATTGGACAATAGACCTGCTCGATTCACCGTAATCTGGCGACCCGGCACTGAACCTGCTTCATGGCAAATTTCAAAGGTCAGGGCCGAGCCAGGACGCCCCTGAATATCAAAGGTCACGGTCGTTGTTCCTGCTGCCTCAGTCGCCGTCGAACTCTCGCAAGACTCAAATTTTTTGGTTTCGGTCGCACCGGGGTACGTCAGTGACCAACCCTCTTCACCCCACTCATTGCCAGACGTAGTGGCATTCGCTGTAAGGGTTGCACCGCGACGCAGATTCACAGCATCTGCCCGAGCAGTATTCAGCGCCGTGACAAGACTTACCGAGCAAGAGCGTACGGAACTGCCAGCAACCATCCTTTGAAACGAAGGGGCAGCCAGGGCGACCATAACCCCCAACACAACCAGCGCAATCATGAATTCGAGAAGCGTAAATCCACGCTGCTTTTCATACGTACTCTTCATAGAGACATGCCAAACCCAATATGTGTGAATCAACTTTAGCAACCCGGTGTCGAGCATCAACGGGGGAGTGATAAACGGCTCGCCCATACCACCAAACGGTATAAGCCGCTGAAAAATAATAATTTTTAGTACTTTTGGGTGTGATGGCACTCACACTTTATCCCTACAAACACCTAACAGGCATTGCACGACAATAGTGAAAAGCAGGAACAGACAACCATCAATTGCAGCTGATTTGGAGGGAAATCAAATGTCAAAAATCAGGGCGAGGGAGGCTTTCACGGACGGTGTGCCGGGCTGCACACAAAAACAGCGAAAGCTCTAGGAGCGCAGCTCCTTCGGCATCGAGAAGCGGATGTTCTCTTCGCGACCGGGGATTTCCTTGGCGTCAAAGCCGCCCAGGGATTTGAGGGTGGTGATGACCTGCTGGACCAGCTCTTCCGGGGCGCTGGCGCCGGCGGTGACGCCGACGGCGGTCTTGCCCTTGAGCCAGGCAGGGTCGATCTGGGAGGGGTCGTCGAGCAGGTGGGCTTCAGCGCCGCAGCGTTCGGCCAGCTCCCGCAGACGGTTGGAGTTGGAACTGTTCACAGAACCCACCACCAGCACCAGCCCGCACTCCAGCGCCAGCTGGCGCACGGCATCCTGACGGTTGGTGGTGGCGTAGCAGATGTCTTCACGCTTGGGGCCGAGGATGTTCGGAAAGCGGACGCGCAGGGCATCGATCACTTTCGCGGTATCGTCCACACTGAGGGTGGTCTGGGTCACGAAGGCCAGGGTGTCCGGGTCACGAACCTGAATCGTCGCCACGTCCGCCTCATCTTCCACCAGGTAGATATCACCACCATAGGACTTGTCGTACTGGCCCATGGTGCCTTCCACTTCCGGGTGACCCGCATGGCCAATCAGAATGCTCTCGCGGCCTTCGCGAGCGTAGCGAATCACTTCCATATGCACCTTGGTGACCAGCGGGCAGGTGGCATCGAACACCTTCAACTGGCGGCGCTCCGCCTCCTGCTGCACCGCCTTGGAAACACCATGGGCACTGAAGATAACAATGGCATCATCCGGCACTTCGTGGAGCTCCTCCACAAACACCGCCCCGCGCTGACGCAGATCGTCCACCACATAGCGGTTGTGGACTACCTCGTGGCGCACATAGATCGGCGGCCCGAACACTTCCAGTGCCCGGTTGACGATATCGATGGCGCGATCCACCCCGGCACAGAAGCCACGGGGGTTGGCGAGTCGGATTTGCATAGGAGATCCTGCTTGACTGGTACCGGTATTGTAACGGGTACAGGGCCGCTTCTGCGACCGTTGCAACGACACTGATGCCGCGGACTGCAATCAGTTCAGGGTAACGGGCTGCTCCGGAGCGTAACGCTCCACGGCGATAATCTCTACCTCGAAGGTCAGGTCTCGGCCGGCCAGAGGGTGATTGAAATCCACATAGACCCACTCATCCTCTACCTTGCTGATCACGCCAGGCAGTTCGCCGCCAGCCGCATCCGCGAAGCTGAGCACCATGCCCTGCTCCAGGGTGTCGTACTGGGCAAAGGTACTACGGGTGAAGTGCTGCACATTGTCGTCGTTGTAGTCGCCGAAAGCCTTGTTCGCCTCCAGGAAAACGCTACGGCGATCGCCGGCTTTAAGGCCGCGCAAGGCATTTTCAAAGCCCGGCAGCAGGGATTCGTCACCCCAGACGAAGGCCGCCGGATCACCGCCGAAGGTGGAATCCAGCTCGGTGCCATCCATCAGGCGCACCGCAAAATGCAGAGTGATACGGGTGTCCGGGCCCGCCCGGAGAATCTCAGTCATGCTTTTTGGCTCCCAGGAGCATATCCAGCAGAATCAGGCCGGCACCAATGGTGATAGCGCTGTCGGCGATATTGAAGGCCGGGAAGTGGCTGTTACCCCAATAAAAATCCAGAAAATCCACCACATGCCCCAGCACCAGCCGGTCGTAGAAATTGCCCAGGGCCCCGCCCAGGATCAGCGCCAACGCCACACCCTGCAGTTTCTCTGCAGCGGTGAGTCGGGCCAGCCAGACCAGGATCAGTACCGAGGCACCCAGGGCAATGGCGGTAAAGAACCAGCGCTGCCAGCCCCCCGCATCCGCCAGAAAGCTGAATGCGGCACCGGGGTTATAGGCCAGGGTCAGATTGAAGAACGGCATCACTTCCAGCCGCTCGTAGAGATCAAACCGGGCCACCACCATATGCTTGGTGATCTGATCCAGGGCAATAACCACACCGGTGAGCCACAACCAGATTAGTTGCCCTGGCAGCAGCCGTTTGCTGCTTTCAGAAGACGAGATATCTGGCGTTTTAGGCATAACGTCGCACCTCACCCTCGCCGTCTACGTTCGTCACGCAACGGCCACACAACTCCGGATGCGCGGCATGGGAGCCTACATCCGGCTGGTGGTGCCAGCAGCGCGCGCACTTGCCGTACTCACTGGCCAGCACCTGCACCTTCAACCCGCTCACCGCCGTGTCTTCCAGCTCGGCAGGCGCCCCCCCCAGAGGCTTGAGGGTGGCCGCAGAGGTAATCGTGACGAAACGCAGCTCATCACCAAGACGGTTCAACAGCGTCTGCTGCTGGTCATCCACATAGAGCACCACCTCGGCACTGAGGCCGCCCTTGATCAGCTTGTCGCGACGGGCATTCTCGATGGCCTTGTTCACCGCCTGCTTCACATCCTGCATCTGCTGCCAGAAATTACGATCCATGTCCGCATCGGTAAGGCCGAAAAGGCCGTCGTACCATTCCGCCAGGAATACCGAATCGAGACGTTCGCCGGGCAGGTTTTCGTAGATTTCCTCGGCAGTGAAGCTGAGTACCGGCGCCATCCAGCGCACCAGCGCCTGGGCGATATGATAAAGGGCCGTCTGGCAGGAGCGCCGCGCCACGGAATCCGCCTGGGTGGTGTACTGGCGATCCTTGATGATATCCAGGTAGAAGCCGCCCAGATCCAGGGCACAGAAGTTGTGCAACTTCTGGTAGACCTGATGGAAATGGTAGCCGTCGTAAAGCCCCTGAATCTCTTCCTGCAGTTGCAGGGCGCGATCGACAATGTAGCGATCCAGCGCCAGCATCTGCTCCGGCTGCAACGCATCGCTGGCCGGGTCGAAACCGCTCAGGTTGGAGAGCAGGAAACGGCTGGTGTTACGGATACGACGATAGCTATCGCCCATCTGCTTGAGGATGTCCTTGGACACGGACATCTCTCCACGATAATCGGTGGCCGCCACCCACAGACGCAGGATATCGGCGCCCAGGTCATTCCACACTTCCTGGGGCGCGATCACATTGCCGACGGACTTGGACATCTTGCGGCCCTGCTCGTCCACGGTGAAACCATGGGTCAGGACGGTCTTGTAAGGTGCCGCATCGCGAACCGCCAGGCTGGTCAACAGCGAAGACTGGAACCAGCCACGGTGCTGGTCGGACCCTTCCAGATACAGGTCCGCCGGAGTGTTCAGCTGCGGACGTTGGTCCAGCACGCAGTAATGAGTGACGCCGGAATCGAACCACACATCCAGAGTATCGGTGACCTTGCTGTACTGGTCGGCCTGCTCGCCCAGCAACTCGGCGGGCGCCAGATCGAACCAGGCATCAATGCCTTTCTGCTCCACCCGCTGGGCGACCTGTTCGATCAGGGCCGGGGTGTCCGGGTGCAGCTCGCCGGTTTCCTTGTTCACGAACAGCGCAATGGGCACGCCCCAGGTACGCTGGCGGGAGATACACCAGTCCGGGCGGTCGGTGAGCATGCCTTCGATGCGGGCCTTGCCCCACTCCGGCAGCCACTGCACCTTGTCGATTTCCTGACGGGCACGGGGCAGCAGCCCGGCCTGGTCCATGGAGACAAACCACTGGGCGGTGGCACGGAAGATCAGTGGCGTCTTGTGGCGCCAGCAATGCGGGTAGCTGTGCTCGATTTTTGCCAGCTTCACCAGGGCACCGCTTTCCTGCAGTGCCTCGATCACCGGCTCGTTGGCCTTGCTGACATGCACTCCGCCCACTACTGGCAGGTCGTCACGAAACAGGCCGCTGTCCAGCACTGGGCTGATCGGGTCCAGATCGTATTGCTGGCCCACCACAAAGTCATCGGCACCGTGGCCGGGAGCGGTGTGCACAAGGCCGGTACCGGCATCGGTGGTCACGTGCTCACCGAGAATCACCGGCACCTGCGCACCCAGGAACGGATGCTGCAGAGACAATGCTTCCAGCTTTTCGCCTTTCACTGTGGTAGAGCGGGTTACGCTCTCCATGCTCCAGCGCTCCACCAGATCGTCCGCCAGCGCCTCGGCCACCAACAGCTCACGATGCTGGCCATCCAACTCGCCGCTGAGCAGCACATAGTCCAGCTGCGGATGCACCGCCACCGCCCGGTTAGCCGGGATGGTCCAGGGAGTGGTAGTCCAGATGACCAGCGCCGGAGCGGTGGCCTTGATGCCGGAACGGGCAGTAAAGTCCGCCACATCCACCACACTGAACGCCACATCAATGGCCGGGGACACCTTGTCGTAGTATTCCACTTCCGCTTCCGCCAGGGCGGAGGCGCAGTCCAGACACCAGTGCACGGGCTTGAAGCCCTGCTGCAGGTGGCCGTTGTCGACGATCTTGCCCAGGGAACGGATGATGTTCGCCTCGAAGGCGTAATCCATGGTCAGGTAGGGATTGTCCCAGTCGCCGAACACGCCCAGGCGCATGAAGTCCGCCTTCTGGCCATTCACCTGCTTGCTGGCGTATTCACGGCACTTCTTGCGGAAAGTACTCGCATCGACTTTGTGCCCGGCCTTGCCGACCTTCTTTTCCACCATCAGTTCGATGGGCAGGCCATGGCAGTCCCAGCCCGGCACATAGGGGGCATCAAAGCCGGCCAGGGTACGGGACTTGACGATCATGTCCTTGAGGATCTTGTTCACCGCATGGCCAATATGAATGTCGCCGTTGGCGTACGGCGGGCCATCGTGAAGAATGAACTTGGGACGGCCGGCAAAGGCCTCACGGATCTTCTGGTAGAGCTGCTTTTGCTGCCACTCTTTCAGCCGCGCCGGTTCGCGCTGGGACAAGCCGGCTTTCATGGGAAAGTCGGTTTGGGGAAGATTAAGCGTTGCCTTGTAGTCCGTCATAGTCCCGTCTTAGATAATCCCGTCTTTTCAAAGTAGTCCCGGACCGCTTTCACGTCCTGCCAGATGGCAGTCTTGAGCTGATCCAGATCCGCGAATTTCTCTTCCGCCCGCACATAATGGCGAAAGGCAACCGTCAAATGCTTGTCGTACAGGCTGTCCTTGCCGGCCCCGGCATCGTTGTAGTCCAACAGATGCACTTCCAGGCGATTTTCCGTGCCGTTTACCGTCGGCCGGTCGCCCATATTGGCCGCACCGGCCTGGTCCGTGAGCCCGGCGCCAGTCACCGTCACGGCAAACACCCCTGCCAGCGGCGAGTGCAGACGCTTCAGCGCCAGGTTCACCGTGGGCAAATCCAGGGTGCGACCGATCTTGTCGCCATGACGCACCCGACCACTGATGGCAAAGGGGCGACCCAGCAAGGTTTCCGCCAGGGCAAAATCGCCGGCGCTGAGCGCCGCGCGCACCCGGGTGCTGGACACCCGCTCGCCATGGATTTCGCAGGTAGCGGTGTCGGTCACAGCGAAACCGAACTGCCCGCCAGCCTGCTGCAGGTAGGCGAAATCCCCGTCGCGACCACAACCGAAACGGAAATCATCACCCACCACCAGGTATTCCACCCCTAGCCCATCCACCAACAGGGATTGCACAAAGGCTTCAGCGGTCAAAGAGCGGAAACGCTCGTCGAATCGCACGCACAGCACCTGATCCACCCCGGCGTGACGCAGGGCAATCAGCTTGTCGCGCAGGGACATGAGCCGGGCCGGCGCCTGCTGCGGCGCAAAAAATTCCTGAGGTTGCGGCTCGAACAGCATCACCGTGGCCTTTAGCCCACGGCGGCGGGCTTCTGCGATCACCTGATCCAGAATTCGCTGATGCCCCTGATGCACCCCATCGAAATTGCCGATGGTGGCCACGCAGCCGCGATGCCTGTCGCGCAGATTGTGAATGCCGCGAATCAGTCGCATCTCATCCTCGTCTCAAAAGACGCCCGATTATACAGGCTCGTCGGTGGTTTTGTATGCGCCCGTGACCTGCCGGCGGGAAAAACGGTTAACCGCCAAAGACATGGTGCTCACAGGGAGTAAAGACAACGTCCTTTGCACCTCTTGCCGGAAATTAGCGACGCAAGTGCCGGGGGCGCAACCCCAATACCATCAGACTGGTGCCATAGATAGCCAGCCCGGAGGCGACAATCAGGCTGAGCCAGCCGACCCGGTTCCAGACACCTGCCTCGGTCCAGGCCTGAGTCTGCAACGACAACCAGTAGGTGACCGCCGCCATGGCAATACCAGCAAACACCATCCGCCCCCAGAGTAACAACCAGCCCTTGAGCGGCTGATAAACCCCGGCCCGACGCAGCCCAAGATACAACAGCCCGGCATTAAGCCAGGCGGACAGCGCCATGGCCGTCGCCAGCCCCACATGGTGCCACTCCCACACCAGCATGGCGCCGAACGCCATATTCGCCAGCATGGCAATCACACCGATCTTCACCGGGGTGCGGGTGTCCTGACGGGCATAGAAGCCTGGCGCCAGCACCTTGATCAGCATGGCCGCCAACAGGCCGGTACTGTAAGCGCGCAGGGATTCCGCCGTTTTCGCCACATCAAAGGCAGTGAACTCACCGTACTGGAACAGGGTGGACAGCAGCGGCTCGGCCAATACTGCCAACGCCAGCGCCGCCGGCAGACCAATCAGCAGCACCATGCGGATAGCCCAATCCAGAGTACGGGAAAACGCCTCGCTGGACGCATCCACATGTTTGCTGGACAGGCTGGGCAGGATCACCGTGCCAATGGCCACCGCGAAAATGCCCAGCGGCAGCTCGATCAGCCGGTCCGTATAATAGAGCCAGGTCACCGAACCGGTTTCCAGCAGTGACGCCAGCACCGTATTGACCAGGGAGTTGAGCTGATAGACCGACGCCCCGAACAGGGCCGGAATCATCAATGTCATGATCTTGCGCACCCCCGGATCCGACCAGCCCATGCGCGGCACCGGCATCAGGTTCAACCGCGCCAGGAACGGCAACTGGAACAGCAGCTGCCCCACCCCGGCGATCAACACCCCCCAGGCCAGCGCCACCGCCATGCGATCTTCGGCAAACTGCGGCGCCAGGAACAGGGCACAACCGATCAGGCTCAGGTTCAACAGCACCGGCGTAAAGGCCGGCACCGCAAAGCGGTTCCAGGAATTGAGAATGCCGCCGGCAAAGGCGGTCAGGGAAATAAAGAACAGATAGGGGAAGGTCAGCCGCAGCATTTCCACGGTCAGCGCCCGTTTCACCGGATCATCGCCAAAACCGGGAGCAAACAGCCACACCACCCCCGCCGCCGCCAGCATCCCCACCAGCGTGATCAACGCCACCACGGTTCCCAGGGTGCCGGCCACCCGGTCCACCAACAGCTTGGTGGCCGCCATGCTGCCTTTGCTTCGATACTCGCTGAGCACCGGCACAAACGCCTGGTTAAAGGCCCCTTCGGCAAACAGGCGACGGAAAAAATTGGGGATTTTCAGAGCTACGAAGAAGGCATCGGCCCCGGCGGAAGCCCCCAGCATACGGGCGATAACCACATCCCGAACCAGCCCGAGCACCCGCGACAGCATGGTCATGGTCGCCACCAGGGCGGTGGAGGCCATTAAACCGGCTTTTTTCGGGGTCTTTTCTGTGGGTTCGGTCATGATGCCTCCAGCAAACCGGGCAAGAGTAAACAAAGGCCGCCCAAACCGCCAGAATGATGATTTCCGCCCCCACAGCCCATTGACATCGGGCCGTCGGATCGGCATAGTTGCGCGTCTTTAGACCATGACCCGCGTGTTTTTTGATCACAACAGGTAGGGTCGGCCCCAGCGGCCAGTGTCACAACCCGAATTTGACCTTCGAATTTAAAAGTATAGGAGCAGGACCTTGGCTAACTCACCGCAAGCACGCAAGCGTGCGCGTCAGGCGGAAAATCGCCGTCAGCACAACGCAGCGATGCGCTCCATGGTGCGCACATACCTGAAGAAGGTGAACGCGGCTATTGCGTCCGGCGACCAAGGCAGCGCTCAGGAAGCTTATACCCAGGCGGTGTCTGTGCTGGATAAAGCCACCCGCAAGGGCAAGTTTCACCCGAACAAGGCAGCTCGCCACAAGAGCCGCCTGAACGCCAAGATCAAGGCCATGGCTGCCTGAGTCTGACGCGTTCGCGTTAAAAAAACCGGCCATTGGCCGGTTTTTTTATGCCTGGAAATCAGTGACGAGTTGCGAGAAGCGAGAAGCGAGTTTCGAAGGGCCAAACCGGTTTTGCCTTTCGCTTCTCGAAACTCGAAAACTCGAGACTCGCTTCCCACATCAGCCGACGTCGAACACCACCATATTATCCCGGTGGATCAGCTCCTCTTCATTCATGTAGCCCAGCACATCGGCAATCTCGGCACTTTTCTTTCTACAGATGCGGCGTGCGTCGGCAGCGTCATAGTTGGCCAGGCCACAGCCGATACGCTCGCCCTGCTCGCTTTCACAGGCCACCATCTCCCCACGGGAGAACTGGCCGAACACATCCACCACACCCACCGGCAGCAGGCTGGAACCGCCATCACGAATACGGCGCACCGCCCCGGCATCCAGCACCACACGGCCACGCATCTGCAGATGCCCGGCCAGCCACTGCTTGCGGGCATTCATGGGCGAGGTATCCGGCAACAATGTGGTGCCGGGCCCCTGCCCCTGGGCCAGCTCTGCCAACACCTGCGGGCTGCGCCCGGAGGCAATGGTCGTCGACGCCCCGGAGCGGGCAGCCAGCTTGGCGGCACGCACCTTGGTGGCCATGCCTCCACGCCCCAATAATCCGCCACCGCCAGCCACTCGGGCGATATCCGGATCCGACGCCCGTGCCTCGCGGATCAATGCTGCCTGGGGATTGCTACGTGGGTCGGCGTCGAAGAGTCCATCCTGGTCGGTGAGAATCACCAGCCGATCCGCCTCGATCAGATTCGCCACCAGAGCCGCCAGGGTATCGTTGTCACCAAAGCGGATTTCATCGGTAACAACGGTGTCGTTCTCGTTCACCACCGGCACCACCGAAAAGCCCAGCAGGGTCAGCAGCGTGGAGCGGGCATTGAGATAGCGCTTGCGATCGGACAAGTCATCATGGGTAAGCAGCACCTGGGCGGTGTGCAAATTGTGCTTCTGAAAGCGCGACTCCCAGGCCTGCACCAGCCCCATCTGGCCCACCGCAGCAGCGGCCTGCAGCTCGTGCACGGAATCCGGACGAGAGGTCCAGCCCAGCCGGGTCATCCCTTCCGCCACGGCGCCGGAGGACACAATCACCACTTCGATGCCCTGCTCACGCAGCGCCACCATGCGGTCCACCCAGGACTGCATCAACGCACAATCCAGCCCCTTGCCGTCATTGGTCAGCAGGGCACTGCCTATCTTGATTACCCAACGCTGGCGGTCCGCCACGCCCACTCCTTAGTCACGCTTGATCAGGGTTCGTAAACCACTTCCACATCGTGGTCATCATCGTCGTCGTCATCATCATTCTGGCGGGCCCGGCGTGCATCCGCCTTCAGCTCCTGCACCTTCTCGCGGGCCTCTTCTTCCAGACGAGCCCGCAGATCCTGCTGCGCGGCGGCATAATCCGGATCTTCCTGCTCCAGCCGACGACGGTCTTCAATAGCATTCATCAGGGCGTAGACCAGGTCTTCGCAGCCCACCCCCGCAGCAGCAGAAATGCGGAACACCGGCCCCTGCCAGCCCAACTCCTCAACAATGGCATCCGCCTGCTTCTGAGCTTCGTCATCCGCCAACAGATCAATCTTGTTGAACACCAGCCAGCGCTCCTGCTCAGCCAGTGCCGGAGAAAAGCGGTCCAGCTCGTCGGCGATGGCATCAATGTGATCGGCCGGACTGCTGCCATCCATGGGAGCCAGATCCACCACATGCAGCAACAGGCGGGTACGCGCCAGATGCTTGAGGAAACGAATCCCCAAACCTGCACCCTCTGCGGCCCCTTCGATCAGGCCGGGAATATCAGCAACCACAAAACTGCGATGGCGATCCGCCTTCACCACGCCAAGATTGGGCACCAGGGTGGTAAACGGATAATCCGCCACCTTGGGTTTGGCGGCAGAAATTGCCCGGATCAGGGTGCTCTTGCCGGCATTGGGCATGCCCAGCAGCCCCACATCCGCCAGCACTTTCAATTCCAGGCGCAGGCGACGGGATTCACCCGGCTTGCCCTTGGTAATCTTGCGCGGGGCCTGGTTGGTGCTGCTCTTGAAATGAATATTACCGAGCCCGCCGCGACCGCCCAGGGCGATCATTACCGGCTTCTCCGGATCGGTCAGATCCGCCAGCACCTCATCGGTATCCACATCGACGATGGTAGTACCCACCGGCACCAGCAACACCACGTCATCAGCGGATTTACCGGTCATCTGCCGCCCCTTGCCGCCCTCGCCGTTACGGGCTTTGAAATTGCGGTCGTAGCGGTAATCCACCAGAGTATTCAGATTGGTATCCGCCTGCACCAGCACACTGCCACCGGCGCCGCCGTCGCCACCATCCGGACCGCCGAATTCCACGTATTTTTCGCGCCGGAAACTCAGACAGCCATCACCGCCTTTACCGGCGTGAACTTCAATGGTGGCTTCATCGACAAATTGCATTGGGGGACACTCTATTACTGGATGGATGCCATTGTAGGGCAGCACACGGGCCACTCACCACAATGTCCTGGATCTGTTCGCGTGCTATTGCCCACGCCGCTTGCAAGCAGCCTGACACAAAAAAGCCCCGCGGGCAGGAGCCTCGCGGGGCTTTTTCTGACCCTTGCGGATCAGGCCACGGGCTCGATCACCACAAACTTGCGGCTCAGCGGACCCTTGGTTTCAAACTTAACGCGACCGGTTTCCTTGGCAAAGATGGTGTGGTCTTTGCCCATGCCGGTGTTACCACCAGCGTGGAATTTGGTGCCACGCTGACGAACGATGATTTCGCCTGCGCTGACCAGTTGACCGCCAAAGCGCTTTACGCCAAGGCGTTTACTTTCCGAATCGCGACCGTTACGAGTACTACCACCGGCTTTCTTATGTGCCATGTCTCAATCCTCTCTTCAAATGTCTAAGGATCAGCCCTGGATCCCGGTGATTTTCACCGCCGTGTACCACTGGCGATGACCTTGCTGCTTGCGGGAGTGCTTGCGACGACGGAACTTCACAATCTTGATTTTCTTGTGACGACCCTGCTCCAGCACTTCAGCGGTGACCTTGGCGCCATCCAGCATCGGCTGACCGACTTTCACGTCATCGCCGTTGGCAACCAGCAGCACCTGGTCGAAATCCACGGATTCGCCAGTGGCCACTTCAATTTTCTCGATGCGCACAACATCGCCTTCTTCAACGCGATACTGCTTGCCACCGGTTTTGATTACTGCGTACATGCATGTGCTCCAGCACGACTCCACTCAGGCGGACGACTCCAGTTCAGAAGCATCGTCACTTGCAGGCCAGGCAGAGGATGAAATTGGGTCGCGAAGTGTACGTGAAACGCCGCCCCTGAACAAGCCCTGATTCTGCCCGCTGCCGCGGCCTTCACGGGGAATGGGCTTTCCTTGACTAGCTGCCAGCCACTGCTAGCATTGCCCGCTGTTGCGCCCACCTTCTGTCTGGACACAAGTGCATGGATTTCAAGGCCATTTATGCTGTCGTCGAAGATGACTTCGCGGCGGTGAACCAGTTTATCAATCACCACCTGGATTCCAATGTCCCGCTGATCCGCGAGGTGGGGGACTATATCGTCCAGTCCGGCGGCAAGCGCCTGCGCCCGCTGGTGTCCATCCTTTGTGCCCGCGCCTCGGGCTATCATGGCGAGCGCCATGTGGATGTGGCCGCCATCATCGAGTTCCTGCATACCGCGACCCTGCTCCACGATGATGTGGTGGATGAGTCCAACCTGCGTCGCGGACGCCCCACGGTCAACGCCGTATGGGGCAATGCTGCCAGCGTCCTGGTGGGCGATTTCCTGATTTCCCGCGCCCTGCAACTGATGGTGGGCCTCAGGCACTCGCGGTTGCTGGATATTTTCTCCCAGAGCACCAATACCATCTCCGAGGGCGAGGTGCTGCAGCTGATCAATGTGCGCGACCCCAACACCAGCGAAGAAAACTACATGCGGGTGATCCATCACAAGACCGCCAAGATGTTTGAATCGGCGGCGGAAACCGGCGCCGTTCTGGGTGCCGACGAGAACACCGACTTCGTGGACGCCTTCGCGGCCTATGGCCGCCACCTGGGCATCGCCTTCCAGCTTATCGACGATGTGCTGGACTACCAGGGCGAAGCCAGTGAGCTGGGCAAGAATGTGGGCGACGACCTGGCCGAAGGCAAACCGACCCTGCCGCTGATCTATACCATCGCCAACGGCAGCCCGGAACAGGCCAAGCTGATCAAGGACGCCATCCGCAATGGCGGCCTGGACCATCTGCAACATATTATTGAAACCGTTCAGGCCAGCGGTGGTCTGCAATATACGGTGGACAAGGCCGCCGAGCATACTCGCCTGGCCCTGGACGCTATCGCTGCGGTGCCGGCGTCCCCTTACAAGGAAACGCTGTTCGCCCTGGCGGAAGAATCTCTCAAGCGGACCTATTGAAAACCGCAACAGGCAACACGCTGCACGCGATACCGTTTCGCAGGGTGTTGGCTCAACCTGCCACCAAGGAGTCCCCATGTTACGCGCTGTGTTAGTTCTTGCCCTGAGTGCCACCTTTGCCGGCTGCGCCCTCAGCCCGCAGATGATTGACGTCAAACCGGTTGCCGATGTGGAGGCCACCAATGTGGGACAGAATCAGCCGGTGCAGGTTCTGGCGGTGGATTCCCGTGACCAGGAAGCTTTCGGCACCCGCGGCGGCGTGTATAAAAACACCGCCCTGGTGCGCCCGGCCAATGATGTGAAAAGCGCTGTCGAAGATGCCATTCGCAAAGGGCTGCAGACTCAGGGCTTCAATGCCTTCAACCCCGGCGACGATGCCACTCGCCTGGAAGTTCGCTTGGAACAGCTGGACTATGTCCCGGAAGAAGGCTCAGTGGTCAATGAAGTCACCCTGACACTGACTCTGCTCGCCGAAGCCAGCCGCGACGACGTGCTCCACACCGGCACCTACAAAAGCAGCGTGGTTCACGACCTGCCACTGACCCCCTCGGCCAGCCGCAATCAACAGATGGTCAACGATATCCTCAGCGGCGCCATCAACCGCCTGCTCAAGGACCCGGAAATGCTGTCCTTCCTGGCGGGTAACGACAATCCCTGATGCCAGGCAACCGCGTCGCCATTCACTACTGCAGCAGGGACCCCCTGCATAACTCCTTGCGTGCTCAGGCTTTCAGGCTGGCTCGCAATCTAGTCGCAATGTTGAAGGCGTGTGTCGATCCATCGAGAAATTGCAACAACGAGTGCGGGCCAGCCTGGAAGCCCCGAAGGGCGTGATCTGAAGCGCACATCTGCTGCCCTTTGCCGCTTGAAAAGGGAGCCACCCTTACCTGCGCGACAAAGAACAACAGCTGCGCACTTCAGATCACGCTGAGCACGCAAGGAGTTATGCAGGGGGTCCCCGTGCAACTGGCTGCTGCGCAGCGCCTGGTACGCGCAGGAATTGCTGGCCACCTCCAGCGACGAACTGAGTGAAGTGGCCCTGCAACCAGGCACCGGCGGTGTATTCAGCATCGAAGCCAATGGCCAGCCAGTCTGGGAACGCAAGACCGACGGCGGCTTTCCCGACATTACCGAGTTGAAGCGACGGGTGCGGGATGTGGTCTGCCCGGAGCGGGAGCTGGGGCATATTGATCGCAAAGGCAGCTGATACCCACTACACCACGGAGCGTCGCGGACGGGGCGATAACCAGCGCCGTGAAACACTTTCTACAACGCTGCTGTAGGAGCTCCTCTTGAGGGGCGAACCGAGCGTAGCGAGGCAGGCCAGCAATGGAACCTGTCAAGCCCTGATACTCCTGATCGCCCGCGGGCGTTTTCCACGCTGACGCGTGGTTCGCCCCTCAAGAGGAGCTCCTACAGCGGCGTCGAAACAGCTCGGGACAGCATGATCCTGGCTATCGCGCCGCCAGCGATGCCGAGCCAACCTCACAGGGCCGAGCTATTCATTCTCCGGCCGCACATCCACCTGCGGCTCCTCACTGTCGAACGGCACCGCCACCGTAAACAACAGCGGCTGGCAGCACACCTGACAGTCTTCCACGTATTCCTGCTCCGCCACCGACGTATCAATCAGCACCTCGATGGGCTCCCAGCAATGGGGACATTGCACGGTCACCGGTACCAGACCCGCCATAAGCTAGACCTCCTCCGCGATGGTCAGCCCCTGCAGCCACTCCGGCACCTCCCCTTCTGCCCAGGGCTCGGGCTGGCCCTGCCCCCAGACCGGACCGGGCCAGCAGGGATCGCCCTCAAAGCGGGCAATGATATGGACGTGCAATTGCGGCACCATATTTCCCAGAGCGCCAAGATTGATCTTGTCCGCCCCGGTCACCCGCTCCAGTTCCGCCGCCAGGCCATTGACCTGCTGCAGCAGCGCCTGCTGGTCCGCCAGCGGCAGGTGATGCCATTCTCGCAGACCGTCACGCTTGGGGACCACGATTAGCCAGGCAAAGCGCCGGTCATTCATCCAGCGCAGCCAGCACAAGTCGGTTTCGCCCAGGGCACGGGTATCAGTAGCAAGACGGGGGTGAAGTGTGGCCATGGTGTCTCCTTGATGGGCAGCAACATGCGACACGCTTCACGCGACGCCCAGCGTGAAACGTGCCGCGTCTGTTATCGATAATCCGAAGGGCTGCGCAGGGTCCAGCGCCGGAACGCCCGGGCAAAATTGGAGGCATCGGAATAGCCCAGACTCATGGCGATCTCGTCCACGGTCTTGTCGGTCTGGGTCAGGTACTCCACCGCCAGCCCCTTGCGCAAACCGTCCAGCACCTCCTGATAACTGGTGCCCAATTGCTGCAGCTTGCGCTTGAGGGTCCGTGAAGACATATGCAGCTCACTGGCCACCTCTTCCACCCCGGGAAAGCGTCCACCACCGCCCAGAATGATACGCCGCACCTGGCCAAGCAGGGCTGGCGGCGCCTTGATGGAAGCCATCTCCTGTTCACACTGATCCGCGGCCATGCGCGCCAGCCGCGGGTCGGCAAACTGCAGCTCATAGTCCAGACGCTCCACCGGAAAGCGCATTTGATTGTAGGCACAATCGAAATACACCGGCACCGGCATCACCGGGCGCATGCGCGCAAAGTACTCCGGTTCCGGGTAGGTAAAACGCAGCTCACCAATAATCTCCATGTCCGGCAACAACTTCTGGCCCATGAAGTGAAAACTGGCGAACAGGCTTTCCATCATTACCGGCGCCAACCCACCCAGCGCCAGCAACTCATCGATCTGCATCACCGCCATGTCGCCATCGGTGAAAATATCCAGCTGTACCAGGGTGCTGCGGGTACGGAAGTATTTCACCGCCAGCTCCATGGCCTCGCCGAGGGTGGCACTGCTCATGGCGGCATAACCAAGAAACCCGTGGGAGGAGATCGTCATGGCAGCGCCTAACTCCCAGCCCAGCCAGGGTTCACCGCTAAGCTGGATACCGCGCATCACGACCCTTTCAAAATCCTGGGCGGTTACCCGCGCCTTGGGATCGCGCCAGCAACCGGGCTCAATGGCGGTGTCGGACAGCAATACCTCATTGGCAATGCCCCGTCTGGACATCACATCCAGAAAAAGGGCCAGGTATTCGGCGGAGACCGAGTACTCCGCAGGGTCCATTTTTAGTATTGTCATGGCTGTTTCCTGCTGATGCCGTCTATGGCCCCAAATGACCGAAAGAAGCAACCATAACGTTACGCCCTGCCGCTGACAAGTAACTCTCGTTCACTTGATGGCGCCAACCCCGGGAGAGCACCATGTCCACCGCCAACCTCAAAGGCAAAACCCTGTTTATCACCGGCGCCAGCCGTGGCATCGGCAAGGCGATTGCCTTGCGCGCGGCCCGTGACGGCGCCAACGTCGTCCTGTTTGCGAAAACTACAGAGCCCCACCCCAAACTACCGGGCACCATCTATACCGCGGCCGAGGAAATCCGCGAGGCGGGTGGCACAGCCCTGCCCTGCGTGGGGGATATTCGCTACGAGGAACAGCTGCAGGCCGCCGTGGACCGGGCCGTAGACACCTTTGGCGGCATCGACATTCTGGTCAACAATGCCAGCGCCATCTCTCTGACCGGCACCGAAGCCACCACCATGAAGTCCTACGACCTGATGCATCAGATCAACAGTCGCGGCACTTTCATGGCCAGCAAGCTGTGCCTGCCCCATCTGAAGAAAGCCGCCAACCCGCACATCCTCAACCTGGCCCCGCCATTGAACATGGCGCCCCACTGGTTTGGCCGCCACGTGGCCTACACCATGGCCAAGTACGGCATGAGCCTGTGTGTACTGGGGATGGCCGACGAATACGCCGGCAAGGTAGCGGTAAATGCCCTGTGGCCGAAAACCGTCATCAATACCGCTGCAGTACAGAACCAGCTGGGCGGCGCGCCCACCGTAAAGGCAGCTCGCCAGCCATCGATCATGGCCGATGCGGCCTGGGCCATCCTCACCAGACCGGTAGCCGACGCTAGCGGGCACTTCTTTATTGATGAGGACGTACTTCGCGATACCGGCATCAGCGATCTCAGCGGCTATCGGGTGGACCCGGATCTGGACGATGACAAGCTATTGCCGGATTTCTTTCTGGATTGACAGGAAAGGAGGGTTACCAAAATTGTCACTTGCTGCCGGGTTCCGCCCATTTCGCCGTGACTTTTTTCACATTGCCACCGTAACCCTTTGAGCAAAAACAATAAAAATATTTTCACAATGCTGGCACGGTTCTCGCTTTGCTAACCCCAAGCGAGAGAGAACATGCCATGAGCAAGATTCTGAGATTACGAAAACTGCGCCCGACAACGGCACTGGAAAACCTGAACCGGCTCACCGGTCTGGATTTTCAGAGCTTGCCGGAGTCCCTGGTGAACCGTGATGGCACGGCGTCCACGGAACAGGACGACCTGGAGGGCAGGCTGGATTTTCCGCAGCGCGTCAGCCGTCAGGGCTGACGCGTTTATTTTTTGGCCACAGCCAACACAGCACAAGGCCGCCACGGCCATCGGCCCGGAGCAGCCAACTTATCCATCCTCCTGTCTGATCAGTAGTTGGAAATAAGCTTATCGGACGATTTCAGTGCGGCGCCACGACGCTGCATGAACAGCTCTTCCACCACATGGGTCATGGCTGGCTCGCTGAGCCGCAGGGAGATCTGCACCTGCTCCACATCCGCGGTTAGCTTCAGACGAATACTCCCGGACAACAGGGCACTACCCTCGCCCCCAACGTCAGCAGTATCCACCAGCACCGCCCGGTCGGCCTTGCTGTCCATATAACGCACTACCAACTGCACCTTGCCTGCGGCCCCGGCAATACGGACCCAGGAGGCCACGTTGAATTCCGCTTCCCACTGGCGGGCACGAGCCGGTCGACCATCAGCCCAGATCCGCGAGGGCACTTTGGCGATGAATTTTTCTATCATTATGTTCTCTCTTGCCGGTACAGCCTTTTTAGCCAGTGTACGCATGAGAATAAAGCACGACCATGCGAGGTTTGGCGTACTGACATTGATGGATATCACATCCTGAAGATTCCCTTCCTTTCCGCACATGTCCAATTGTTGGACAGTTAGCGGGCCTCTCTCCCCTATGAATCCTTACTCTTTGTCCCACGCAGCGCACTTAATCGCTGCAACAAATTCTTTTTTACACCGGACAACGTAAAGGAATCATGATCATGGGCGAGCTGAAAGATCTGCGCGAACAAAGCGAAACTCTGGTAAACCGTGCCAAAGAACTGGGCAACAAACTGTATCTGGCCGGCCTGGGTGCTTACGAGAAGGCTGAAGAAGGCTCTGAAGAGCTGCTGAACAAGTATGTTGAAGCCGGCACCGAAGCTTTTGGTGAAGACGCCGAAGACAAGCCCAAGGCCCTGCTGGCCAGCCGTGGCGCCCTGCTGGCTGCCCGTCAGCTGCTGGACACCGCTCCGGAAAAGCGTCAGGCCCTGTACGAGAAACTGGTAGAAGCCGGCAAGAAAGAGCGTGGCGAGAAAGCTGAAGAAACCAACGAATTCGTGCTGGCCGGCCTGGGCGCCGTAGCCTCCGCACGTGAAGAAGGCGAGAAACTGTTCAACGAACTGGTTTCTGCCGGGGAAAAACGTAGCTGATTCTGTTTCCCTGATTCTGTTGTACTCTCCTTTGGGGCCTGATTTGGGCCCCTTTCTTTTGCCTGCTATTTAGCGAAAAACCACCCCTCCCCCTCCTCTTTATGGCTTCATCCCACCATGTACACCCTGCCGGACAAGCGCTAGAGTCTGATGGCACCTGCTGACTCGGTCACAACGTGCCGAGAATGACTATCCCACAGCGTTACCCGAGGACTCCATGGCTGACGACCGTCGTCGCAAGCGCCCCACCACTGCCACCGGCCGCCTGTTCCGGCTGACCGGCATGACCACCTCCATTGCCACCCGCGTCGCCGGCCATCAGGTCAAAGGGCTGTTCCAGTCCGACATTGCCAAGGCCGCAGACCGGGAAAAACTGCTTCAGCATATCGGTCGGGAGGTGGCTGCCACCCTCGGGGAGATGAAAGGGGCGGTGATGAAGGTGGGGCAGATCGCCTCGCAGATGCAGGACATTCTGCCCAAGGAAATCAGCGATCAGCTCAAGGTATTGCAGAACGCCTCGGCGCCCATGCCCTTCCATGTGATTCGCCACCAACTGGAACGGGAGCTTGGCGGCACCCTGGATCAGCTGTTTGCCGATTTTGAGGAAACGCCGTTTGCCGCCGCCTCAATCGGCCAGGTACACCGCGCCACGACCCATGATGGCGACAACGTGGTCGTCAAGGTTCAGTACCCGGCAGTGAAAGAATCCATTGATTCCGACATGAAACATCTGCGTCGCATCCTGCGCCTGGGCAGCCTGCTCAAGGTTGACGAAGCCGCCCTCGATGCGGTGTTCCGGGAAATCCGCAACCAGCTCCACGAAGAGCTGGACTACCGACAGGAAGCGGGCAATCTGAAACACTTCCGGGATTTCCATCATGACCAGCCCTGGCTGGTGATCCCACAGGTGTTCGATGAGTTATCCAGCGAAAAGGTACTGACCCTTAGCCAGGAAACCGGCATTGCGCTGGACCAGGTAGATGACGATCACGGCTTTGATCAGGCTACCCGCAACCTGCTTGGCGAGCGACTTTTCGACGCCCTGGGCCAGCAGATTTTCCAGTTACGGGCAGTCCACTGTGATCCGCACCCGGGCAACTTTGCCTTTCGCCCGGATGGCACCATCGTGATTTACGATTTCGGTGCGGTAAAACGGTTGCCTCCCCAGGATGCAGACTTGCTGCGAAACATCGTCCGTAGCGCGCTGAACCAGCAATGGGAACATCTGGATACCCTGCTGCTGCAACTGGGCGCTCGCAAAAAAGATACCCAGGTCAACGGCCAGTTCTATGCCACCTGGATTGCCTTGTTGCTACGCGCCTTCGATGACAAGCCCTACGATTTTGGCCGCTCGGAACTGCATACCGACATCCTCCGCCAGGTAAAACGTACTCCCCTGGAACAGATGTTGAAGTTTCAGCCATCCTCGCGCAGCCTGCTGATTGAACGAGTGGTCAGCGGCCACTACTGGACGATGATGAAACTGGGCGTCAATACCGCGTTCCGGCCCAACCTGGAAAGGGCATTGGAAGTGACGCCGGATAACTGACATCCGGCGCCCGGCTCCGCCTTAAAATGCGGAACGCAGCCCAACGCTGACACCGGAAATTTCTTCCTCATCGGTATCCACATAACGCATGTATTCCAGATTGGCACCCAGAGTATCGGTCAGGTTGAAATCCAGCCCGGCACCCCAGGATTCATCCTCGAAGGTCTCCGTGTCACTGAAAGAATAGTTCACTCCCGCCACGGAGCCGCTGGCGGAGACCTCTCCCTTCACCTTGCTGTAGCCACCGATCACATAGGGGCGCAGGGTTTCGCCCACCGGCGCACCGAGTTTCACGTAGCCGCCGTAAAGATGATCCATCTCGAAGTCGACAATGCCACGGGAATCCTTGTCAAACCCCATGCCACCCCGCGCCTCTAGTGCCAGGAAGTCGGTAAACTCGAAACCGGCACGAATCGTGGCCGCATCAATTTTTAGGGTATCGCTGTCTATTTCCTCGTTGTCATACTGAATCTGGCTGTAGTTACCACCAACGTAGGGGCCAGCCGCAAACGCACCCGAGGCAGCGATCAGGGAACAAGACGCCACCAGAACATTACGCATCATCACTTTCATGAATCTCTCCTTTTGCGTGTAATCACTAGTTTCGAGACGCTGTCCGACGCACAGTTCCTGGTAATCCGGTAAACTCTGTAAAATGTGTCGAAAGCATGCCGCATCCAGATAACAGCGATAACAGGATCGGGAATGACAAAGGGAACCGTCTTCGCAGGGCGACTGGCCGCGTTTATCTGCGCACTTTTTCTATCTTTGCACAGCCACGCCCTTACCCTGGCGGATGACCGCGATAGCTACCAAGCCGCGGCCGGCATGCAATGGCTAGCAGATCAAAATCATGCCCTAAGCCCGACCCTGGCATTGCAGGCCTTGCTCGCCGGCCAGGGGCAGCAGCTGGACACGCCATACCCCTCACTGGGTTTTCGCGACGGGTTCCTGTGGTTCCTGATCTCTGTGGAAAACAACAGCACGCTGCCCTACTGGTTTTTGCGTGTGGGCCGCCCCCATCTTGATTACCTGGACATCTACGTCTTTGACAAGGACGGCAACCAAATCAAGCACACCCGTATGGGTGACCGGGTTCCCTTCCATAGTCGAGAACTGTCCCACTACCACCTGGTGACACCGCTGACACTGGCCACAGACAGCAAGCACCACCTGCTGCTTCGCGCTCAGGGCAATAACGTCATCGAGCTGCCGGCCACCCTGATGACGCCGGCAGCCTTCAACGCGCATGGCAACCGGCTTTCGCTTTTCTACGGCCTCTATTTTGGCGCCATCGTCGCCATGTGCCTGTTCAATCTGCTGATCTTCCTGTCCATCCGCGACCCCAGTTATCTGCTTTATGTGCTTTATCTCGGCACCTTCGGCCTCAACCTGTTTACCCGGGAAGGATTGAGCTACCAATGGCTATGGCCCGACGCCACCCTCTGGAACCATTACTCCCTGCCGGTGCTGAACCTGATGACACTGGCGTTTTCCATGCTGTTTGCCGGCCAGTTTCTGGAGCTGAAGAAACGGGCGCCGCGCATTCACCGCCTGTTGCTGGTCACCGCCATTGCACTACTGGTCACTACGCCGCTGACGCTTCTCAACTTTCATTTTTCCATTCAAGCCACCACCGCAGTGGTCATGCCCTGGCCTTTTGTGGCCATCGCCCTGTCCCTGTGGCTGATATTCAAGGGCTATAGCCCGGCACGCTATTTCCTGCTCGCCTTTACCGCCGTGGCCACCGCCACGGTGCTTTACGTACTGAAAACCTTTCAGCTGATGGAAGGGGGCTGGCTGCTGGAGAATGCCATGCAGATTGGCACCTTCACTGAAGCCGTACTGCTGTCCTTCGCGCTGGCCCACAGGATGACGGTATTGAAGAGTGAGAATGCCCGCATTCAGCGCGAAGCCAACGAGGTATTGGAACAACGGGTGGATGAACGTACCCGGGAACTGAACAGCGCACTGAGTGCGCGCAGCGAATTCCTGGCGGTAATGAGCCACGAGATTCGCACCCCGCTGAACGGCATTATCGGCACCGTGGATATGCTCAAGGGCACACCCCTGGATGGGGATCAGCAGCACAATCTGAATGTGATCGAGCAATCCGGTAACAGCCTGCTCAACCTGATCAACGACATCCTCGATTATTCCCGCATCGAAGCGGGCAAGATGCCCATAGAGCAGACCAGCTTCAGCCTGGAGGATCTGGTCAGCGAATCCCTGGCCCTGTTTCAGCACAAGGCCCATGTGCATTCCAATACCCTGCAGACCGAGCTTGATCACAACCTGGGGGAGCGCTGCCTGGGCGACCCGGTTCGACTGCGGCAGATTCTGGTCAACCTGATCGGCAATGCGGTGAAATTCACCAGTAACGGCGTTATCACGGTCATGGCAGAACGGGATGAACAAAACCCGGACTATGTCTACTTCGAAGTCTCGGATTCCGGCATCGGTATTGCCCCGGAGCAACTCAAGCACCTGTTTGATCATTTCCATCAGGGCGACAGCTCCACCAGCCGACGCTACGGTGGCACAGGCCTGGGGCTGGCGATTTGCCGACAACTGGTGGAAATCATGGGCGGCGAAATCGGCGTCTTCAGCCGGCAGAATGAAGGCTCACGGTTCTGGTTCCGCCTGCCTCTGCCCGGCACCCATAACGATACTGGCTACCTGCCGCAAAGCGAGGACAGCGACTTGCCCAGCCTCTCCGGCGGCCGACTGCTGATCGTGGATGACAACCATATCAACCTGATGGTGGCCGAAGGGCTGTGCCAGAAACTGGGCTATGAAACGGAAGTGGCGGAAAGCGGCATGGAGGCCATTGCCGTGTTGATGTCTACTCAGCAGTCGTTTGATCTGATTCTGATGGACTGCGAAATGCCGGACATGGATGGTTTCGAAACCTCACGCTCGATTATCAAACTGCAACAGGAAGGTCGCCTGCCCTGGATTCCGATTGTGGCCCTGACCGCCCACGCGGTGCCAGACAAGATCCACGCCTGCCACGACGCCGGCATGGTGGCCCACCTGGCCAAGCCCATCAACAAGGCACGCCTGCTGGCCACCCTGAAACAGGTGCTGCGTGATCCGGGCAAGGGCTCACGGGATCGCGCCTGAGGCGCGCTCTACAACACCTTTTTCTCACCACAGAGGGCACAGAGTTCTCTGAGTAAAGACAAACCTGCATGCAGGTGTAGGTTGCAATGAGTAATACATACGAATTACTCCACCGCACCAGCAGCGTAAATGGGTTTAGCTCAGTGAACTCTGTGCCCTCTGTGGTAAAAACACGCTTAGTCCAACGCCCCCAGCAAACTATCCACCACCCGCTCCAGGTCATTGAGGGTGGCACACTGCCGGGCCAGGCGGCAGTGAGGCAAGTAGCGATCCATCACCGCATCACCACTGTTCCAGCGCCCCCGGGATTCCGGGTTCAGCCACCAGACCTGTTTGACCCGGCGGCGGATGGCCTGCAGCGTTTCCGCCCCATCGGGCAGGTAATTGTTACGGGCATCGCCAAGAATTATTACCGTGGTGTGAGCATCCAGCTCCCTTTCACAACGGGCCTGAAAGGCCCGGAACATCTCCGCATAATCAGTGCCGCTACCCGACAGACGATCCAGCACCTGCCCCACTGCCACCTCGGGGGAATAACGGGAAAAATCATCGGTGATTTCATCAAAGCGCGAGGCAAAGGCAAAGCTGCGCACCCGTGGCAATACGTCGTTCATGGCGTAGAGAAACTGCAGTAGAAAGCGAGCGGCATCGCTGACCGAACTGGACACATCACAGATCACCATCACCCGCGTCTTGCGGGGCGGCCGACGGCGCCAAAACAACTTCGCCGGCACCCCGTCATGGCGGATGCTCGCCACCATGGTACGACGGGCATCCAGCATTCCCCTCCGGCTGGTTTTCATGCGTCGCTGATGCAGGCTGGCCAGTCGCCGAGCCATCTTGCGCACCAGGGCCTGGACGTCACGAAACTCGCGCAGATCACGAAATGGCACCGCCCGCAGGGTCTGCTCACGCAGGGCCCGGCCCTTGCCGGCACCGTGCAACAGAAACTGGCGCCGCACCTTACCAGCCGCCTGCTCACGGACCCGGGCTCGCCACTGCCGCAACTGTTCCGCCCGGGCCTGCTGACTCGGGTTGCCCTGATCCAGTTGCAACACCCGGTCGTCCACGGCCCCCATGCCCATGTTCATCAACAAACGGCGGGAATAAAGGCCCTGCTGGGTAATCACTTCCATCTGCGTGAAATCCATCTCGGCAGCAGCTTCCGCCATCCGTTGCTGCAACTGCTCCGGGGTGCTGGCCAGCAGGGCTTCTGCCTGTTGTTCCTCAGGGGTCTGTGCTGAAGCCGGGTCAGCTGCGGGTGCCGGCATAGCCGGTTCCATGTCCCCGGACGGGTCGACACGGGAGTCCTCGGCCTCGAAGAAACGGGCAAAGGTTTCTTCAAAGGCTGGCCTGTCCTGTTGCTGCTTGACCAGGGTAACGGCCAGCGCATCGTGAAAGCGTTGCCGCCGGGCATAGCCCACCAGGGCCGCCGCATCCATGGCCTGGCTGGCTTCATCCGGAGAAATCCGCAATCCGGCCCCACGCAGGGCCTGGACAAATTCGGATAAGCGACGAGTTGGCATCAGCGGTTCCTGCCCCCTAGCGCTTACCGAGCTTGCGCAACCAGGCCGGCAACAACTCCCGGGCCAACGTCACATCCTGCTCGGTCTTCAGCACCAGATTGAGAGTGTCAGCCACCTGGGCATGCTCCAGGCTGTCCGCGTGCAGCAGGACCAGCGCCCGGGCCCAATCCAGGGTTTCAGAAATGGCCGGCAGTTTTTTCATGTCCTGTTCGCGCAGATGCTGGATAAACGCCACCAGCTGTTCCCGCAGGCGAGCATCCAGATCCGGCACCCGGGTGGCCACGATCTGCGCTTCCAGTTCCGCCGCCGGGTAGGGAATATAGAGATGCAAGCAACGACGCTTGAGCGCATCGGACAGCTCCCGCTGGTCGTTACTGGTGAGCAGCACCAGCGGCTGGTGCTTGGCTTTCACGGCCCCCAGTTCGGGGATGGAAATCTGGAAATCGGACAGTAGCTCCAGCAGGAAGGCTTCGAACTCCTGGTCCGCCTTGTCGATTTCGTCGATCAGCAGCACCGCCGGCTCATCACTGCGCAGGGCATGCAACAGGGGGCGCGGCTCCAGAAAGGTATCGCTGTAGAACGCTTCGCCCAGATCCCCAAGCCGCTCCATGCTGGCTTCCAGACTGTCGGTGTCGGCCAACATGCCGCCCAGCTTGTCCCGCAACAACTGGGTGTAGAGCAATTGCTTGCCGTATTTCCATTCGTACAGGGCCCGGCTTTCGTCCAGCCCTTCGTAACACTGCAAACGGATCAGCGGCGCTTCCAGAAACGCCGCCGCGGCTTTGGCCAGTTCAGTTTTTCCTACCCCGGGAGGGCCTTCCACCAGCACCGGCTTGTGCAATTGCGCGGCAAGATAGATCGCCAGGGCAATCTGTTCACTACAGATATAGCCCTGCCCGGCAAAACTGCGGGTAATCTCTTCGACGGAATCAATACGGGTTTTCATGGAGGCTCCTGCAACAGAACTCAGAGGGTAGCGCAGGAAACCCGGGGCGGGAATGACATCTGCACGCATGCGGCATGCGGCAGGTTTTACCTGGGGTGCCTCAGTGCAGAGTAATATTGCCCGCCAGCACCAGCGGAGCGATCTCGGCCACTTCTTCCACGATAGGCTCGCCGTCCAGGCTGTTCACATCAAAGCGGGCGGACGTTACATCGCCATCAATCATGTCCGGGATCGCATCCAGAAAGGCATCCACATGCTCGGAACCAAAATGGATTTCCAGCGCATCCAGATCGGTCCACTGCTGCCAGACCACGATCACCCGCGGCTCATCCGCCTGCAGGTATACCTCGTAAGCCAGACAGCCGTGTTCACCCCGGGAGGATTTCGCCAACGCCTGCACCAGCTCCAGCGCCTCTGGTTGCTGGTCCTGTTTCACGGGGAAAGAGCCTTTGACGATGATCATGGGGATCCATTGCGCTGGGAAAACGATCATTGTACCACAAATCCGCCCCTACTGTCCGCTCAGGTGCCGCCGCAGAAGCGTACCGAGTCGCCCAGCGGCACTCGCCCCACTCGGGTGCGATTGGCCGCCACATCGACGTTTTCGTAGCCGAAACTGATGCCCAGCACGATGGCAGTGCTGTCCGGAATTCCCAGCAGTTCACGCACATCGTCCGGATAGTAGCGCATGCTGCCCTGGGCACAGGCACCCACTCCATGAGCGGTCATGGCCAGCAGCAGAGACTGCACGTACATGCCCACGTCCAGTGCCACGGTAACGCCGAAATCCCGCTCCATGCCGATAAACGCCACATGGGGGGCATCGAACAGTTCGAAGTTACGCAGCTCCGCGCGGCGACGACCTTCCCGGTCTTCCCGGGCTATCCCCATGCTGCCGTAGAGCGCCATGGCGCAATCCACCTGCCGCTCCCGGTATAGACCCTGGAAACGAGGCAGGCTCTCATAGTCCGGCGCAAAGGGAATGCCCCGACTGACCTTGTCCACCAGACGCTCGCGTAAAACGTTGCGGGTTTCACCGCTGGCCACCCATACCTGCCAGGGCTGGATATTGCAGTTTGACGGGGCGTGCTGTGCCAGCGAAAAAATCGCCTCCAGCTCTGAATGCGAAACCGGCTTGTCGAGAAAACCGCGCACGGAACGGCGTTCGGTAAGCGCATGGGAAAGGGTCATGGAATCGGCGTTCATGGGTAACTCCTCTGAATTACCCGCCAGTCTAACCAGACATGAAAAGGGCGACGATGACAGAAACGCTCAGGCCGCCTCGCCGGAAGCCTCGCGCATGGCCTGACAGATCTGGTCAATCACCGGAGCTGCAAGCTCCATGCGACCATCGCAGCCAGCCACACCAAGACGCAGCGCACAAGCCGGGCAGAGCACATTGAACACCAGCTCGCCCCCTTTGCTGCGCGCTGGTAGTACCGCCCATTTGTCCTGGCGCGCCTGCTGCCCAATACGATGGTAGTAATCCAGATTAATGTCACCACCGGGCTCGAAATCAAAGGTGGTCGGACAGCGGCTGCAATTGAGCCACATGTCGTACAGGGCTGCCGCGTCGTAGGGATCCCTGGGATCAAATGACATCGCCACCTCCTGTGGCAATAGAGCAAATGTAAGTGAGTAGTTTTATGCATTTTTTGTCAAAAACCCACGAATCACGTCACATTTGCCTGTTTTTTACACTCCTCAAAGAGCCGGTAAGGCAGCACCGGAGGGTTAAAGACGGGTGCCCTGAGCCATCATTCGCCCCCCCAGGGCCATCATTTCCAACTGCAGGCAGGCATGGTCCGCCAGCACCCTGCGCGCGGTTACCGTGTTGTCGAGCATGGAAATGCCCGCGCCGAACATGATGGCAATGGCGGCTTCCGCCTCCTGCTCCGCCGGCACAGGCTCACGTCCCTGGGCAGCCACCGCCTGGCGCACGTCCTCGGCCAGCTCGTCCACCAGTAACTGCAGTTCCCGCTGGATACGCATCCGGTAGCGGTCATGGCTGCCCAGCCGCTGCTGCACCAGCAGGCGGAAGTCGTTTTCATAGTCGTTCAGGTAGCGCACAAAGCGCCCGACCAGCTCTTTCACCGCCCGGGCCGGGCCGATTTCGATCATGCTGCGCCGCTCGTATTCCATGGCCGAACGCAACCGGAAACAGCAGGAGTCGATCAGTGCCAACCCCAGTGCATCCATGTCCGGAAAATGATTGTAGAGAGAGGTGGCGGCAAGCCCGGACTCCCGGGCCACTTCCCGCAGGCCCAGGCTATCCAGGCCCCGGCCGCCAGCCATCAGGGTACGGGCGGCTTCCAGAATGCGCTCCCGGGTTTGTCGTTTCTGGCGCTGTCGCGTGGTTTCAGCCATAACATTATCACTAACGAGTGTTAGTTAAATATTCCCATGAATACCAGTCATCGCGCAACTACATGCTGGTTACATAATAATCTTTGACAAACAAGTGTTAGCTGAAAGAGAATTCGCCTTACAGTTGTAAGGCAAGAAATTTGGCTCTTACCGATCTCACGGCGCATCATCAACTAGCGCTACAACACAGACTGCCCGCTTACAGCGGGCAGCAGGGAAGCAAAAGGGGAAAGCAATGAACTACTTCGTCACCGGTGCCACCGGCTTTATTGGTCGTTTTCTGGTTGGTCGTCTGCTCAAGCGTGAGGACAGCCGGGTATTTGCCCTGGTTCGCTCCGGCTCGGAATACAAGCTGGACGCCCTGCGCCGTCGCCTGGGTGTGGATGCCGACCGTCTGGTGGCCATCCAGGGTGATATCAACGAAAAATTGTTGGGTGTCAGCAAGCGGGATCAGGATGACCTGAACGGTCAGGTGGATCACTTTTTTCATCTGGCCGCCATCTATGACCTGACCGCAGACGAAAACACCCAGCGCTACACCAACATCGAAGGCACCCGACAAACGCTGAAGTTGGCGGAAAAACTGCAAGCTGGCTGTTTCCATCATGTCTCCTCCATTGCCGCCGCAGGTCTTTATAACGGCACCTTTACCGAGGACATGTTCGAAGAAGCAACGGGCCTTAACGACCCCTACCTGCTCACCAAGCACGAGTCCGAAGCGCTGGTGCGTCAGGAGAGCAAACTGCCGTGGCGCATCTACCGTCCCTCCATGGTGGTCGGCCATTCCGAGACCGGCGAAATGGACAAGGTCGACGGCCCCTACTACATGTTCAAACTGATCCAGAAGCTCAAGGATGTACTGCCCAACTGGATGCCATTAATCGGCGTGGAAGGCGGTCACTTCAATGTGGTGCCAGTGGACTTCGTCGCTGACGCCCTGGACCACATTGCCCACCAGCCTGACCACGATGGCCAGTGTTTCCATCTCACCGCCGATCGCAGTTACAACCTGGGCGAGCTGATGGACATCATTGCCGGTGCCGCTCAAGCCCCCCGCTGGCCAGTGAAACTGGATAACAGCCTGTTCAATGTGGTCCCCGGCTTCGTCAAGAAGGGCGTCAGCGCCATGACCCCCAAGCTGGTGGTCAACACAGTGCTGGAGAACCTGGATATTCCCCCGTCTGCGCTGCAGTTTCTTACCTTCCCCACCGAGTACGACAACCGTCGGGCCCGGGAGGCTCTGGCCGACAGCAACATCCAGGTACCGGACCTGGAAGGCTATATCCAGCAGCTGTGGGATTTCTGGGAAAACCATCTGGACCCGGATCGCGGCGACCGCAAGGATGAATTGCAGCCCCTGCCCACCCTGCCGGAGCGAGTGGAAGGCAAGGTAGTGATGGTTACCGGCGCCACCTCCGGCATCGGCAAGGCCACCGCACTGAAGCTGGCCCGTGCCGGCGCCACCGTGCTGGTGATTGCCCGTACTGCCGAAAAACTGGAAGAGACCCTGCACGAAATCGACCAGCTGGGCGGCACGGCCCAGGCCTACAGCTGCGACGTGTCAGATCTGAGCAGCGTGGATGATCTGATCCAGCAAGTGACTGCAGACCATGGCCATGTGGATGTGCTGGTCAACAATGCCGGTCGCTCCATCCGTCGTTCCGTGGTGCATTCCTTTGAACGCTTCCACGATTACGAACGTACCATGCAGCTCAATTACTTCGGTGCACTGAGACTGATCATGCAGCTGATGCCGGGCATGATTGAGCGTGGCGGCGGCCACGTGATCAACATTTCCAGCATCGGCGTACTGACCAATGCGCCGCGTTTCTCCGCCTATGTGGCGTCGAAAGCGGCATTGGATGCATTCACCCGTTGCGCCTCCAGCGAACTGGCCCATGAGGGCATTCGCTTTACCACCATCAACATGCCGTTAGTACGCACCCCAATGATCGCGCCCACCAAGATCTATAATCATGTGCCTACCATCAGCCCGGCCCAGGCAGCGGATATGATATGCGATGCCATCGTGCGCCAGCCCAAGCGCATCGCCACCAACCTTGGCGTGATGGGTCAGGTGATGCACTTCCTGACGCCCAAGGCTGTCTCTTATACACATCTCCGAGCCCACGAGACCGAGGCTGATCTCG